>Ga0075481_10000328_pt1 | contig 17116 bp, 26 predicted proteins | sample DEB08_DNA_11_FD_76337 | JGI IMG/M metagenome (GOLD analysis project Ga0075481, IMG submission 76337) | Aqueous microbial communities from the Delaware River and Bay under freshwater to marine salinity gradient to study organic matter... | ecosystem: Environmental > Aquatic > Marine > Coastal ... | reverse complement strand
AGCTCACATGGAGTTGATAGCAGAAGGTGGCGATTATGCCGCATATTTTACACAAGGCACAAACGAAGACGGTGAACCAAGTGCATGGTTTCTTGCTGATGATGCAAATCAAGCGGCGGCTCAAGCATTACTAGATGCTAAAGTTGCTGAATTATCAAACATCGGTTCAGAATCTGCAGGCGGCGAAGGCCCAAGCAATTGGGACGGTTATACAGCAATTCATTTCAGCAATGATGTAGTTGGTGCAAACTATAGAGCATGGTTTGTAGATACTGCCGGTGATTACTGGAAAGCAGACAACGGCAACAGTGATACACTTGTTCAAATCACAGACAGTGCTGAAATAGACACACTATTAAGTGATTCAGGGTTCATTCCTGACGCAGAATAATGACTCTTGCAGAGATCGAAGAAAGCATTCGTAAACGTTTAATGGCCGACACCGGAGGCGCAGGCGCCGGAGGTACTGGTAGTGCTGGAGGTACCGGAGGTACTGGCAGTGCAGGTGACGGCTCATCAAGTACAAGTGGAGACGGTGGGTCTGCAGAGGGAAGTAGTTCAGGAGATAGTTCTACCCCTTCCGCTGACTCCACTTCTTCCGATCAAGGAAAAGCATCAAGTGGTGGCTATTTCCTCCCTTGGGGATATTCTCCCGTAAAATCCAAAAAGAAAAAGAAAAAGAAAAGTTCAGAATTTAGTTTCGGTAAAGGTGTTTATTAGTAAATAAACATTGACATTACAATAGTTTAATAGTACAATAACACCATGCTAGAAAAATTTGATTTAGATTTCCTCGACGATCTTGACCCGCCTGTTTTATATGATATACTATTAGAAAACGGGCGTATAGAAGTTGTTGATAACAAAGCAGAGCTATTAGAATTACAAACAGAGGAAAATAAGGTACATGGTTGCCAAAGTCTTGTTTGGATAAGACGTTATGATACTGGTGAATGGATATGGTATTCTAATGCTGTACTTGTTCAAGGCTTGCTTAATGTTATTATGAGACATGTACAAGACATGTCAGATGAAACTATACTAAATTTAGATTTAGATAATGATTTTGCTTTTATATGTCCTACAAACATCACAACAGGCAGAGTCAATGGCATGAAAAGTGTAATAAAAAAATTAAAAAATATTGTAAAAGAGAGGTAATATGAATTTTGTACCATATGTAATTGAAAAAACTAGTGCAGGCGAACGCAGTTATGATATCTATAGTAGACTGCTTAAAGAGCGTATTGTGTTCTTAAATGGAGAAGTTCACGACGCTGTAGCAAACAGTATTTGTGCTCAGTTATTATTTCTAGAAGCAGAAGATTCTAACGCAGATATCAGTTTCTACATAAATTCTCCAGGTGGATCTGTAACAGCAGGTATGGCTATCTATGATACTATGCAATATATCAAACCTGATATAAGCACTATGGTGATGGGGCAAGCGGCTTCAATGGGCAGTCTTCTTGCACAGGCTGGAGCACCAGATAAGAGATTTGTGTTACCAAAATCTAGGACTATGATCCATCAACCATTAGGTGGAGCAAGTGGCCAAGCAAGTGATGTTATTATCAGAGCTAAAGAGCTTGAACGTATTAAAGTAGAACTTACTGAAATTTATGTGACTCATAATAGCAAAGGCGTAACATACGATGAATTTGAAAAGGCAATGGATAGAGATAATTTCTTATCTGCACAAGAAGCAGTAGATATGGGTTTAGCAGATGCTATTATCGACAAACGTGTGTAGATAAATATAACTATGGATGCATTAAAATATTTTAAACCAGAAGACAAAATACATGTTACTGAAAGTGCTGAAAAGCATTTACGTGAGCATGTACAAAAAGGTGATTTTTTAGGTGTAGAACTTTCACTAATGCCTAATGGTTGTGCAGGATTTGAATACGAATGGTCGTTTGTTACCGAATTCTATTCTAACACATACGCATATACTAGACAATTCGATGGTTTTGCATTATTAGTAAATGACCTCAGCCTCCCAATGCTCGAAGGAAGTGTAGTGGATTTAAAAGACGAAGGCGTAAAAGGTTCCTCTTTAATTGTTACATCTCCTAAGGCTATTGCGTCATGTGGTTGCGGGGAGAGTGTAACGTTCGATGTCTGAAGTAATTTTTTTAGAATATAACGTAAACCCTAACGATCATAAAATTTCTGACGTTATTATTTCTTTACGAATGTTAGGATTTTTACAAATCAGCACATCTAGAAATGAACAAGCAACAATGTGGTCTGCTAATAAATGTGTTTTGTTATTATCTAGAAAAGAATCTGCTCCAACTGGTATAACTGGTATAGGATGTAATACAGACGCACCTGATGGTAGCATACACTGCGAAACCACAGGCATGAACTTAGTTAAAGATCATAATGGTTTTAACATTTATACTCATAATCTAGAAAATTTTAAAAATACATACGACAAACATTTTATTACAATTGGTGATGCTGGTACTACTTTACCAGTTGACAACATTGTAGGATTTGTTTATAAGGACGTTTTCAAATCTAATAATATATTCTTTGACGAGTTGAAATTTAGAAAAGTAAAACAATCTGATAATTTTACAACAACTGTGTGTAAAAATAATCGATTTAATATTGTGTGGGATGAATCTAATCAGACTGATACTCAAATAATAGACACAATAATAATAAAAACCAACGACATTGTTGATGCAACCGCTAAATTAGTAAGTAATGGATTCAACAGCGAAAAAATTTCTTTTGCAAGAAGAAACGAAATTATATCTAAAGTGGATAAGAATCCTGAAGCATATCCTGCAAAGCATGTTCTTAATGGTTGGGATTTTAATTTAGGCGGTAAACCTAAAAGTTATGTTGTAGAAAAAAGATTTGAAAATGTATTACCTAATTTAGATTTAATTTTAAGTAGGCAACACAATCACAATGGTATCAATACGGAAACTTTGATGTATTATTCTGAAATTGAGTCAGACATAAATGAGCATGCTAGGGTACATTAAAACAATAGATTCTCTTTTTCCTAACAAGGAAGAAATGGGTTTGCAAACTCCTGCGGACAGAACAGAATACTTTACTGAGTTATGGGAACAATGGGAAGCCACAGAAATAGATTTAAAAAATCAACGTGGACCAGAATTGTATGGTGTACGTTTTCAAGAATGGACACCAACCGAACAACTAAAAGAATTTGCAAAAAAACACAATATTAAACAATTTTGGGAATACCAAATCAGAGGAAATAAAGTGCGATTTAAAAGCGAAGACGTTGCACTATTATTTAAACTTTCATGAACCCTTTAATAGATTTTACAACAAAAACAATAGATGAGTTATTAGAACTTAATAAAGAATACACACAAAAACTTTATAATTTAAACGGTAACAATCCTATATACAATCAGATACTAAGTTTAAGAGATTCAGTACAAGCAGAATATCACGAGAGAATGCAACTGCAAATACACAAAGATAAACTTAAACAAGATAAAGCACAAGTTTTAGAAATTGGTGAAATACAAAGCGAAGTAATCGATCTAGATCAACCCGACGAAGTTAAATTTATAAATAGTGTAGCACAGGCATATATGGACAAACACAATGACACAGACAGTAAGAATTAAAACTACTAAGGATTTTGGCTTACAAGTAGTTACAAATAGACAAGACACAGCAGATATAGAAAGTATTACATACAATAGATTTTCTGTACAATGGTCAATGTATACTGTCAAAGATACCAACGATACAGTATTTGATGTTAGTGTCGATCAAAACGTCAGTCATCAAAAAATAATACATTTCATAGACAATTATTTAGACAACAGTTTATGGTATGATCCCGATGCAATTCCTTGCATCAAACAACACTTTTCTTCCGCAACTAATTTGTTATGTATTACACCTGCTGTAAATATTACAATATTAGCATATTGTTTAATAGCAAAATTTAACAGTATATGCAAAGATAATGTAAATGTAGCAGATTTAATAATATTAGACTATGTCACCGGAATAGAATACGAACACAACAATATTGATATGGAAACTACCTTATTAAAATTGCCAACAATTGAAGATTTTATAGGAGAGTTTAGCATTTATGATCAACCATGGTGGTTGAGAAATTCTACTAGTACTTACGACTTTTCTGCTCAGGACGAGGAAGAACAACAAAAAATTATCAACGAATTAAAAGAAAACAAAAAAAATATGAATGACGACTTTGCTACTATTGAAAAAGAAGTCTATGAGCAAATGAAATCATATTATCCCGAATCCGAAGAAACCCGCGGTCAACTTATAGAAGTAAACTTCAAAGATAAAAAGACTAAAATACTTGACGAGTAATGCCTTTTCGTATATAATATAATTATGTTAGATAAACATCATAGATATCATAGTGACGAAAATACTGCAATAGAAATGCTGTACAGAGGCAAAGATATAGAAAAATCTGAATTTATAAACTCTGAAGATATCCAACTGTATAATAAGTTTTCAGCAGAATTTGATTTAAATAGACTAAAAATCTTAGGTGAAGATGATTTCGACAGGATAAATACATACAATATTCCACAACACTATAAAGATTTAGATGTTGAGGAGTATGTAAAAAGACTAGTTCCTAACGCAGAGGACCAGACTGATAAACTGGCGTACCTTAAAAGAGTAGAAATGGAACTAGCACTATACAAAGAAAGGAATCTATACTCAGTCCTACAAGTTTTAATTTATATTGTAGATGTACTGAGGAAGAACAACCTAGTATGGGGTGTTGGTAGAGGTAGTAGTGTAGCAAGTTATGTGCTATACCTAATAGGAATTCACAAAGTGGATTCATTAAAATATAATTTAGATATAAGAGAATTCTTAAAGAGGTAATATGGAAAGAAGAAGTAATAGAGGTAAAATTGTCGATTTTGATAAATTGATGGATTACTATAAAGACGAACAGGCAATTGGTAATATGCGAGTAAATGCCAAAGGTGATGTTTTAGGTAAAAACGGTGAAATCATACAGTCAGCCGCTGATCGTTCTAGAGCTTATTATAAAGATAATCCTAAAAGTAGTACTGCAAAATCCTCTTTAAAAGGACCAATGCCGGACACACCACAACAAGAACAAAGTGCAATGTCCCCGGATTTAAACACTGCACAAGCACAAAAAAGTGAAGCAGACCAAAGTGTAATGAATGCAGTAGAATCACAACCTGAACCTATACAAGAAACCAAAACGATTGTGGGTTATAAAGAAGTAGAACAACCAAACGGTGATATTGAAATGGTTCCCGTGTACGAGGATGATTGGTCCGAAAATGAGTAAACTTAAAGCAATTAAAGATAGAATACTTTGCATAGAAGGCGATTTTGGTGATCAAGTTACTGATGCTGGTATTATTGTAAAAGCAACTATTGGTAAAGCAGAGGGTACAACTCCACGATGGTTTAAAGTATTTGAAGTAGGTCCAGATGTTGATTGGCTTACACCTGGTCAATGGGTGTATGTAGAATATGGTCGTTGGAGTGAAGGATTTACCTGCAAAGATGACAGACTTGAAGAAGGGCAAAAAATTTGGCTTGTCGAAAACAAAGCATGTATGGCTGTAGCAGATGAAAAACCTGCTAGTTTAAATATTTCTTCAACCAACCAATCAATAAATCCTTTTTAATTATGAGATTACCAGAAAATAGAACAGGACTAACCACTGTTGGATTAGCAGGATGTGTTGTTCTTGCAGGAGTAGTTTTTGGGGCAATCAGTCCATGGTGGATAATTGCCAGTGTATTTTTGATTCTAACAGGAGTTGGGATCGAAAGTGGACAAACTAAAAACTAATTACTTGTAACTCACAGACACAGTAACATTACCTTGCGTACTTGTGCCGAAGTTTGGATAAGCAACAATATCAGTATCACCTGCACCATAGATATAACTTGGTGAACTTTCATAACTGAATGCATCAGTGAGATCACTTTCATCACCAGTCATTAGACGTTCATTGTCACCTGCATCACCAATTGTAATTTCAGCATTCACATCATCAAACGCAGTGTTCACAGTAATTGTTACACTTGTTACTTTACAGCCTTCACTGATATTACCAATAACAACATTACCACTGGTGTAATCAAACGTAGCAGTAATTGTGCCTGCATCTGTAACAGCACTGTCTGCTGTGCCTATCAATGTTAAATGACTTAATTGACTTGGGTCTGCTTGATTAGCAATGTATAAACCATATTCACCATCACCTCTATCATCTACTTTGATAAAGTCTCCTGCTTCAATTGTGCTGTCAGCAAAAGTTGCTGTTAAGTCTGCAAAATTGTGATATACCATACTGGCACCAACTGATGTAACACCAGTATTACCAACGTATTTTGCACCGCTAACATAAATTACATTACCTGTACTTGTACCAATTGAACTTGGTAAATTGTCACCAATAAAATGTAGTATACCTGATTGATAATCGAAATACCATTCATCACTGTTACCAGAACCAGTTTCAAATAGTTGTGTGCCGGCAGTCTGAACATTTGCTGTACCGCTTGCCGCGGCATAAACTTTAAGTTGATATGTTGCACCAAAACTAGGTGGTATCCAATTTGTGACATTTGTTTTCCAAGTTCTGTTGTCTGATGCAGATGTATCTTCAGTTGTTTCCAATGCATTTGAAATGCTGTCTGCATATACTTCTACTATACTGCTGTTAGCACTTGGAATAGTGCTTGGAACACTACTGCTTTGATTCCAAATGTCTGAATCTTTTATTATAAATGAACTTGCATTTGGTTCGTTAGGTGCTTTCTTTTGAGCATTGGTATCTGTTTTGGCTTTGCTGAAACCTACCTTTTTCCAAAGTAAATCAATTTTTTGTGAATCAGATATTGCCATTATGATATACTCAATGCTGTTAGTGAGTCACCTGACTCTAGTTTAATTCTCACCAACACAGTATTACCAATACTGTTTGATGCGTTCTGATCACCAAGTGTCATAGTAAATGAACTATTACTGTATGTAGTGCCATCTATGATTCTATCACCTGATGTAAATGCACAACCATCTGAACCATTACCACCTGATCCTGTATTAGATCCTGGTGTACCTGATCCACCATAAGTTGTGTCTGCGGCTAACCAGCCGTTTAAGCCTGATGCACTGTCAATGTTAGTGCCTGGTGCGGCTATCCATAAGCCACTAATTGTACCACTAAGTGTGATATCAAAGTTTGCCATTGTGCTTCTTCTAAAAGCAAAAGTAAAGTACTGAGCACCACTTCTACCTGTTGCTAAGTCTGGTCCTTGTGGGAAGTATGCTGTACTACTTAAATCTGTTGTAAAATGTTTGATAACACCGAATCTATCTACTGCTTCTGCTGTGCCTGCAATAGTTTCTGCACCACTCCACACATTTGCTGTGTAGTTGTTTACACTGTTATCAAATGTAGGTGTATCCGTTGCACTGCTGAATCCTGTAATTCTTAAACCATCATCATCATGTGTAGCACCTAAACTGTCGCTAACAGCAATTGAATTTTCATTGATGCCTGTGTTACCATTCCATGCTTGGAAATATTTTGCATTTAATTCTGTATAATTACCGGTGCCATTTACGTTGTCTAACTTGGCTTTGAGTTGTTCAATACCAATTCCACCACCATTTACATTCACAGTTATATTTCCTAGTGTATAAGCATTACCTGAATCCTTACCAGTATTTGCAACAGGTATTCCGCCACTTAAGAAACTGTTTGTAGAATTGTCAATGTCTGCATAACTATAACCTTGTGTGCCTATAACTGTACCACTGGTACCTTCTTGATTAGTACCATTTGTGATATCAAACGGAGCACTGTCATTTCTATATGCTTGGCTCATCCAGTTGTAAACAGCAATACCACTTAGATCTATGGTAGCATCGTTTGTGTAATAAGGAATACCTGAAACGTATCTCAATGTGCCTGCACTGTTTTCTGTAACTGTGACATTAGACATGTTTACCACAGCACTTGATGTTAAATCATCAATCAAAAACTCCACAACATTTGTATTACCGGTTGTGCTATGGGCTAGTTTAAATGTGTACACACCTTCGTCATTTTGATAAATGCTAGTGGTCAAATACATTGATGCTGTAAAGCCTTTGAACGCACCTGGGTAGTATGTACTACTACTAAAAGTTGTGCCTGCACCTGAACTACTTAACAATTGATAATCGCTTTCTGCGGCAACTGTCAATCCATTATAAGTTCCAGATTCATTACCGCTAGTAAATGTTACATTACCTATCACACTGTTACCGTTAAGTATGGCTTGCAATTCGCCACTGTCAGCATCTATAGCATAAGTGCTTGTTGTACCACTACTAATTGTTCCACCTGCACTACTGCCCGTGATACGAGTTACACTGGTACCAGCAGTTAGTGTAGATTCTGTTGATTTATCTGTAAATCCACTCACTAGGTATGGACTTGATCCTGTACTGCTCTCACCAAATGTCAGTGTCTTACTGCTTAATCCATCTGGTGTTGTTGGTGCAGTTGCATACACTTTAATAATATCAGTTGTGGTTGAACCAACATCACCTGGATCAGCAGTGCTGTGAGCAGTTTGTTGCAAAGTGATAGTGTATGTACCACTGCCACTGTTTGTTGAGTATGTGTGGCTTACTCGAGCCTGTCCTACATCGCCAGCGGCACCTGATGCCACTGAAGTGTTTCCGGAACCATCACCCCAATTGATTTCGTAAGTGCATGTTGCACTTGCTGAATTTGTTGTAGTATTTTCTAAATAAACTGTGTTACCTTGAACAACAAATCTATTATTTCCTGTAAGAGCACTACCACCACTTGATACATCATAAAGTTCGAAATCAGCAACTGGTGTTGCTGTGTATAAAGTTATAAAACTGCTTTCGCTGTGGCTGGCTTCTGCACCTGAACCTGCACCATTTGTGTTTCTTGCTGTGACTTCCACAGTGTATGGTGAGTTTGCGTTATTGGTATAAGTATGGGTAGGGGTTGAATCAGATGTTCCTGTTGTGGTTGTACCATCACCCCAGTCAATGTCGTATTGGTTTGCATTACCAGTCACATTGATTGTGAGCGTTGCTGTTAGTGGATTACCGCCTGATGTTCTATCAGTTGTAAAACTCACATCTCTAACATAAGTGTTGTTTTGAATATTCCACATTGTTTCGTTGAGAATATCAATACTTTCTGCAACACTGGTATTGTTTGTCAAACTGATAGCACCTTCTCTTTTAACGGAAGTGTTGCCATCGTATGCACCTTGATCTGGTGTTATGAACCAATCACCGTCGCCCTCAGCAGAAACGTTGCCCAATGATATATTAAAAGCATTTGTGCTGACATTTGCAAGAGAAGCGTCTAATTGAGCTTTGGTAACTGCATCAGAATCTATTACAGCATTTGCAATTCTAACATTTGATAGTGTGGAACCGTCTGATAATGTTACTTGTAGAGCACTTGTTGACGCATTTGCTACCAGTCTAGGCCCACGTTTACCAAATTGTAAATCGGTGGATACACCTTTTTGACCATAATTATATTCGTTTGCCAAGTTTAACTCCTACGATATTTATTGTTATTTATCACTTGACATGCATATTGAAAACTGTTATAATTATATCATATTTTTGGAGAAACCCTTATGGCAACAAGATTTAACACAAAAGCAGAATATAAAAAGTCTGCAAGAGTAATCAGTGATTACGAAAATGACATGATTTTTGAACAACCAAGAGACGGGTTGATTCTACAAGAGTTTGTTTCATATGAAAATGTGGAAAACGGAGTCAAACGTACAGTGATTGAGAGAAAGTTTACCAGTAATGGAGACTATTCAGACACCACAGCAATAAGTATTTTACCTAACAACGTATAGGAATTTTATGAAAGAATTGTGGGTAGAAAAATATCGTCCTAATAACATAAGCGATTATGTTTTTAGAGATGGTAATCAGCAAGGACAAGTTGCAGGTTGGATAAAAGAAGGAGCACTGCCACATTTGCTATTCAGCGGAGCACCCGGAGTCGGTAAAACTACACTGGCAAAAGTTTTACTCAACGAACTGGATGTGGATAGCATGGATATATTAGAGATAAATGCGAGCAATGAGAACAGTGTAGACACCATCCGTAGTAAGATCACAAACTTTAGTAGCACCATGCCGTTTGGTGATATGAAGTATGTACTTCTCGATGAGGCTGATTATATTACCCCTAATGGACAAGCCGCTCTGCGTGGAGTTATGGAAACATACCACACGTCTTGTCGCTTTATCCTAACCTGCAACTATCCACAACGTATTATTCCAGCACTTCACAGTAGATGTCAAGGCTTTCATATTCAAAAACTTGACTCTAAAGAATTTACTGCTAGAATAGCAACAATCTGTATAACTGAAAGTGTTGACGTTGATTTAGAAACACTTGACACATATGTACAAGCAACATATCCAGACTTGCGTAAATGTATCAATTTAGTACAACAAAATGTAGTAGATGGTGCATTACAAAAACCACAAGAGGGTGATCAATCAAGCAGTGATTGGATGTTGTCTGCTGTTGACTTATTCAAGGCCGGCAAATACAAAGAAGCACGAAACATGATTGTTACTCAGGCACGACCCGAAGAATACGATGACATTTATAAATTTATGTATCGTAATTTAGAACTTTGGGGTAAAACGGAATCACAGCAAGATCAGGCAGTTTTAATTATTAGAGACGGAATCAGCAAAAGTGTAACAGTTGCAGACCCAGAAATCAACTTATCTGCTACTTTAATTGCACTTCAACTAAATAGTATAGATGCCTAAAGATGATAAAAGAATAATTCAAAAGCAAGAGGAAACACTTGTAAAAGTTACCTGGCTGGCTAGAATTAGACATTGGTGGCGTACTTTAATAAGGGAAGAATGGGAACTTACTATTTTCTTTCCAGGGGAAACTAAATTTTTACCAGACGGTACTAGAATAGACTCTACTTCTCCTAAAACATATCATTGTAAAAAAGTTATAAAACTAACTAATTTACACATTATTTTTGTAGACTTACTGGGTGTTAAACACGAAATTAAAGTTGTCAACCCTGTTGGTTACGACTTAAGAAAAATTTACTAATATGGATTTAATCCGAGAACAAGATCTGGTTAAAGATCTACAACCTGACCACTTCAATGTTTTGATGAATTATGCTAAACATAGCAATAGTCAGATATTATTAAACGAATTTATGTGTACAAAATCTAGTACAATCATAGGTACTAGAAAATTCACAGATGTAAATATTCACTTACATGATGTTTTTGATTTACATCCTCAAGGTGTTGACCATAAACAAAAAATACAAAACGAAATAAAAGATGTACCCAATGTGTTTTTTCATAGTACTACACCACTTGAAGTAAATCAGCCAACTATCGAAGAAAACGGCCCATATGATTTAGTGTATGTGAATTTACCTTGGAAGTTGCCACAGAGCCCTAACACAGTTGAACTTGTAATTGCAGAAACAATTAAATTATGGTGGTGGGCCTTAGAAGACAACGGTGTAATGATAATACCAGATTATAACAGAACTATGATCAGAAGGCAAGTTGATTCATGGATCAAAATTAAAAAATGTTCTAATGAAAAATATTTAAATACTAACTGGGACAGAGAAGATTTAGAAGCAGACCACTTCATGATAGTAATACAAAAAAATGGCTAGGTTTACAGAACAACGCACAGATATCATAATTGAAAAAGATGCGTTTTGCAATTACATTAAAGATCTTAAATTAGAACTTGAATCTAAGTGTGTTTTTGTGATATGCAGTTCAGGTGTCGATCAAGACAAAATATCCACCACACTTAACAATGCTAGATTTGATAATGTTGTATATTACATAGACAGTTTTACAGATCCCTCTGACGATAGTGTTGCAACAGGAGTTGAAAAATATCTAGAAAGCGGTGCTGACACCATTATTGGTATTGGTGGAGGCAGTGTCATAGATTTAGCAAAAGCAATAGTTTATAATCAACTTAAAAATAGACCAAATCTCATACTTGTACCTACAACATATGCAGGCACAGAACTAACAAAAGGCTTTATGATTGTTAGAAAAGATCACACTAAAAAAAGTGTGTACGATATAGGTGTACAACCAGATATTATTATTATAGATCCTACTCTAGCACTAACATTGCCTATTAGAGTGAGCACTGTTATAGCATTAGATGCTCTCAGTCATTGTTTAGAAGGTGCTGTAAGCAGTATTAGAAACCCTATAGCAGAGGGTAGTGCATTATATGGTATCAAATTAGCACTCGAACACTTACCTGCTGTTACAATAAACTACAATTGGCGTGAGGACATGGCTATAGTAGGTTTAATGGGCAGTAAAGCAATGGATTGTGGTCTAGGCCATATACACACAATCACTTATGCTATAGCAAATAACACTGATTTATCTCACGGTGAATTGAACACATTGTTTGCTCCTTTTGTGGTTGCTAAAACATTAGAAAAGGATCAAGATGTATATAAACATGTTGACATAGAAGCAGTATTAGATATTTTTAAACATTATATACTAGAATGGAATTTGATTGGTAGATACAAACAACAACACCAAGATAAGTTTATTGCCCAAGCAGTACAAGACAGTGCGTACATTAGTCATCCGGTGCATTTTAGAGCACAAGACTTTCAAGATATATTTGATCAAATTTTAGCATAGTCAAAAGAAAAGGGACCGAAGTCCCTTCCCTAATCTGCTTTGTATTATTTTGATTTAACAGGATGTCTGTTAAACAAATGATACAGCACAAAGGCACCTACGAGACCTAGCAATCCTTCAGCGGAAAGTCCCTTAAGAATACCCATTAAATTGTCTACCACACTAATTTCAGGCCAGAAAGGAATTCCTGATCCTGAAAATAATACTTCTAGTACTACGCCTAGTGCTAATATAGATAGACCTGTATGTGTGAGTGCTGACGCCCAAGCGCCAATTTTACTAATAATATCCATACAATATTCTCCCTGCGTTTTAATACGCACAAATATTTAAAGCCTATAATCCAACAATTAAATAGTAGTTTAAGTTAAATATACACTTAACAACGTTATTAAAAATGATAAATGCGAGGTTTTATGGATCAAGAAGTATTAGTTGATGGCTACGACAACAGTTTAATTGAGATTATCTTAGGAAAAATAGACAAAACTACGTCTGTTGCATTTGCTGAATATGGCAGAGGTTCTGATGCACTGTATAGATACTTTGAAAATAAAAGTAGATCAGTCACAGTCATTGAGGATTTTAATCAAACTATTTTTCAAGCAGATAGAAACAAATACCAAGATGTAGAAAATTTAATTGAGTACAATGTTTTAGGTACTAAGGAATTAGATCGATCATTTGATATTATCTATACAAGTTTGCCTAACTATGTTCCACAATTTGATCCTAGTGTTTTTCAACTAAGACTGGATAGTGGTTTTAAAAATTTATACAATGCATTAAATGATCAAGGATGTTTAATAACCATAGACTATAATGTGGAATCTATAAAACAAGCAATCAAAAATCTTGATTGTCCAATTGCAAAGTTTATTGTTACAAACGATGATGATGTAAACCCTGAATACTACATATGTGTAGCATATAAATGAACGATCTAAACTTAATAATAGAAAATTTGCTTGAAGAGCCAGAATTCAAACCAGGCGGCTTTGTGTGGAAACATTTGGAAAACGGCAGTCCTGATCCTCTAAGATCAGTACAAAGTGCAGTAGACCGAATGAGAGAATTGCACGACATTGAAGACTCTCAATTCGGTCTTATATGTTCTACACTGTTAGAATCAATTATTCAAAATTTCGATAAATCCTAAGTACTTCTGTAACAGCAGGATGTCTTTCAATCTGCGTATGATCAAACTCTACTGATTTAATTCTAGTAGAATCAAATTTATTTAATTTTTCTAGGAACATTTTTAATCCGTTAGTATCGTACCCTCTATCATGTTGGGCAAGATCTCCAGTCACAATCAATTTACTGCCGTCACCTATTCTAGTCAACAGCATTTTCATTTGTTCTTGTGTAGCATTTTGCATTTCATCAGCAATAATAATACTATTTTTAAATGTTCTACCACGCATGTATGCTAGTGGAGCAACCTCTACTTTATTGTTTTCTAGTAAGTACTCAACTTCTTTTGGATGATAGTATTCTTCGAACACATCAAATATAGGTCGTGTCCAAGGTGCCATTTTTTCAACTAATGTACCTGGTAGAAAACCGTGCTGTTCATCTACACTAACAGCAGGTCGTGTTATAATAATTTTATCTATATTGTTGTTCTTGAATTCTCTAATAGCATACAACGTACTAATTAGAGTTTTGCCCGTCCCCGCTGGGCCTGTAGTAAACACAATGTTTATATTTTGATCTTCAAGTGCGGCTAATAAGTCGTCTTGTTTAAAGTTTCTTGGTACAATATTTACTGTTTCCTGTCGTGTAATGGCCTCTAATTGACCTCCTGGAATTATTTTCAAATGGTTATTCTCCTTGAATCTAGTTTTAAATTCACGTTCTTTGCGTTTTTTTCTTGACATGTTGTACTCCTGTCGTCAACAGATAATAATCCAACATTTTGAATGCTGGTATAATATCTAGGATTTGGGGGATTGTGTTGAATGTTGTTAAAATGATTTTCAAACATACAGTATTACTTAGTAATAGGATCAGTCTAATAAAGTAATATGTTTATTTGATGATAAATACTTGTAAATAGGAACTACATATGCAAACTATTAAAATCATAAATGATAACATCAGAAAAATATCTGAAACTAATACCCTTTTAGATATGTTATTAGAATTTGAAGGTGTACTAGATCAATTTGACATGTATGCTTACAAAAACTGGAACAAGGGAGAAGTTGTTGCTGGTCCTAAACTAGGTAGATATTTTATTGAAGTTACACTTATGTATCCTTACAAAGATATGCCAGATCCAGAAGCACTTCTTCGTCTTAAAGCAAATGATTGTGATGTCAAAATGTACAAAGACAAATTGCTCAAACCTAGAAGAGTTCTTAGTGCAGAAGACACTGAAATTCGTGTCAGAGACAATGTTCCACGCAGAGTAGCAAAGACTGAACAACACGATATATGGTTAGTTGAAGTAAAAATGCCAAGACGTTTCGTTGATGAGTTCAGCATTGAACAGATAGAAGCGGCAGAAGATGCATATGTAGATATGGAAGATATCCAAGATGGTATGGATCAAAGTTTTGATCAACCTTTACAACAAGACCCAATGGTAGATTCTCAACAGGTTGGCGGTTTATAATGATAAATGAAAATTTAAAACACTTGGATTTGCAAGATGTAGTAGCAGATAAAATCAGCATCGATGAATTTGAACCAAAAACTGGTGAAAAAGAAAATGTTGCTGTGTTTGGATTTTATGTTACTGAAAAATCAGTAGGCGATGATCTTGCAAATTTTATTGATAAAAGTGCATTCAACATTAGAGATGTTGAAGTAACACCAAACCCTAATCCAGAAAATTATTATATGGTTTTCTTAGAAGTAGATAGAACACCAGAAATGCTAGATATTTTAACATCAGTAAGTAAAGATGTTCAAAACATTGCAGGTAAGATTGCCTGGAAAGCCAAGCCACTATTAAGCGATAATACATTTGATTTAAATGATCCTCAGTTAGTCGAATATATAAGAACAACGCCAGAGGAATACGAAACACTCGAGGATTATAACGTGAGAAAAGAATCAGAACATCAACAATCTATTATAGAATTTATATGTACAAATTCTAATGCAACCAAATGTTCATTAGAAAATAATATGCTAAATTTATATGATACACAAAATCATATAAAATTAGAATTTGTAAAGTTTGGTGCCGGTAAACCTACCTTAGAAGAAGCAGGTTTAGATAAATTAGCAATAGACTATGACTTTGACAGGCACTTGATTAAAACACTAGAAAGTATGAGGGGTTCGTTAAATATTATACCTATCAATAGAAACGTAATATTCCACGATCCAAACACAGACACAGTATTAGTAGCAAAACCATGTTAGGACTTATAAGAGCATTACCTTTAATATTACTTGTTGGCGTCTTAGCATACGGTGCTCACTCCTGGATTGTAAATAGACTAGAAGGTCAAATAGAGGTACAACAAAGACAAATTGATGTACTTAATCAACAGAATGTTGCACTACAAAGTGCGGCGGAGCAAAATGAAGCAACCATTAGAAATATGGAAGCCAGAGCAAAACAACAAGTAGAACAAATAACTCAACTTACAACAGCCGCAAGTGAATGGGAAAATCAAGCAAAAGAATATATGAGCATTTTTGCTAATCATAACTTTACTAAATTAGCAAGATTAAAACCAGAAACAATTGAAAGGCAAGCAAACGATGCTACCAAAGCAGTGTTTGACAGTGTTGAAGCAGACAGCAGAGAGACAGAGGAACTAAACAATGAACCACAAGACAATTAAGAATTTAACATTAGTTGGAGTGGCTTTAATGTTAGGCGCATGTTCAACCATGCAACAACCTTATCAACCTTTGCCTCCAGTCAAAGTAATCACAGAAACGGTGGAAATGGAAATATATCAACCACCATTACCAAAAGAAATACAACTATCTGATGTTGATTGGAAAGTAATTACTAATACACCTTGTAAGCCTGCAACAGGAAAAGAAACTGTGAGAGGTAGTGGCGGCAAGTGGTTCTACACCACAGAAAGATTTGCTTACGAAGAATACACCAAAGAAGATGGCACTTCCGGCAGACGTGTGCAACGTGATGAAGCAGGTAACAGAATTGAACTACCACAACTATTAGATGAAAACGGAAAAGGCATAGAGTCATGTGGTAACCTACAGCAAAAAATAGCAGAAATAGAAACCATGTTAGATGGCGAGTTTGTTGTACTTGCAGTTACTCCAGTAGGATACGAAAAGTTAGCCGCAAATTTACAAGAAATAAAAAGATATATCAATCAGCAAAAAGATATAATTTATTACTAC
>Ga0075481_10000321_pt1 | contig 17291 bp, 9 predicted proteins | sample DEB08_DNA_11_FD_76337 | JGI IMG/M metagenome (GOLD analysis project Ga0075481, IMG submission 76337) | Aqueous microbial communities from the Delaware River and Bay under freshwater to marine salinity gradient to study organic matter... | ecosystem: Environmental > Aquatic > Marine > Coastal ... | reverse complement strand
ACCGGTCAGGCACGTCCAGCTCGACGCGCTCGTAGTCCGGACCCACGGTGCACGCGAACGGCACCGTGGCCAGTGCGATCCAGAGGAGACGTCTCACGATCCACCTCCGTCCACCACGGTGTCGGCGGGCTTCGGCGATCCGAACAGCTTGCGCACCGTCGACTGCACGATCACGTCGAGCATCGGGATCAGGAAGACGCCGATCATCGTCGCGACCAGCATGCCGCCGAAGACCGCGGTGCCGAGCGAGATGCGGCTCGCCGCACCGGCGCCGGAGGCGATCACCAGCGGCAGCACGCCCAGCACGAAGCTGATCGCGGTCATCAGGATCGGCCGGAAGCGGAGCCGCGAGCCCTCGATCGCCGCCTCGACGACGCCGTCGCCGGCCTCGCGCCGCAGCTTCGAGAACTCGACGATGAGGATCGCGTTCTTCGCGGCCATGCCCATCAGCATCACCAGGCCGATCTGCACGTAGACGTCGATCGGCAGCGAGCGGAGCCAGATCGCGGCCATGGCGCCGAGGATCGCCGTCGGCAGGCCCAGCAGCACCGAGAGCGGAATCGACCAGCTCTCGTACTGCGCCGCGAGGAAGAGGAACACGAAGACGATCGCGAGGATCAGGATGAGCATCTGTCCGCCCGCGGCGGCGAGCTGCTGGTAGGCGATGCCGGTCCACTCGATGCCGAATCCCGCGGGCAGGGTGGTGCGGGAGAGCTCCTCGACCGCGGCGATCACCTCGCCGGAACTGCCGCCGGGGGGCGGGCCGACGGTGATCTCCGAGCAGGGGAACATGTTGTATCGAAAGACCACGTTGGGGCCGGTGGTCGGCGACAGCGAGGTCAGCGTCGACAGAGGCACCATCGCGCCGCTCGCCGATCGCACTTCGATCTCGCGGATCGACTCGGTTCCCGACCGGAACTGCGGCTCGGCCTGCATCACCACGCGATAGGTCCGTCCGAACGCGGAGAAGTCCTCGACGGTGAGGCCGCCGAGGAAGGTCTGCAGGCTCTCGAAGACGGAGTTCACGGGAACGCCGAGCGTCTTCACCCGATCGCGGTCGATCGAGAGGTCGATCTGCGGCACCGTCGGTCGAAAGCTCGAGAACAGGCCGCCGATCCTGGGGTCCTGCTGCGCCGCCGCGACGAACCGCTGCGACGCCTCGAAGAGGGACGCGGAGTCCTGCCCGCTTCGGGCCTGGAGTTCGAACACCAGCCCGCCGGACGTGCCGATGCCGGGGATCGCCGGCGGGTTGAAGGACAGTCCGATCGCCTCGGGATAGCTCGCGAGCTCCTGCTGCAGGCGTCGCACGATCGCGCCGACGGCGGTCTCGGGCGTGGTGCGCTCGTCCCAGGGATCGAGCACCGCGATGAAGCTCGCGGCGTTGGAGTCGAAGGTGCCCGTCATCAGGTTCATGCCGCCGAGGCTCGCCACCCGGCGCACGCCGGGGACGTCCTTGGCGAACCCGATGAACCGGTCCGCGATGGCGCCGGTGCGCTCCAGGCTGGCCCCGTCGGGGAGCTGCACGAACGCGAAGACGTAGCCGAGGTCCTCGCTGGGCACGAAGCCGGCGGGCAGGCGCTTGCCCAGCGCCGAGATCCCGTAGAACACCGCGGCCACCGCGACGAGCGCCAGCACGCTCTTCCGAACCAGGCCCGCGACGACGCGTCCGTAGATGCCGGTCGACCGGTCGAGCATCCGCGACCACCACGCCAGCAGGCGTCCGATCGGACCGCGAGCCTCGCCGCGGGGCTTCAGGATCAGGCGGCAGAGCGCCGGGCTCAAGGACAGTGCGACGACCGACGAGATGATCACCGACACCGACAGCGTCAGCGCGAACTGGCGGTAGATCTCGCCGGTGATCCCGCCCATGAAGGCCACCGGGATGAAGGTCGCGCACAGCACCAGGGTCGTGGCGACCACGGGGCCCGAGACCTCCTTCATGGCCTTGATGGTGGCGTCGCGTGCGGAGAGGCCGTCGGCGATGTGCACCTCGACCGCCTCGACCACGACGATCGCGTCGTCCACCACCAGACCGATCGCGAGGATGATCCCGAACAGGTTGATGGTGTTGATCGAGAAGCCCAGCGGCACGAACACCGCGAAGGTCCCGAGCAGGGACACCGGGACCGCGAGCATCGGGATCATCGTCGCCCGGACCGAGCCGAGGAAGAGGAACACCACCAGCAGCACGAGAGCGAACGCCTGGGCGACGGTCACCAGCACCTCGTCGATGGCGGCGTCCACGAACATCGTGGTGTCGAGGGTGATCTCGTACTCGATCCCCTCGGGCATGTCGGGGGCGATGCGCTCGTCCAGCAGGCTGCGCACCGCCTGCGCGGTGGCGAGGGCGTTGGCTCCGGGCCGCTGGTAGACCAGCAGCACCACCGCCGGGGATTCGTCGAGGCGGGCGAAGCTCGAGTAGTTCTGGGCCCCGAGTTCGACGCGGGCGAGATCCTTCATCCGGAGGATCGAGCCGTCGGACTCGGTGCGCACGATGAGGTCGCCGAACTCCTCCGGCGTGGACAGGCGGGTCTTGGAGTTGACGGCCAGCTGGAACTCGTTGCCGAGATCCGCCGGCGGTGCGCCCACGGCGCCGGTGGGGACCAGCGTCGACTGCTCGCGGACGACCCCGACGAGATCGCTGACGGTCAGGCCGAGGGTCGCGAGCTGGTCGGGTCGGAGCCACAGGCGCATCGAGTAGTCGCGCTGCCCGACGATCGAGGTGCTGCCGACGCCGTCGGTTCGGGCGATCGCGTCGACGATCTGCGTGGTCGCGTAGTTGCTGACGAAGATGTCGTCGTACGCCCCGGTCGGGCTGAACACGCTGATGGCCATCAGCATGTCCGGCGACTTCTTCTCGACCACGATGCCCTGTTCGATCGCCTCGCTCGGAAGGCGGGCGCTGGCGGTGTTGACCCGGTTGTTGATGTCGACCGTCGCGATGTCGAGATCGGTGCCGATCTCGAAGGTGCAGGTCAGCGTGTAGCGGCCGTCGGAAGAGCTGCGCGACGAGAAGTAGATCATCCCCTCGGCGCCGTTGATCTCCTGTTCGACGACCGATGCGATCGCCTCGGCGACGGTCTCCGCATTGGCGCCGGGGTAGGTGATCTCGACCGACACCGTGGGCGGGCTGATCTGCGGGAACTGCGCGATCGGCAACGCGGTGATGGAGAGGCCGCCGGCAATCAGGATCACCAGCGAGACGACGATCGCGAAGACCGGACGATCGATGAAGAAGCGGGCCACGGCCGGTCAGCTCCCGTCGCCGGAGGCGGGAGCGCGTTCGGCGCTCGCCGCATCCGTCCGTGGCTCGACGCGGACGCCGGGGACCACCTTCTGAAGACCCTCGACGACGATCCGATCGCCGGGTTCGAGACCGCTCTCCACGACCACCAGCTGGTCCGCGGTCGCGCCGAGCACGACCGGTCGCTGCTGCACGCGATCGTCGGCATCCACCAGATAGACGTAGCGCGAGGTCTGCTGCTGGATCACCGCCCGACGAGGCACCACGACGGCGTCCTCGAGCACGTCGACGTTGGCCCGGACTCGACCGAACATGCCCGGCAGCAGGACCTGCTGCGGATTCGGGAAGCGACCTCGCAGCGAAATGGTGCCGGTCTGGCGATCGACGGTGCGTTCGGCGAACAGGAAGGCTCCCTCGTCGTCCACGGCGCGATCGTCGGCCAGAACCAGTTGGAGCGGTGGGGGGGACGGCCGGTCCTCACCCTCGTATCGGCCGGCGAACTTGAGGTACTCGGTCTCGCTCAACGAGAACTCGACGTCGATCGGATCGATCACGCGAAGCGTGGCGAGCAGGCTGGAGTTTGCGCGGCCGACCACGTTGCCCACGTCGATCTCGGCCTTGCCGATCCGACCGGCGACCGGAGCGCGGACCGTGCAGTAGCCCAGATCGATGCGGCTGGTCTCGAGTCGAGCCTCGGCGCTGGCCACGGCCGCCTCGCCCCGGGCGATCTCGATCTCGGTGGACAGGCGGGTGTTCTCGAGGGTCGCCTCCTGCGCCGCGACCTCCGCCTCGGCGACCTCGACCGCGGCGACGGCGTTGTCGAGATCCTGCCGCGGCACCGCGTCGATCTCGGCCAGCGGGCGCAGCCGCTCCTCGTCGGTCTGGGCCCGCTTGAGCCGGGCGTTCGACTGCGCGAGGGCGGCCTCGGCGGCCTTGACCTGCACCTGCTCGCGAGCGAGACGCAGATCGGCCTGGGCCTTCGCGAGCGCCGCCTCGTCCTCCGCGACCTTGGCGGCGTAGACGCGATCGTCGATCGTGAAGATCACCTGATCCTTCTCGACCCGGCCGCCCTCCTCGAAGAGTCGCTCCTCGAGCGTGCCCTCGACGCGGGCGAGGATGTCGATCGTCGCCACCGCGTCGAGGCGGCCGGTGAACTCGGCGATCACCGGGACGTTCCGGGTCTCGACATCGCCGACGACGACGGGGACCGGCGGTGGCTCGACCGGGGCAGGGGGTCCCTTCCGATCGCCGCAGGCCGAAAGCGCGACCGAGGCGGCGAGTCCGCAGAGGGCGGCGACACGACCCCAGACGGGTGTCAGACCGTGATGAAGCATCGCAGGAGAGTACCGGTTCGTCCCTCGACGCGTTCGATCGGAACCGGGCCGCGATGGTGCATCGGCCTCCGACAACGACACGACCCCGGCCGCGAGGACCGGGGTCGTGGGTGAATGCGGTCGCCTCCGTCGGGAAGGCGGCATTCATGCGGAGGTCGCGAGGCGCCTCCGCATGGTCGGACGAACGTCGCTCAGGCGCGACGGCGACGCGAACCGGCGAGGCCGGCGGCGGCGAGCAGCGCGATCGCGCCCGGCGCCGGGGCGAAGTTGATCTGGACGCCGCTGACGTCCGCACCGCTCACGGTGACGGAGATGTCGTCGACGTAGCCGAAGTTGGCGCCGTCGGAGGAGTAGATCCGGACCTCGACGACGAGGGCGTCGCGAGTGCCGCCGTTGGAATCGAAGGTCCAGGAGTGCGAGAGGTTCGTCCAGACGTTCTCGCCGGAGAAGGTGTTGTTGCCACCGGCGGAGCCTTCGTACGCGTCGATGTCGCTCGAGAGGGCGTAGTGGCCCCAGATCCGCAGCGAAGGATTGGCGCCGGGGGTGTCGTCCCAGGCGAAGAAGTCCGCGTCGATCACATCTCCATCGGTGAGACCGGTGATGAACGCCACGTAGCCCTGCGGGGTGCCGGAGATCGGCTCCTCGTAGACGAACAGCGAGCTGTTGCCGCTGTAGACGAACGCCGCGTCGCCAGCGGTGTAGTTGGAACTGTTGAAGTTGCCGAAGCTGCCGAGAACGGTGCCGCCGTCCTCCCAGCCGTAGCTGCCGCTGACAACCGTGCCGGCGGAAGCGATGGTGGCGGTGGCCGCGAGCGCGACAACGCCGCAAAGCGTGCGAAGCATGATCTTTCTCCTGTCTCGAAAAAGGGAAAAGGGAACGCAAGGGGCGGGAATGGGATGTTCCCGGTCGGTGTTGCCCGACCCCTCAAAAGTACCGTCGCCTCCGAGGCAGGCAAATCCGAAACTGCAGACTCACCCGGAAAAGTCTCGTCTTCATCCCATCTTGACCCGACCGCCCCGCCCCCAGGCTCGTTCGACACTCGCCTGGCATGACCCGGTGGCGGTGCCGTTGGCGATCGGGCCCCATCCTCAAGGCGGGAGCGGAGCGGCGGTGGAGTCGGGGCGACCAGACGCGTGTTCTGCACGTCCCCCAGAGTCGTCATCGTGCCCAGATTCGCGCGTTCGGGGTTCGAGACCCTGAACGGGCGGTCTCGCGCGGTCCCAATGCCATCGGGCACTCGAGGCCCTCCTCGGGGCGAAGAACCACGCCGGACGGGGGGTTCGGGTGGGACGAATGCCCGATCGGCGGGGCCGATTGCCAACGGGAGGGGCGGTGGCCTCCGATAGACTCCGGAAGGTCCCTTCGCGGCCGACCTCCGACCATCGACCCATGCCCGAAGACGATCCCACGCCAACTTCGCCGCTGCCGGAGCCTGGGAAGCGGTTCCCGTCCGACTCCGCCCCCGCACCGGGGGGATCGAGCTCGGGCGAGGTCCCGTCGGAGCCGGAGGCCACGATCGACCGGCCGGCCTCCCCGACGAGGACGCAAGCGACGATCGGCACCGCGGTGGGCACCACGGCCCTCGGCAAGAGCGTCGGGCCGTACAAGCTGCTGGCGGTGTTGGGCGAGGGCGGCTTCGGCGTCGTCTATCTCGCCGAACGCCGCGAGCCGCACGTCCAGCGGGTCGCCCTGAAGGTCATCAAGCCGGGCATGGACTCGACGGCGGTCGTGAACCGCTTCGCGGCGGAGCGGCAGGCCCTCGCGGTCATGGACCATCCGTCGATCGCTCGGGTCTTCGACGGCGGCACCACCTCCGACGGCCGGCCCTACTTCGTGATGGAGTTCGTCAAGGGGGACTCGATCACGAAGTTCTGCGATCGGGAGCGTCTCGACATCGACGAGCGTCTCGAGCTCTTCATCACGGTCTGCGAAGCCGTCCAGCACGCCCACGGCAAGGGCGTCATCCACCGCGACCTCAAGCCCTCGAACGTGCTGGTCGAGTTCGAGGACGGCCGCGCGACGCCCAAGATCATCGACTTCGGCGTCGCCAAGGCCCTCAACCAGCGCCTGACCGAGGGCACCGTCTACACCGAGGTCGGGCAGTTCATCGGCACGCCGGAGTACATGAGCCCCGAGCAGGCCGAGATGAGCGGCGTCGACATCGACACCCGCGCCGACGTCTACTCGCTGGGCGTCATGCTCTACGAGCTCATCGCGGGCACGCTGCCCTTCGACGGCGAGAAGCTGCGCGAAGGCGGCTTCCTCGGCATCCAGAAGACGATCCGCGAGGTGGAACCGCCCAAGCCGAGCCAGCGGTTCACGACCATCGTGGCCGCAGGTGGCGACGCCGCCCGCAACGTGGCGAGCGCCCGCCGGCTCGAACCGGGCTCCCTGTCGAAGCGCCTGAAGGCCGACCTCGACTGGGTCATCATGCGGTGCCTCGAGAAGGACCGGGTCCGTCGCTACCAGACCGCCAACGATCTGGCGCTGGAACTGCGGCGTGTGCTGAACGACGAGCCGGTGCTCGCAGGGCCGCCCTCCTTCGCGTATCGAACCTCGAAGTTCGTCCGTCGTCACCGGACGGGGGTCTTCGCCGCGGCCGCGGTGCTGGTCGCCCTGATCGCGGCGACGGCGATCTCGATCGTGTTCGCGGTGCGGGAAGCCGCCGCCAAGGGGCAGGCGCAGGAGGAGCGGGACCGCGCCCGCGAGGCCGAACGACTCGCCGACGCCGAGGCCGAACGGGCCCGGATCGCCGCCGCGACCAGCGACCGCATCAGCGACTTCACCAGCGGCATCCTGAAGAGCATCGATCCCGACGAGGCCGGCGATCTCGACAAGACCCTCGTCCGACGGATCCTCGACGACGCGTCGCGGCGGGTCGAGGACGAACTGGCCGAGGATCCGCAGGTCGAGGCGGCGATCCGCGACACCATCGGCGGCACCTACGTCGCCCTTGGTGAACTCGACGACGCGCAGCCGCAACTCGATCGCGCGCTGGCCCTGCGGCTCGAACTGCTGGGCGAGGACGATCCCCGCACCCTCGACACCCGAGACAAGCTGGCCGAACTCGTTCGTCGAAGCGGGGACGTCGAGACCGCGGTCATCCAGCAGCGGGCGATTCTCGAGAGCCGGCTTCGCCTGCTCGGCGAGGACGATCCCGACACCATCATGTCGATGGCGAACCTCGGCCTGGCGCTGCTGCTGAACGACGAGGCCGATGCGGCACGGGATCAGTTCGAGGAGTGCCTCGCCCGCTCGCGGAAGGTGCTGGGCGACGACGACAAGCGCACCTTCAACGCGATGAACAACCTCGCGGCCGTGCTGCGCCGCGACGGCCGGCTGGACGACGCCGAGGCGCTCTACCGAGAGGCGCTCGCGGGCCAGCGTCGGGTGCTGGGCATCGAGCACTCCGAGACGCTGGCCTCGCAGGGCAATCTCGGGGTGCTGCTTCGCGAGCGGCGCAACTTCGACGAGAGCGAGCTCCTGCTTCGCGAGGTCGTCGAGGTCGGTTCGCGGGTGCTGGGGCCGCAGCATCCGGAGACGCTCGTCGCGATCAACAACCTCGGCATGGTGCAGTTCTCGACCGGCGATCTCGAGGCGGCGATCGAGACGTTCCGCATGGCGCTGGCGTCATACCGGCGGAGCTTCCCGGCATCGCATCCGGAAGTCGTCAAGATGGTCTCCAACATCGTCTCGTCGCTGCGCCGACTCGATCGATACGACGAGGCGATCGCCGAGCTTCGGGCGTTGCGGCTGGACATGGCCGAGGAGGGGGGCGGTGGCGTCGAGGGCGTGAAGGCCGGCTATCTGCTGGCGACGGTGCTCGAGCAGCAGGGGCGTCTCGAGGAGGCGGAGCAGCTCTTCGGGCGACTGGTCTTCGAGGCCCGACGCACGCCCCGCGGCGAGTTTCTCGAAGCCGCGGTCCTGATCGGTCACGGCAAGTGCCTTCGGACCATGAAGCGCTTCCCCAACAGCGAGACGACGCTGCTCGAGGCGTATCAGATGCTGGTCGCCTCGAGAGGACCCGACACCGCCAACGCCCGAACCGTCGCCGGGGAACTCGCGTCGCTGTATGCCGCATGGGACGAGGCCGAACCGGGTGCAGGTCACGATCTGAGCCGCGAGGAGTGGGCGGCGAAGGCGAGCGACGGGGGCTGAGCGTCGGGACCGCGGACGCGCGGGCCGATCTCGGGCGCCGCATGGGGACTGCGGATCCGCAGGGCGAACCGCGGCGGCAACTCCCATTCGGCGAGACCGGTCGGTGCTCGAGGACGCGAATCGGTCGCGCGTTCCTCACCCATCGAGCGCGTCGAGAGGAGTGGAGATCCGTTGTCGGGGGTTCGGGGCGAGGTCGTGGGCCGGTCGCCTCAGCGGGAGACGAGGACCGCGGTCGCATCGTCGGCGAGTTCATCCGAACCGGCATGTGCCGCGACCGCCTCGAAGATGGTGCCAACCTCGGTCGCGGACTCCGAGGCGAGCCACGCGGCGAGGCGGCTTCGGCCGAACTCCTCGCGACCCTGCGCCGAGGTCTGCTCGATGAGGCCGTCGCTGACGACGATCATGCGGCTGCCCTCGGGCCAAGGGACCTCCGCGATCTCGTACTCGGCGCCGGGCATCACGCCGAAGGGCGGTCCGCCGCCCTCGACGAGCGGCGTCGCCTCGCCGCCGGGCGTCCAGAGCATGGCGTGGCCGTGCCCCGCATCGACGTAGCGGATCGAGTTCGATCCGAGATCGAGATCGGCGAGCCAGACCGTCACGAAGGTGTGCCCGTGGCGGTGGGCCTCGACGAACTCCGCCATCGAGGCGGCGAGCTCGTCGAGTCGATCGACGCGTCTCATCTCGCCGCCGACGTATCCGTGGAGCGCCGACATCAGCACCGCGGCGCCGACGCCCTTGCCGGAGACGTCTCCCAACACGATCCGCCAGACGTTCGGGCCGCGGCGCATCACGCGGAAGAAGTCCCCCCCGACGACGCGACCGGGACGGCTTCGTCCCTGGATCCTGACCCCCTCGTCGACCTGGTCGACCTCGCGAAGCAGAAACTGCTGCGCCGCCGCGGCGATCGCGAGGTCGGCCTCGATGTCGCGGTAGCGCCGCTCGAGTTCGAGACGGCGAATGCCCGCGAGCGCGACCCCGCCGATCTTCGCGAGGGCGCCGAGGAACTCCGCGGTCTCGGTGCCCGAGGTCGCCGGAGTCTGGTCGCGGCGATCCGCGTAGAGCACCGAGTGGACCCGGCCGCCGAACTCGATCGGCGCGCCGACCGCCTCGGCGATGCGAAGGTCGATCAGGCTCTGGCCGCCCGGCGTGATCGGTCCGCCGCTGCCGCCGCCGAGACTGCCGCCGCCCGCCGAGACCACCAGTTCGCCCGCCGCGGCGCGGCGCAGCAGGCTGCGGCTGAGACGGGGCCGGCCGCCATCGGTGATCGCGCCGCGTTCGGCGAGGATCTCGACGTTGCCCTCCTCGTCGGGGGGCTGCAGCACCGCGGCGTTGGGCAGGCCCGCGCCCTCGATCACCGCCTGGGCGAGGAGTTCGGCGAGGTCGTTCTCGTTCTCCGCCCCGTGCAGCCGTTCCGACAGCGTCACCAGCAAGGCCAGCCGATGCTGGGCCGGGGAGACCCGCTCGATCGACGGCGCCACCACGGTCTCGTGCCCGGTCTCGAGGGTCTGGGCGATCGAGCGGCCGGTCACCGACTTCGGGCCGCAGCGGAGTTCGCTCTCGCCGACGAGCACGAGGTCGCCGTCCGCGATCGGCACCACGCGATTGGATGGGATGCGCAGGCCGTTCAGCCGGGTGCCGTGCCGACTGCCGAGATCGCGGATGGTCCAGAAGCCCAGACTGCCGACCGTGGTCGATCCGCCCTTGATGACCGAGCGGGCCTGCCAGCGAAGCTCCGCGTGGTCCCGGGAGATCGCGGCGTCCTCGGCGATGCAGATCGTGTGATCGGTTCGTCGACCGATGCGGTGGGCCTGCCCCGGGTCGAGCACGAGGTCGAGGGTGGTCGATCCGCTGCGGAGGGTGAGTCGAAGGTCGGACACGGGTGTTGATCGTCGGGGGTGGGCGAGTCGTCGCGACCGCGTAGGCGACAGGATAGCGGTCGGGACGACGCCTTCGGCCGGCGGTCGAACTCGAACTTCAACGGATCTTCACGTCCGGCGGCGGGATTCCAGCGAACTTCGAGGATCGCCTCCTCTTAAGGTGCAGGGACACCAACGATCGCACCTCCACTCGACGACGCCGTTCGGAACCGGGCGACGATCCGATGCGACCTCACCGATGACCGACCACTTCCCCCACACGTCCCGCGATCCGGGATCCACCGTCTCTCGGCGCTCGCTCCTTCGTTCGAGTGCGTTCGCCGCAGGCGTTCTGGGAGCTGTCGGTGGCGTCGGCGGCGCGGCGCCCGCCGGATCGGTGTCGCGCCCGACGCGACGCCGCGGCGTCCCGCGAAATGTGATCCTCGTCGTCAGCGACGGCATGAGCGCCGCGGTGCCCGGTCTCACCGAGGCGTTCGCGGGCCTGGTCAGACCCGGGCGACCGACTCGACTCCCGCGGCTCCTCGCCGATCGCAACGTCGCCGACGGCATGCTCGAGACCCGCAGCCTCGACTCGCCGGTGACCGACTCCGCCGCGGCGAGTTCGGCGTGGGCGAGCGGATTCCACGTCGCCAACGGTTCGATCAACCACCTGCCCGACGGCACCCGACTGGTCCCGATCGGGACGCTGCTGCGGGATGCGGGGATGGGTGTGGGCCTCGTCAGCACGACGCGCGTCACCCACGCGACGCCGGCGGCCTTCGCGACCGCGAGTCCGTCGCGAAACTTCGAGGACGCCATCGCCGAGCAGTTGATCGGTGCCGGGGGTGCGGATGCCGATGGCTTCGGTGCCGGCGACTCCGGCGTCGACGTCCTGCTCGGCGGCGGGCGTCGCTTCTTCGACCCGGCCACCCGCGGCGATCGGGTGGACTGGATCGCGCGTTCCCGCGAGGCCGGCTACGAAGTGCTCGGTTCGAAGTCCGATCTCGCGAAGGCCTCCGGTCCGCGCCTGCTCGGCCTCTTCTCCGAGAGCCATCTGCCGATGACGATCGATCGTCGACGCGATGCCGGGCTCGATGCGACGGTGCCGACGCTCGCGGAGATGACCACCGCCGCGCTGCGCACGCTCGCGGCGCATCCGGGGGGCTTCCTGCTGCAGGTCGAAGGGGGGCGGGTCGATCATGCGGCGCACGCCAACGACGCCGCGGGGCTGCTGTGGGACCAGCTCGAACTCGACGACGCCCTCGCGACGGTCCTCGACTTCGCGGCGGCGCGGGAGGACACCCTCGTCGTCTTCACCACCGACCACGCCAACGCGAACCCCGGGCTCTCCGGAACCGGACGCCGATACGGCCGCAGCGGAGAGGTCTTCGCCAACGTCGCTGCAGCGACGGCGAGTGTCGAGGCGACCCTGCCGCGACTTTCAAGAGCGGAAGCGGAGGGCGGCGAGGCCGCGGTGGCGGCGGTCGTCGCGGAGACCTTCGGCTGCGAGGCGGACGGACGGAGTCTGCGACCGCTGCGTCAGGCCTTGCGGCGCGAGCCGATCGACGAGACGAACCCGCAACTGGCCAATGCCGAGGGCCAACTCGGACGCCTCCTGTCCGGCCACACCGGCATCGCGTTCGTCGGGACCAGCCACACCGCCGACTGGGTGCCGATGGTCGCGACGGGTCCGGGGCAGGAACGGTTCGAGGGCTTCATGGACCACCCGCAGGTGTTCGAGCGGCTCGCGGACCTCTTCGGCATCACCCACCGGAATCCGACGGCGGGATCGCCGGCGACCTGACCGGCGGCGCGAGCGCGGACGCGTCGAGGCGCCTCGACGGCTCGGCCCGAGAATCCGGCGACGGCGGGGGACCTCCTCCTACGATGGAGGCTTCGCTCCTTCGACAGGAACTCTCCGCCGTGGCCAAGCCCGACTCCGCGTCCACTCCCAAACAGAACGCCAACGACACCACCCGGATCATCTACTCGATGATGGGGGTGTCGAAGTCGATCGACCGCAAGCCGATCCTCAAGGACATCAGCCTCTCGTACTACTACGGGGCGAAGATCGGCGTGCTGGGCCTCAACGGCAGCGGCAAGAGCACGCTGCTCAAGATCATGGCCGGCGTCGACACCGAGTTCGAGGGCAAGGTCTCCGCCGCGCAGGGCTACCGCATCGGCTACCTCGAGCAGGAGCCGCTGCTCAACGAGACCCGCACCGTCATCGAGGTCGTCCGCGAGGGCGTGCAGGAGACCGTGGACCTGCTCGCGGAGTTCGACCGCCTCAACGAGAAGCTCTGCGAGGAGCTCTCGCCCGAGGAGATGGAGAAGACCCTCGAGCGGCAGGGCGAGGTGCAGGAACGCCTCGACGCCGCAGGCGCGTGGGATCTCGACAGCCGCCTCGAGATGGCGATGGACGCCCTGCGGTGCCCGCCCGGCGACCAGACCCTCGACACCTGCTCCGGCGGCGAGCGGCGCCGCGTGGCCCTGTGCCGCCTGCTGCTTCGCGATCCGGACATCCTGCTGCTCGACGAGCCGACCAACCACCTCGATGCCGACAGCGTCACCTGGCTCGAGCAGCACCTCGCCCGCTGCAAGGGCACCGTCATCGCGGTGACCCACGATCGCTACTTCCTCGACAACGTCGCGGGTTGGATCCTCGAACTCGACCGCGGCCACGGCATTCCCTGGAAGGGCAACTATTCCTCGTGGCTCGAGCAGAAGGACCAGCGCCTCGCCGTCGAGGAGAAGCAGGCCTCGGTCCGCCGTCGCGCCCTGCAGCGGGAACTCGAGTGGATCCGCACCAACCCCAAGGGCCGGCAGAGCAAGAGCAAGGCCCGCGTCGCCGCCTACGAGCGGATGGTCGAGGAGCGCTCCGAGGACAAGGTCAAGGAACTCGAGATCTACATCCCGCCGGGGCCGCGCCTCGGCAACGTGGTGGTGGAGGCGCGGGAGCTCGTCAAGGGCTTCGGCGACCGCGCCCTGCTCGACGGGGTGTCGTTCACCCTTCCGCCCGGGGCGATCGTCGGCATCATCGGTCCCAACGGCGCGGGCAAGACCACGCTGTTCAAGATGCTCGTCGGCGAGGAGCGTCCCGACGGCGGCGAACTCGAGCTCGGGGCCACCGTGAAGTTCGCCTACGTCGAGCAGGGCCGCGACTCGCTTCCTGCCGGCAAGAGCGTGTGGGAGGCGATCTCCGACGGCGACGACGAGATCCTCCTCGGCACCGCGAAGGTCAACAGCCGCGCGTACGTCTCGCGATTCGGGTTCGCCGGCACCGACCAGCAGCAGAAGGTGGACTCGCTGTCCGGCGGCGAGCGCAACCGCGTGCACCTCGCTCGGATGCTGCGGTCCGGCGCCAACGTCGTCCTGCTCGACGAGCCGACCAACGACCTCGACGTCAACACCATGCGGGCCCTCGAGGAGGCGATCCAGAACTTCGCCGGATGCGCGCTGGTCATCAGCCACGACCGCTGGTTCCTCGACCGCGTGGCCACCCACATCCTGGCGTTCGAGGGCGATTCGAAGGTCTTTCTCTTCCCCGGCAACTTCAGCGAGTACGAGGAGGACCGCCGTCGCCGTCTCGGCGAGGACGCCGGCGCTCCCAGGCGGATCCGCTACCGAGCCCTGACCCGAGGTTGAGCGAACCGACTCACCCCGGACGCGCGGCATCCTCCGAGGGCGTCGACTCGGGGCGGCGGGCGAGGTGCTGTCCCACGAGTCGGGCCACGAGCACCGTCAGGTACGCCTGCCCGAAGATCGCCTCGATGTTCGAGAGCGATCGCGGCAGGTCGCCGACCGGGGAGATGTCGCCGTAGCCGACGGTCGTCAGCGTGGTCAGCGAGAAGTACAGCATCAGTCGATGCGGCCCCAGCGACGGGTCCTCGGCGGCGAGTCCGTCCGCGATCCTGAACTGCTCCGGCGACGCCAGCAGGATCATCGAGTAGACCGCGGCGAAGACGACGCCGGCCAGCATGTAGACCGAGATCGATCCGCAGATGGCGTCGCCGTCGACCTGCGTGCGGCTGAAGACGTCGCTCGAGATGAGCAGCGCGATCGAGAGCATCACGCAGCCCGCCGCCACGAGACTGCCGACGCCCAGGGCGGTCGCCCAGGGCTCGGGTGCGAATCGGGCGGCGAGTCCCGTGGTCTGGGCGACGACCACCAGCACGACGAGGCTCCAGAACTCCAGACGACGACGGTGGTAGGTCGCGATCGCGACGATGAGGAAGCAGAAGTTGATCACGTCGCCGACGTAGAGCGGCGCGGCCCCGAGCCGGACCAGGCGAACCCCGCCGTAGAGCGGCGCGACGAACATCAGGATCACCAGGGACGCGAGCAGCCAGCGGAAGCGGCCCGAGAAGACCGCGCCGAGGAAGGCGCCGACCGGAGCGACGAACCCTTCCCGGGGGTGTTCGGTCCGATGACTGGGGTGGATAGGGGACATGCGGGGCTCGGGGACTGCGGAGGCTTCCCGTGAGATCGGTCCGGGCGGCGATTCCTCTCGAATCGGCGGAACGACGAGTGCGCCGGTTGGCGGAACGCCGCGACCTGCGAAGATCCCGGCATCGATTCCCACTCCCGGACGAGCCGCCAGATGCCCCCATCACATCGTGCACCCGCTGCAGGCCCGAACGCCCGCGAGAAGCGCTTCGAGCGCAATTCGCGAGATGCCGCCGGCGCGACGGGCCGTTCGCGGCGCGACTTTCTCGCGGCGGGCCTTGCCGGCGCCGCGACCTCCATGGCAGGAGCCCGAACCGCGTCCTCGCAGCGGTCGGCGTCCGAGGCGGCGGTGGATCCCGTCGTCGGAGAACCGCCGCATCGACATCAGGGGGGACGCAGTCCGTGGCCGCTGTGCCTCGACACCGCGACGATTCGTCCCGCGTCGCTCGAAGACAAGATCCGCATCGCCGCCGAAGCCGGCTACGACGCCATCGAGCCCTGGGAGGGCGAACTCGCCGAATGGGAGCGATCGGGCGGATCGCTGGCGGACCTCCGGAAGCGGATCGACGATGCAGGACTCTTCGTGCCGAGCGTGATCGGCCTCTGGAACGCGATTCCGCCGACGCGAGAGCTCTGGCTGCAGAGCCTCCCGTCCTCGCGAAACCGCATGCGGATGGCCTCCGCGATCGGTGCGCAGCACATCCAGGTCGTGCCGCAGCCGGCACGGCCTTGGCAGGAGTTCGATCTGAAGTGGGCCGCCGATCGCTACCGGGATCTTCTCGAGATCGGTCTGGGCGACTACGCGATCAACCCGGCGATGGTGTTCGTCGAGTTCCTCCCCGGCGCGGCGAGAATCGGTCAGGCCGCCGCGATCGCCCTCGACGCCGACCATCCCAAGGCGAAGATCATCCCCGACGTCTTCCACATGCACATCGGCGACTCGGGCTTCTCGGGACTCCGCCACCTGCGCGGCGAGTTCCTCGCGATCTTCCAGTTCAACGACGCGCCCGCGACGCCCGCCAAGGCGGATCTCGCCGACGAGCACCGGGTCTTCCCCGGCGATGGGATCCTGCCGCTCCGGCAATGCCTGAAGGACCTGCGGGCCATCCGGTACGAGGGCTGCGTGAGCCTCGAGCTCTACAACCCCGAGTACTGGGCTCGCGATCCGATGGCCGTCGCCAAGGAGGGCCGCGAGAAGACGCTTGCGGTCATCGAGCAGGCGTGCGGCTGAACCGCCGCGGGCCTACTCCGTCGCCGTGGAGAACGCGGGGTCGTGGGGATTGCCTGCGGACTCGATGTAGGCGATCAGATCGAGGATCTCCTCGATCGAGAGCGTGCTGAGGAGGCCCATCGGCATCGGCGACACCGGAGAGGCCTCGCGGGCGACGACGTCCTTCGCGGGAATCCGCATCGTCTGCGAGGTGTAGGGGTCGACGATGAGTTCGAGCCAGCGATCGTCGTCGCGCACGACCCTCCCGATCAGGATCCGTCCGCTCCGCAGCAGCACCCGGGTGTTCTCGTACTGGTCGCTGATGTCCGCCGACGGCTCGAGGATCGTGCGAAGGAGATCCCGCCGCGAGAAGCGGCTGCCCGCCGAGGTGAGATCCGGACCGACCCCGCCGCCGCCGGAGCCGTCGAATCGATGGCAGGACGCGCAGGCGGCCTTGGCGTAGGCGGCGCGGCCGGCCTCGAAGTCGCGGCCCGTCGAGACGAGGGGCAGATACGGTTCGAGCTTCGCCATCGACCAGTTGCCGGAGCCCGACGCGAGCGCCGCGAGATCGGGCACTTCGACCGGCGGCGGTTCGGCGAGGGCCGCCAGGCGCTCGCGGTCGGCTTCGGGCGCCCGCGCGAGCAGATCCGCCTCGATCCGCTCGAGATAGCCGCGGAAGCTGAAGCCGCCCTCGGCGGTCTTGGCGCGGCCGAGCCAGGCGAACACCTGCTCTCGCCCGCCTTCGGGCCAGCCGTCGGTCGCGAATCGGATCGACGCGGCGAGATCGATGCCCGGCCCGACCTCGCTCGGGGGCAAGGCGGCCAGCGCCGCGAGCGCGGGCGCGACCGCGTCGGGGCTCTCCAGATGCGAGAGCAGCCCCAGCAGGACGTGGTCGGTTCCGCGATCGCCGCAGGGATGCAGCGGCTCGAGGCGGGCCCGGACGACGTCGCGCCGCGTGGCGTCGATGGCCTCGGCGTGTCGGGCCAGCGCGAGTTCATGCACCCGCAACCACCAGCGCTGCGCGTCCGGATCGAGGCCGTTCC
>Ga0075481_10000308_pt1 | contig 17491 bp, 21 predicted proteins | sample DEB08_DNA_11_FD_76337 | JGI IMG/M metagenome (GOLD analysis project Ga0075481, IMG submission 76337) | Aqueous microbial communities from the Delaware River and Bay under freshwater to marine salinity gradient to study organic matter... | ecosystem: Environmental > Aquatic > Marine > Coastal ... | reverse complement strand
AAGATGAAGCATTCCATAATGTTCCGCAAGGACAAATATGGGAATGGGATAGCTATAGAAGTTATCATGCCGGAACATGTATGGGAATACATCATCAATACCTGTTTCATTTTTTAGGGAGACCAAACAAATGATTAAAAATATAGGTATATGCGATACTATCGATTGGGATAGTTTAATTGAGCAATGTGCAAGTGTTGAACCTGAGTTTGTAGGACCAAGTCACAAACGTGGAGACACTATACCTGGCTTAGACCCTATATTAGATATGTGGGAAAAAGCAGGTATTAAATCTGTACACGATGGCGGAACAGCAGGTTGGGATATGTTTATTCCTGGCAAGCAATTTGATCAAAATATAGCAGATGCATGGAATGAATTTTATGGATTAAAGTGTGAAAACATCTGGATAAGCAGAGTATGGCCCGGTCGGTTTGCTCCTGTGCATTGGGATGTGCATGATGACGAAGTTAATCTACCCGACTGCCCAAGGTATCATTGCCACATAGGCAAACCAACATGGGGTCATATCTTTATTGCTGATCAACAAACATTTTACAATGAGCCGCAAGGAACCACTTATGAATGGATTGATCGTAAGTTATGGCACGCCGGAACAAATTGTGGCTTAACGCCTAAATACATATGGAATGCATGGTAAAGGAAAAACAATGGAAAAAGTATTATTAGAGTATCCACGTATATCAGTATTTACTGATGTTTTAACAGATGAAGAAGCTGCATATTATGTTGACAAATATACCCAAGTTGGTATGAATCCTGATGCTGGTTTAGAATCACGTGAGCAAACACATGGACAGATTACAGAAGAAGTAGAACAGCGCAGCATTAGTTGGGATACATCACCTGAAGATAGAGAGTTTTTTAAAAAACGTTTAGCTGAAACAGTAGGATTTCCGATTGAACATATTGAAGCTGGCGACATATATAGATATTCACCAGGACAGTATTTTGGGTTGCATCACGACTTTCCGTATACACCAGAAGATATTGCATACTATGTAAAAGGCGGCGATAGAAAAGCAACAGGCATTTTTTGGTTAACAAGTGACTTTGATGGCGGCGCCTGTGACTTTCCCGAATTAGGTGTTTCAGTAGAACCAGTTAAGAATGGTATGTTTTATTTTGAATACGACTATGAAGATGAAGCAGTTAACCAATCAACTATACATGAAGCAATGCCTATTACTAGAGGCGAGAAATGGATAGCAGCATTTTTTATTGCTAATGGCCCGAGAGTAGAATGAAAATTTATATCACAGGCAGTACAAGAGGATTAGGCAACTACTTACGTAGAAGATTTGATTGTACTAGCATAGATAGGCCTACAGATCTTCTTACAGATATTGATGAAGTTTTAGAACTGTTTAATGAAGGTGACTGCGTAATTTTAAATGCACATGCTAAACAATTAGAATATGTAGAAAAATTAAAAGATAAATGCAGTCTTGTAATTATGGGTAGTTTAGCAGCAGTATATCCTGATCAGTCAATGCCAGATTATAGTGCAGATAAATTAATTTTAGAAAAAACTATACAAGAATATGCAATACACAGCAAGTTCCCTATGCTTTATTTGCGACTTACTAGCAGCAGTTACCGTGACTATGCATTAATTGGTAATAGCATACAGTTTTGGTTGGACAATCAAGACGTAACTTTTATAGGATATAATATTAATGAGTGAAAACAAAATAGTAATTACAGGACATACTACAGGACTTGGTAAAGCAATTTATGATAAGTTTACAGAAGTAAGCTGTCATAAAATTGTAGGTCTAAGTCGAAGTACTGGTTATGATATTGATAAAGATTTTGATAAGGTTGTTGAAGAAGCAATAGGTGCAGAAATTTTTATTAATAATGCGTATCGTGACAAACAACAATTAAAGTTGTTACATGCACTAAAAGATAAAGTAGATATGATGATTGTAATGGGAAGTGTTAGCCGATTCTATCCAGAAATTATTCCTACAGATTATGTAAACGACAAACAAGAATTGGCAGAAGCATGTAGAGCAGAAAGTTTAAAGCCAAATAGTATTCCAATATTACATTTAGATTTAGGATTTCTTGAAAATCCTGACAATTCAGGACTGATGAAATATATTTCTCCTACAGATTTTACTAGTGATTATAATACACCTTTAAAAGATGTTGTTGACACTATTATATTTTGGGCACAAAAACCAAATATTAGAGAAATTGAATTTACATGGAAATTAACTGACCACGTAAGAAGTGAATTTAACCGTATAAACCCTAATGCAGATCTATCAAGAGTTGAATAAATGCGGCTGCAACCGGATACAAATAAACAGCCAATCTTCGTTTGATGGGTTCCATAATGCATGTGGACTGTTTGTCGCATCAAAAATATATGCATCGTATAATCCCATATCGTCAATCCTGTCGTCTACTTTTAATTTAACTTCATTATTACTTTTAATGTTTACTAGCAACGAATAATTAGGAGTTCCGTCATCACCATCGGTATGAGTATGTAGTATACTAGAAGGAGAGAACCAAAAAATTAATGCTTCTCTAGCAATGTTACATTTATCTAAATATAAATTTTGTTCTTTTAATAAATTGTTTACATAAGGATGTGTCCAATCTTTATCTGAGTGATAAGAATAAATTACTCTCCATTCAGATTCTTGTTTTAACAAGTGATGACTTTCCTTAGGAAAATTACATATTAGTTCTTCTGTTATCTCGTCACTTGCAGTTTCACAGGACGATGTAAGATGTGCCATATTATTCTTATATTGTAAAAAACTCCAAGATTCAAAATCATGGTAAGTTGGATTTTTTAATATGTTTTCTTTAATGTCATTAACATCTAAATTTTCAAAGTTTGTTTTTACATATTTTACTAATTCTTTTATTTTAGAAAGTTTTTCACCTTCTAAAACTTGTTTTACACTAACGTCTTGTTTTATGTTCATCTTTCAAATCTTTCTAAATTAGTAAAAAATGCATTAGGATGTATAAATCCTAACGTAGATTTTTCAAGAGCCGAATAAGTTATAAAACTCTTCGAGCCAAACTTCAACTTTTTCTCTGTTTAAAACATATTTCCATTTATCTCTTGCTAGATCGCGAACAGAGTTATTTGTATTACCGTTATATTTTTCTAAAGTTTTAGAGTATGGTATATTTAACTTTTGACATACCTGTGGCCAATCTTGTAAATCTTCAAAATTAATTTCATGACAATATGTAAACGGTGTTGGATCAAGCGAATCTACTTGTTTATGACACGAACGTATCATTAGTGCAGTTGCAAAAAGCGTTTCTTTATCTATAGTAAATTCTTTGTAATTATGCTCGCTGTAATTATAATTAATTGTTCTTTGACATAAACTTAGTATGTGATCAACCTCATCAATGCGTTTAAGTTTTATTAGTGTCCAACCTCGTGGATCAAACGTAGGAAAAAATTCTTTTATTGGATCTGGTATCAAAAATGTGTCTTCCATTTTTACAACCAAAGACTTGTCTTGAGCAGCTACATCTATGCCGTAATTACCTGTAATCACTTGCCCATCTAAACATTGTGCTATGTAATTTGCTAGTATTGTACTACCTGTTCTAGGCGCACAAAATATTAAAACATTTTTTGATAGCATTTAAGTCCACCTTGTGTAACGGTTTAAGTTTTCATAAAATTTGTCAGGGTGTATTTCCCAAACAGTTTGATCAGTATGCCTATAATAAACATCTTTAATTTTTTCAACTATGCCTAATTTAGCAAGAGTAGGAAAATAGTAACTGTGTACTAGACGTTGACTTGCTTCTTTACTAGCATTTGATGTTGCAAACATTCTTCCACGTCCTGAAACCCATTCAATACATTGTGGCAACATAAATTGATCTGTTAAATTTTGATGTTGTGCTACAAGACGTTTAGGAGTAATGAGTCCTGCACCTTTACGTTCTTCAGCAAATGTACATACTCTTGTAAGTATACGATATCCGCCGGGCATCACATCGTCAAATGAATGTGCAGCAACACTTCCTACAGCACGATCGTCATTATAAAGTATCCAAGCATTCCATTCACGCTCATTGCGGAAACAGTCTATCATTGCTTTTTGACTGGCGTTGTTTACAAAGCCGCGCTGAGTTGCTTCACTGTAAAAGTTAGTCAAGTCTAAGTTGTTACTCCATTCAACAACTTTATACATAAATTTCCTTCGCTGCTTCCATTACATCATCTCTAAAATTAGTTTTAAAACTATCAAATGCTAAGATTTGTATATTGTTGTGTGCAGTAAGAGCATCAACGTCAATGCCATTTGCTTGCATTTTTGGAAATAAATCAGCTTGTCTATCTTTACTTATATGGCTCATTACACTGCGTAGACTAATAGGATTGTCAGTTTGATCGTAAGTAAAAAAGTAATTCATACTTTTTAGTTTACCGTTTACAATAAAATAACTAGACGGATGTAAACTATATTTTGTTAACCCTAGATCTTTGTGTGCTTGTAATATTTCAAGCATTTGTTTATCCCAATCAGGTAAAACTTTACTGTAGTCTGTGCCAACACATCCTGCAAGCTCCCACATATCAGGACCGTCAATTTCTAAATACACTTTACGATGTTTTTCATCTATGCTAAAAATAGGAACATGTTGAGGACATTCCTTTTGCATAAGTCTTAAAAATTTTATTTCACGCTCAAATTTTTCATCCATTAAACTAGGATCAACAACTTGATTATGTCCACCGTGATATTCTTCATCATTGTAGTACCATTGACAAAATACTTGTTTTTGTTTACTAATTAGACTTGTGTAAATTAAATTATTTCTACACATGCCTTTATCTGGTACATTGTTATAATAATATTCAAAATCTGTATTCATTATAATACTTACCTAATAAGTATTAGTATGATAAAAGGAATTGGCAGACGGCAATCCTTACGCAGCTAATCACATTAATGGTGATGATAACAACACAAAAATTTGTAATCTGATTAACAATGCCCTGTGCCAGCTATAGATAAGTATTAGTATGATAAAAGGAATCGGCGGCAAGCCCTATATAAACTTAGACCAGTACTTAGACATTGACGGATTTAAGAAATTACACCCTGCAATGTCAAAAGGAATGGCACTAGCAAGAGATTACGCAAAAGAAGGTACATGGATGACACCTGGCTTTGATTGGAAAGACGCTAGTTATATAATGAACTGGAAACCAATCTATAAAGCATGGGAAGAATATCAAGCACTAGATGATACTAATCCTATCAAAGTACATGGTAATTCAATACTGCCTACTGACTTTGGCGATTATAAGCAGCGTAACATATTCACACGTTACTTAAAAACAACTATGGGTGCAAACGATCCATACATATATTATTTTCTTTGGGACGAAGGAGATTGGAACGAACGCAATGCAGAGCGTAACCGAACACACGAGTCACGGTACTTTCCAGAACTAGTTGAATGGGTGCAAAGTATGCAAACTGAAGGCATAATTGATCGTATAGGTAGAGTTATTTTCTTTCATTGTGATCACAATGGCCGAGCATTTGAACATAGAGATTTAGATGCTGATAACGGAGTGCATGATGACAAACAATATAGTCCACACAATAATGAATTTATACACATACGCTGGCGCACAAAGCGTGGTTTTTATATATGGGATCCTGAAAGTGAAAACAAGTATTACCTAAATTGTAACGCAGCATTTTGGAATGACCAAGATTGGCACGGCGGCGAGTCTAGCACAGAAGTAGAATACGGATTGCGTATTGATTGCAAATTTAGTAACGCATTCCGTAAGCAATTGGGTATTGATCATTTGGAATCATACTAATGCGTATAGGGTTTTTTGGAGATAGCTTTAGCCATGAAAATAATAAGGTTATACAAAAAGTCGACGGCTATAATACCTATATAAATTTATTAGAAAAAGAATACAACACGGATATATCTATAAACAGCCGAGGCGGATGCTCAAACTGGGATATAATCATAAATCAGTTTATGCCAACTATAAACAATTTACCTGATGTGTGCATATTTACATGGCCAGATGGAAATAGATTCTTTCATAGAAAAATTAGAAACATAACAATGAAAGCAGCATTAAACTATTCTGATACAAAATTTAAATTTTTAGATGTAAATTATAATCTTGGATTTTCTAGTAATCAATGGAAAGCCGCTGAAATGTACTACAAATATTTATTTGACGAAGAAAAAAATAATCTCGAATATTTGTCTTCGTTATATTACTTTGATAATGTAATACTTAAAAAAATAAAAAATACAAAATTTGTGCATTTATGGAGTTTTGAAAACGTATACGAATGGAAAAATAATATTGCGTTAGACGAACCGTTAATTAAAATTGCAGAATCAATGATACCTGGTTACCACGACGGGCCAGAGCATAAAAATAAAAACTATCTAGCACTTAATCATTTACCAGGCCAAGAATTAAATGAAGTTGTATTTGAAAAAGTAAAAGGATGTATAGATGAAGTATGTAGATAATTTTCAATTTGTTAAAGATAAATGGATACAAGAACTGCTTTTTAATGAAGGACAAGCAAGACCAAGAGATTGGCCACCAGCATTTGCTGTAGAAAGTGCAGAATATGCCCGTGCAAAAGCAGCTGGATATAATTTAAATGATGTACACTGGTGGGTGTACGAACAGCAAGATGTAAATTTTAAAATAGAACCGCCATGGGTTAAAGGTGATTATCATTGGTGGATAACAAAACTATATCCCGGACAGTATATGCCTATGCATACAGATCCGCATACACACGAACAAGCATGTAAACGATATTGGATGCCGTTACAAGATTATCATCAAGGACATATTTTTATTATTAACGATAAGTTGGTAACAGAGTATAAGGCAGGCGATGTATACGAATACGTCCACGAACAGGATACACATGGCGCAGCAAATATTGGACATGTACCTAGATTAGTATTACAAGTTACTGAATATCTATAAGTTAACAGTATCTATAGTGTCTATATATTTTTTAAATTTAGGCATAACTTCAGCTTCAATTTTTCTTACTTCAACATTATTTTTAGGACACATACTACATTCGTCAATGTGACAATATATATTTTTCATCATGTCTGCAATATTTGTAGGTGTGCATGTAGTCAAATCTAATGCCTTGTAGCCTAAATACTTTTCCCATGCAGGGTCATCAAGAGCATCGTATCTTTTTAACATAGTTTCTAGTGTACCGAGTGCAGCGCATTTGTATATCTTCTTATCTTTAAGTAATGCGCAAAAGCCACTAGGACAACTATTCCAATAAGACTCTTTTGGATCATCGCTATCAAACGGCTTTGGCCTTCCGTCAACCCATTTAGTTATGCTTTTAAAGTAAGGAGATTCAATATAGTATACTCCGTATCCGTCGCCTATCCATCCACGATCATTACTGTCTAAACAATCATATGAAAAGTTTATAGTTTCCATATGTGTTAGCCATTCTTGCCCACCGGCTTTCATATCTATAACCCGTTCCCACCAATCGCCGCCAGTTGCTGGTACATTTAAATCTAAACGTCTTGCAAGTTCTTCTGTGTTTGCAATTACTTTCTCAGAATAACTACTGTCTGCAAACTCTGGAAAATGATTACATACTTGCACCATAAGATTATATTTCTTAGTCATCTCTACAACACGATCCATATTATCTTTGCGGTCTAATAGTGATCCGTTGGTTGGAAAGAATACAGTAGCAGTAGGTTCTAGTGTCCTAAGATATGCAATAATTTCTTCAACCTTGTCTAAGTATAACAAAGGTTCTCCGCCAAGTACGCCCCATATGTTAACATTAAAGTTTTTGTGAGCAAGATATATGCTTTCTTTGATGTTCTCCATTTCAGGATCATCTACACCTTTGCCGCGTATATGGTCACTTCTAGTATCACATTGGTTACAAGCTAAGTTACACTTATTACCATAAAAGATGTCTAAGATCTTAATGTCCCTTTTCATATTGTTTCCTATAACTATTTGCTACTAAATCGATAAAGTCCATTTTTCTACTACCAGGTATTCCGTGTGCAATTAAATGTGTTCTTGTGTGTAGACTGTTATTTATAACACTATGATAGTTGCGTATGTTAATAATAAATGCTCGCCCTGATAAAAAAGGAACAACTCCGTGACCTTCTAATGTCATTTTACACATAGGGGGATGTGTAATTGCTACGTTAATAGGAACACCAAAATCTAACATATCAATACCCTGTTCTCCGGGTAAGCGACCTGGCGCATCACTATGTGGACTTATGATTCCTTTTGATTTAAGTTCCATAAAACGTATACGTCTATAACTTTGGTAAGGAAATTCTTCCCAAAAACTTTTAATTATAGGCGTATGTTCACTTAGGCTAGTCCATTTGTACGGCACATCTTCTTCGCTAGTCCAATCACCATAGTTTGTCCATGCACCAGTTTTATCAACATCAATGCCATGTATACAAGCACTGTTCCAACCTGGATGATCGTTACCTCGATGATTTACATAAGTTGCCTTAGTAGCTTCAGATTCCCACTGTTTGTATGGTATATCAACATCAAGTTGTAACCAAGCAAAATCACTACGATTCAATAGCCAACTTGCGATATCGTAGTTAGAAGTGCAATAGCTAGGTGCTTTAGGCAGCTTTGAATCAAAGTGTTTGTTAGCATTATAAAAATCAACAGCGTTCATAACTATATTTATGTGCGCATATTATAGATAAGTATTTATATGGTCAAAGTCTCACACCTTGAATGGCATGTAGCTCATGCTTGTAATTTTACCTGCGAACAATGTTGCCATTTTTCTAATCATGGGCACAACATTCCTGTTGAATATGATGAAATTAAACAATGGTACAATAATTGGTCACATAGAATAGCACCAGCAACAATTGATATACTCGGCGGCGAGCCCTTACTTAATAAACGTATTTGTGATATTGTAGAGCTTACACGCAAGAAATGGGATAAACCTAGCTTAGAAAAACTTGACATAACTACCAATGGTGTGTTATTATATAAGTATCCTGATTTACCTAAAGTATTAAGAGATAACAACTGCGGGTTAAAAATATCAAAACATGGAACTAATGCAGAATACAATGATCTATGGAAAAGTATAGAAAATATTGCATTAGAGTGGAAAGAACAATATGGTATAAATGTAGATTTTTGGAAATCAGATATTGTTTGGTATAAAATGTATAAAGGTTTTGGATCGCATATGGAACCATACGAAGATAATGATCCTGAGGAAAGTTGGAATAATTGTATTACAGGACAAGACTGCTGGCAAATACACCAAGGCAACATATATAAATGTGCGCCATTAGCATATTTGCCTATGACAAGTAATCTTTATAATTTGTCAAACAAATGGGATCATTATTTGTCTTATAAAGCAATTACGCCTGATTGTACAGACAAAGAACTGCAAGAATTTTTTAGTCGCAAAGCAGAAAGTTTTTGCGGTATGTGTCCTAAAAATCCACAACTACTGAATAGAAAAAACGATCCTAGACTATCTAGAAAGTATTATGAGCAACCAATAAAGATTATTAATGAACAAGTACAATAGAACACATATGCCATTCGGAAATGCATTTTCAGTTGCAGATAATGAAGTAATGAAACTTTATACGCAGGACGCACCGCCTGCCATTGCACTTATGGATAACGACATCCATACAAAGTTTTTAACTGAATATCAAGCATGGATAATGAAAACTAACAACAATCAGGTGAGAGGACTAGACGAATACAAGTATGCTTGTTTTACAAATGGTACTACAGAAGCATTTGATAAATTTTATGCAAAACATAGTACCCGAAGATTCCGCTTTTTTAAAGGTGAATACTTGTACCACAGGCTAAGTTGCAGAAACAATAAATTTGATTGGGAATATCTAGAAGATAAAAAATTAACAAAAAACGATGCTGTAATTATTAGTTTGCCGTTTTCAGACACAGGCAATAAACACACTGACATGGATTTTATATTACAAAATTGTACAGCACTAGGCATTCCTGTATTATTAGATTGTGCATATTTTGGAGTATGCAATGACTTTAATTTTGATTTAACACACAAATGTATTACTGATGTTACATTTAGTCTTTCAAAAAGTTTATATGCAGCACATCTAAGAATTGGTATGAGGTTAACAAGAGAAGACGATGATGATCCATTATTTGTAACAAATAAAATTGGATATATTAATCGTGCATCTGCTCACATTGGTAGAAAGTTAATAAAAAGATTTAGCCCAGATTATATCTATAATAAGTACAGAGCACGACAGTTAGAAATATGTAATATTTTAAACGTTGAACCAAGTAACTGTGTGTTATTTGGTATAGGTGATGATAAGTGGAACGAATATAATAGAGATAGAGAAACAAACAGGTTGAGTTTTCACAAATATTTAAACATTAGTGACAATAACGACTTGAGGAGGATTGCAAATGAAAAAGGGTAAAATTATTAATATAGAATGGATGTGTGATTACAACTATTTTACTGATGAAGAATTCATGCCAATAAAAACAAAACTTCTAAAAGAAGAATTAACTAACACAGCAGCAGAGGGTGTTAATACTGTACTTGGAATATTATTCCTTGATGGGTTTTTACCTATTCCTGATAAACAGGCATTTATAGATCATATACAAGAGTTAGTTGATCATGCAAAAAGTGTCGGTATAGATCATTTTTATGTTGTTAGTGGACACGGTGAAACGTTTGAAGGACTACCTTGCAAACACTATTTCTTTGATAATGTATTTAGAATTTGTTTAAATGCTTACAGAAATTTATATGATAGATTACCACAACATTGGGATACTACAAAGGACAAGGCATTACTGTTAGGAGGAATGCCTGACAGATGCAATAGAATTGGCCTACTAGCAAGATTTTATGATCACAATATGGTACCTAGTCAAATTAATCACACTTTTTTTCCTCCTTGGGCACCTAACGATCAGGAATGGTGTAAGAACTATATGCTTACAAATTTCCAACATTGGGACGAAGAAAAATATAATCAATTTTTAGTTGATTGTGAAAAACGAGTTGACGATAGATATTTGACATGCATGGATTGGTATGGAAATTATACAAGAGAAGAATTTGATAGACCTTGGTACGAAGTACGTGATACTGAATGGGTAAGAAATCCTACACTTATTGATTCTAAAGTATATGAAGATGTATTATTTGATGTTGTAAGTGAAGGTCCTAATTACTGGGGCACCGGAAACTATGAATTTCTCACAGAAAAACTTTGGCGTTGTATTTTACATAGAAGACCTTTTATTTTAGCAGCTTGGCCCGGACAATGGGATTACTTAGAACACTTAGGATATAAGACTTTTGCAGAATACCTTCCTATACCAAACTATGGTAAAATTGAAGACGACGAAGAGCGCATGGTTGCTGTAGTTGAAAATACAAAGTATCTTTTATCTCATAGAGAACATGATGAAGAAATAGCTAAAGATGTAGAATTTAATTATAATTTGCTAATGCAAAAAAACGATGAGCAAAAAATTATGTGGAGACATTGGCATGACGACTTAGGAGTAGATTGGTGGCAGCTAGAAAAGCTAATTGTTAATCGTATTGGTTATGACGATGTTATTATGAACTTACCAAAAGAATATTTACCTGACCATCTGTACGACGACTCGAACAAAGGTATAGGTCATCGTGCTGATAACAAAGGCAATACTAAATGAAGAAGTGTGCAGCATTTTGGAAACATACTAATTTAAGAAATAGCGACAAGATATTTCCATGTTGCCGTTTTAAACAGCCTGTTGGCGTCTTTGACGGAAATGTTTCTGAAATATTACACAGCGATGTTTATAATAAACTAAGACTAACAGATGTTTCTATGTTGCCAGCTTGTGCAAAATGCATGTACGAAGAAGATAACGGCAAAAAAAGTTTGCGTGAAAAATTTAATGAAACATACGATATGGAAACTATCGGTTTAGAATACTTAGAAGTAGGTCTAGACAACATATGTAATCTAACTTGTGATGGTTGTTGGGCAGAGTTTAGCAGTAGTTGGAGTGAAAAACAGTTTCCTGACAAGCCAAAAAGTTTTCATATACGTTCTGGCAAAGATATTGAAGTATTGCCAGACACACTTAACAAAATATTATTTTTAGGTGGCGAGCCATTAATGACAACACGTCATTATAAAATTCTACAAAAGATAAAAACGCCTAAAAATGTAGAAGTAACTTATAATACAAACGCAACATATATGTTGTCCGAGCAACATATATGTTTACTAAACACATTTAAGAAAGTACATTTTATAGTTAGTATAGATGCTTATGGTGAACTAAATGACAAAGTACGCAGCGGAAGTAAATGGAGTCAGATACTTGAATTTATTGATCAAATTAAAAGCACTAAATTTAGCATGTCTATAAACAGTGTATTACATATTAATAACTGGCGTGGCTTTATAGACTTAGAAAATTTTGTTAATGAAGTTAATGTTGATTGGGAAGTTAATGTATTAACTTTTCCTAAGCATTTAGACGTAGCTAATAATAATAACAAAAAAGAAGTTTTAGATTTAATAAGAAAAACAAATATACCGAATAAAGAATATGTCATTAATCACTTATCATAACATATTGAGCAAAGCAATAGAAGAAGCTCAGAGTATAGATTACATCAAGCCGCATCTTTTGAAGGTAACCGATGTAGACGATTCACCTGACTTGACTGATATTCATCCTAGAGATAGAGAAGACATGGATATGAGATTTCTATCGCCGTTAGATCATAAGGATGTATTTAAGTTAACTAGTAAATTAATAGAACAAGACTCTAATATTATAGATACACATATAATAGCCTTTGCACCTCAAACACAACTATACGAACATGTAGATACAGTTGAGTTAGAACCGTATGCTAAAATAGATTGGTTAAGTGTTTATATGCCTATGTTTGTTCCTAGCATAGACTCTAGTAAAGTTGGTGTAAAAGTAGGAGACATAATTTATAATCACAAAGAAACAATTGTATTTGACACGCAAATTCCTCACAGTGCTTGGAACTGGACAGACGACTGGTGGGTGTCGCTTAGACTTAGTATAAAGAAAGAAATAACATGAAGATATCAACTAACAATCATTGGGATCCGCTAGAAGAAATAGTAGTAGGTATTGCAGATCATGCTCGTGTACCTACAGTAGATGCAAGCACAATGAACATGAGCTATACTAACTATAATATTGAAGATGTTAAACCGTTAGAAGGCGCATATCCAAAATGGTTAATTGACGAAGCAAATGAAGACCTACAGGGCGTTGCTGACACACTTACTAGTTTAGGTGTTAAAGTACATAGGCCTAAAGCACTTGACCATAGCGTAAAGTACAGCACACCGGAATGGGAAACAACAGGATGGTATACATGGTGTCCAAGAGATCTGTTACTACCGCTAAACAATTTAATGATTGAAACACCTAGTGCATGTCGTTCGCGGTTGTTTGAAACAAGAGCATACCATGACATATACCTAGAAGCAGTACGTGACGGTGTGGAATGGATCGCTGCACCAAAACCTATACTGCCAGATGAAAGTTTTCAGTTTGAAGATATTGATGGAAAACCTAGCCTACGCAATCTAGAACCTATTTTTGATGCACCAAATTGTGTACGTTTAGGTAAAGACATTTTATTCCAAATCAGTAATACTGGTAACCATTTAGGTATGCAGTGGTTAAAGAATACACTAGAGCCTAGGGGGTACAGGATACATGCTGCTGAACACATTTATAGTTTTGCACACATGGATAGTACTATTGTTCCATTAGCACCTGGCAAAGTACTGTTAAACAGCACAAGAGTAAATCCGGATAACTGTCCTAAGGTATTTGAAAAATGGGATAAGATTTATTTTGAAGATGTAAATATTAATCCAGCAACAGATTCAGGACCAGGCAGCATTAGTCCATGTTCACCTTATATTGGTATGAATATACTAAGTGTAGATCCAACTACGGTTATTGTAGGAGATGATCAAACTAATTTAATACGTGTACTAGAAAAGCAAGGGTTTACTGTAGCACCTGTAAAAATGCGTCATGCACAAACACTTAGTGGCGGACTGCATTGTACTACATTAGATTTACGTAGACGCGGCGAGTTAGAAGATTATACTTGAAGAACTTTAATTTTTTTAGTAACTGGCTTATGAGGAAGTTTTATTTTTTCAGCCCAGGGACAAAATGCACATTGTGATTGTGGTTCTAATCTAGTTTTACTCCATTCTACAAATTCTTCTGCTGTGCAGCCCAAGTCTTGAGCTGCTAATTCTTTGTACTGTGCATCTATTTGAAATGTTTTTGCTAGTTGCGGAAGTAGAGCTTGTCTAGCACATCTGTAAAAGCGTCCTTCTAAGAAATACATACATTCTCTTGCAATGCAATTTGCATGAGCTTGTTCTGGGTTGACCAATTTATCCCACGTAAGAACTTTGCCTGGCTTTGCAATTAAACTTTCTTTATAGAAAAACCATGATTCGCTAATCTTACCAATCGTCTTATTGCCTAATTTAATTTGGTAGTGATCAACAGCATCTTCGTGGGTGTTATCATAATACTTTTCAATTACTGCATGTGGGCATTCATCTTGAAACCATTGAAAGATTGCAGCTAAATCAACAGGTGAATGTGCAGAAATTTCTAATTGCCAATCTCTAGTTATCCAATCATCAGGTAGGCTATTTAGATTACGTCCATTTGTTACAATCCATTTGTCTCGATGGTATTCCCAAACATTATCAACTAAATCCATCCATTCATGTAAGTACGGACTAGTAGTTGGTTCGCCGCCGAGGATCATAATAGTTTCAAAATTAACTTTGTGTTTGAGTTTCTCTAAATGTCCTTTAGGTTTGAAATGCCCGCCCCAATTTAAATTATTATATGTAAAACAACTAGGACATGCGATATCACATGTGTGGCTAATATATAGACTTAGTTCTGGCAAAGTTAGCATCATACAGTATTTATGGTGTTATCAGAAGTCTTTGTTTAAGATAGAACCATAGATAAGTATACTATATGACATGAAGAAAGGAAATAGATGAAAATTTCTAAGATACCCGGATTAGGATCTTTTGGACATTATATCGATGATGTTAACTTTTCACATCTGTCAAAAGAAGAATGGTTTGAAATAGGAAGAATACACCTAAGCGGACTTGTAACAATACTTAGGAACGTTAACATAACAAGAGATCAGTATGTTGCACGTATAAGAGAATGGGGACCAAATAAAGGAACCCGTAATTCACGAGCACACTTTAAAATTAAATACGGTGAAGACTTCGATCCTAAAAACGAAGGAGCATTTGACCAATTTAATGTTAGCGAAGAAGATCGTAATTATTTAAAATTTAAACGTCATTTTGTTGAACAAACAGAAGGCGGCAATTATCTTACACGTATTAGTGGAGAAAGAGATGCTGAAGGTAATTCTTTAGGAGCTTTTTCAGATGGTGAACTATATTGGCACAGTAATGAATCTAGCGAATTAACTTTTGCACCGGAAGTGGCACTATTGGGCTATCAACATATGATTGGTAGTAGTACTGGATTTGTACAAACTGCGGATCTTTATCAATCTTTTAGCGACAGTTTCCGTAGCGAACTTGATGAAATGGTTGTAATTCATGAATACATCCCGGGAGGCATTAATGACAGAGAAATTACAGATCCTAATTTAGGTAACGTACTAAGAATGGAATTTTGTCAGTTTGACGGATCAGAAGTTCCTATGGTGTTAACAAGTCCCGGCGGACACAAAGGACTACATTATACAACTAACACTGCAACTGGTATTAAAGGCATGACCAAAGAAGAGTCTAGTAAAATATTTAAAATGATTGACAAAAAATTGTTTACAGACAAATATGTTTACGATCATAAATATGTAACAGATAACGAGCTGTTATTGTTTGATAACTCTATTACAATGCATAGAAGAAAAGACCCAGGACATCCTAACAGACTGGCATACAGAATACAGTATGATCCGTCTAATGTTTTAGATAGTCCTTGGCATCCATATAATCATTTACCTGAATATGCAGAAAAATATAAAAAGCAAACACATGAGCTTATTAATCTTTTACAATTAACGGATTTTAAATTACCATAATGAAAAATGTTTATCTCTTTCAAGTGAACTATCAAATGGGTCACGGACAGTATACTAGTCTCTGGCTACCCTACAGTATTGCTTCAGTTTGGACCTATGTAAATCAATTTGAAGAAGTTAGTAGTAATTTTAAAATAAAAGAGTGTATATTTAAACGTGAAGAATTTGAAGATGTTCTTGCAAGATTAGACAATCCTGATGTTTGCTTGTTCAGTCATTACCTTTGGAATGATAGTTATAACTTACAACTAGCAAAATTAATTAAACAAAAATTTCCTAATACTATTATAATATTTGGAGGACCGCAAGTTGATGAAATAGGATTCAATTTTACTCTTGCTAATCCATTTGTTGATGCTATTGTAGTAAATGAAGGAGAAGTATCGTTACATCATCTGCTAAAAGATTATTTAAACAACGAACTGAAGCCAATTTATCAAATACAAAAGCGAGTAGATCCTGCAGGATTGCCAAGTCCATTTGTCGATGGCGATATTTTACAGACAGTAGTAGATGATAATCCTGGTGTTAAATGGGCTACGTGCTTAGAAACAAACAGAGGATGTCCGTTTAGTTGTACATTCTGTGATTGGGGCAGTTTAACACAAGCAAAAATTAAAAAGTTCGATCTTGGCAAAGTCTTTAGTGAATGGGATTGGATTGTAAATAACGGTATTGAGTACGTACATATAGCAGATGCTAACTTTGGTGTATTCTATGATCGCGATAAAGAAATTGTTGATTACATTGTTAAAAAGAAAAAAGAAACAGACTATCCTCACAATGTAAGTGCTACGTGGTATAAAAATAGTGCTGAAAAAATGATCGGACTAGCAAAGATACTTGAAGATGTAAATCTTAACAAAGGGTTCACGTTAAGTGTACAAAGTATGAACGAAGAAACATTAGATAGCATTGAACGTAAGAATATGGAAATGTCAAAGTTAGCTGATATGTATGCAGAGTGTGACAAACAAGACGTTGCATACTACACTGAGTTTATATTAGGATTACCTTTTGAAACAAAACAAACTTGGCGACAAGGATTGTGTGCAGCAGTAGAAGCAGGCTGTCATTTCTTTATTGATATACATCCATTAGAAGTACTAAAAAACAGCCAATTTGCAAAACAAGTAAAAGAATTTAATTACGAAGTATTTAATTTTTCTGTTACTATGCCTAACCAAATATCACGTATACCAGAAAATCATAACTATGTAATTGCT
>Ga0075481_10000302_pt1 | contig 17663 bp, 13 predicted proteins | sample DEB08_DNA_11_FD_76337 | JGI IMG/M metagenome (GOLD analysis project Ga0075481, IMG submission 76337) | Aqueous microbial communities from the Delaware River and Bay under freshwater to marine salinity gradient to study organic matter... | ecosystem: Environmental > Aquatic > Marine > Coastal ... | reverse complement strand
GACGGCGTGCGTGGTGGGCGGCCCGAAGGCGACCCTTTCGAATCGAGAGTGCCGCGAGACCGCCTCAGGGACACGGACCCCAGGCGTCCAGCAGGATCGCCAGATCCGCACCATCGACCGTGCCGGAGGCGTTCAGGTCGGCGGGGCAGGCACCCTTGCCGCACGAGCCCCACGCGTCGAGGAGGATCGCGAGGTCGGCGCCGTCGACCGTGCCGTCGTCGTTGAGGTCCGCCGGACAGTCGGTCGAAGGCTCCACGGTCAACGTGACCATGGTGGGGTTGTCCGGGTCGAAGCCTTCGTCGTGGTAGGCCAGGCGGTAGGTGTTGAGACCGATCGTGAGCAGGGAGCCATCCACCAGATCGCCGCTGTCGTCGTCCTTCCAGAAGAGGCCGATGAAGTCGTCCTCGGCGGGATAGTCGAGGATGCCGAACTTGGTGCCGGCGGGCAGCACCACGTCGTTCTCGGGTCGGACGAAGGCGTCGAGGTAGGCGCCGATGGTGCCCATCACCACCTCCGACCCCGCGATCAGGCGTTGCGATCGGTCCTGCTGCGGATCGAGTTCGATGGCGAGCTTCGAGAACGGATTCAGCACGATCGGACCGTCGATCTGCAGGGTCGAACCGGTCGAACCCAGGATGCCCAGAGTCGCCTCGACCCCGAACAGTTCGAACAGGCCACTGCCGGACACGGCGCCCGATCCCACGAAGACGCCCTCCACTTCGATGAACGCCTCGTTGACGATGGGGATCCGGGACGTGACGAAGGCGTCTTCCCTCACGAACAAGGCGGAGTTCTCGCCGAGGATCTCGATGGTTCCGTCGTCCCAGCCGCTGCCGATCGAGTCGGTGATCTCGAGGTCGGCGAACTCGGTGAGCGTCACCTTCGGATTCGGGGAGAAGACCATGTCCATGAACAGGGCGTCGACGCTCACGGTCCCGTCCCCGGCGAGGATCAGATGGGCGTCCGGCCCGTCCATCACGATGGCGGTGGTCAGGCCCGTCGCGACGCCGGTCGTGAAGTCGGTGTCGATCGTCGTGGTGCCGCGCACCGTGGTGAGATCGGACACGATCTTCGACGACGGCTCGAACGTGACGGTGGCGCCGTCGAGAAGCAGGGTGTCCACCTCGATGCCGACGCCGCCGAGTCCGAGTTCGATGCTCGCGTTCTCGACCTCGAGCGCGCCGGTCTCGAGCGTCGATTCGGCACCGAAGATCCGGAGCACGCCGCCGTTGTGGACCCGCATCTTGCCGGAACCGGTCCTGAAGATCACGTAGGACTGGAACAGCTCGAGCGTCCCGCCGTCGACGTCGGCGTGGTTGACGGAGTTGGAGAAGTAGCACCGAACGCTGTTGGGGAGACCGAACCCGGTCTGCCCGCACTCGTCGAACTTCAGCGAGGCGCCCGGCGCGACCGAGAGGGTCGTGGGCGACCCGACCAGGCCCTGCATGCCCAGATACCCGCTGTCGCCCCCGGTCGCCGAGAGCGAGAGCGGGACCGGGGCATCCCACACCGGCTGCTCCGGAACGCAGACGAGACGGGCGTTGTCGAGGTCGATCGCGGTCTGATCGCCGCGAAGTCGGAACGTGAATCCGTCCGGGTCCATGTCGACGTTCCGCAGCGTGAGCGTCTCGACGGTCAGTTCGAAGAAGTCCGGCTCGAAGGTGTCGAGGTTGAGGCCGGAGAGCGTGACGCCGACCTGGCCTCCCGAGGGTCCGGCCCACGTCGTGTTCCTCCACGGCGCCTGGCCGGAAGTCCGCCAGTCGTGGTCCCGGTAGAACAGCTTGCTCGTGCACTCCGTCGTCGCCTCGAGGGTGACGCAGTCCACCGTGTCCGAAGGCGGCGGAACGCTGTCGCCGCACGCGGGGATGGTCGCGCAGGTGGGCTCCCCTCCACAGTTCGCAGGCATGCCGGTCCCGCCCGCGCCGATCGCGATCGCGGTGTTCGGCGTCGACTCGTAGGCGTACTCGACGATCGAACGCGGCTGGGCTCCGAAGAACTCGGCGACGCAGAACCGAATCCAGCCGTAGTGCAGCGCCCCGGTCGCCTCGTTGGTGAAGCGGACTCCGACGTAGTTGTCGCCGCTCGACAGGATCCAGTTCGCGGCGGGTTGATCGATGGTCGGCGTGCTGCTGGAGATCCAGCTCGGGACCTTCGGCCCGATGAGCGTGCCCAGCGGAAGATTGTTGACGCCGCTGGCGCCGTTGAAGCCGCGCACGAAGGCGTTGCTCGGCGAATCGAACGAACCGTCGCAGAACAGTGTGAACTGGTTCTTGAACTGGAAGTCGTAGCCGTCCACGGTGGGCGAGGTCGCGCTTTCGCCGGTGACGAGGTTGATCACGATCCCCGACTCGGTCGAGGGGATGTTGATGTTCACCATGCCGCTCGCCACGACGTCGGCGGAGGCGGTGGAGGCGGCGCCAAGGCCGCCCCCCAGCGCCAGCGCGAGGGCCGGGCGGACGAAGCGGGCAGGGCACGATCGGTGCTGACGGGGCATGGAACGGGTCTCCGGACGGCGTTTGGGGCCTGGGCGGGCCATCGGACTGGACGGGTGGGGCGAGCGCCCCGGCCTCCGCGAAGCGGCAGTCCGAGAAGGATGCTCGGCAAACACGCCTCGGGATGCTTGGATCGCGAAGCAAGTGCTGCGTATAATGGTCATTTGGGGCGAGGGGAGGTTGGCTCCCGAAACTCGCCGGCGTCGGTCGCCACGCGACCACCCCGCGACGAGGTGCAGGTCATGTCCCATCCGCTGGTCGATCACGCGTCCCTGCTGACCGGTTCGCACGTCACGCGGGTCCGAGGGCGGACGGGCGTGGATCGGGTGGTTCGGACGATCGAGGGCGGTCACCGCCGGAACGTGGAGACGAACGCCTCGGAATCGGAGGGGCGGGAGTTGCGGTTCGTCGAACTCGGCACGCTGCGACTTGGCCTCGGCGTCGTCGATCGACCCGAGACGATCTCGTTGCGACGCGAGACGACCAGCGACTTCCTCGTGCAGTTCGTGCTCGAGGGGGAGGTGCATCTGGCCATCGACGGCCGGCGTCATCGCCTTGGACCGGGGAACGCCATCGTGGTTCCCCCCGGCTGCCGATTCGAGCGACGAACGCAGCGCAGCGTCGGCCTGTCGGTCGTGGTCGACTCGATCGCGCTGAGAACCCGGTTGGCCGAGCGCGTCTCCGCGGCGCTCGATCGTCCGATCGAGTTCCGGACCAGGGTCGTCGCGGCGCGGAATCCTCTGCTGGCGATGGCGGTGGCGATCGATCAGGCGCTTGCAAGCGGCCTCGCCGTCGTGGACGGACCGGCCTGCACCGCCATGCAGCGGGCGTTCATCGATCTTCTGCTCGACCTGCAGCCGCATTCCTACGCGGACGATCTCGTGCGCGACGATCGCGCGGTGAAGTCGATGCGGATCGAGACGGTGCGGGCGCTGGTCGACCGCGATCCCTCGGCTCATCTCACGGTGGAGGATCTCGCCTCGGCCGCCGAGTGCAGCGTTCGCTCGCTGCAGGCGAACTTCGCCGAGTACGGCGCGACCAGCCCGATGGACTTCGTGCGGCGACGCCGGCTCGCGCTCGCGCGAGCGCGCCTGCTCGACCCCACGTGCGAGGATCCGATCGGCGAGATCGCGGTCGCGCACGGCTATCGCAGCGCGAGCCGATTCGCGGCGGACTACCGGCGGCTCTTCGGCGAACTTCCTTCGGGCACCCGTCGCCGCTGACCCGTCGAAGCGATCCGATCAGTCTCCGGCGACGAGCGCCTCGATCGCGGCTCGATCCGGCATCGACGGCATCGCTCCGCGACGGGTGGCGGCCAGAGATCCTGCGGCGCAGGCGGCGGCCAGCGCCGCGCCTTCCGGGGCGCCCCGCACCGTCCACGCCGCCATCGCGCCGATGAAGGCGTCGCCGCAGCCGACGGTGTCGAGCACCTCGACCTCGTGCGCCGCCTGCGACCACCTCGCGTCGTCGCGACCTGCACGCGCGCCGTCGGCGCCGAGCGTGACGACCACCAGGCGACCTGCGGTCTCGTCGCAGAGAATCCGAAGCGCCTCGCCGGGATCGGACTCCCCACCGCTCAGCGCCGCGGCCTCGGACTCGTTGACGAGCAGGCACTCGACCGCCGCGAGCGTCGCGGCCGAGGGCCGAGGGTCCACCGGTGCGACGTTCAGCCACGGGCGCCCGCCTCGCTCCCGCACCGCACCGACGACCTCGTCGAGCTGCGCCGTCTCGTTCTGCAGAAGCACGAGGTCGCCCGGTCGGATCGAGGAGACGGCGCGATCCAGATCCCGAGCATCGAAGCGGGCGTTCGCCTCCGGCACGATGGCGATCGCATTCTGCCCCGTCGCGTCGACCTGCACGAAGGCGGTGCCGCTCGCACCCTCGTCGACGTGGGCCGCGGAGACGTCGACGCCCAGTCGTCGCAACGCGTCCAGCACGAATCCGCCGTCGCGACCGGTCCGGCCCGCGAAGATCGTCTCCGCGCCCGCCCGCGAGGCCGCGGCCGCCTGGTTCGCCCCCTTGCCGCCGGGATGGATCGCCATGCCGAGCGCGGCGACCGTCTCGCCGGGCCGCACGATGGCCGGAACCGCCACCACGCGATCGACCATGACCGAACCGATCACGACGACCCGGGGCGTGGTCATGCTCAAGGCCGCTCGGATCGGGCCCGCAGCACCGCGCCTTCACGGGTGCCGATGAAGAGGTCCCCGCCCCAGACCGCGATGGCGCTCGGTGCGACCTCGGGCAGGTCGAGAATCTCGCGCGGAGGCCGGTTCGCCCGAACGTCCTCCATCGAGAACGCGAACACCGCATGGGCGGGCTCCTCGGCGCGGTCTCCGGCGACCAGCAGGAACTCGCCGGACGAGGCCGCCGACCCGACGGGCGCCACGTCGACGACCGCGAGATCGCTCCACGCGTCCAGTTCGCGCACGCCTTCGGCCTCGACGACGAACATCCGCGTGGTGCGATCGGGATTGCGGGCGAGCGCGAGTCCGGTCTCGCCGTCGAGCGGCCAGGTGCGCAGCACCAGCAGGTCGGCGATCTCCCCGCCGACGTCGCCGACCATGCCGTCGCGGAGTCGAACGTGCCGGCCCTCGATCGGCCCGCCGTCGACGAAGGGGTTCACGTAGCCGAAGACGTACAGGCTGTCGCCGACCGGAAGCAGGCGCCGGAAGCGGGTGTCGCCCTTGCCCTTCTCGGGGAACATCACCCGAAGCGCCGGCTCGAAGGTCTCGCCGCCGTCGTCGCTGCGCCAGAGGTAGCGGAAGATCTCGCCGGACTCCCACTCGGTGCGATGCGCCGATCCCGAGCCCACCGCCCAGATCGAACCGTCGTAGGCGCAGATGTCGTGGACGTGCTCGCCGCCGGGAATGGTCCGGAACTTCCGCCAGGCGGGCTGGCCGTGCCGGTCGTCCAGGCGGAACACGTTGCCCTCGATCGGCCGATGCTCGGCGGGCTTGGCCTGCGTCCAGAGCTCGTCGGCGTCGGTCGAGTCGACGCCGGCCTGCCACAGCACGCCGTCGACGACGCGGTAGGGCTCGATCTGCTCCTCGCCCGTGTCGAACGGGGTGCGCTGCCGCTCGCCCTGCTGCGTCGGCGTCACCGGCGGCGCCGCCAGCACGCGGGCGACGCGGTAGCCGGGGTCTTCGGGGGAGATGAAGTAGCGGAACTCGACCGGCGTCTTCGATCCCATGTTGCGGGTGGCGTCGCCGTAGCCGATCCACAGCAGTTCCGGCTGCGGACCTCGCCCGTCCGGATCGAACGCGTCGAGCGCAGTGATCTCGCGCGTGAAGCCGTCGGGAAAGTTCGCCTCGCCGACGGCGAGGTAGTCCGCGATGGGTTCGGACCACGAGGTGGCCGGTCCGAACCCGGACCCGGACGTGGAGACGGAGGTCGCGGTTTCGCAGGCCGGCAGGAAGGTGGCCGCCGACAGAAGCGCGAGCGTGGGGAACGCGTGTGTCGGTCCGGTGGAGATTCGGTTCATGCGCGAAGTCTACCGTCGGCCCGGCCGGGTTTCGTCGCGACGCCGGTCAGTCGGAGACCGGCGACGTCGCGGGATCCGAGGGGTCGCCATGCCCCGGAAGGCCTCGACGGATCGAGCGTGAGAACTCCTCCGCGGTCGCATCGGGATCCGTCGCTCTCGAAGCCGCGGTGATCCGCGAGACCTCCCGCATCTCGGCGAACGGCAGGGTCGTGTCGATCATCCCGGTGGCGTGGAAGTACCGATCGATCCACCCGTTCAGCAGGTGGCGGATGTCGAAGGAGCCCTCCCGGCCGGCGGCGTTCTTGTACCGCATGATGTTCAGCGTGCAGTTGTTCTTGAGCAGGTGGTACCACTCGGCCCGGTCGGCGAGTTCGTCGATGCGTCGGCAGTACTCGAGGAACAACTGCCGGACCGCGGCGGGAGGCGTCTTCAGCCTGTACAGGAAGATCTCCTCGTCGCGGTGGTCGGAGCGAACGCGGATCAGATCCCGCTCGTCGCCCACGACGTAGATCAACTCGAACTCCTTGAAGATCGAGGCGATCGGCGCATAGCTCTCGCCGATCTCGGGCCGGGTCTCGATCGAGATGCAGACCGGTGCGGCATCCTTGAAGTTGAAGCTGACGAACGTGTGGCCGACCGGCCCCTCGGTCCAGTAGGAGATGAAGAGATCCACCGACTCCAGCGCGTCGAGCGACACCTCGCGCTCCTCGAGACGCTCGTCGAAGTCGTGGCGGTCGCGATACTCGAAGTTCCGGTAGCCGGTGAACCGGACGGTGTCGCCGTCGACGATCGCCCGCGGCATCACCGCGACCTCGCGTCGCCACTCTCGGTCGTGGGAAGGCGGGATCGACGAGAACCAGACCGCCACGCCGATCCAGAGCACGGCGTAGACGAGCTTGGTTCGCCCGCGGCGATCGATCCAGAACACCCAGAGGCCGAAGATCGCGAATCCCAACGCCATGGCCAGTCGGATCGCCGGCCACGGGAGGTTGGAGTAGTGCAGCGCAAGCACCGCCCAGATGCCGGAGACGGCCAGCACGATCGACCAGAGGGCGCGTGCCGATCCGAGTGCGGCGCGTCCCGCAAGAGAGCGGCGGTGCGGCGACTCGACGGTCGCGGCGGGATCCTGGCGGGTGGTCATGGTCGCTCCTGCGAATGGGGACGGGGTTCAATCCCGCTGCGCAGGAGCCGCAGGGCGCGGCGACCGCGTCGACTCGGACGTGGCGATGCTCAGACGCCGGTGGGCAGCTCGAAGCCCGGCCGATACGCACGGCTCACGATCGACTCCGTCGCCTCGACGTTGTTGGTGAAGGAGTTGGTCGCCTTGTCCCAGAGCAGTTCCTGGCCGGGGTAGCGGGCCGCCTTCGAGCACAACAGGCCGGCCTCGGCCATCGCGGCTCCGGCGGCGAAGGGCGTCTGGACGAACGCGTCCTTGCCCATGCAGCGGTCGACCCAGCAGTGCCAGTGGTTGCGCTCGCTGCGCTCCTCGAGGCCCGGGAGGGTCTTCCAGTCGAAGTCCTTGCCGCCTCGCCACACCTCGAGCTTCCCGCCCGGCTCGACGTGCAGCACGCCGTCCTCGCAGACCACGAGGGTTCCGGTCGCGGAGAAGTTGCCCGGCGGAATGTTCAGCGCCGCCCGCGAGGGATGCTGCCCCTTGTCGCAGTAGTGCAGCGGCAGCACCGCGTTGGCGAAGCGATCGCCCGGGTCGGGATAGGCCAGCGTCGAGGCGACGTGCTGGGCGTGGTAGAAGCCCGACGGCGTCCGCGTGTGGGAGATGACCGAGGTGGGGCTCTTCAGGTCGAACGCGTAGACCGGCACGTCGAGCAGGTGGGTGCACCAGTCGCCGAGCTGGCCCGTTCCGTAGTCCCAGCTCGAGCGCCATCGCAGTCCGACCAGACCGTCGCGGTACGGCGCGTCCTCGGCGCAACCCAGCCACAACGGCCAGTCGATCGACTCCGGCGGCGTCGAGGGATCGGGCTTCGGGCCGTAGTAGAAGTAGCCGTTGCCCTCGTCCGGCGGACCACCCACCCAGACGTGGCACTCGACGGGCTTGCCGAGCAGGTCCTTCTCGAGGATCTCCACCGCGTACTGCCGCCCGGTGTTGCCCATGCGCTGGTTGCCGACCTGGGTGACGAGTTCGGGATGCGCCGCGGCACAGGCCTCGATCGCCGCCACCTCGGACAGCTGCTGGACCAGCGGCTTCTGGCCGTAGCAGTGCTTGCCGTTCTCCAGCGCCAGCATCATCGGCAGGGCGTGGTTGTGGTCGGGGGTGCAGACGATGACCGCGTCGAACTTGTCGCCGTGCTTGTCGAACGCCTCGCGATGGTCCTTGCAGGTGAACGCCTGCGGGCGATCCTTCGCGGCATTGGCGAGGGCGTTGGCGTCGACGTCGCAGAGCCCGGTGAAGACGACGTCGGGATGACTCTCGAGCTGCTGCCGGTCGTAGGGTGCGATGCTGCCGCCGACGCCGATCTGCAGGATCTGGAGCTTCTCGAGCCTCGAGCGACGCAGCGATCGCGGCAGCGCGGAGACCGCGCCCATCGCCGTCGTGGCCGAGGCGAGAAGCGACGACGCCGCCACGCTTCCGGCGGCGGCGACGGTGGAACGGAGAATGGTGCGACGATTGATCGGGAGGCTCATGATCGGCTCCGGGAGGTCGAGGTACCGAGGTCTCGGCATCCTACTGCCCGGTTCCGGAAATCGTTCGCGGCGATCGGCGTCGAAGTCGAACATCCCGACCCCTGCAGAGGCCGACTCGGCACCGCCCGGCCTTCGGACGACCTCCGTTCAGACGCCGAGATCGGCCATCGTCCGCATCGCGGCGTTGTGGCCCGCGGCGCCGATCACGCTGCCTGCCGGATGCGTGCCGGCGGAGCATGAATAGAGGCCCTCGACGGGCTGGCGATAGGGCACGCGATCGGAGAAGCCGTAGGCGTTGTCGATGTGGTGGATGTGCCCGCCGGTGATGCCGAAGTGGCGCTCGATGCCGCCCGGATCCAGCGCAAACATGTCGACGACGAGATCCGACGTGCCCGGCGCGAAGCGATCGCAGATCGACAGCAGATGCCGCGCGTAGTCGTCGCGATGGTCGTCCCACGATCCCTCGGCCAGCGTGTGCGGCACCCACTGCACGAACAGGGCGCTGTTGTGGCGCCCCTCGGCGTCCCGCATCGACGGGTCGACGGTGGTGTGGATGTACCACTCGATGGTCGGGAACTCTGGAAGGCGTCCGGCGGCGACCTCCTCGAAGCCCCGTCGCAGCGACGCCATCACCTCGGACTCGTCGGGCAGCAGGTGGATCGTCGGACCGAAGGCCACACCCTTCCGATCGAGAGCCTCGGGCAGGCAGGTGAACTTCGGCAGTCCCGACAACGCGAGGTTCACCTTGAAGGTCGAACCGGGGCGACGCATCGAATCGAGTCGTCGGTTGTACGCGTCGGGAAACGCCTCCGCGCCGACGAGTTCGCGCATGCGGAACGGATCGGCGTTGACCACCACCGCCGCGGCGCGGATCTCCTCGTCGCCGGCGAGCAGCACGCCCGTCGCGGTCCCGCTCTCGACCAGCACCCGCTCGACGGGACACGAAGTCCGGATCTCGACCCCGAGTTCGCGGGCCCGCTCCGCAAGGAGCCGGGTCACCGTGCCCATGCCCCCCTCGACGATCATCCAGGTGCCGTCGCTGCCGGGCAGGCGACACATGTTGTGCACCAGGAAGTTCATGCCCGTCCCCGGCGTGTCCCAGGTCCCGTAGAGGCCGCTGAAGCCGTCGGTGACCGCGTACATCGCCTTCAGGAGGTCGCTCTCGAACCCGAAGCGGTCGAGGTGCTCGCCGACGGAGCCGCGGCACAGCGCGACGAACGCGTCGCGCAGCGCCGGTCGCACGAAGCGCTCGGCGGTCTCCTCGATGGAGAGCGGCTCCTCGAGCCAGGTGGGGGCGATGTCGTCGCGCATCGCCTCGATCTCGGCCAGCATCGCGTCGTTGGCCCGCAGGTCCGCCTCGGAGAAGAATCGGCGCAGCTGGGCCCGCGTCGCCTCGCGGTCGGAACCCAGCAGCAGCGATCGTCCGTCGGTGGTGGGCAGGAAGTAGTGCGGATCGCGGCGCCGCAGCGGGATCTCGACGCCCACGGCCTCCATCAGTTCCGGCGGCATCACGCCGAGCAGATACGCGCCGGTCGAAGTGGCGAGCCCCGGCGCCTTCGCGAACGGTCGCTCGGTGCGAACGGCGCCGCCCACGACGTCGCACGCCTCCACGACGAGCGTCCGCAGGCCGCGCTGCGCGAACATGATCGCCGCGACCAGCCCGTTGTGACCGGCTCCCACCACCAGCACGTCGCAGCGATGTCGCGTCATGGTCGCCGTGTCTCCGATGCCCTTCCCGTCGCGGCCGCGCCTACCGCGACGGCGCCGAGGGTTCCGTGGCCCCGGCCGACGACGTCAACGTGCGCATCGCCCGTCCCATCGCGTCGCCGGCCTGCAGATAGCTGCCCCCGCTGCCGTACCAGTGATGGCCGTGGGTCCGGTTCGGGCACGACTCCGCGGGACGCAGGAACCGTCGCGTCGGCACGAAGACGACCGCCTCGAGGCCCTCGCAGCCTTCCCGCTGCGCCGATCGGAACTGCTCGCCGTCCCAGTTGCCGGTCTCGCCGACGACCACCGGCAGCGTCGCCGCGTCGAACTCGGTCCTCAGATCCGCCACGAGATGCTTCAGATTGGCCGCGTAGGTCGCGGTCGCGTCGCGGTCGCAGGCGTCGTTCCAGCCCTGGAACCAGACGACGCCCTCGAGCTTCGGCGTCCTGCCGGCGAGCGCCGGGAACCGCTCGGCCATGGTGGCGATCGCCTGCCGGTACTCCGCGAGCATGCGTCGGTAGTACGGGCCGACCTCGCCGCCGGCGCTCGGCGGTCGGAAGTCCTTCGCGAGGCTCTTGCCGCCCCAGCAGGTCTTCACCAGCAGCACCGGCTCGTCGAACGCGTCGCCGAGGATCAGGCCGATGCCGAGTTCCGGCCCGATGTGGTGGCGACCCGAGTGCACGCCGAATCCGATCGACAACGGTCCGGACTTGAGCTCCCCACGTTCGGTCAGGTAGCTGACGAAGACGTCGTCCCGTTCCGTCCAGCCGCCCGCGTCGCTCCGAAGGTCTCGCCACGGGGCGCCGTCGTCGCTGGCGAGAAACTCGACGAGGTTGCCGCGGCCGCCGTTGTAGTCGCGCTCGTGGTCGAGATCGACGACGCCGTGGCCTTCCATGTTCGACTGCCCCGCGAGCAGGAAGACCCTGACCGCCTTCGCCTCGCCGGTCGAGGGCGGCGGTTCGGCCGCGACGACGGTCGTGGTGGAGGCCGGAAGCGCGAGCGATGCCGTGACCGCCGCCGCGAGGATTCGAGTGTTCGTTCGCATCGCAGAAGCGTACCACTGCGATCCGGTGCTTCGAATAGCCTGCACGGTCGTCAGCCACGTCTCCGGAGAGCGTCGCGATGCCCGAACTCGTCAGAAGCCCGTTTCAAGCCCGATTCCGATCGGCCGTCGCGATGCTCGCGACGGGCCTCGGCGGCGCGGCCGCGATCTCGTCCGTCTCCGCCGCCGAGCCCCCGCCCGCCGCGACGCCTGCCGATCCGGCGGTGTTCGCCTCGGGCACCGACGGCTATCACACCTTCCGCATCCCCGCCCTGCTCGAAGCCGCCGACGGCACGCTTCTCGCCTTCGCCGAAGGCCGGGTGAACGGGCGCGGCGACTCCGGCGACATCGACCTGGTCCTGCGGCGCAGCGAGGACGGCGGACGCACCTGGGGCGATCTCGAAGTCGTCTGGAGCGACGGCGCGAACACCGCCGGCAACCCCTGCCCGGTGCTCGACCGCCGCACCGGGACGATCCACCTGCTGGCGACCCGGAACCTCGGCACGGACCACGAGCCCCGCATCATCGACGGCACCTCGACCGGGACCCGCACGGTCTGGGTGCTGTCCAGCGCCGATCACGGACGGACCTGGACCGAACCTCGCGAGATCACCGCGACCGCCAAGCGCGACGACTGGACCTGGTACGCGACGGGGCCCGGCAACGGGATCCAGTTGGAGCGCGGTCCGCACGCGGGCCGTCTGCTCGTGCCGTGCGACCACATCGAACGGGACACGAGGCACTACTACTCCCACGTGATCGCCAGCGACGACGGCGGCGCGACCTGGCGGGTGCTGGGACGAACCCCCTCGCACCAGGTCAACGAATGCGCCGTCGCCGAACTCGCCGACGGTTCGCTGCTTCTCAACATGCGGAACTACGACCGTTCGAAGCGGGCCCGGGCGATCTCGCGCTCGACCGACGGCGGATCGTCCTGGTCCGAGGTCGTGCGCGATCCGGCGTTGCCCGAACCGATCTGTCAGGCGGCGATGGTCGCGATCGACGAGGGTCGCACCCTGATCTTCTCCAATCCGGCAAGCGCCGATCGCCGTGAACGCATGACGGTTCGCACCAGTCGAGACGGCGGAAGGACCTGGTCCGAAGGTCTGCTGCTGCACCCCGGGGCGTCGGCATACTCGTCGCTGGCGACGCTCGCACCGCGAGCGAGCGCCGCCGACGCCACCACGATCGTCGCCTGCCTCTACGAGGCCGGCGCCTCGCATCCCTACGAGTCGATTCGCTTTCGAGCTCTCGATCGTGCGGCGCTGGGCCTTCCCGACGGGAACACTCCGATCGCAGACGGAGAGTGAGCGCGGTCGCACGACCACTCCCACCTCCCCCCGTCACCCTCGCCCGCGTTGGACCCATCCTTCGGCAAGCCGCCAGCAGCGATGGATCCTTCGATTGCGAAAGTCCTCGGGCACCGAGCGGTTGCTGATCTCCCGGCAGCCGAATCCCGCCGGAACGGCGCCCGGCGCCATCTCGAAGCTTCGGGAGTTGGTCGAGAAGAGGATCTCGCCGCCGGGGGCGACGAACCGGGCGAGCCACGCGAGCAGTTGCGGGTGGTCCCGGTCGATCGAGAACGACTCCGCCTTCATGCGCTTGGAGTTGGAGAACGTCGGCGGATCGCACACCACCAGGTCGTAGCGGTCCGCGGCCGAACCGGGTCCCGCCTCGAGCCACTGCAGGCAGTCGGCGTGGATCGCGCGGTGATCCTCGTCGAGGGCGAATCCGTTCAAGGCGAGGTTGCGTGCGTACCAGTCGAGGTAGGTCCGCGACATGTCCACGGTCGTCGTGGACGCGGCGCCGCCGGCCCGGGCGTGGACGCTGAAGGCGCCCGTGTACGCGAAGAGGTTCAGGACCCGTCGCTCCTTCGCACGATCCTGTACCGACTTCCGCATCGGCCGATGATCGAGGAAGAGGCCCACATCGAGGTAGTCGGAGAGGTTCACCTCGAATCGAAGGCCGTGCTCGGCGACCACCTTGGTCCGGCCCGCGTCGCCGACCCGCTCGTACTGGTCGCGGCCGCCCTCGTCGGACACCTGCCGACCACGGTGCTTGACGAAGAGTCGATCGCGGGAGATGTCGAGGCCCGCGAGGATCTCCGCCTCGCTGTCGCGACGGTGTTCTCGCTCCTGATCGGGCGTTTCGTCCTTCCGCCGCCTGAACAACCACGCCACCGCGTCGCCCGCATGCGCGAGATCGATCGGCGTTCCCGTCGCGGGATCGACGTCCGCATACCAGTCGACGATCGCCGGGTACTCGGGCACGTCGCGCTCGTAGAGACGGAAGCAGGAGATCCCCTGCCGCCGACCCCACTTCGCGAGATGCCGCATTCGATTCGCCAGTCGCTCGCCGAGCATGGGGCGGAAGCGTAGCGACCGGATCGCGATCCCACTTCCCGGGCACGCCCCCCACCGCGAGGGCATCCGCGCGAGATCGGCGCCGCCGACGCCACCAGCCCGGACGTCGCCGCCGAGGCCGCGTGGCCGCGACCGCCTCGATCGCAGTCCGGTGCGGTCGCTCAGGCCGAGCGCACCCACCGCACCAGATCGGGCACCACCGCATCGAGCCACGCCGCCGCGACCAGTGCGACGACCACCGCCACCGCGACGACCGCCAGCACCTCGCCGCCGATCAGCAGACGAATCGTCCAGGGTCCGGCGCCGATCGCCCGCATGGCGAGCAGCTCGCTGCGGCGGGCCCGGATCGAGAGCAGCAGCGTCATGGACGACAACGCCACCGTCACGACCACCAGCACGACGGTCACCAGATCGAAGATCCTCGCCACTCGAACCACGCGGTTGAGCAGATCGCCCACGACGATCGCCGGATCGACCGCCTGCCGCGCCTCCGGTTCGTCCAGCCGCGTGGACACGATGGTCGCGGCCTTGCGGGTCCGCGGAAACACCAGGATCGCGCTCGTGGGCATCTCGCCGAGTTCGCCATGAAGGTGGAACCCCGCGAGGTTCTCGTCGGTCACCTCGTAGTACTCGCGAATCCCCTCGTCGAGCACGATCCGCTCGCCGTCGCGGCCAAGCACCACCCGCTCGGGAAGCGATCGGGCCTCGGCGTGCCCGTGCAGCAGGCCCTCCAGAAGCCACGCGGTCCGCAGATCCACGAAGACCGCCTCGTCGTCGGCGGTGCCGCTGGTCTCCAGGACGCCGCGCACGTGCATGCGAAGCGGCGGCGCCGTCGCGAGGTCGTAGGCCTCGCGGGGATCGGAGAAGAGACCGTCGCCCGGCGCAATCCCCAGCCTTCGCGCCAACGCGGCGCCGACCACGCAGTCTCCGAGGCGCTGCAGGAGATTCCCGCGGGCCGGACGCAGATCCCGCTGCTCGAAGTAGTCGTATCGGGTCCCCACGATCGGCGCACCCCGCGTGGTGAATCCCAGCGCGAGCGGCACCGCCAGCACCTCCGGCTCGGCATCGAGTTCGAGGGTCTCCCGATACCGAAGCGTCCCGATCTCGGCGCGGTCGAAGTAGAGCGAGGCGAGCACGAGTTCGATCGGACTTCCCGCGACGCCGACGACCAGCGGCGTCTCCGCGGCGCGGCGTCGAAGTTCGGCGCCGGTGCGTTCGAGCACCATCCGACCGGCGATGGGAATCAGCAGCGCCCCGGCGAGGCACGCCGTCAGGAGCGCGGTCTGGGCCCAGTCGTGGGCGAGGCGTCGCAGGACCAGCAGCGGAAGCCCCCTCACGACGACGCCTCCGCGGCAAGCAGCGACCGCATCTCGACCACCCGATCGAAGCGGTCGAGCAGCGAGTGGTCGTGGGTGACCATGAACAGGGTCCGTCCGCCCCGCCGCGCCGCCTCGACGAGCAGGTCCGCGGCGACCGCGGCGGTGTCGGGATCGAGGCTGCCGGTGGGCTCGTCGGCCGCGACGAGCGCCGGCTCGGTCACGAGGGCCCGGCAGACCGCGATGCGCTGACGCTCCCCCTGACTGAGGCGTCGCGGCCTTCGGCGAAGAAGCGCGTCGATCCCCATCGACTCGGCGAGGCGTCTCGCCCGCGCGGTCGCGGCCGCGAGATCGCCGAGGCTTCCGTCGAGGTGGTACGGCAGCAGGATGTTCTCCAGCGCCGTCAACGAATCGAGCAGGCGAAGATCCTGGAAGACCAGCCCGACTTCGCGTCGCCGCCAGCGACGCAACGCGGTGTCGGTCATCGCGTCGAGACGGATGCCGTCGATCTCGATGCGCCCGGCGTCGGGACGGCGGATGCCGACCATCAGTTCGAGCAGCGTGGTCTTGCCGCAGCCGCTCGGTCCGACGCAGGCCACCGCCTCGCCCCTGGCGATGGCGAGGTCGGGCACGGTCATCTCGAAGGGTCCGCCGCGATGACGGAACCGCAGCTCGCGAAGAATGACGAAGGCGTCCGACATGGGCGACTGATGGTTCTAGCGGATCCATCGGCGGGCGGCGACCGGCACCCGGCGACAGGATGCGGGTCGTCGTTCGCCACCGGACGATCGCTCAGATCTCGAAGGTCCCGTCCTCCGCGACCGGCGCGATCTCCTCGAGCTCGACCGGCGGCTCGTCGACGCGTCGCTGCGACAGCAACTCGTCCCCGGCGATGCGCCAGCCCTGGTCGGTGGCGATCACGAGGTAGCGGCCCTCGTATTCGTTGGTTCGAAAGTGCCCGTGACCCCAGTGGTAGACCGCCCCGTCGACCTCCCAGAGACATCGCACCGTGAAGCCGACGCGACGCCGATCGTGCGTCTCGAGATTCGCCCCGCCATCCTCTCCACCCGCGCCGGCCTCGGGAGCCGCCTCGTCGGGGGGCTCGATCAGGCCGATCGACTCGATCTCGATCTCGAGCGGGCGAACCTCGATCACCCGACCGACGGCGCCGCCCTCCTCCTCCATGATCAGGCTGCGTCGCACGCTTCGATAGATGCGCGGCAGCAGGGGTCCGTCCACGCACGCGGCGAGGGCGTCGTAGACCTCCTCCTCTCCGTCGAGGTCGAACGCCCGGTAGATGCCCCGCTGCAGCGGCGTGAAGATCGCGGCGGCTTCGGACACGGTGGGCAACGGCGCCTCCTCGCGGGCGATCTCCACCAGCCACGCGTCACGACCGAGCCACGCGAGGCCGGCGCTCGCCGCCAGCACCGACCCGACCGCGAGTCCCCCACGTCGCCATCCGCGACGCTGCAGGAGCGTCGCCGCCAACAGGGCGCCTGCGGCGACGACGAGGATCGGAAGCAGCGCCAGCGTCCGCACCGTCGGTGGCGGCGGGGCCGCCGGCGCCGCGAGCGCGGCCGCATCGACCTCGTCCGGGGGAGGACGGTGCCAGGTGAACTCCGGCTCCCGCTCGCTCAGCTCGATCAGATCGCGTTCGCCCGGCGCGAGCAGCTCGACGGTGATGATCAGCGGCGGCGGCTCGTCCAGCAGACTCAGCTCGTTCGGAGGAAAGTCCCGCCATCGGATCGCGACCTCTTCGGGCACGCCGTCGGTCGGGTAGTCCAGCGTGAAGGCGATCTTTCGCAGGCCTCGCATCCCGTTGAGCGGAAAGAGCGAGAGCAGATCGGGATCGGGATCGTTGACGAGGATCTCGCTCATCGTCGGCGACGGTGTCAGGCCGTCGATCGAGATCAGCGGGAACGATCCGGGCGAGGCGAACCGTTCGGCGAGAAGATCGCGGAGGGCCCACACCTCGCTCGGGGCGATGTCGCCGGGCGCCTCCCTGGCGAAGTCGACCACGGCGTCGATGAACACGAGGTTGGGGCTCAGGCGAACCTCGACTCCCGATTCGCGGATCCGCATCACCACTTCGCAGTGCGGGCCGTCCTGGGGGTGCCGGAGCGCCTCGGCGACCGGCGAGGACCTGCCATCCACGCTGGTCGCGCCGCCGAGTGCGGGCAACGGGCGCGATTCGATGCCGGCCATCGCGATCCCGGCCATCGCGATCCCGGCCATCGCGATCCCGGTCATCGCGCCGGGTCGGGTCGAGACGCTCGATCGGATCGTTTCACCGTCGCCTGCCCGTCGGGCTGGCGGCGGATTCGCCGAGCGACTGCGGTGGGCGAGGTTCAGAAGGGCGTCGCGAGGCATGCGATGGAGCAGGAGAGGGGCCACTCCGAAGGGCTGGATCGGCGGTCGTGGTCCCGCCCCGACCGCCGCCGCGTCGAATCGCGGCGGCCTCGAGGCGCCACCAACCGCGACGAAACCTCGCTCGGAGGTCGCACACGCGGGTTCGTCCGGCACGTCGAGCCGCTCCGAACGGCGTCCCGAAACCGGACCGCTCCGACTCGGTAGCACCTTGTTCGGACTGTAGCATCGCCGGCCCCACCGTCCCGCCGA
>Ga0075481_10000300_pt1 | contig 17680 bp, 28 predicted proteins | sample DEB08_DNA_11_FD_76337 | JGI IMG/M metagenome (GOLD analysis project Ga0075481, IMG submission 76337) | Aqueous microbial communities from the Delaware River and Bay under freshwater to marine salinity gradient to study organic matter... | ecosystem: Environmental > Aquatic > Marine > Coastal ... | reverse complement strand
ATTCAAACAAATTAAATCGTTACGCAGATAGTGGGGATATTAAAACCCTTACTAAGCGGATTAACGGCGGCTACATTGGCCTTGAAGATCGTATTCATCATTGGGAAATGTGTTTAGAAGCACTAGGTGAAGATGTAGAAACACACCATAGCGACGATGAAGATGACTCTTTTGATTTAGACGATATTGGCGTACTAAGAAAAGGTGCAAGAGGCGATGGCGTAAAAATGATGCAAGAAGCATTAGGCGTTGGCGCAGATGGCATTTTTGGCGCAGGAACAGAAGCAAAACTTAAAGAATGGCAAGCTGAAAACGGCTTGGATGCTGACGGTGTTGCAGGACCTGCGACATTAGGTAAATTATTGGGATAAAATAACAGAGCAATTGCTCGGAGAAATATATGGCAAAAATCATGATAGGAATTATTATAATGATGGGCGGAATAGGTTATTGGTATTATACTGATACCCAAAACACTATCGCCGTATTAACTGAAAATAATGCAAAATTAAACTTAGCAGTTGCAACTAATGAAGAAACTATAAAAACAATGGCGGCGGATTTTGCTGCCGCCAATGAAGAACTTAAAAAAACTAATGCAGAATTTGCTGCTACAAGAGAACAAAATAATCAGCTTGCATCTAAGTTGCAAGAACACGATTTAGAATTAACTGCTGCTGCTAGACCCAAATCAGTACAAAGATTAATCAATGGTGGTTCTAGAAATGCAGGTAGATGTTTTGAATTACTATCAGGATCACCTTTAACGGAGAAAGAGAAAAATGCAAAGACAGATAAAAGTTTTAATAACGAATGTCCTTGGCTTTATGATACTTATAAGTCTCGCGGCTTGCTCAACAGCGCCACAGAGAATTGAAGTATCAAGCAAACCTGTTGATAAGCCTGAGCTAATTCTTCCAAATGTTGATACTGTCAACATGCGCAAAATTGAGTGGATTATCCTTACTGAAGATAACATGGAGGAGGAAATTGCTAAGTGGACATCCGGTGGCAAGCCATTAGCAATCTTTGCTCTTACCGCAAAAGGTTATGAAAATTTAGGTTTAAACTTTAGTGATGTACGTGCATTAGTACAACAACAGCAAGCTATTATACTAGCATATGAAAATTATTACAAAGCTGCAAATACCGCATTAGATAATGCAGAAATATCAAGACAACAAGAAGAAGCAAAAGATGCAGCAGAAGAAGCACAGAGCAATACTTCATTAATAGATAAACTGAACCCGTTTAACGACTAAATTACGATAAATATAGTTGTAGGAGAATACACATGCAACTTATAGATAGCTTGTTAAGTGACACGCTGTGGATTTACACAAGTATTATTGGAGCACTTTTAGGTGCAGCTTTTTTAGCGTACTTTAGAAACACACGAGCAGGTCTTTGGTGCTATGCTAAATTCGATATGTTTTTAGACTGGCTAGTAGAACGTTGGGGCCTTACATGGTTTGAACAACCAGTTGATGCATGGCGTAAAAAGTATCCATATGTAACAAAAAAGATTGATGAGCTAGAAGCTCGCATTAAAAAGCTAGAGGGAAAGTCAAATGAGTGAAGAAGAGATTAAAAAATCAGGGCATCATCCAGCAGATACAAACGGCGATGGTAAAGTATCTAACGAAGAACATGCAATGTACATGGAGTTCAAACGTAAAGAGCTAGAAGACGCAGATGCTATGCGTGATGCACAGCGCAATATGGCTTGGTTTGCACTATTTGGTATGCTATTGTATCCATTTGCTGTTGTATTAGCAGTTTTGATTGGACTCGAACAGGCATCAAAGATACTAGGTGACATGGCAGCAACATACTTTGTATCCGTTGCAGCAATTGTAGCAGCGTTCTTTGGTGGACAGGCATTTTCAAATAAAAAGTAACCAGTACTAACTGTATGTAATAGTCCGTGCGATAAGTATGTGTATGGACTATTACACTATTTTAGGAATTCCTAAAAATGCATCCGAACAAGATATACGTAAAGCATACAAAAAGAAAAGTATGCAACATCATCCTGACCGCGGCGGCAACGAAGAAGAATTTAAAAAAATAAACGAAGCATATCAAACGTTGCGTGATAGTCAAAAGCGTCAACAATACGATAATCCTGGTCCAGATTTTTCTTTTAATTCACAACATTTCCAACAAGGTCGTAACCCGTTTGCAGGCACACCATTTGAAGACATATTTGGACGTAATCCTGCAGGGCAACACGGGAGAGGACCAACACCGAGAAATAGAGATATAACAATACAGGCAAAGATTGATCTAGAAGAAGTATTATTAGGCAAAAATTTAATTATACAGTACACACTGTCAAATAGAAAATTAGAAACTGTTACTGTAGATGTACCACCTGGTGCAAGACATGGGGATACTATAAAATATCAAGGGTTAGGCGATAATGGCGATCCACGTTTTCCAAGAGGTGACTTAAATGTACGTATGCATATAAACAAACACCGTCAGTGGGCTAGAGATGGTGATAATTTAATTGCAAAAATAGACACAAATGTATTTGACTTTTTAACAGGAGGTGCTATAATAGTTAAAACGTTAGATAAAAAAGAGTTAGAATTAAAAATACCAAAAGGCACACAACCAGGTCAAACGTTTAATATACCAGGTTACGGAATACCGAACCTACAAACAGGCAAAAGAGGAAATGTTTACATTACAGTTAATGCGCACATTCCGATAATAAAAGACGAGAGTCTTATACATAAAGTAACACAATTGAAAAATGAATTAAAGGATTTATAGTATGGTCGAGCCAAGTAGCGAATTAAAACTTGTATTTGATAAGAGTATTAAAGACGCACAAAAATTAAAGCACGAATATGTAACATTAGAACATTTGTTATATGCAATGTTCTGTGAGGAAAACTTTACAAATGTAATGAATATGTACGGTGCTGATGTTGATTATGTAAAAGCCAATCTTGAACATCATCTTAAAACTAATTGTGATGATATCAAGACTGATGCTGATAAGTTTAAGCCAAAAAAGACTTCTACAGTAGAACGTGTGTTAAACAGAGCATTTACACAAGTTTTATTTGCTGGTCGTAGTCATATTGAACTTGCTGACGTATTACTTGCTGTATTATCTGAAAAGAAAAGTATTGCTGTTTATTTCTTAGAAAAAGGCGGTGTAGAGAAGTCTAAGTTTGCATCGTTTATTGACAACGAAGTTGAATTAGAAACTGAAAGTGAAGAGATTTCAAGCGAAGCACGTAGAGCATTACGTGCATTTACTACTAATCTAAACGATCAAGTAAAGCGTGGCAAGGTTGATCCTATTATCGGGCGTTCGGATGAACTAGAAAAACTAGCATTAGCACTAGGACGTCGAGCAAAAAATAATGTACTAATGGTAGGTGATCCAGGCGTTGGTAAAACTGCTATCGCTGAAGGACTTGCATTTAAAATTGAGCAAGATGATGTACCTAACTTCTTAAAAGAATATAAAGTATATAACTTAGACATTGGTGCTATGCTTGCTGGTAGTAAATATCGTGGAGACTTTGAAGAACGCTTTAAATTAGTTCTACAAGCACTTACAAAGCAAGGAAAAACAATTATGTTCATCGACGAAGCACACATGATGAATGGTGCGGGAGCCGGTGGGCAAGGTAATTCGAATGACTTAGCAAATATGTTAAAGCCTGCACTCACTAAAGGTGACTTAAAAGTTGTTGCATCAACTACTTGGGAAGAATATCGCAAGTACTTTGAAAAAGATCGTGCGCTTATGCGTCGATTCCAGCGTGTAACAATTGACGAGCCAACACCCGAAGTAACTAAAGATATTTTGAATGGTCTTAAAAAGTATTATGAAGAATATCATGGTACAATTATTAGCAAAGAAGCAATTGATGCTGCCGTTAAATTAAGTGTAAAGTATCAATCAGATAAGAAGTTGCCGGACAAAGCAATTGACTTAATTGATATTGCTTGTTCTAGATTCAAATTAAACGACGATCATAAAGGTGACAAAATTGTTGCTGAAGCTAATATACAATATGAGCTTGCTAATATTATTAATATGCCTGCAGAACAAGTTGCTGAGAAAGAAAGTGAAAATCTTATGCACCTTGAAGAAAATCTAAAGAAGGTTGTATATGGTCAAGACGAAGCACTTGAAAGTATTGTAGATAAAATTCTTGTTAGCCAAGCAGGACTAAAGCCAGATGATAAACCAGTAGGTGCATTTGTGTTTATGGGTCCAACGGGCACAGGTAAAACTGAAACTGCAAAAGCACTTGCATCTAATCTAGGTGTTAAACTTGTACGTTTTGATATGAGTGAATACATGGAGAAGCATAGTGTTGCTAAGTTGATTGGTTCACCTCCAGGATATGTTGGACATGAAGATAATGCAGGACAGTTAATTACTCGACTGCAAGAAAATCCTAATTGTGTATTGCTTTTAGATGAAATTGAAAAGGCACATCCTGATGTTTCACAAATTTTGTTACAGTTGATGGACAATGGCATGGTTACAGGCTCTAATGGCAAAGAAGCCGATGCACGTAACTGTACACTTATTCTTACAACTAACTTAGGAGCGTCACAAGCAGAGAAAAACGCTATTGGTTTTGGTGACGAAGAAGACTTTACCTATGAAGATACTGAATTTAAACGTTTCTTTGCACCAGAATTTAGAAATAGACTTGACGGTGTGATTACGTTTGCTAAATTAGGCAAAGAAGTAATGTTGAAAATCGTTGGTAAGTTCTTACTTGAACTTAAAAATATGGTTATTGATAAAAATATCAATATTACTGTCACTGACGAAGCACTTGATTACTTAGTAGATAAAGGATTTGATCCTAAAAACGGAGCTCGTCCATTACAGCGTGTGATCGACAAAGAAATTAAACGTCCACTGTCTAGACAAATACTATTTGGTGATTTGAAGAACGGCGGCACTATAAATATTAACTTTGTTGATGATAGTTTAAAGTTAGAAGTGTCGAATGAATCCACAAAAACAACTCAAACTGCATGACACTCGTAAACTACATTATGGGGAGTACTTGTATAAACTAGTACTCCACAATCCTCTTTGTACTATGTTTAGGAGTGAGTCGCAAAAGAATGGTAAGCTATCATATGCTAGAGAACAACTAGATATTCTCACAGAAAAGTATAGAAATAATATTCCTCTTACTCGTAAAGCATTTAGGACCGAAGTGCCGTTAAATATTGATGATTATCTAGATGCTAAAGATGTATACTCATGCTTAAAACTTGCAAATAACTATAAAATAAGAGTTTCACCCTACATGACTCTTATTCTTTACACTAATGATCGTAGTTTATTAGTAAGAATAATAAACAAAATGCGTGTTAGTGCTGAAGAATTTTGGGAGCCACGTTCAGAAGAAATTGAGTTGCTAAAGCAACAAGAAAATATTGTAATTGTCGATACTGCTCCACAGTTTCCATTAAAAGTATGGTTCAATACTAATAAAGTTCCCGGTGGCTTTGTGGATTGGATAGAGGCTAATAAAGACAAAGCACGTATAGGCGATAGAGCATTAGACTATTTAATAAAGGACGGACATCTAAATGGCTATTACATGTATATTAGAGATGAACGGGTAATGCAACTTGTATATATGCTAGCCGGTTCTTCTATACGGCGAATCGACAAATTGGTTTACAATAACAATATAGATAAATAGTTATATGGCACAGAGTGAAACAATATTAACAGCACAAACTCATCCAGGGGATAGTACGATTGAATCTGTAACTGGAGAGAAGTTTAAAGGCGACGGCTATTATGGTCGTAGTGACGGATTTCATACCGTACAGTACAATATAACTGGGTTTCAGGGTAAGATTAAAATGCAAGCAACTCTTGCAACTAATCCTGTAGATGCTGATTGGTTCACACTTGACGCAACAGAACATGAAACTATTGGATTTGCAAACGATGGCGCGATTGCAACTGGCTCACATATAAAAAACTTTACAGGTAACTATGTATGGGTAAGGGTTGTTGTAAGTAGCTGGACTGACGGCACAGTAAATTCAATACAACTTAATCATTGAGGATTTAAAATGGAGTATTTTGTAAGAGTAGTAATGGATAAGGTAGAAGGTGCATCTAAATTAGATGAAAGCATCTTTCCTTCACAGGAAATATATGAAACAGCACAAGACTGTACTGTATTTCAATTTGAATTACCTCGTGAATTAACAGAATCAGAAGCAGACGAATATGCTAATCGATTAGCAAATGTTATGTTTGAAAATGGTTACGAAGATTTTGATATTGAAATGGGTTCAGAAGGATCTTATGTTGATGAAGAAACATATGATGACGATGATGAGTTTTTTGAAGCATACGGTATGCTACATTACAACTTAGACGATGATCCAATGGACGAAGCAGAGTATCAAGGACGTAAAGTCAAACTTGGTAAGCCTATGCAAGGTGATGTTAAGAAGTTCAAAGTGTATGTCAAAGATCCTAAAACAGGTAATGTAAAAAAAGTAAACTTTGGACACGGTGGCTCAAGTGTTAAAGGCAAAGCAATGAGCATTAAGAAAAATAATCCTAAAAGACGTAAGAGCTTTAGAGCAAGACATAACTGTGATAATCCAGGACCGCGCACAAAGGCACGTTACTGGTCATGTAGGAAGTGGTAATATGCGTATTGATGAATTTGCAAAGCCTATGGATGATAGACTACCGTTTGATGTAGTTGATGATGTATGTATTTACATGCGTAACGATCCTATGTTCTATCGCAAATCTTTATTCCCAGCAATAATGAAAATGAAAGACTCGTATGATCGAGGTGAAACACCTAATGAAAGTAGTTGTTTAGAAAGTTCTTGTACAGAAGGAATGAAATCTTATTGTAAAAAATTTAAATTAGGTTCTCCTGAAAACGTTTTTAAGCCAGAAGATAAGCAGTTAATTATGCACAAATTATACGGCGAGGAAATGAAGCAAATCAAAGATGGAGCATACTAATGTTTTTGAGAGAACTGTTTGAAGCACCTGCAAAAAAGGCAGTTCTTGCATTTGGACGTCTTAACCCACCCACAATAGGTCATGCTAAACTTGTAGATGCTATTACAGCACAAGAAGGTGATCACTATCTTTTCTTGTCACAAACACAAAAACCTAAAACAGATCCTTTAGACTTTGCTACTAAAATGAAGTTAGCAAAGCAATTTTTTCCCGGCATTAATATCGGACATCAAGCAGTACGTACTCCTATACAAGCATTAGAAAAACTACAGAGTCTAGGCTATACTGATGTCGTGTTTATTGCAGGCAGTGATAGAGTAGATAGTTTTCAAAAGCTGTTTAACACATATAACGGACAACCAGATAAAGCAGGTAATGTTCCCTTTAAGTTTAATTCAATTAAAGTAGTAAGCGCAGGAGAGCGTGATCCAGATGCCGACGGCGCTGAAGGAATGAGTGCAAGTAAAATGAGAGCAGCAGCAGCCGTTGGTGATTTAGAATCGTTTGCACAAGGTGCTCCAGATAAGAGACTTGCTAAAACTATGTACGATGCTGTACGCAAAGGTATGGGCGTTACTGAACCTGCAACAACAGAGCGTGAACTTAGCAAAGGCGAAGAAAAAGAAAAAGAACGTATTGTAAAAGGTATGAAAAAAGGAAAGGCTGGATTTAAAAGGCGTTATGGTAAAGATGCTGACTCAGTAATGTATGCAACTGCAACTAAGCTGGCTAAAAAATAATGGATATTGAAAGGCTTAAACAACTAGCAGGTGTAAATGAATTCAAAGGGTATACAGAATACACTCTTGAAGACATGAGCCAAACTGCTACAGAACTAAAGAAAAAAGAAAAAGCAAATAACATTAAGCCGGGCGATAAAGAATGGTTTGAATTATGGTTTTCAAAACCTTATATGACAGGACATACTTTTAGAGGACGTAATAAAAAGTGAGTAAAATAAAAAAGTGGTGGAACGAGTTTTGGCTTGAAGAATACGAACTTATTATTTGGGTAGCTGATACAGTAACAATACATCAAGACGGTGCTAGAACTGAAACTTGGAAGGAAAAAAGATATAGAGCAAAGAAGTTAGTTAGAACTAGCCCAAAGCACTTTGTTTTTATAGATATGAATCAACGTAGAAATGAAATTAAATTTTTAAAACCAGTTGATTTTCATGTAATTAAGGTTTGGTAATGAAAGTAAATGAATTATTAGAAGCTGTTGGACGTATTACTAAACAGAATCAAACTGTTGACGTAGGTCCTGACGAAGTTACAAAACAGGCTGCTAAGTTTGGCAATAAAGTAGACAAAGACGGGCGTCCGCCTACACTAAGTAAAAAAGTAAAAGGTAAGTCAACTAATGTTGCATTTAACTTAGGCATGGTTGAAGGTCAAGCTATTAACAATCCTAAAAATACATTTTTAACAAAATCAGACACTGCGTATGACTTTTTACGTGTAGGAAAAACTATTTCTAACTTATCAACTGCTAAAAAGAGTGATAATAGAGACGAACCGGATGTAATGATTGTTCCGTTTGGCGGCAAGAAAGAAAAAGATCATCTTAAGAAAGGTCTTAAAAAATCAGGTTACAAGACACAGGATGCTGATAAGCCAGGTGATGATGCGCACGTAGATGAAAACTTTGCTGATGGTAAGAAAAAAGGCAAAAGTAGACCAGGGCGTGTAAAACGTTCAGGTGCTAGTTGCAATGGTAGTGTAACTGCACTACGCAAACGTGCTAAGAACGCAAGTGGTGAGAAGGCTAAAATGTATCACTGGTGTGCGAATATGAAAAGCGGAAAGAAGAAATGATGTTTAGTAAACAATGTAAATTACACCTAGATGAAAAAGGTGAAACAGGATTAGAACATATGAAAGCTGCACTAACTGCCGCTATTAAGCTACAACTGATAGTGCCTACTCTTGTTATACACGCAGTTGCTCCGCGTTTCTTTACAGATACAGCAAGCAATGTAATGAAAGATATACTAGACGATAGGAAAATACAATGAAAATGTCAGATATAGTTAAAGAAACGACAGAGATGACATCTGCCAGTGTTGCAACTAGTATGGGCGGCGGTAATGGCTTTGTTAACGGTGGGCCTGGCACACTAACACGAACCGGATCTATAAAGCCAAGAAAAAAGAAATCCAAAGCAAAGAAAAAAACATAAATACTACATAATACGTATTGGAGCAACCAATGAGAAAACAAGAAATTGAAGAAGGATTAGGTGAACTAGCTGACGTTGCTGAACGCGACCATGAAGTTCAAATGGCTCGCGCCGATCTTTATAAATTAGCAAAGTATGCTATCAAACTACATGAAATGCTTAAAACTGTTTCTGAAGCTGAAGGTATTGAAGGTTGGCAACAAGCTAAAATTACAAAAGCCGCAGACTATTTAGGTTCTGTATATCATTCACTTGATTATGATATGGCACACGATGGCGGACAATTAGGAGAATCAAAGAAAGATACTCATTGTTCAGATAAATGTTGCGGTGCTACACTAAAGAGAGAAGATTGCAAATGTCCACCAGATTGCGAACATTGCAATTGTAATGATCCAAAGGTTGAAGAAGGTAAGTTTAAATCAGCTGCGCACCGTAAAGCAGTACATGCTGGTAAAGCAAGTGGCAAAAAGAAAAAAACTAGTCTTAGAAAAGAATCACTCCAAGATAGATTGGCATCAAAACTTACTGAGGCCGAATCAACATGTTCAGAATGTGGTAAGGAAAAACTTACTAAAACAGAGATGACAGAACTTGCAAATCTAGAAGAAGGTAAGCGTCACGGCAACAGCAAAATCTACAAGAAGTGCTGGAAAGGCTGTAAAAAAGTAGCAGGTGTGCCACGTGGCCAACCAGGCTCGTGTAAATGTGACTAAGGAATAGCATGTATAAACCAATAAACCCAAATGATATATTCAATGCAGTAGAAGGTAATCGTGAGAAGACTGTAATGCAGTCGAACACAATATCAGCGCCACTAGTAAATTCTACAACTGAACCTCAAAAGCCACAATCACAAATGACTGATGCAGAAGCAATTAGAGCAATGGGTAATCGACTAGCAAAAATTTGGGAAGACTAGTATGGACTTTAATGCACTACAACACAAATTATTTGCACTAGATCCAAGCGATCCAGCAGAAGATTTGCGTAAGCTAACCGAATCAGCAGGTGGGCAACCGCAGAAAAGTGTTGCAGAGACTGTAAATTATGTGCAAGAAAGTGTAGAAGTACAACAAGGTTCACTAGAAATGGATCGAGACTATAGCGTTACAGACTTTGCTGCACTAGCAGGTGTTACACTTACCGAAGCACAAAAGAAAGGTCCAGCAGGGCAGGCAAAGGGTAAAGATCCAATGCCTAGTGCAAAGCCTGGACGTACTAAACATCCATTAAAAGATAAACTTGTAGGCGAAGATGACGACCGAATTGCACAGTTAGAAGCTCGTGTTGCACAGTTAGAAATAATGTTAGCAGAAGCAACTAAAGATAAAGTTATTAAAGCTCGTGATCCTAATGCACAGTATATGAATGATTTGCGTAAGAGTGGAGCAATGGGCGCACACAAAGATAAGAAAAAAGATGCCAAAGCTGGCAAAATAAAACACAAAGCAAACTATGCTACCGAGTCAATCAAAGACGAGTTATGGGCAAAGTTAAATGCAATTAGTAAATCTCAATCTAACATTTAACAAAAAAGTGTTTTAAACACTTGACAAACCTCTAAATATATCATATAATATAACTTAATATAAACTATTAATAGGAGAATAGTAATGGGTAGTCGCACCTACGGAGCAGAAGAAAAAGCAAAATTAGAACGTCTTGTCAAAGAAGGCGTAACAGTATTGCAGGAAGTAGAAGATCTAAACACAGGTCTAAAAGAAACAGTAAAAGCTGTTGCAGAAGAAATGGATATCAAACCAAGTCTTATTAACAAAGCAATTAAAATTGCACAAAAACGTGATTGGGATTCACATGCTGATGCATATGATGATCTAGAAACAATTATTACTACATTAGGTTACGATAAGTGATTAAAACAATAGGACATTTCTTTAAAGAAAGTTATAAAACTAGTCCGGTAGCGTTTTACGCTGAAATGGTTGAAGCAGTATTGCTTATTAGTGCAAGTGCTGTTTTGGCCTTTACTATCTTAGATCCTGCTACCAAGACATTTGTTCCAATGTATCTTATAGGTAGTATACTAGGTATTGTAAGTGCTGTAATTAGAAAAGCAGCATTTGTTATTGTATTGTGTAGTTGGTTTACAGCAATGAATGCATATTCATTATATCAACTATTTTTTATATGATAGCATATATATGTTAGAGTCGTTCACTTACGAACAGGTTAAAGGTTATGTTGGCCACAAACAACAAGGAGAAATAAATGCCATACGTTGATGCGATGTTTGATCGCGATCAAGATATTATTCGAGTAGTCGAACGCAAAGACGGAAAGAGAACTTTCCGTGAATATCAAGCAAAATACACTTTTTATTATGAAGATCCTAGAGGCAAGTACAAGAGTATGTACGGTGATCCTCTAAGTCGTATTGTGTGTAAGAACACAAAGGACTTCCGCAAAGAAGTTGCTATTAACAAGGGTAAGAACTTGTTTGAAAGCGACATTAATCCTATATTCCAATGTTTGAGCGAGAATTATCTTAATCAAGATGCTCCTAAACTAAACATTGCTTTCTTTGATATTGAGACAGACTTTGATCCAGAGAAAGGATTTGCTGATCCGGCAGATCCGTTTATGCCAATCACCTCTATAAGTGTATACTTACAATGGTTGGAAACAATGATCTGTTTAGCAGTGCCTCCGAAGACACTTACAATGGAGCAAGCTGAAAAAGAACTAGAAGGCATTGACAATGTAATGCTATTCGAACGTGAAGGTGATATGATTGACACATTCTTAACACTAATTGAGGATGCTGATATTTTATCAGGTTGGAACAGTGAAGGTTATGATATCCCGTATACTGTAAACAGAACGATGCGTGTACTAAGTAAAGACGACACACGTAGATTTTGCCTGTGGGGACAACTGCCTAAGAAACGTGAATATGAAAAGTATGGGAAGCAAGCGGTTACGTTTGACTTAGTAGGTCGTGTACACTTAGACAGTTTAGAACTGTATCGTAAGTATACATATGAAGAACGTCACACGTATCGATTAGATGCTATTGGTGAAATTGAAGTTGGTGAAAACAAGGTGCCATATGAAGGCACACTTGATCAATTATACAACAACGACTTCCGTAAGTTTATTGAATATAACATTCAAGATACTGCATTGCTTGACAAACTAGACAAGAAGCTACGCTTTATTGATCTTAGCAATTCAATTGCACACGAGAACACTGTATTACTACAAACTACTATGGGTGCTGTTGCTGTTACAGAGCAAGGCATTGTTAACGAAGCACATAATCGAGGACTTCAAGTTCCTAATCGTCCAAAACGTGACGATAGTGAAAACACACAGGCTGCTGGTGCATACGTTGCGTTTCCTAAGAAAGGCTTGCACAAGTGGATTGCTAGTATGGACTTGAACAGTCTGTATCCAAGTGTGATTCGTGCATTAAATATGGCTCCAGAAACTATTATTGGACAAATACGTCCTGAGATCAGTGAAGCTCGTGTACATGAAGATATGACACTAAAGAAAAAGTCTTTTGCAGGCAGTTGGGAAGGACGCTTTAGCACAGAAGAATACGAAGCTGTAATGAAACAACGCAAAGATATTGCACTAACTGTTGACTGGGAGGACGGGCGTACTGATGTACTAAGTGGTGCAGAGATATATCAACTTATATTTGACAGTCAAATGCCTTGGATGCTTAGTGCTAATGGTACAATCTTTACAACCGAATTTGAAGGTGTTATTCCAGGTATCTTAACACGTTGGTATGCAGAACGTAAAGAACTACAAAAGAAACTAAAAAAAGCAAAAGATGCAAATCTTGATGCAGAAATTGAATATTGGGATAAAAGACAACTTGTTAAAAAAATTAATCTTAATAGTTTGTACGGCGCTATTCTCAATCCTGGGTGTCGTTTTTATGATAAGCGTATTGGTCAGTCTACTACACTAACAGGTCGTAGTATTGTTAAGCACATGAGTGCCGAAGTAAACAATTGCATTACAGGTGAATATGATCACGTAGGCAAAGCAATGATCTACGGTGATACTGATTCTTGTTACTTTAGTGCTTGGCCTTTGCTTAAAGATGATGTAGATGCTGGCAAACTAGAATGGTCTAAAGAAAAGTGTATTGCACTTATGGATCAAGTATGTGAGCAAGCAAATACAACATTTCCAGACTTTATGATGCAAGCATTTCATTGTCCAAAGTCACGTAGCGATGTTATTGCGGCAGGTAGAGAAATTATTGCACAATCTGGTTTGTATATTACTAAGAAGCGTTATGCAGCACTAGTAATCGACAATGAAGGTTTTAGAACTGACATCGACGGCAAAGCAGGTAAAGTAAAAGCAATGGGCCTAGACTTGCGTAGATCAGATACGCCTGTGTTTATGCAAGACTTTTTGAAAGAACTATTGCTAATGGTACTTACTGATATTCCACAAGAAGATGTACTAGAACGTATTACAGAGTTCCGTAAAGAGTTTTCAGAACGTCCTGGTTGGGAAAAAGGTTCGCCTAAACGTGCAAACAAAATTGGACACTATCAGCGGCTTGAACAAAAGCAAGGCAAAGCAAACATGCCTGGACACGTTCGAGCAAGTATTAACTGGAACACACTAAAGCGTATGAACGGTGACAAATACTCGCAAGAGATTGTTGACGGCATGAAAGTTATTGTGTGTAAACTAAAACAGAATCCGCTGGGATATACAAGTGTTGCGTATCCAACAGATGAATTACGTATTCCAGATTGGTTCAAAGAATTGCCATTTGATGATGCGGCTATGGCGGAAACTATTATTGACAACAAACTAGACAACTTGATTGGTGTGCTTAACTATCCACTAGAAGATACTAAGCGTCACAACACATTTACTAGTTTGTTTGACTTTGGAGATTGATATGAGCGATCATTCACTTGAAACTGAACTTGATGTAGAAACTGTTGATAGATACAAAGACAGCACAATGTCTAAAGCAGGCAAGCTGGCTATGGAACTTAATATTGAACGCAAAAGACTCAAAGAGGAACTTGCGCAAGTACAAGCAGAAGTAGAAGACCTCACTCCTACTACACCAACTGGAACTATTGACTGGTACGTTAAATGGGCTAGTATGATACTAGCAGTATTGGGTGTATTTACACTCAGTGCAGGATGGACACTCTGCGGACAAACACTATATGTCCTTAGCTCATGTGGTTGGGTATTTGTTGGCATGACGTGGGGTGATAGAGCAATTATGATAGGATCAGCTATTAGTGGCACAGCGGTTGCTATGAATTTGGTCCAAGGATTACAAATATGAAAATTAAATTAGAAATAGAATTGGATACGGAAAGAGACGCTGAAGAAATACAATCTTTGTTAGATATTATTGAAAGCATAAGATACAAGGAGGAAGATGAATGCGAGTAGGGTTCACTTGTAGTACATTTGATTTACTTCATGCAGGACATGTACAAATGTTGCGTGAAGCAAAAGAACAATGCGATTATCTTATCTGTGGATTACAAGTTGATCCAAGTGTGGATAGAGCAGATAAGAACTCTCCTATACAAACTGTTGTTGAACGTTACACACAACTCAAAGCAGTAGCATATGTAGATGAAATTATTCCGTACGGTACTGAAGCAGACCTAGAAGATATCTTGACAATGTATCAAATAGATGTTAGAATATTAGGTGAAGAGTATCGTGAAAAGGATTTTACGGGCAAGGATATTTGCAAGAAGCGGGGTATCCAGCTACACTTCAACAAAAGAGATCACCGCTTCTCGTCCAGTGATTTGCGTAATCGCATAGCAAAAAGAGAACGCACATGAAAAAAGAAAAAATTAATAAATTTGTATTTGATGTTGACGGCACTCTTACTCCAAGTCGTGGTAAGATAGATGAGAATTTTTCAAAATTCTTTTTTGACTTTTGTACACTAAATAAAGTCTATCTTGTTACAGGTAGTGACAGAGCAAAAACAATTGAACAAGTTGGTAATGTTATATATGGTATGTGTAAACGTGTCTATAACTGTTCAGGTAATGATGTTTATGAAGGTAGTACTAATATAAGAACTACTGATTGGACATTGCCTGCACTAGCAAGAACATTTTTAATTAATTGTGAATATGAGAGTCCATTTACTATACGTACAGGTAATCACATTGAAGAACGTCCAGGACTAGTGAACTTTAGTATTGTAGGACGCAATGCTAATCTTGAAGAACGTGCGAGATATGTAGCTTACGATACGTTTGAAAACGAACGTAAAACTATTGTAACTGCATTTAACACAATGTTTCCGGACTTACAAGCAACAGTTGGTGGGGAAACAGGAATAGACATTGCACCAAAGGGTGCAGACAAAAGTCAGATTATTACAGACTTTGATAAAAATGACCACATTTATTTCTTTGGTGATGCTATGTTTGAAGGCGGCAATGATTATTCACTTTCAAAACTAGTTAGTCATGCAAAGCCTGTAATAAGCTGGAAACAAACTTGGGAATACTTAACGTGGTTCCAAGAGCAACGGATTGCAAACTAATGCGTATTTTACTTACAGGACATTTAGGATTTATTGGTACTGCACTCGGCAATCGACTATTGAATAAGAAATACGAAGTAATTGGTATTGATTCAAAGAACGGTAAAGAACAAGATTTACTTAACATTGTACAATGGCCGAAGAATATTGATCTTGTTATACACCTTGCAGGTAAAAGTGGTGTACGTGAGAGCTTAACTGATCCTGCAGGATATTGGTTTAACAATATAGAGGCAAGTAGACGTTTATTTGAAGCATATCCAGATACACGTATACTATACGCAAGTTCTTCTAGTGCATACGAGCCTGACTTAAATCCTTATGCGGCATCAAAATATGTATTAGAAGAACTTGCAGAGCGTTACCCAGATACATTAGGTATGCGTTTCCATACAGTTTACTCAGACATTTGTCCAAGAGAAAATATGTTTTTCAACAAGTTACGTAACGGCACATTAGAATACGTAACAAGGCATCACAGAGATTTTATACATGTACAAGATGTATGTGATGCTGTTGAATTATTAATCAATAGTTCTTATATAAAAGGCACAATTGATATCGGTACGGGAAATCCTATTAGGATCCGAGACTTAGCACCAAACTTACCAGTTCGTCTAAATACCCCAGGAGAGCGTGAGTTTACTTGCGCTAATACAAAAAAAATGTCAGCTCTAGGCTTTAAACCTAAATACTCGGTAGAAAAGTTCTTGACAAATGGCAATAAAGGCAATATAATTAACTTATTCGATGGAGAAACAATAACATGAAAGATATCTTACAAGACGTAGTAGCACATACTCACGCACTAGGCTTCTTGAGCTTGGTTAAAGTAACAGGTGGCAGTGACACTGTCATTGACTCAATGGCAGATGATCGAAGTGTGATTCTTAACGCAACTTCGCAACACAGTGTAGCTGAAGGTACATTTGGTATGCCTAACTTAGATAAGTTAGCATTACACTTAAAGAATCCTGAATACAAAGAAAATGCAAAGATCGATATTGTGAAAGCAGAGCGTAATGGTGAAACTATTCCAACACACATTCACTTTGAAAATGCAACTGGCGACTTTGAAAATGATTACCGCTTTATGAATAAAGCGATCATTGAAGAAAAACTTAAAACTGTTAAGTTTAAAGGCGCAGCTTGGAATGTAGAAATTGCCCCTACACAGGCAGCAATTCAACGTATGAAGTTAATGAGTGCGGCACATTCGGAAGAGCCTACATTTAATGTAACAACTAAAGACAGTAACTTGATCTTTAGCTTTGGCGATGCTAGTACACATGCTGGTGAGTTTGTATTCCAACACGGTGTAGAAGGTGCATTACAGCATACATGGTCGTGGCCAGTAGCACAGGTGCAAAGCATTTTGAGCTTAGATGGTGACTTAACAATGAGTATTAGTGATCAAGGCGCAATGAAAATTACAGTAGACAGTGGTATTGCAACATACGATTATATTCTTCCAGCGCAGAGCAAGTAATTGATGAATAAGGATTTAACTGCCGCGCAAAATGATTATGCCCACTTTCTTCCTGCACTAAGTGGTTTTTATGCAACTTATGTAGGTAAACAGCGGTATGATGAATATGTCGACAAAGCTCGCATTCCTAGTAACTTTGCTAACGGTATTGAGACACTTAACTATCTCAATAAGAATGAAGGAGCGTTTCAGTATAAATGGACGCTCTATTCTGCAGGACATGCTGACTTAGATACAACTAAACATGTACCTAAAGAAGATATGGTGCGTAACAGAGATAGAGAAAACACTTGGTTACTAGGTGACTCTGGTGGTTTCCAAATTGGTAAGGGTGTTTGGGAAGGTGACTGGAAAGACATTAATTGTCCTAAAGCACAAAAGAAAAGAGATGGTGTATTGCGTTGGATGGACGCTTACATGGACTATGGAATGATACTTGATA
>Ga0075481_10000298_pt1 | contig 17700 bp, 27 predicted proteins | sample DEB08_DNA_11_FD_76337 | JGI IMG/M metagenome (GOLD analysis project Ga0075481, IMG submission 76337) | Aqueous microbial communities from the Delaware River and Bay under freshwater to marine salinity gradient to study organic matter... | ecosystem: Environmental > Aquatic > Marine > Coastal ... | reverse complement strand
CTCATAGAAATGAGAGGAGGAAAATTGAGGGGTGCCCCTCCATGGGACCGAGAGTGTCCCCAAATTCTACCACTATCCACATTGATGGGCATCGGGACCTCATAGGAGTGGCGAGTGGCCGCCCTCTCCATGGATCTCTCAGCCCTCAAAAGAACTCTGATTACTATAAGAATCTGGATAGAGACTGCTAGATACACCTATAAGACTATGGGTACTATAGGTTACTCACTGAACCCAGTACCCATCTGTTAAAAGAGCCCATCTGACCCACTGTGGTCGGGATGCTAAGTTGCGGCCGCCCAAAAAATATCCCGGGTTCTGGGAGTCACCGGTACCTCAATGTGGTGTAGGGGTTGTGGTGAGGGCGCCAGCCCGAACCTAGGGTTGTTGTAGAATAAAAGGGATATATAGGGTAGAGAGGCAGAAATTAAAAATTTCCCCCAAGGTTTCTCCCCCATAACTCGTGAAACTTTTAGCCGTCAGGGTCTATAATAGACAAATCTAAAAAGATGGCAACACGTAAATCAGGAATTAAAAAGACATTAAAGTGCATGAACTGGAATCCAGAAACCTCAAAGTGGGGTGATTGGGCGCCAGAAGAGGGCTGTCGCGAAAAGGTTGAAGTTGACGAAGAGGTAGCGAAGGTTCTCTGTTGGAAGTGCACAAGTAGAACAACAACAATGAATGGTGAATATCGACCATGGCTAAAATAAACAAATAAACAAAAGAAAATCATGAGCAATAGTGAAATTTGGGCAGTAGCCCTCATCTATTTAGGATTCTTTGGTCTAGTTGGCGCAGCCATCTGGATGACTGGGACTGCATGGCCACTCTGGGCCCTCATTCTCATGCCGACTATTAAGGCTGGAGGCAGGAAAGGGGAGAGTTCAGAAGAGGATGTGGAGGAGTGAGAGGCCCCACACAAAAATTCCTAAAATTTTCCAAAATTTTCCAGGGTCGATCGAAACAAATCGGCCCTTTTTTCTATAATATAGTAAGTAACTAATAGTAAACAGATGAATAAGAGCATTTTAGAAGAAGCAAACGAAATTGTAAACCATCGTAATGAAGAGGCAGACCGCCAATATGGTCCCTTTTCAGAAGGCATGGATCGTGCCGCACAAATCTTTAGTGGCATGACTGGAATTGACGTAACTGGCCGTGAAATGTTCATGGCACTTGTAGCACTCAAGTTCTCACGAGAAAGTTACAATCATAAACGAGACAATCTACTCGATGCTGTTGCCTATATCCAAGGCTTAGAGAATTATATTAACGAGAAAGGCGAATCCCCTCAAGGTGAAGAAGACATCCACGTCGGATAAGAAACCAGACCAAATAGTTTGGAGCGAGGAAAAGGGCTATAATGCCGCAATTCTCCCCTATGCTACCAATGTTGGAGCCCCAGCAATCGTGACTGAGGACATTTCAGCATGGAAGCAGAGAGGGGTAAATAAGGTAAATCATCAACTGAAGGCTAAATTTGAAGAATTAAAGGCTGAGTATCAGCAGATGATTGAGGAGTTACAATGGAATGAATTAGTCTATTCAGCTAAATTTAATTTTGAACCAGTTATCGGAGAAGAATATCATCTCTATGCTGGAGATGATGGAAATGTCTTCTTGTCCTTAATTGAACCTGGACAGTGGAGACGAGAGTGTATTGGTTCTTTTAGACTGAACAGCGAACAAAAATGGATGAAAATTGAAAGCAATGATTAAGATTCAAGAAATTAAAAAGGAATTAGAAGGTAAAAAGATAGCGATTGACGATGTCGTTACAAATTATTCATCAAAGCAGAGTTCACACAAGAGTGCGTGGTCATACTTGCTTAAAGCACAATTAAACTATTTTGGACTGGAAGCGGATGTTCTAGACAAATCCGGAAATGTCCACGATTATGACGTGTGGATGGTCGCTCTTCCGATGGAATTTGCAGGTTCTTATAATCTATTTGGAGGTGCTACGGACGAACCAGCAGCCAGAATTCAACGGTTCCTTGATTTTGATGGACCTATCTATATCTTGAACCGTGAGATGCCTGATGTCGGAGCTTTCGTTAATAGTCGAATCAAATCATGTTCAGAAGGATGGGCAGCGCTCGATGCTGAAGCCCTTACAAAAAAGTGTGAGAGTATAAAAACAATAGACCTGAAAACGGCAACCGGCACTTTTGTTCTAGGCGACAGTCATTCAGTTTCAGTCTATCCTACCGGAGCAGATATTAGCCGAAACGACGGTAAGACGTTATTTGGAGTTATGAAGGAGGGAATGGGCGAGTATATTCCGGAAGGAACAAATCACCTCATTACCTATTTTGGCAATATCGATATTCGCCACCATATTTGTCGACAGGCAGATCCAGTTGCTGCAGTTCAGAGATTAGCAATAGATTATATTAATCATTTAAAAGGTCTTAATATTGATAAGGTGACGGTTCATACCCTATTACCAATCGAATTTGAGGGTCGTAGAATTCCAAAGACCGGATGGTATAAAGGAACTCCATTCGCCGGAAGTAGATTAGAACGTGTTGAGGTAATGGAAACTTTTAACCACAAAGTAAGAGAACTCGGTAAAGAGGCTGGATTCGAGGTTTTAGACTGGCCAGATCATTGGTTTAGCGAGAATCCTGAAGAGTTTGCAAAAAACTACATGGAGAAACCAGGTTCAGTTCATCTTAGTCGAGAGTTTTATTATTGGGACTGGAATACTGAAGCAAAGAATTCTAAGCTTATTAAAAAGACAATAAGTCTATTCTAATGAAAAGTCTATCCCCCACCGCAGCGTATAAATACAATGTCGGTAATCATAAAGTGAATTTTTTTAACCTGAATATGAAACTTTTTAACGGATTGCCGTATAACATATACAAAACAAAAATAAAGGTTTAAACAAAGTTTAAAATTATGAAAGAAAACAAAATCAAAGTTGGGATTATCGGTACAGGAAACTGTGCTAAGTCTCTAGTTGAGGGTGTTCAGTATTACACACAACATCCTGAAGCCGAAACTGGTATGATGAAATTCGATATCGGCGGCTACAAAGCAGAAAATATCGATTTCGTCGTAGGATTCGATATTGACGAACGTAAAATTGGTCTTCCTCTTGGCGAGGCTCTAAAGCAAAGACCAAACTCAGCATGGGATATTGTTGAAACGATCGAGAATCAGTCACCAGTGTATGAATCGCCAGTTATTGATGGTTATGCGTCACTGATGGATCATTATCCAGAAAGCGACAGATTCTTAGTAGATGAAGGCTTGCGTAATTCTACTGATATGAACCGTACTTCTTGGACGGCTAAAAAAGAGAGACAATGGAAAGACACTATTATTTCACTCTTGAAAAAGCATGAAGTTGAGGTATTGGTTAACTACCTTCCAGTAGGCTCTCAAAAGACTACTGAATTCTGGGCAGAGATTTGTCTAGAAACTGGAATCTCATTTGTAAACTGTATTCCAGTCTTTATCGCATCTGATCCAAAATGGGAGCAGCGTTTTATCGACGCAGGTATTCCATTGATTGGAGATGATATGCGTAGCCAGTTCGGTGCTTCAATTCTTTCTCAAATGTTGCAAGAATTAGCATTTGAACGTGGACACCATGTAAAAGCACACATCCAACGCAATGTTGGTGGTAACACAGACTTCTTGAATATGGAAGACAAGACCCGTCTTGCTTCTAAGAAGATCTCTAAAGAGAACGTAATTCGTGCACAGAACGAAATTCGCGATATCTCTACTGAAAACTCATTCCTACATGCTGGACCTTCCGAGTACATTGCATACTATGGAGATAATAAGGTAGCAAACTTCCGTCTTGAAATGGCAGGATTTGGAGGAGCTCCAGTTATCTTTGATGCTCAGCTATCCGTACAAGATTCACCAAACTCTGGTGGTGTTGTAATCGATGCTCTTCGTTATGTCAAAGTAGCAAGAGAAATGGGAATCGTTGGAGCTCTTCGTGGACCTTCTGCACTTACTCAAAAGACTCCACCACAGCAAATGATGTTCCGTGATGGAATTGCTGAATGTGATGCACTAGCAAACCGCGAACTGACTGAAGTTACAAAGAAGCAGCTAAAATCAGTTAGCTCAAGAGTAACGGCAACTGTATAAACCTTTATTTAGTTGTAACGCAGAGTCCTTTATGGGCTCTGCTTTTAAGATAATAAAGTAATATAAGATTATGAGCAATAGAGAACACGAGTTTTATGGATACGATTTCGATGGCGTTGTTTCAATTGGAGTTACTCCTCGATGGACTGACGATATAATTATTACGGGTCGTTGTATTGACGAGGCTGAATACGTACGAGAGTATGTAACAAAAAATACTGGATTTATTGGTGAGATTATTTTTAATCCAATGACTCTAGCAGAAAGAGGAAATCATACAGTTCAGGCAAGAACCTATTCTGGAGAACACAAAGCCCGTACGATTAAAAAACTGAGAGAAGATGGATTTAATCTTACCAGATTCTTTGAGGACGATCCAATTCAAAAGGCAATTATTGAAGAGGCTAATCCTGACGTTGAAGTTGTTCATATTGTATCAAACTTAGTTCAAAAATAAGATGAGTGCAGGACAAGACATAAGAAAGCAGTTAAGACCTTTGCGAGATCGAATGTATGTCGATCTTGGAGGGCAAGAAGGCGTAGACAAAAACATGATTCAGGAGTCTATTGCAAATTACAGAATTCCTGAAGTTGACTATACTGGAAAGGTATGTCTTGACTTGGGTTCTAACATTGGAGCATTTAGTAAAATTGCTCTAGACCAAGGAGCTAAAAAGGTAATCGCAGTAGAATGCGACCCAAGAAATGTTTCAATTATTGAAAACAATGCCCTTGGTAAATATGATAAAAAACATTTTGAGCTGATTCCAGCTGCAGTTTCGATGCTTAAAAGTAAGACTCTGAAGATTTTCAAGAGTGGCAGTAATAATAAGCATTGTTCAACCACAATAGTTGGTGGTAAAAATAGAAACTTCAGCGAGTATGATGAAGTTGAAAATGTTAAGTATACTAAATTAATTAGAAAGTATAAGCCAGACATCATTAAAATAGATATTGAGACCGCAGAGTACCATATGATGGACGAGATTATTAAGTACGCACCAGACGTCCTCTTCATCGAGTTACATGCAGGTAAATATAAACCATTAATGGATCCTACCGTTGAGAGATTAAAAGAAATCTATCCAATTCATCGAGTAGACCCATTGATAGTATTCCAAAATGTCGCTGGCTATGATTGCTTTTTTATGAAAGACAATAAAGATGGCCAAACCGAAGAACAATAAAGAAATGTTAGCTCTCTCGGGAAGAGAGCTGTACGAACTTATCCCAGAAAAGAAGGTTAAGGATATTCAAAAGTTTATCCATGAGATGAACAGGCGAGAATACCTGGTCCGATTTAAGAAAGAAATCGAATTTGACCAGTTTGAGCATGAATCTGACCATAACTTTTTTGGGACAGGTTTTATAGTAGAGGGCAGATCAGTTCCCTACTTTCACCCAAACCGTTCATTCCATGATGAAATTATCTGGCTGAATGAGAATGTATTCTATAACGAGGACTGTACTTTTGCCGATAAGCTGATAAATGCAGCAATTGTAAAGTTTTATGGGCCGTCGAATACGATCAATATAATTACACAAGATACTGGAGCCGATCATATTGTTTATGATTCACTAGTTAACGACGAAGAATACCTTCTCAAGCTAATGAATAATATTGAATCTGCTTCAAGAAGAGGAGAGAAGATATACGGCACAACTGAGCTGAGAACCAGCCTACAAACTGAATCAAGAAATTATACTCGAGTAATCGAGACTCCATATGACAGACTCTTAAATAGACCGGTTGAACCTACTAGACAGAGTAGAGTAAGCGATATGATATATTGGTTCACTATGTTAGGTCCTCGTTTCGCTGAGTTCTATGCAACTAAGCCGACGATGGAAGAATCGTTTAAGTTCTTGACCTCTTTTAGAGGAATTGGAAACTATTATGGGTACCATTTCAGCACAAACCTTGCACGGATGCCAGAAATAGGAACATCAGATCTATTAAGAGAAGGAGCCCTTACCGGAAATCTGAGCGAGGATGATGATTTTGTAGCACCTGGGGTTGGAGCAATGATTACAGTTAACTGGTTCTATGAACACCTTGGTTTCTCTATTAATTCTTATGTTGGTGCAAAATTAATTAACTGGATTAGAGACAACCAGGTCGAATTCTTTGATTTTACAGGAGTAAATAGAGATATTGTCAATGAAGTATCGGAGACTGGACGCTTTACAACGTTTGGATGCGAAATTAGCTGCTGTCAGTTTGGTGTTTTTTTAAGACTTCGAGAAAGCAAAAAAATGGCTCTCAATCGGTCAAACGCACCAATTAGTAAAGAAAGGGTAGGAGAAGCTTGTGAAACAGATGCTCCAGTAGAATATACTAGTAATAAGTTATTCTAATAATAACATTACTTATAAGCAATATATTGAGAAACAAATCTTAAAGTAAGAATAAAATAATAAAGGAATAAAATAATATGGCAAATATAGATAATCAATGTAAAGACCTGGAGGTTAAAGACTTTTATGATGAGTCAACAACTCACTTGGCTGATATTATGGAGCATCAAAAAGAGATGCAAGAAAAAACTTACGGTTTTAACTTTGAAGACATGTCTCTCCGCGATGTTATGAATTTCTGGCACACAAACACACATGCCGTGATCGATGAGATTCATGAAATGACAGATGCCCTCGGAGGTATCAAAGACGGCAGTGGTAATGCTATTTGGAAATACTGGAAGACCGACTTCTCTAAGTATGAAAACATGAAAGTATCTGACTTGAGCGAAGACGACAAGAAAGAACTCTATATGGAGTGGGTAGATATTCTACACTTCTTCATTAATTACGCTGCATCGATCGGTCTAGATGCTCGTACAGCATACAATTACTATTTTGCAAAAGCCGAAGAAAATAAGGCTCGTCAAAAAAGAGGTTACTAATGCTAGCAGAAAAAGATCTACGTCGTATCGATGACGACATGATTCCTATCAAATATATTTTAGGCATTCACGAAGAATTGCCTTCCTACCCAGATCATGTGGATGTCCTGTGGGTAATAATTAACCAGGCCATTCGTAGACCCGATCGACAAAAAGACACCTTTGGTCAAAAGGGCTTTTTCAACTACCACTCAAACGGTAACGTTGAGAATGCAGCAGAGTCAATTCAAAAACTTTTAGAACTCGGATGGATCGAGCCTGCAAAAACTAAACCAGGCCACGAATCCTTTAAAATTGTACATAATCCATTTATTAAAAACCCAAACAAATGATTGACAACAGTCAGATTGAACAAGAGGAGATGCTAATCTCTATGGTTAACCCAGCCAAAGTGATCGAACATTTTGATAACAACATCAATGAGATCAGAGAATGGGCAAATGCAAGCTCGAAAGAGGAATTGCTAATCTCGATTAAGGCCTTCCAAAAAGAAGGGTTTACAGAATACGTTGATATTTTACTTGAATCTTTAAACACAAAAAGCAAATGAGCGCAAAAATCAAGGTTATTGAAGCACCTCGTGAAGTATGGTGGGACACAACACATGAAGGAACATTCGAGGTTGATGGGACTGATTATGAGTTTAGATACAATGAAAACTCGAACGGTACCGACATGTACATCTTCATTGAGGGAGTAGGATGGTCTAACGATCCTGGGGAAGAGTATGAAGAGGTCTTCGACACTCTATATGAGATGTTATCTTCATATGGAATGGATGATTTCGAACAGGGTGAGGAATTTGAATACGAACAATAAAGATGTGCTATCTAATTTTTAAGTATAATCCAAATAGCAAACATGTCGTGATAGTAAACGATGCTGAAGGGATTCCGATGGAATGGGATAATTATGAGTCTGCTGCAAAAATTGCAAATTTATTTCAAGCAAATACTAATCATAATTGCACATACGAGGTTAAGCAAGTTAATCAACCAGAAAAAAGAACGTAAATTAAAATGGCAAATCAACTAGATAAAGATTATCAGAGGTTATTAGAATTAATTTTAGGAACCGGTGTAGAAAAATCGGATAGAACAGGAACCGGTACTATATCTATATTTGGTGAGCAGATCCGCCATAACATGCAAGATGGTTTTCCTTTGCTAACTACTAAGAAAATGGCATTTAAGACTATGGTAACTGAGTTGCTATGGTTCCTAAAAGGAGATACCAACATTAAGTATTTAGTAGATAATGGATGTAACATTTGGAATGGTGATGCTTATAAAAGATACGAAACTGAATTTAAAAAGGGTAATGCACCAGGAGAAACTCTGTTAGTTCAGAGAACCGATGGTAAATCTACTGAGAAAAAATTAACAATGGACAAATTCATAGCAATGATTCAACATGATGATGAGTTTGCTAAAAAGTGGGGTGAATTAGGACCTATCTATGGTAAACAATGGAGAGATTGGAATCATTATGCTGCCGAACATGAATCCCTCGCTGGCGTAGATCAAATCTCAAACCTAATTCAACAGATCAAAACCAATCCAGATTCCCGTAGGATGATGGTTAATGCTTGGAATGTAAGTGAATTAGATCAAATGACTCTGCCACCTTGTCATTATGGATTTCAAGTTTATACAAGAGAGTTAAGTTTAGAAGAAAGATTAGAAATAATTCAACCTTACGGTATGGATGCTTTAAAACCTGAAGCTAGAGAGAAATGGATGGAAGAAAACAACATTCCAACCAGAGCAATCTCTCTAATGTGGAATCAGAGAAGTGTAGATACATTCCTAGGTCTACCGTTCAATATTGCGTCTTATGGTCTATTACTTGAAATTATAGCAAAGGAGGTTAATATGATTCCTGATGAGTTGATTGGTAACTTAGGTGATGTGCATTTATATTCAAATCATTTGGAGCAAGCAAAAGAACAAATAGGTAGAGAACCAATGCAGTTACCTAAAATATGTTTGGATTATAGAGAAGGGGAATATAATAAAGATTTAATAGATTTAACACCTGATGATTTTGTACTATTTGATTATCAATCTCATCCCTCAATTAAAGCACCGTTATCAAATTAATAAACAACAATATGAAAAAACTAATTAGAAGCTTTAGAAGAACATTTACAGAAGATCTTGGGCTTCCATTAACATGGACTCCTCAAGATTGGGAAAGAGGTAAAAAATGGGCAAAGGCTCAAGAGGCTCCAGATGGAAGCAATAGATCTTTATGGCAAATGATTTATAGCCCACGTCGAGACAGTACTGAAATAATAGCCGAGATAAATAAGTTCGCAAACTTGAACTAAAGTTACCCCTATGTTAAACAAAAGTTACCTCTAGATATATAATAATATGGCAACTAAATGCCAGAATTAAAAGAGGCGACTATGAGAAAGTTTATTTTAGGATTGATGTTGTTTTTTGCTGGATTCGCATATAGTCAGGAATATTCTCCTGGAGATATGCTACCATCAGAAGACGGAGTTAGATTAGAGTTAGTTAGTGTTGAAAATGTTGTATTGGTAAAATACACAAAACTCGACATGGAAGGAAATATAATCCAGGAGGGAAGATACCTGAACGGGAAACCTCATGGAACTTGGAAGATGTATCATAATGGCGGTGAAGTAACCACGATGAAATTTAAGAATGGTAAAAGAATTGTCCTTAACACAATTATCGATGGTAGAAAAACAAAGGTTATTTACGAAGATAATAAGCCCCTGGTAGTAACTACTGAATTTTAAAGGATATATAAAACTAATTAGGTCTAACTCATAAACTTTTTAGGGTCTTCGGATATAAGTATCTGAAGGCCCTAATTTATTTTTACAGACATTTTACCAGGTCGTATTTTTTTATTATATTTACTAAGTAACAAATAATATGAAGCACATGCTTACACTTTCACTTGAATTCTTGAATCTCGAGTATATTCAATGGACTACTGCAAATGGAAACGGTAGAAATAAAAAGGATCTGAGATTCGGCCAGTACCTATGGTCAAAGTACAGAAACATGGACGATTTTCAGGACGTATTCTATACTGAATCGGCAACTGATGCGTATAACAAACTATTAGAAAATTATTATGAATCTGAAAAATAAAACTGAAGATGCATGGCAAATCCTACGAATTCAAGGAGAATTTACAAAGGGCTTTGATACGTTCAGCAATTTACCTGCTTGTGTTTCTGTATTTGGATCTGCTCGAACCAAGTCAGACAATCCACATTACCTAGAGGCTGAGAAGTTTGGTAGACTTATCACTGAGGCTGGATTTGGCGTAATTACTGGAGGAGGTCCTGGAATTATGGAAGCGGCAAATAAAGGAGCGGTAGATGCCGAAGGTCTTTCAGTTGGTGTTGGAATCGAGCTACCATTCGAAGCAAGCATGAATGAATATGTTAAGGTTGGAGTCGAGAATCGATACTTCTTTACCCGAAAGGTAATGTTCCTTAAATATTCACAAGCATTTGTAGTATTTCCAGGAGGATTGGGAACTCTTGATGAACTTTTCGAGACCCTAACACTTGCACAGACTGGCCATGCTCCAGACTTTCCAGTTATCCTAGTTGGAAAGAAATATTGGTCAGGTCTAGTTGATTGGATGCAAGACACTCTTTGGAAGAATGGAGCAATTAAGCAAAGTGATTTTGACCTATTCAGAGTAGTTGATACAGCAGAAGAGGCGGTAGAGAAGATTACCGAATACCACAATAAATACAGACAAGAAAACGAAACTAATTTCTAATGAGAAGCGAAGTTTATAACACGGAGATTTAATAATTAGAGACATAAGATGACCTGTTTAAGGGAGTCTTCTGGCTCCCTTAAATAATTTAGAGAGGATGAAATTTAAGAAGCTGACAGGTAATGAACAATTTGACCTAGCAGAGTACACGAAAAGGTACTTAGATACAAATAAAGATTATAACGTAAAGATGTATCTAGGGTGCGATAGCCAAACCAAGGCAGATAAGACGACATATGCAACAACACTTGTTTTTCATGTTGAATCATCAGGATGTCATGTAATCTATAAAAAAGAGGTGGTTCCGGTAATCAGAGATATGTGGAACCGTCTGTGGAAAGAGACAGAACTTTCAGTAGAGGCAGCAATCTATTTACGAGAAAATGGGATCGAAATCGATACAATTGATTTAGACTACAACATTGATCCAATTCACGATTCAAACCGACTGGTAAAGGCAGCGGTAGGATATGTTGAGTCTCTTGGGTTCAAGGCAAGGGTAAAACCAGAACTCTTACCGGCCGTTTATGCAGCAGATACGATTGTAAACTAATCGAGATCTTCATATATAATACTTGATAAATAATAGAGAAAAAGAAATAACTAAACTAACATATGTCATTAGCAGACGGATACGAAAACGAAAAAGGTAGAAAGAGAGGCAAAAAGACTTCAACACCTTTTCTTGATGAGTATGGTGAAGACCTAACTAAGATGGCGGCTGAAGGAAAGCTAGATCCAATTATAGGAAGGGACAAAGAAATCTATAGAATCTGTCAGATTCTTGCTCGAAGAAAAAAGAACAATCCAATTATTCTTGGTGATCCAGGTGTTGGAAAGACCGCGATTGTAGAAGCTATCGCACAGAGAATTGTAAGCAAGAAGGTTGCTCGAGTATTGCTTAATAAGCGAGTAATCTCAATCAATATGACAACGATTGTTGCTGGAACAAAATATCGGGGAGAGTTTGAAGAGAGAATGAAGCAAATCGTTGATGAGCTAAAAACTGCTAAAGACGTGATTGTGTTCATTGATGAGATTCATACGATTGTCGGTGCCGGTGGTGTTAGCGGAGCTCTTGATGCTTCTAACATTCTAAAACCCGCACTAGCAAGAGGTCAAGTACAATGTATTGGTGCAACAACACTTGATGAGTATCGTGAGAATATTGAAGACGATGGTGCACTTACACGTCGATTCCAAGAAATCTTTATTGATCCACCATCAATAGAAGAAACTATTGAAATTCTTGACCGAATCAAACACAAGTATGAAGAGCATCATGCTGTTGAATATTCTGCTGAGGCAATTGAAGCATGTGTTAGAATGAGTGAGCGATACATTAAACAAAGAGAATTGCCAGATAAAGCAATTGACTTAATGGATGAGGCAGGAGCCAGAACACACCTATTAGAGGTAAAAGTTCCGGTAAAGATTAAGAACTTGGAGAAAGACATACAGATCGTTAAATTAAAGAAAGAGTCGGCTGTTTCAGAACAAGACTATGAACTTGCTGCATCTCTTAGAGACGAACAATTATCAATAGAGGCTCAAGTCGTTGAAGAGACTGAAAAATGGGAAAAGTCACTCAAGTCCACTCGTAGAAGGGTTGACGTAAATGAAATTGCAGAAACTATCTCAATGCAGACTGGAATTCCAGTAAAGAGACTGGGAGTTGATGATAAAAAGATGATTGCAGCGATGGCTGATGAGTTAAAGCAAAGAATCATTGGTCAAGATGAAGCAGTAGAAGCACTTTCTACAGTTATTAAAAGATCACGTACGGGTGTAAGTAGCCATAAAAAACCAGTCGGTTCATTTATGTTCTTAGGTCCTACTGGTGTCGGTAAAACTGAAACCGTGAAGGCTCTTTCAGAATACATGTTTGGTGACACGGACTCGATGATTAGAATTGATATGTCAGAATATCAAGAGAAGTTCAATGTTTCTCGTCTAATTGGTTCTCCTCCAGGATATGTTGGTCATGAAGATGGTGGTCAGTTAACTGAGGCAGTTCGTAGAAAGCCACACTCAGTTATCCTATTTGATGAAATTGAGAAAGCGCACCCAGACGTATTCAATACTCTATTACAGGTGCTTGATGATGGTCGCTTAACGGATTCTAATGGTCGAGTAGTAGACTTTACTAATTCTATAATTGTGATGACATCAAACGTCGGTGCACGCAAGCTGGCTGAATTTGGAACAGGAATTGGATTCCAGAGCTCTTCAACAGTCGCTGAAAAGAGCGCAAAAATGGAGGGAATCATTAAGAAAGAATTGAAGAATAAGTTTAGTCCAGAATTCTTAAACAGGCTAGACGACATTGTCTTATTCGATCAACTCTCAAATGAGAATGTATTGAAAATTGTAGATATTGAACTTGACATTTTTAATGATCGAATGTCTGATGAAGGCTACTCATTTAAGTTTAACAAGGCAGCAAAGCAATTTATTTGCAACCAAGGTTATGACCCTGCGTTTGGAGCTCGTCCAATTAAGAGAGCTATTCAAAAGTATGTCGAAGACCTTGTAGCAGATGCAATCTTGACCGATCAGATCGAGCCAAGAGAAAAGCCATATACAATTAACAAAGTCAAGTCAGAAGATAAACTAACCCTAAAATCTTAATATAAGATTAAAATAATCCAATATGAATTTTTCAGATACATTTATTGATTTAATTAAGGCAATCGAAGGCTATGAATCAGAATCAAGCCCTCGAGGTCTACAAGTCAAAGAATCTTTAATGACTTCTTTTGACATTGACCCATCTCAGCCTATCGCAGATTTTAAGGACAGGCCATTTAACTTTAAATATTTTGCTGGTGAATTAGCATGGTATCTTCGTAGAGACCGAGACGTCGACTACATTACTCACTTTTCTAAGTTTTGGAAAAGTCTAACTAATCCAAACACTAACAAGATCAATTCTAATTATGGTAATCTTGTAATCAATAATCAACAGTATGGCTGGGTAATCGATTCTCTCGTAAAAGATAAGAACTCCAGACAGGCAATTATGTTCTTTAATCGTCCTGAATATCAGTTCGAAGGCAATAAAGATTTTGTATGTACTCTATATGCTAACTTCTTTATTCGTAAGAATCGACTATTCATGAAAGTTCAGATGCGATCAAACGATATTTTCTTTGGTCTTACGTTTGACGCACCGTTCTTTGCATTCCTATATCAAAGCGTCTATCACACATTAAGAGAAACATATCCAGATCTAGAAGCTGGCATGTACTTCCATCACGTAGACAACATTCATTTCTATGAGCGTCACTTTGAGCTTGTTGAAAATATTAAGAGAAATGGAAAAGGAACTGATTATAAGATGATTCTTAAAAAGCCAATGATTTCTTATCGTAATGGTGAAGTTTCGCTAACAGATTGTGGTTCAGAATTTATTAAGAGAATTGATGCTGCCGCAAAAAGAGAACAAGAAACAGGCGAGGTTGAAAATTACAAGTTAATCCTACAAGACTATTTTGAATTCTAATGATTAGCGAAGAAAACATACCAAGAATTCACGTCGATCCAGATATTTTAACGAAGCCAGATATCGATCTTATGCTAAAAGCAAAGTACGATGTCTTCTACAGAAGGATAGTAGAATATACCCTGTCGGTTATTGAAGGTGGAGAAGAGCACACTCTTGCAATTATTGTCGATCGTGAAGGTGTAGAATATGAAATGGTATTACCATACAATGGTTTTGAAAAATCACTTAATAAAACAATCGAGTATTTTGAATTGATCGAAGAATACGAGACATGTGACCTAATAAAACAGATTATAAAAAGTTTATGAATTACTTTCCAAAAGATAAAGAATTTGAAAGATATGCCCAATCAGAATTTGGAATGGGCTCATCTACAGTAGATGCATATAGTAAGCATATCCAGGGATCGATGACTCCATACATCCTAGAGGAGAGAGAATTGAGAGCAACTCAAATGGATATTTTCTCAAGGTTGATGATGGACAGGTTACTTTGGGTGGCTGGTCCAGTAAATGATCGTATGAGCACAGTCGTACAGGCACAGCTAATGTTTCTGGACACAACTTCTACCGAAGATATTACTATGCATATCGACAGTCCAGGTGGTTCAGTGAAATCAGGACTATCAATGGTTGATGTAATGGAATACATCAACGCAGATATTCGTACAATCAACACTGGTATGGCAGCTTCGATGGGTTCAGTACTCCTTGGAGCCGGAACAAAAGGAAAAAGAATGAGTCTTCGCCACTCAACAACAATGTTACACCAATCATCAGGCGGATTCAGTGGAAATATTCAAGATGCTGAAATTGATTGGCAAGAATGGCAAAAAGTCAATCACGAACTTTTTGTATTGTTGGGATCTTATTGCGGTAAGGATCCTGAACAGGTCAAGTCAGATGCTACAAGAGACTTTTGGTTAAATGCCGAAGAGGCTCTGAAATATGGTATCATCGATGAGATCGTAAAAAATAATAAGTAAGATGGAAAAAAGAGAAAAAGAACGCGAGGTATTTGTATCTCTAGTAAACAAACAGCTTGAACCATTTGGGGTTACCTATGAAGATGTAAAGAATAATCCAGACTGGTACATGGAATATCTAACAACTGAAAAAGCTGAGCAAGAATTCATTGAATGGGGAACAGACTTAATTAGCAAAAAATTAAGGCTAAACAAAAAGATGGCCAGAATGGAAATGAGCTGGTTTATCTTGCAATGGGGACTTACAACTTCAGTCTCGGATAAAATTAAACAGAAGACAGTAAGGGTACAGAAAAAGAAAGTATAATGTCCTTTGAAGAACCTTTACGTTTTGATAGTCAAAAAAGACTTCAAACGGTAAATGGTCTTCCGTCTAAATTAATTAGGAAGTTTATTATCGTTGAAAATCGCGACTCTAGAGGAAGAGTCGCGTTTCATATTGCGTTTAAAAAATCAAAACATTCGAGGCCTAATAGGTCTCCAATACCAAAAAAGTACCGAACATTCTATTCTCTTATAGAAGCTGAGCTCGCAATCTTCGAGATGGTACAATTATATCTTGACTCTGATAAAGAATTTGATCTTTCGTTTATCGGGGAAAAGACCCCTTTTAAAAAGATTATTATATTCATAAAAACAGTTACGGGGATTATTCTAAATAAATAATTCATGTACAACCAGATTCATGTTCCAGAGTGGGCACATAGCGGCCCAGAAGATTTGGAATACAGAACATATAAGATGCTATCGCACTGTTCGAAAGTAAGAAAATCTCTTCAAGAAGGGAGACTGTGGGATGCGCTTAAAGAATGTGATTCAGTACTTGACTTCATGTATCACTATGATGCTGAAAGACTTCTTGAATCTGATCGACTATCGGCGAAATTAACAAGTATTAGCTGGGAAAACATAGAGCTTGTCTATTCTACAGGAGAAGAAATGGCTAATCAGAATATTCTCGATGACCTTGTAGAAGAAGGAATTCGTTTGTTTGAAGACCTACACTCCGAGATTAGAGAATACTGGAGGGTCCTAGAGAAGGAGATAACAATATCCCAGTCGGGCAATAGGCCCTATTTTATCTGTGATGGATTTGTGCTGATAAACACACCAAATAACAAGGTCCATGTGTACTCATTTAATAACCCAGGAAAAGATTACAATATTACATGGAAGAACTTTAATCTGGAATATATTGATACATATGAATATGAGCAAGAAAAAATACTTAAGTTCATAAGTGAAATAAAAGACCAAGAAAAAGACAAAATCATATATAGGGCTCACGTTCAAAATACCGTAAAATTAGATGAAGGTTTGATAAACGTTATTTCTTCACTAATTTTTATGCAGCTGAGAAAAGATTATTCTTTTTAATTCGATATATACTTAGACAAGGTCAAATAAAAATACAATTAGAAAATGCCACAAGTTTCTAGAAATAATCTAATCGCCTATATTCCACAAGTATACCAATTACTAAAGGGACAGGCACACTCAATAACTGCGATTCTTTACCAGAATCAAGTTGGTAATCAGATAGAAGCATCAAGCGCACAGGCACTTGAGGTTAAAGTGTTTGATAAGTATCTTTATCCAACAGCAAACTATACGTTTACCAAAGCAGCAAATCAAATTACATTCGGTACGACACAGGCAGGTACAGAGGGGCATATTACTATTAATATGACGCAAACCCAAATTGATGCACTTCCTGAAGGTGCTGTATACTTTGAGATTAAGTATGTGACTGCTAACAATAACATTATTCTTCCAAAATTAAAAGTTGCCGATCTTTCAGCAGCTGGAGGAGTATCGCCGAGTGGAGCTGTATCTGGTAACGTATTTACAATTCCAGCACCGCTTTATAGAGTTCAATCATTCCTTTATTCATCGAATGATTTACCAGCGGCTGGTAAAATTGTACTTAACTCTTCAAACCCTGCTTCAGTTACTAAGGCATTATTCAATAACACTGATGAAAGAGGTAAGAGAAATGCATATCTTGAAAACTTCTTAGTAAAGAGATTTAGTGAAGGAAGCTCAGATATTACCATCGCTCTAACAGATATTACAGATACGAGTATTTACCATCTTTACACAGTTTCAAACTGGACAAGAAAAGATCTTGATGGAGATGCAGCAACTGCTGGTATCGGAGATGGAATCGAACTTACACTTGCTTGGGAATCAAGCTCAGTTTCACAGAGTGCTACTTTCCCATTTGCAGTTGACCAAAGAATTGGTATCTTACTAGATGCTATTGGAACTGGAAACGGAGGTGGCGGAGGAAGCTCACTTTCAGTTTCTGCTGGACAAACAACTTTCCCAAATGTTATAAACATTGATTTTGTATCAGGTGCTACAATCGTAGATGGAGGAAATGGAACCGTTCAAGTTAC
>Ga0075481_10000294_pt1 | contig 17772 bp, 31 predicted proteins | sample DEB08_DNA_11_FD_76337 | JGI IMG/M metagenome (GOLD analysis project Ga0075481, IMG submission 76337) | Aqueous microbial communities from the Delaware River and Bay under freshwater to marine salinity gradient to study organic matter... | ecosystem: Environmental > Aquatic > Marine > Coastal ... | reverse complement strand
GGAAAGTAAAAGGAGCGAGAGAGAAACAGAAAAGAGGAAAAAAACTCTCTCGCCCCATGTTTTATGAATACGAGTCACATAGTAACCAACTTAAAAGTCTAAATGAGTCCCCAACAAACTGAGCTCTTCGGCAATGTCGTTTTCGTCTGGAGCGATTGGTTCAAAATCAAGGTAGTCAGACGGAACACTTCCGTCACTGACAATCTCAAGGTTGTCGATTTTCATTTTTGAAACAGAATTTTTGTTTGGTTTTCTCATAATTTATAACACTAATATAGTGAGGTTGAAACGAAAGTCAAGGGTTAAAGGTGTAAAAAAGATGTAAAACTAATCTTCAAGAACATCGATGGGAAACTCAAACTCAGCTCCATCGTCATTGGAAACCCAAATGGAATCTCCATCAATTTCTTCGAGAACATACCATTCTCCGTTTATCATTACTAATTCATTAATCATACGTACTATTATGGGAAAGAAATCTTAAAAGTCAACACCTAATTGTGTAAAAAACATGTAAAACTAACTGACACCAATTCGACACTTACTCAACATTTTACCATTGCTGAAATGCATGTCTAAATCACCAGTGCCACCGTGATATCGAATCAATCGATCAGTGATATCTTTCAAGTAGGGGCGATTAGGACTCTTCGCAACAGTCATGCGATAGAATCTCAATGCAAGAGAATCATAGTCGGACAAAGGCCGAGGTGAAAGACCCATGTTTTTGGGGAAGTTAATCATCATTGTCATACGAGTAATTTACTTGAAGTGAAATGAAAAGTCAACACCTAATTGTGTAAAAAATCTTTAAAATTATCAGATAAATACTCATGGTATTAAAGATGTCTTGATAGGTTGATAATGGCTGGATTTGTTTGATCGAAAGAATTATACTCTTTTTTACAAAACCTGTCAAGACTAAATACTAAGAAATGTTATGTTTGGACTCATCACAATGCTCGTATCAACACTTGGTGCCACCGGAATGGGATCTCTTCTCAAAATGGCTGGTGGACTCATTGCAAGTATTGCCGAGAAGAAAGCAGCAGCAGAAAAAAGGGAGCTAGCAAGGGAACTTGCGGTATCAAGAGCAAATGCAGAACTACAAAAGAACCTCTTCGGAGAACCTGATAAAGAAACTGCGATGTTTACTCGCGCTACTCGCCGTTTCTTGGCTGTTATCGGGATGTGCAACTTTTTCGTCATCTCGGTACTTTGCACAATCTGGCCAACAGTCCAACTCGTCACCTTCACTCCACCCGAGTCAAAAACAGGATATAAGTTCATCTGGGGACTTATCGATATCCCAGCCCAAACCGACATCACCACCACAATCACGACGGGGCACATCTCTCTTGTCTCGATCACCACTTTGGCGGCAATAATTGGATTCTATTTCACACCATCCGCCGGAGGTAAGTAATGAGATTAATAGTTCGAGCGGCAATAACGAATCCTCCAACTAACATTCTCTCTTTTCGAGATCTCACGTACTTCGCTAAACACAAACTTTACATGGATGTGTTGATCGAGACGAATAGTGTTGATCTCTACTACAAGTGGCTCAAACCAAGAGGAGCAATGGATTATGTCGATGACATTCTTCCGGTTGGCATTGAAAATGGATTGAGACTTGAACCGAAACCAGAATACGCACCATCCATTATTGTTGATCGAATCATACCGGAGAATGAGAAACAATTATTTTCAAGAATATCTTGGAATATAGTGCTTTAAAAGGGGAGCAACTTTCGTCACTCCCCTTCTTTGTTTTCTATTTACTAAACGGCCTAGATTGTCTCCACTCTTCGAAAAGGTAGATCACAATCGCCGTCATAACGATTGCTTGAAATGCAACTATCATTTATTTTCTTCTCCATTGTTAAAACTCCCTGTTGGAAGTGTTCAGGAGTATTTATAACATAGGGCGTTTTTAAAGTCAAGTTTATTTTGAAGTCAATCGATTCACACCATCCCAATTATCGGGGCAACCGGATCGAAGTTTCTTTTCCATGATTCGATAGTATTCCTCGTGGTGATCGGTCTCCTTGATACACCAGTCGATAAGTTCAAGCGCTTCTTTCCACTCACCCGCATAGTAAAGTTTCAGAAGTTTGTGGTGTGCTTCGGTGGTCTTTCCAATCGTGTACACCTTTACACCCTTTGTCTTTCCCTTGACAGCGATGCAATCAAGTTCCATGAGACTCACAAAGTGCCTTACTTCCTCGGCGGTATTCTCTCCAAGTATGAGACGAACTCCATAGTTCTTTGATTGACCTTCAAGTCGAGCCGCAAGGTTCACACTATCTCCAAGACATGTGTAGTCAAACCTTTGATCTGATCCCATATTGCCGACTACCACACTTCCGGTGTTGATTCCAATACCCATACCAAACGCCGGTATTCCTTCGGCCGTAATCTCGTCGTTAAAACGATCCAACCTTTCAAGCATCTCTTGAGCGGTAATCACTGATCGTATGGCATGATCGATTTGATCCAATGGAGCATTCCAAAACGCCATCTGTGCGTCACCAATGTACTTGTCCAATGTTCCTTCGTTTTTCAGAATAGGTTCTGTCATTGCCGTCATGTATCGATTCATTATTTGAGTCAGGCCCTGAACATTCTCACCATAGTGTTCTGAGATCGCGGTGAATCCTCTTACATCCGTAAAGAGTATGGAGAGGTCTCTTGTCTCACCTCCAAGTCGTAGAAGCTCGGGATTCTTTTGAAGTTTCTCAACCAACGCGGGCGAGAGATAAGTGCCAAACTGCTTTTTGATTTGAAGTTTGAGTTTCAGTTCTGTCAAAAACTTGACCACATAGTTGTGTCCTACCACCACCGAGAGACCAATCAATGGAAATACCACATCAATCAACAGTTGTTCGCGAAGAAAGATATGAACCACTCCCAAACCCGAGATCGCACCAAGAACTATCGGAAAGACATATCCGTGAGTCCAGTAGCGAGAAACAATCAAACAGAGAAGAGAGAAAAGAATCATTCCACCGATTTCTGCGGCATACATCCAGTCCGGCCGTGAGATGTTAGTTCCACTGATCGCAGTAGAGAGTGCCATAGACTGTACATGATGCGGAAAGACTTCTCCAAGGGCGCTAGCGACTGGATTCGTAATACCACCCGCCGTCATACCAACGATTGCGATTCGACCATTCAGAACTCCGTCTTTGACATCCTCGAAGTCAATTGACTCAACGGATTGTTGCCAGTCGATCCAAACACGACTCAAAGGATCCGTTTCGATAGTAGAGAAACTTGGTATACGAACTGCTTCTACTCCGCCAATATTTGTTTTGATTTGAAAAGAAGGATCCCCGGCCGCGACTCGAAGTGTTTCGAGTACGATTGAAGGATAGAGTTCACCATTGACCGATATGACCATTGGCAATCTTCGAACCACTCCATCCAACTCCGGCATAGTGACCGATATTCCCTTACCAAACGCCGAACTCTGTATTGGCTCCACATTTGGTATAATACCCGAGAATCTTGGCACCACATCGTTTGGATCCACATCTCCAATCATTGACACACCAATTGGATCTGGCGTGTAATTCGAGTTTCCAACAAGATACGGAAGAACCACTGGCATTCCTTCAATTGCCGTCGCAAGGAACTCGTCCTGTCCAAATCGATCCGGCTCAGTCATAGCGATATTGAATACCACCAAACCTGCTCCGTTGAGATAAAGAGTCTCAATGATCTGTGCATACTCGTTTCTTGGAAAGGGAAATTGTCCCAATCGAGCTATTGTATCGTCTCCAATGTCAATCGAAACAATCTGACTTGGTTCGATCTCTCTTGGAACTTCGGTTATGATGAGATCGAAGAATCTTAATCGAAAAGACTCGATCACATCGAAGTTTGCTACTCCAATTGCAGTCACTAACAAAAGTGATAGAATCGGAGATTTAATTTTGTTCAATATAGAACTCATTGTCGTTTCCTAGATTAAGTATGGCCTCTTGTCCATACTGATTAATATTTATGGTCGGAGAAAGTCCAAGAGGATAGGTGATTGATATGTCTCCTCCGACGAATCGTTGAATCGTTTGAGTTCCTTCGTTACGATCCACTATTCCAAATGTTTGTGTCTCTTCGTCAAATCCAACTCTTTCGGTTGTGTCTGCCGTAATTGCATCCGCAACGAGTTGTATTGTATCAAGTAGATTGATGAGAAAATCCACATCAAGTAAATTGATATCGAGCGCATTGAACTCCAACTCATCACTATCAAGTTGATTAATGTCAAGTTCTTTGAACTCTAAAAAGTCTATGTCGAGTATATTATCCACTGCCGTTTCAACGTCTTCTTCTGCGTCCATGAGCTCGGGCGGTGTAGAGACGATCAATTGATTTGAGATCAAGTCTTCGGTGATGTCCAACACAACTGGTCTTGTTGGTATACTGTTGGCGCTATCCACATGAGTCGCCATAAAGGGTTGATTCATCACCACCGATCCCGCCAGAGTAATCACCTCGATCTCTCCTACCGTTCCATCGAAGTTCGGTAGAAGTATCACTGTTGAACCTCCGATCTCATTGACGACCATCGAAAACTCTGTACCACGAACGGCGATTGTCGCAACCGGAGTTTGTATGTCAACATCTTTTGCATTATTTTTTGCAATTCCTCCACTTGCGTATCGAACCGTGCCAATTGCCACTTTTAGAGCCAAACGATTGACCGACTTTGGTTTCGTATCATAGACGAAATCATCGATCACCAACTTTGAGTTCTCCTTGATTCTTACCTGAGTCTTGTCCTCAAAGGTAATACTCGTAAGACCATTTCCGGTTTCGATGAGATCGTTTGACTCTACTCCTAACTTCTCGGCAAGTTCATACTCCTCCTTCAAACGACTCAACATACCATCACCTTTGAGATAGGTGACTTCTCCGATAGTTTTACCTAATGCTGAAGTCGAAAGAAGAAGAAATAGAATTACTGCTGCGTAACGCTCCACGTGCCCGAACTTCCATTGATCTCAAGCTCAATGATGTTCTGAGTAGTGGTTGCTTGTTGATCAAGTGTTATGGTATTGGAATCACCCGTTACATCAAGCGTAATCATGTGACCATTGGTTACACCAGCCGTAAACTCCGCTTGATCGATTGTTATATCGTTAGAGTCTCCGTCTATATCGATATCATCCACTACATCATCTCCAAGAATGTCAATATCAAATGTGTTTGAATCACCAACGATCAGAGCATCAAAATTCAGATTATCGATCTGTGAGACAGCACCCGCATTGAATGTTAAATCATTCGTACTTCCGGTTGCATTAAAGTCAAATGTTGACGATGTTGCGTTCAATTTGATTGTCTGAGTGTTTGACGAACCCGTCAAATCAATGGTGTAGTTAGAGTTTGATCCTTTGAGATAACCAGTCAGAGAGTTATTGCTACCTCCCTGATCAATAACGATTGTTTGACTGTTTCCGTCTATGTCTACGGTTGGAGTGGTTGCGGTTGAATCTCCAATCGTGTTTCCTGTACCTGATTGCGATATTGTTACGGAACTGCTGGTTCCGGATATTTGTTTTATATATATTTCATTCGCTACAGCATTAAATAAGAACATGATAAAAGTCATCAATGTAAATGTGACTTTTTTCATAGTTTGCCTTTCTTGTCTATTTATACCATACTCTTATTCGAAATAACCTAATTCCTTACCATCCTCAATAAGTATGAGAATTCCCTCGTTGATAGCGAGTTTTATGGCCTTATTAATTGATTCATTCTTTGCCATTCCGATTTCAGTCTCCAGAGCTCTTGATGTTGTGTCAAAAATGACAAATGTATCAATACCTCTTCTTACCGAAAGTATATTTTTCTCTACCAGCACCGTGATTAATATTTCTCCGGTTGAAACTGATACCATTCTCAGTGAAATGATTACCTTATCGCGGCGATACTCCGTACTTGCACCTATTCCAAGATACCGTGCTCCTTCACCACCGGACTCGTAGTTTGTTTCGTAACCGACAATACCACCTTCCATAATGACACCCGCAAAGAGCATAGGCGCCAAAACATCAGGAGCGTTGGCCTTCTGTCTTTCGGATAAAATGATCTGTCGTTCGCGAACAAGGTTGTCAATACCGATTCGTTCTACAACTCGAAACCATGTACCATTTCCGGCCTCCTGTAAAGACTTAATTAGATAAGTCTCGGCACCCTGAGTAACAATAGTTGAGAGTGACATTCCCATATCACTGCTCTTCTTTTGTCCGGTGAGATCGCGAAATGAGTAGACTGCCACCACGAGTGGTTCTCCTCTCTTTGGCGGATCAATGGATCTCAGATCGTACTGATTCCTCGCCTCCGAGAACTCGTTTGGTCTCTCACTTGGAAAGGACCGTTTTTCAATTGTTGCACATGATGTAAGTAATAACAATATTGTGCATAGATATCTCATTAACCTCCACCAGCAGTTGGTATCACAATGCCTGCGATTGGAATATCAACGATAGTGGTTGTTCCCTCGACATCCTGTACCGTCAGTTGAATCGTATCGATGAGTTTCTGATACGATATCGTATTACCTTCAAAAGAAATGATGCCCGAGTTCTGTGCCTCGGCTGTGTCCGATCCAAACATCGTCTCAACTAACTTTGCCGAAAGTGTGGCATAAATCCGAGACTCAAGGTTGTTCATAAACTTCGAAAGGTTGGTATTCTTTGCGTCTCGTATAGCCTTTGCGAGTGCCGCTTCTGCCGCCTTTCTCTTTGATTCTCGACGAGTGAACTCTTGGTTTTCGATAGTGATCACATGTTGAGCATATCCAACACCCGAGAAGGCCGGATTCTTAAACTGATGCACAAACTCACTTCCCTGTAATGTTGTGATGAAAAGTAAAACTACTAGGTATCTCATTCTTCTCCTGTGCTATTAAAGGTTTGGCTCTTTGACTGATATCGACTGATCAAATCGTTCAGAACCTCTTTCTGCTCTTTATTCAGAGTTTCATCCAAAACTCCCTTGTGTTCCAACACCATCGATAGTTTCATATTGATTCGAATCATGTCGTTGTCTAACATTCGAACACGATCCACCAACTTAATGAGAGTCCCCATTGTTTCACCAATAACGGGATTGATCGTTTCTGTCACCCATTTCCATATAAAGAAAATGAAGTAGCCCATTCCCATTGCCGCAATGATAGGAAATCCAAAATCTTTAATCGCCTGTGTTATGTCCATTAGTCTCTCCTTGCGTCCTCTTTTCCTTCGTTAGCAGCAATACGATCAATGTTTGCCTTCACACCGAGAACATAACTTAAAAGAGCATCGATCTTAATGAGATCATTATTCATCGTTTGTACCCGATTATCAAGTTGTCCTATGATGTTTTTGAGTGTGGTGACACTTCCGGTAACACCAGCCAGAATGAATTTCAGTGTAAGGAACACAAATCCACCTGCCGCAATCGCTCCGGCGATAGGAAAACCAACTTCAGATACTAATGTTAAAAAGTCCATGATGATCTGAGTCTATTTATATAAAAACTCCCGTTCAGACGAATCTAAACGGGAGCTCTATCTTCGATGACGAAATTGTTACACTCGCGGAGGAGTTGTTCGAATCTGCTTCTTTGCAGTTTTCGTCTTTGGTTTACGACGACTCTTGACTTCCTTCTCAACCTTTTCGCGAAGTTCTTGTGCTTCTTCTTCCAATTTGTTGGCAATAGCACGAACTTTACGAGTATTGTTCAAGGTAATCAATGCACCACCAATAACACCAGCGATGAATATTAATATATCTATGATCATGATTTGTATATGTTTTGTAGGTATGTTTCGAATTGCTCAACTTTATCCATGCGATTTGGCCAGTAGATATACTCTTTTTCTGGATTCGCTTTGAGATTGTTGAGCAAAGGTTGTATTGCGTTATATAAGCGATCAATCTTATCTTGAACACTTTGTGCCGTTGCTTCCGATTCCTGAGCAGTCGATGCGGCTTTCTGAACCACATCTAACTCATCCTCGGTTACGGCTGTAAAACCGAAATCAAAAAATTCTTCGTCTGCCATGTGTTTATTTATTCTTTTGAATTGCTTCAATCACCTTTGGAGTGGTCTTTCGATTCAATTCTTCGGACCAAATCAGTGGACCCCGAGATCTACCGATTGTCTTTCCAACTCCACCTGTCTTTGTCCTATTCTTCAATGCTCTTTTGCTCATACTTTAGTTCCTTTCTTTTTTTCCACCGTTCTTTCATTTGCAAACTTCTCAATTTTCTTAACTCGTCTGTATAACTTTCTTTTATGGCAGCAGATCTTTTTGCTATAGTTTCTTTTGTTTGAGGCCGTTTAGTTGTTCCTTTTGGATAGTTATTTTTATATCCTGTAACGCCTTTATTCCAAACTTCATAGTGTAATTTCTTTCCTTTGTTCCACGGCTTTACACCATGCATTGGATTTCTTTCACCCGATACATCTACTTTACCTTTTGAAAGTAAATTAGCAGATCCATAATCACCTTGATCTAAATGTATTTGTATATGTTCCTCTCTAGTCAAAGCAACTAAATTTTTAATACTATTATTATTTCTATCTCCATCAATATGATGTATATCTATATCTGGCGTTAGAGTTACTTTATGATAGTCTTCGTATATCTTTCTGTAATTCATAAAAGTATTTATACTTTTGTTGAATTCTATCACTACTATACTTTAGTTCCTATCGTTCTTCGAATTATGTCGTTAGGATCGAACATGGCCCAGTAAAGTTCAAACGCAACTCCATCTTCGAGTCCTTCGAACTGATGAATCTTGCCCGGTTTTACCTGAGTGAAGTCACCTGCTTCTAAAATTGTTTCGTCTACCAATCCTTTCTGATCGTCATCTTGCCAAACTCGAACCAACATTCGACCGGACTCAACATAGAATCCATTCCATTTGTAGGCGTGTTCATGTTCAGAACATTTGTATCCCGCCTTGAATTCAATTCGATGAAACTCCAATACACCATTCGCATGTATGAGTTCGGTTTGTCCCCAAATTTTTCCGCTCTTCATCAATAGTATCTCTTTTGAAAGGGGGCTCGCATCTTACCCTGAAGTGTTCTTGCTTCGTCCAGTGTTGGAATGATCGCACAATCGATATGTGTGTAACCAAGATCAATCGCTACTCGAATCCTTTGAGATCCACCCCAAACAGTCCATTGTCTTTGCATGTTTTCATCCAAACCATCATTCCATTCAGGTAAAGGATCCATGCGATTCTTATATTGTTTCTTCTTTTTTCGAAGTTCAGTTCGAGTTGGATTTGAAACAAGAAGCGGAAAGTGTAAACCATCACGTTCTATGTCTTCGAGAAGAAGTTTATAGAACGGTTTACCTCTTAGAGTTTCGGTCTTTGGACACGAGATGTAAATATCCCGTATCGGTAGAACTTGAACAGGATACTTATTCCAAAGTTTTGTGTAACTAAATTTAGACCTGAGTATCTTTCCCTTCACCTGCATGATAGACATTTACAATTTCAATTATTTGTTTCGGCCATTCCTTTGCGAACTCCCATGCAGCTATAATCATACACACAATCATCAAAGGAACGAAAAGTGTAATGATAAAAAGTGCCGCTAACGAATCAATTAAGATCTTTTTCATAGTTTTATTTATTACGGTTAAAAAGCGATCCTGTTACGAGCGCTCCAATGAGAAACACATTAAGAAGACCCACCGGAAGAAACAACCACATGAGATCGTAGTTCCAAATGAGGGCTCCAATGAAGGTTAGGACTTCGGCGAACATTGTCATAATTGTGTATGCTAGTATTTTCATTATAAAATTTGTAAATTAATGGCCTTTGCACCAAGCGATATAATCTTCAGCCTTCGAGATTCGATCTTTCCAGTCATCGTATCTCTCCTTTTTGAAACCATCTCCTTCCACAAACTCGGTATCGATAACCCAGCTCAAACGATCAATGCATTTAATTAGAGTTTCGTAACCCAAAACTATTCGTCTCAATCGGATTCTCTTATCAAAGTCACCATAAAGGGGACTGGTATCCGCATACTTTTTCTTCCACTTTTTTAATTCTGTCTTGGCAGACTTGTTTGATATTTTTCTCATTATCATACTCTACCACAATCAAAGAGAATGTCAAGAGTTTTGGTGTAAAAAAAATGTAAAAGTTAAACCCAGTATTTCTTCACCCAAGCATCACCACACTCGTGCGGCTTTGGATTACCGTGAAAGACCATGATCGGAGAGTATGGTTTATCCACACAACTTCGTTTCCAATCCAGTCTTTTGGCGTACTTGTAACTGTCGATGAGATCCTTTCGAAAATTGGTGATATGTGGTCCCATTACTCGCCAAATCCAACACTGATCTCCATGCAGTTCATAGGTAATTGACTGATTAAATGCATTGAAAATATGTTCGCTCAATTCCGAAGGATTCCAAAGTACAACCGAGGAATTGTGGGCGGCGTGCTTCTTGTTTGGTCCAAAGTTTTCGATCATCACAAACTCTCCCGAAGAGGATGCTATCAAATCAATCGAATCAGTGATCACCACATCAAGGTCGAGGTAAAGTACACGGCACGGGCGAGGAAAAATTCCCTTTTGAAAGAGATTTACTTTCTGCCACCATCCTCTCGAAGTGTTCGGTGTCTCTATCTTTTGAACTCCTTTTGGTACATGATCGTGTTCGGTGATGCAATAGAATTGATGAGGAATTGAAAGGTTTCGTTTGACCGAGTTATAAAGTCTTTGAACATAGTCAATCCCATAAAGATCGCCCCACCACACACAAACAACCGCCAAAAACTCAGGTGGAGTTGTTATTGGAGCATAATTTACCGGACTTGGAAGAGGTGGAGTGTTAAGATTGACTCCGTTGATTACTTTGTTTGATTGTATTATCATCGTTTTAAAATTACATCTCGGTGAACATTCGCTACAACTCGATAACCGATATTCGTCAAATACTTGACAGCATCGTTTGGTTTATGACCAATCTCTGATGAGTGTGGTAACATCTTATTCTCAAGCATAATGACCGGAGAACACCTCTCAAGTATCTTTTCAGCTCCTTGCAATGCTCTCAGTTCGTTTCCTTCCACATCAAGTTGAATGAAATCGACATCATCAATGTTTGGAAAAAATGTATCAAGTTGAATCAAGTCTACTTCACCTTCGACATCATTGACCGTATAGTAACAACCGGCGTTATTGATCTCCTTTTCGTGTAGTTTAATCGTACACTTTCCGTCTTCGTTACCAAGTGCCTTATTGTGAGACTCGATGTTTGAAACTCCTTCGACGTTCTTTTTTAAGTATTGGTAGTTTTCAGGTGATGCTTCGAAAGTGTACACTTTATCGAATGTTTTCGACATGAGCCATGGCCACATTCCCATCGCTCCACCTGCTTGAATGGAAGTTCTTCTCTTTTCGATGAATGGTCGTGCCGCATTGAAATCCATCGTCCAATCATTCACACGAAGAAGACTTTGATCAATGGGATTCCATTCCCAATTACGATTGTCCCAATTTAAAATCATCGATCAATTGCGGATTCTACCGCTCTTTCATTATAATCTATTCCACAATATTCCATTGCTTCTCTTATGCCTTGATAGTTTCCGTTGATGATATCATCGGTATTAATGAAGACTCCTCCATGTTCTTTTTGAATTTGATTCATATAATCAAATCTCCAGTTCGCAGCATGAAACGCACTTTCATAATCGCCGATTCTCTTTTCGCTTATACTTTTTGCGATAGATGAAGTTTCTCTTTTGATAAAGATGTTGTGGGGATTCAGACCTTTCCATGCATTGAAGTATTCCACACCTGTTTTCATTGACCACTTTTCACAATTCTTTGGCATTGTCTTTTCGACGTGTTGTTTCAATGATTGATGAAATCTTTGTTGAGTTTCTTCGGTGAGATCCAATTCCTCCAAATAGGGAAGAGTTCCACTCTTTGGTTTGATGATATCCTTTTGAATCTTTTTGATGACCTGATTCTCATAGGTATCATAGCCCTTTGATTTCTTAAGTGTATCACCCCACCATACACCATGATTGGCAAAGATCTTTGATACCAACGATGACCTACTACGAGAAGTCATCCACAAACATATTGGTCTATTCATAATTCAGATTCTAAAGTTGATTTTCGAAAACAATTCAAGGCACTATTGGGTGTGCAATTTACCACATCCACATTCATATTTATTAGATCATCTACCATCTTTTTATAGGTACGTATGAGTCCAACAATCTTACCTTCTTCATCAACGGAGTTCTTTGAATGTGGAAAGTGTTGCATTGACTTTGGATACTCTCCAAAGTAGTGACGTGGAGTTGAGCCGACCTCTTTTGACTTACCGTCATAGTCTTTTGCGTATCGCATATCATGTCCAAGAAGAATCAGTTTCTTAAATCCATAGAGAGTGGCAAAGTTGATTGCCATAGGACCACTCCCGTGATTGATGTGTACTACCGAAGGGTCTGTTGAGAGACCATCTTTTACGATACTATCAATGTAGTTGATACCATGTTCCTCGGCAATGTACTTATATCTCGTCCAACAGTCGGCTTCTAATTTTTTGAGAAGAGGATCGTGTGCCAGATAGTATTCCCACCAATTGTCATTACATGCAATTTGGATATTGGTAAAGGGAGCGATCTGATACGCATTGTTGACGGTAATGACCTTTACATTCTTTGCCGAACGAACCAAAGAGATTTGTTCCTCATTGATACTAGGCCCAGTCGCTATTATGACGGCTGTTTGACCTTCATACGATCTCGGAATTGTTTGCCTCATTCAAATACTCAAAGAAAAGATTCACTGCATCGGAGTTCGGATGTTCCTTATAATCGTGGTTAGGAATTGGATGCCATGGTTGTGTGTTAAGATCCGTGTAGTGTATCAACTTAGCGGTTTCTGTTACCACATCACAGGTGTTCCAATCCAATGGAATTCCTTCGACGTGACGATTTCCAATCAAATTACGAATAAAATTTTTATTGAACAGTCTTGGTTCATTTCGCATTTGTTCGGGTGTTGGTAGATCCTTAAATGCCGAACAATCGATAACACTTACATCATCTCTCTTTGGAGTAGTCATCCATTTGCCGGGCCGTTGATACTCCCACAATTCTTTAATGTCCGAAAGAAGAAGCATATCAACATCCAAGTAGATCGCATATCCTTCGAAGTTACAGAGAGAAGGAATCAGAAAACGATGAACAGTGAATCCTGTACAACCACTCTTCCAACCCGGCCGAATGAAATTGATATCTACTTCTTCTGATGCATGTTTCCTAATTGAGTATTCAACCACCTTCTCGGCGTCTTGATGAATATCTCCATCTGTTGCAATAAAAACTCTTATCATATTAGGTATTTATTGAAAATTCGTGTAGTCTTTTACCCTGCGCCCCGTACTCCATATTGTGAAAAAAAGATCCGTTTCGTATCTCGTCAATGTGCCACTGACAATTAGAGAGGTATGTGAAGAACTCGGTTCGATCAAATGGTTTGATGGTTGATCCCATTTCACTAGACGCAACACCATAACAAGGATTGGTTTTATCATCGGTAACGAGTCCCTTCCCAAGAATCAAAGCCTCGACCGAAACAATTGAGTTGAGAGAAAAGATCGCTTTCACATCTGATAGATCTTCGCGTAGAGATCGCATAAATTCAACACGACCCACATTCTCCAGTGTTATCTTTCGTCGAATCTTCAGATTGTTTGGGTGTACTCTCCTTTGGACATGCCGATACCACTTGTTAATGTCGTTAAATTTTGTGCTTCTTCCGGTGTCGTGTTGTTGACAGAGAAGGTAATTGTCACTATCTAAAGACCAGTGTTCAATCTCTCTTGGATCAAGGTACTTCTCCAATCGGCTTCTATCCATACGATCTTGATCGATACAAAAGATTCCCATACCGTTGAATCCGTTCCAACTTACTGTAACAATATCGTGGGCATCTCTTTCATTGAATCCCAGAAACTTACGATTAATGATCATAAACTGACCTCCATCTTTTTCTATTGACTGAAAAAGATTTGGGCCCATGACCATTGCAACATCGGATTCTCTCTTTCGCGAATTGGTTATATTGACAATAATGCCGTGTCTTTCCAATCCTTCCTTTGCTGCTTGTGCGTATCTCTTATGCCACGGAATGTTATTGCTCGCGTGTATCGATATTTTCTTCATAGTTAATCCCAGAGGTTTTCATAGTATTTACCAAACAATCTAAAACCATTTGAAATTCTTTTTTGTTCCTTTTCCATACCATCTCGATCATAGATATCAAAACGCATATACACATCATCCTTGTTTGCTTTACAATCAAAGGCGTATATCATTTCATCTAGTATCCAGTCCCAACGATCATGATGAAACTCGTCGGTATCCCATTCATTCTTTTTAGGCTTTGCATTAGTTGAACGTAACTCTGGCGGAACATCTTCATCGTCTGTAAAAGGATCGCCTTTTTTTGTTTCCTTGAGTTGTTTAAGCATAGGTAGAATAATATGAGCAAGAGTGTGATCCATACTCCAAGTATCCCATCGATCAATGCGAACATTTACTTTTTGCTTACGTTTGTCGAGGAAGTAATTGATCGGCGGCATGTAATATGTCTGTATTAAGTTTTCTAACTTTTCAAGCAAGTTTTCAAACCAAGACCGTTCTTTGGGCAATCTGTATCCATACTTTTTATGCATGTAATTTTCATATAAATTACACGTAAGTCTATCGGGGTAATTAGAGATTTTTACTTTCATCTTTGGTAATACTATCTACTCCACTCCCAGGCTCCAGCTCCGATGTAACGTCTCTTCTTGAAACCACGTTTTTCCATCTCAGGATGTACATATCGATTCTGTACATCTGCTCCAACATACTCAAAGTCTCGAGCGGCCTTGCCGGGATTGTCTTTAATCCATTTATCCTTACCGTCTTGGTAAGCGTAATAGGAATCGTGTTTACTCATCATAATTATAATCTATCAAATGTTCTTTGAGGTATTCATTTCTTTGAGTCTGAGAATCAATTAAGTAATCTATGAAGTCTTTTTCTTCGTCTCCGTTGTACATATAATCCCAGAACCACTCTCGTAGATCTTTTTCATCATTGATTAAATCAGATGGTCCTCCGATAAGCTCTTCAATAAGTTCTTTTACTTTCTCTACACTGTAAAGAGGATCTTCGAGAAGTCTTTTCTCCAATTTATTGTAGTAATTATCCTGTACTTTCGAAAGTTCATTCATAAATTCGCGAACTCGAAATATTTCGTCGTCTATATGTGGTCTCATAATTATTCAAATAGGTGTTCGTAGATTTCTTTCCAACCGTCAACTCGAATGATTTCCTTCGGAATATCCTCGTGAATGTTGTAATCGTGATTCATAAGAAAGGTAGTCAAACCAAGTTCATAACCCATCAGCGCCGTCTTGATCGAATCTTCGACCCAGATCGCATCAGTATCTCGATATTTTTCAAGGATGGGCTTCTTAAATCTACCTCGTTCAACGCAGTCAATTTTACTGAACGTCGTGCGTCCAAAGAGGTTTTTCAGATTCCTTTCACGAAGAATGTGAGAACTTTTGTTGGTTCCCAGAGCAGTAACGCAATGAAACGTCGCTCCATGATTTTCGTGCATCTTTCGAACGTACTTTATAGCGTCGCGAAGAGGCGGAAGATGTTCAATCTCCGCTGACATGTTGAAGTATCGAATGTACTTGTCTGATTCTTCTTCCGGAATGCCATACCTTTCATGGAGTTCGTATGAAGAGTTTTCTTTTCGAAAACCTTCTTCTTCCATCCACTCGTTGTAGACCTTGATCCAGTTGACAAGAACACCATCACAATCTGTTAGTATCATCATTATGTTTGTATGTTAGATTAAAAGTACGCAGAAGTCAATAACAAATTTTGTAAAAAAGATGTAAAAAACCTAACAATACTTCTCGTAATACTCGGTGATTTCGGCAATTAATGGATCGATCCAATCCTCTCGTTTCTCTTCGAAAATGATCGGATTTGGATCATTGTCAACCACCATTAGAATCACCAGTTTCTCAATCTCAATCTCGGTAAGTTCCTGAAGCATGAATGAGTAAGCACAGGCCTGCATGAAATAGGTGTGGATGTCATCTCGACTCTTTCTTCGAGAGGATGTCTTAAAATCAATAATCGCGGGTTCATTGTCAAAATCCGCTATGAGATCGACTCGCCCGGCGACTCGTAAAGTGTCTGAGTAGAGAGGAGTTTCTTGAGATCGAATATTGTTCACTCTCTCATCAAGAATCTTTCGAATCGTTTTCCAAGAGAAGAGAACATGCGGCATACTTTCGCCATTCAGATAATTCTCTTCGTTGTTGAGATACCTCTCGGCAATATTGTGTACCGCCGATCCACGAGTTGTTGCATGACGTGATATGCGATTGGCCTCTTCTTCACCAACCCGTTTTCTCCACTCAAGAAGGGCTTCTTTCTTTTTTGCTCCCAGAACCGTAGTGATCGACTTAAGAGCGTTTCCGCTTGGAGTAAAATACGTTCTTCCCTTTGGAGTTGTTTCTGCGACTAAATCTTCGTATGGTAGATCAATTGGATCATGATTAAAATTCATCAATTTCATATACTTCTAATAATATTTCACCTGAGCTGCCGTTGTTACCTTCGGCAATAATAGTATAAACTCCATAGTCTAAAGTTACAATCGCAGCCACACTTGTTATATCGTTTGTGGGCATCTCCATTCCCTGAAAGTTAGATACTGGCCAAAGAGGAAAGGCACCAAGATTATTTATGTGGTCTATGATTTCCTCCGTATTCTCCTCATCAATCCAGTCATTCTTTTCCGCAACGAGTTGTGGTCCTTTTCCATCAAATTTGTTTTGGTAAATGGATATTCTTGGATCGACCAGCGGATTCTTTACTCCAATATCTTGTAATTTTTCTCCGACTGCTCGTATCAAAACTCGTTGATTGTTTCCAAGAATAACGAAGCCTTGAGTAAAACTTTCTCCTTCATCAAGTGTACCTCTTGTCGAAACATTGACAACACTCTTACTCTTCTCTATGTCTTCTCTATCGAAAAGATTGTACTCTCGGTAATTCTTTAAGACTTCTTCTTGGGCTTCGATTGCCGCTTCTTCGATGTCTTCGGCTGTGTAGGTCATCGTAACAAATTGATCACTAATGTTCGAAGGATTTGAAGCACCAAAACTGTTGAAGGCGTAGACCCGATATCGATACATCACTTCGGTAGATATTGTCTGATCTATAAAGTATGTAACGTTACGACCAACAGTTCCAACCTGTTGGTAAGTGTTTCCAGCATCTGATGATCTTTCAATTATAAATCCGTCCTCGTCGGAGGAGTTATCATTCCATGTCAGAGTCAGTTCGTTCGCTAAAACGTTAATATAGAATAATGAGATAAATGCTGAAAACCACACAACATGATTGTGAAGTTTTCGCATAATCTATTACTATTTATACTAATCAATGTCCCAACTCTTGGATTTTTTTCTGCTTACTCGCATACTCTTTCGACGAGATTTTTCGAAAGAATCGTATTCGCGATATTCGTTCTTCTTCTTTGGTTTATCCTTTTTCTTCATACCACATTCCACAGTAAAAATGTTCTGATATAGATTCCTTTTCAGTATTGATAGTATCATGCGTGATCATTTTTTCTTTTGGATATCCACATTCAATCATCCATTCAATGATCGCATCACCTTC
>Ga0075481_10000290_pt1 | contig 17948 bp, 11 predicted proteins | sample DEB08_DNA_11_FD_76337 | JGI IMG/M metagenome (GOLD analysis project Ga0075481, IMG submission 76337) | Aqueous microbial communities from the Delaware River and Bay under freshwater to marine salinity gradient to study organic matter... | ecosystem: Environmental > Aquatic > Marine > Coastal ... | reverse complement strand
AACGACGGTTGCCCGACGGATCCGAACAAGACCGAACCTGGTGTGTGCGGATGCGGCGTAGCGGACACGGACAGTGACTCGGACGGCACTCCGGACTGCAACGACGGTTGCCCGACGGATCCGAACAAGACCGAGCCAGGCACCTGCGGGTGTGGTGTGGCCGATACGGACACGGACGCCGACGGCACGCCCGACTGCAACGACGGTTGCCCGGCCGACCCGAACAAGACCGAGCCCGGTGTGTGCGGATGCGGCGTGGCCGACACGGACACGGACGGCGACGGGGTGGCGGATTGCATCGACAACTGTCCCGACCTTTCCAATCCCAGTCAGGCAGACTGCGATCTGGATGGCATCGGCGACGTCTGCGCGATTGCCGATGGTGCCGCCGACTGCAACGACAACGGCATTCCCGACAGTTGCGACATCGCCGACGGCACATCCGCCGATGCCAACGACAACGGCGTGCCGGATTCCTGCGAAGAAGTGGTCGTGGTCAATGTCCCCGGCGACTACGCGACCATCGGCGATGCCCTCGCGGCCGTCGAGAACGGGGCCGTCATCGAGATCGAGCCCGGCACCTATCCCGGTCCGATCGAACTCGCCGGCCTGTCGGTCACCCTGCAGGGGGTCGACGGCGCCGAAGTGATTCTCGATGGTGCGGGACTCGATGGGCCGGTGGTCACGGTGCTCGCCCCCGACGGAGTAGCCGGCGGATCGCTTGTGGTGTTCAAGCACATCGTGGTCCGCGGTGGATCGATCGGCACGGTCGTCGATGGCGTCGAGGGTCCCATCGGTGGCGGCATCGCCATGGTGAATGCTTCGCTGCGGCTGGAAGACTGCGTCGTCGAGAGCAACAGCGCCGGCTCCGGCGGCGCAATCGGCGCGGTGGCCTCGACGCTCGTGCTGTTGGACTCGCAGGTGCGCGACAACGTCGCGACCAACGATGGCGGCGCCTTGTTCGCCAAGGACAGCGATGTCGCGGTCGAGAACACCACCCTCTCCGGCAACATTGCGGGAGATCGAGGGGGTGCGATCGGGGCCGTGGGGGGCGAGCTGCTGATCGAGATCTGCGTGTTCGAGTCGAACACCGCGTCGGCCGAGGGCGGTGCAATCGCCTGGTCGGGCGGCGGCTTCGGTGCTTCGATCCTCGACTCCGAGATCCGCCTGAACAGCGGCTCCATCGGCGGCGGCATCTGGATCGGCGAAGATGCGTCGACGCTCGAGATCGGGGACTCCGTCGTCTGCGACAACGAGCCGAACGAGATCGAGGGCGGGTTCACCGACCTTGGTGGCAACGAGATCTGCGGGGCCTGTCTCGGCGACCTGAATGCCGACGGCCAGGTCGATGGCGCCGATCTGGCTGCGATCCTCGGATCGTGGGGTGTCTGCGGTGGCGGGGACTGCGCCGTTGCGGATGTCAACGGGGACGGGACCGTCGATGGTGCCGATCTTGCCGCGGTGCTCGGCAACTGGGGCGTGTGCGCGCCTTGACGGTCCACGCGGTGGCCCATGACGGTGGGCCGACTCGATACCCTTGCGACCCCCGGATGTCCGGGGGTCGTTCTTGTTCATCGAGCGACTTCAGCCTGCGAAATCGAGGAGAGCTTCAGTGACTGGACCAGTGATCGGCGTGCTTGCCGCCATGGACGAGGAGGTCCGCCGCCTGCGCGAGGGGCTCTCCGACGCCCGCATCCAGCGGACCGGTCGTCGCGACTACCTGCAAGGCACCATCGCAGGTCATCCGGTGGTCGTGGCCTTCTCGCGGTGGGGAAAGTCCGCCGCGGCCTCGACGACCACCACGATGATCGAGCGGTTCGGCGCCGATCGCGTGATCTTCACCGGCGTGGCGGGGGCCGCCGACCCGGCGCTTGGGATCGGCGATGTCGTCGTCGCCTCGTCGCTCGTACATCACGATCTCGACGCGCGACCGATCATCGGCCGCTTCGAAGTGCCGTTGCTCGACATCGTCGAGATTCCGACCGATCCCGAACTTCAGCGTCTTGCCCGGGAGGCGGGCGAAGCGGTGCTGTTGCAGGATCTCGCCACGATGATCGGGGCGGAGGAGCGGGAGCGCTTCGGCATCGACTCCCCACGGGTCCATTCGGGGCTGGTGGGAAGTGGTGATCGGTTCATGGCCGACGCCGCCGAGGTCGCGGCGCTGCGGAACGATCTCCCAGGTCTGCTTGCGGTCGAGATGGAGGGAGCCGCGGCGGCGCAGGTCTGCTACGAACACGACGTCCCCATGGCGGTGCTTCGCACGATCTCCGATCGTGCCGACCACGCGGCACCGATCGACTTCAGGGGATTCGTCGAGGACGTCGCCAGCCGCTATGCGGAGCGCCTGATCCATCGAATGCTGGAACGCATCTGAATCGGTGCCGCATCCGTCGTCGTCACATCTGCCGGGTTGCGGGGATCAGGCCCCGAGTCGATCGGGATTGAGCGGCTCGAGCTCGGGCGGGACGAAGATTCCGTCGCGGCGAACCACCTTCCCGTCGAAGTGGATCTCGCCGCCGCCGAACTCGGGACGCTGGATCGTGACGAGGTCCCAGTGGATCTCCGAGCGGTTGCCGTTGTCGGCGTCGTCGTAGGCTCGTCCCGGAGTGAAGTGGAAGCTGCCGGCGATCTTCTCGTCGAACAGGATGTCCCGCATCGGCCGAAGGATTCTCGGGTTGAACCCGATCGCGAACTCGCCGACGAATCGCGCTCCCTCGTCGGTGTCGAGGATCTCCTCGATCGCGGCGGTGCCGGCTCCGCCCGCGCTCGCTTCGACGACTCGGCCGCTCCTGAAGACGAGTCGCACGTCGTCGAACGCCTTGCCGTTGTAGACCGTCGGTGCGTTGCAGTGCAGCACGCCCTCGACCGAGTCCCTCACCGGGGCGGTGAAGCACTCGCCGTCGGGGATGTTGTGCTCGCCGGTGCAACTGCGAACGGGGATTCCCCGGATCGAGAACGACAGGTCGGTGTCGCCGGGGCCGACGATGCGGACCCGGTCCGTGGCCTCCATCAGATCCGCAAGCGGCCGAGCGGCCTCGGCCATGCGCGCGTAGTCCAGCGTGCACACCGCGAAGTAGAAGGACTCGAACTCGCGGGTGGACATGCCGGCAAGTTGGGCCATGCCGGGATTCGGCCACCGCAGAACCACCCATCGGGTGTGGTTCACCCGCTGCTCGAAGTGGACCGGCGTCAGGTAGTCCCGGCCCCAGGCCTTCTGCTCGTCCGCGGACAGGCCCGCGAGTTCGGAGATGTTGCTGCTGCCTCGGATGCCGACGTAGCAGTCCATCTTCTCCATGCGATGTCGGTCGCACTCGGCCCAGCATGCCAGTGCCGCCGGATCGGCGCCGCCGACGATCGCCGGCATGAGTCGGCTCGACCGCAGCGCGAGATGGGCGTGGCCGCCTTCCGCGCGAATCGCATCGATGAGGGACTCGAGCATCGGTTCGGGCGTGTCCCACGCCTCGATGAGGACGTGCTCGCCCGCCTTGACGCGGGTCGAATGGCGGGCGAGGAGCGAGGCGAGATCTTCGTGGCGGGTGTTGCTCATGGCGGCATTGTGGCATGAAGCCGCGGACCCGACAGGGGTCGCGATGGCCGGGCACCCGGGACTGCGAGGTGGGCGAGTGCCGACGAGATCGGGAGCGGTCCATGGAGAACGCCCCCCGCGGGGCGGGGGGCGTTCGAGTCCCGACCGATGGTTCGGCCGGGGTCAGGGGCGAAGGTGCCGGGTCAGTTCCACGCGATCAGCAGCGTGCCCAGTTCGACGCCTCCCGGGACCATGTCGCCGTCGAGGTCGTACCCGGGGTTCAGGGTGCCCCAGACCGAGAGCAGCTCGGCGAGGTCGCCGGCATTCACGAGTCCGTTGGCGTCGTAGTCGCAGGGATGGAAGTTGACTCCGGCGTGGGAGGCGGCGGGATCCTTGCCGAAGGCGTCGACGAGGACGTCGATCTCGAAGCCCATCGAGTTGACCAGCTCGACTTCGTAGAAGACGCCGAGGTCCTCGGCCTTCAGAGAGATCTCGTGGACGCCGATCGCATCCGGTTGGGCGACGAGGGCCTCGGCCATCGCGCCGGCGAAGGTCGTGGTGATGGTGCCCAGCACGTCGATCACCGGCTGCAATCGAGCCAGCTGCGTGCCGGACGGGGTGTAGGAGATCGTTTCGATCAGCTCCAGGGTCGTGGCGTCGAAGATGGTCTGGACCAGCATGCCGTTCTTGGCGTCCCACTGGAGGACTTCGACGACCGTGGCGACGTTGTCGTCGCCGCCGGCCTCGTCCTCGCCCTTCGCCTCGAGGACCGGAAGGCCGTTGAGGACCACCGCCGCGTCGATGCCCGCAAGCAGCTGATCGGGTGGCAGCACATCGTCGTCCTCGCCCTCGTCGCCGTGCTCGTTGACGACGGCTCCGGTGGCGGCGTCGACGTAGATCCTGGTCTCGTCGGAGTACTCGATCTGATAGGCCAGGATCCCGGCTTCGAAGTCGAGCTGGCTCTTCCAGGCGATCGCACCTTCGTCCACCAGTTCACCGGCGATCGCCAGTGCATCGACGAAGTCGATCTGGATCGCCTCCGGATCTCCGAAGATCGCCTCGTACACCGGAAGCTCCTCGGGATCGATCGGATCGATCTCGATGCCCAGCACCTTGCCGGTGAAGGCGTCGATCTCGATCTGCTCCTCGTCGACGAGATCCGCGTTCACGAAGCTCGCCTTCCAGAACGCGTCGTCATCGACGTCGCGAAGGTCGATCTGGACCAGAGTTCGATCCGGCGACATCTCGCGAGCGATCCCGATGGCGTCTTCCATGGGCACGGTCTGGCCCACGGCGATGGCGGGCGTGCCGAGAAGTGCGAGAACGGTGAATCTGAGACGGTTCATGCGGGCTCTCCAATCAAATGGGGATTCGACTCCCTGACAAAGGACCAGAGCCGCGGCCGGGGTTGCGGATACGACCGATACACTCGAATGACGATCTTTCGATGCCCGACGACGCCCGAACGCTGATCGATCGCTGCCTTCATGGCGAAGCCGACGCCTGGCGTCGCTTCGTGGAGAAGTACACCCGGCTCGTCTGGAGCATCGTTCGGCAGCACCGCCTCGACGAGGCCGACGCCGAGGATGTGCATCAGGCGGTCTTTGCGATCGCGGTCTCCCGTCTGCACCGCCTTCGAGACGCGGAGCAGATCGCCGGATGGCTTGCCACCACCACCCGTCGCGAGTGCTGGCGGGTCATGCGTCGTCGCCGTGCGGTCGTCTCGGCCGGGGGCGACTCCATGACCGAGGTGCCTGCGAGCGACGCCACCCCCGAGGACGCCCGCGTCTCGATCGAGGAGCGTCAGATCGTTCGAGAAGGCCTCGAGGAGCTCGGCGGCCGCTGCCAGGAGCTGCTGGAGGCGCTCTTCTCGGCGCCCGCAGAACCCTCCTATCCGCAGATCTCGGCCCGTTTGGGAATGCCGGTGGGAAGCATCGGACCGACGCGGGCGAGGTGCCTGCGGCGACTGTCGGAGATTCTCGAACGTCGCGGTATCCATGGCGGCGGCCGCGACTCGTCTTCCTGAGCAACCGTTCGACTCGCCCGCCTGCGGGCGTCCCTTCGAGGAGTCCCTTCGTGAGCAACGAGCACCCCGGCGACGAATCTCGACCGTCCTCGGACGGCGCTCGACTGGAGTCGCTCGTGGACGAGGCCCTGGCAGGCGACCTCGTCTCGTTCGACGCGTCCGCCGACGAGCAGCGGTTCATGCGGACGGTGCGTCTCGTGCGGGACGCCGTCGCTGCGGACGCCGGCGAGGTCGAGGGCCCGTCCCGAGCACGAGCCGTCGCTCGCGCTGTCGAACTCGCCGAGATGCTTCCCGCTCCGACAGGGCCGGATCTGCGCGAGCGCGTCGCCGCGTGGTGGTCGAGGATGCGGGCGATCGTCGCCGAATGCACCTACGAGGAGACCGGCCGCCTCGCCGCTGCGGGTCTGCGTGGAGGGGCATCGCGGCAGGCGTCCTACCTGGTCGAGGACGGGCCGTCGGCGTGCGAGATCGATCTCGAGATCGGGATGAGCGACGACGCCGGCTTCTGCCGGCTGCACGGTCAGGTCCATGCACTCGACGAGTCGATCGAGATGTCCGGGGCCGCGATCGCGGCGGTGTCCGGCGACGAACCGGACGATCCTTCGGCGGTGGGCATCGTCGACGACGAAGGCTTCTTCGAACTGACGGTCGCTGCGGGACGCTACGACCTGGCGATCTCGATCGGCGTCGGGCCGGCGGCGCTGGTGCCCGATCTCGAGGTGCCGTGAACGACGCGACGACGAGTCCGCGTGGCGATGGTGGTGGAGGTGGAGAGCCCCTCGACCTGGAGGCGTTCGTCGCCCTCGATGCGGCCGTTCGAGACGAACGGCTGCAATCGACCGGAGATCCCGACGCCGAGTTGCGGCGTCTTGGGGACGAGGCGGAGCGGGCCGTGTCGACCGATCCTGCCATCGCCCTCGAACGCCTCGAGATGGTCGGAGAAGCCGCCGATCGGCTTGGGCATCCCGGTGCCGCCGCACGGGCCTCCCGGGGGCGAGTGCTGGCGATGGCCTATCTCGGGCGTCTCGAGGCTGCCGCGGAGTTCGCCGCCTCGGAGCGAGAGAGTGCCGAGGCCTCGGGCGAGACGATCGAGGCGGCGCGCCTTCGACTTGCGGCGATGCAGCCCCTTCTGAAGCTCGGAAGGGTGGCCGAGGCGATCGCGGAGGGCGAGGCGGCCGTTCGGACCTTCGACGACGCCGATCGACCCGACCTTGCCGGCCGAGCCGAGATCAACCTCGGCAACGTCCGCAAGGCCGCGGGAGACGCGTTGGCCGCGCTCGACCATCTCGGCCGGGCGCGGCAGGCCCTCCAGGACGATGCGACGCTTGTCGCGACCATCGACAACACCAGAGGCGAGGCGCTGCTCGATCTCGATCGCCTTGGAGATGCGCGATCGGCCTTCGAAGCCGCCGGTTCGCACTTCGCGTCGGCCGGCCACGCCTTCGCATCGGCGATCGTCGAGGGCAACCTCGCCGACCTCGCGGGCCGATCGGGTCATCTCGCCGAGGCGTTCGAGCGGTTCGCCTCGGCGCGGGCGGCGCTGGGGGATCGCGCCGACGGTCACGCCGCGCGTTTGGCGATGGAGGAGGGGGAGGTCTTCGACGCGGTCGGTCTGCACGACGTCGCTCTCGAGCGCCTCCGCGAGGCTCGAACTCGCTTCGATGCGATCGGCCTGGCGTACGAGTCGATCCGCGCTGCGCTTGCCGAGGCGTCCGCGCTGGAGAACCTGGATCGGCCGGGCGAGGCGAGCGCCACGTTGGCGTCGCTCGACGAGGCCATCGCTCGAGTCGACCATCCGGGCCTGCGGGTGCGCCGCGATGCGAGGCTCGCCCGGCTCGCAGCGGCGGCGGCACGACGCACCGGAGACGTTCGCGATCGCGCCGCCGCCGAGGCGTTCGGCCGACGCGCCTTCGGCGATGGAGACGAGACCGACGCCGTGCCGGGGATCTCCGAAGTCGATCGCCTGCGGGTGCTGCTCGATCGATCGAGGTGGCATGAGGATCTCGGTCGGCCGGTGGAGGCGAACGCCAGCGCGGAGCAGGCCGAGGCGTTGGCTGGGGAACTGGGCCTGGGCATCGCGATCGCCGAGAGCGGAGTCCGCCGTGCCGAACTCGCCCGTCGCCGCGGCGACGACGACGCCGCCGTCGAATCCGCCCGTCGCGCCGTCGCCGAGATCGAGCGCACCCGAGACGCCCTCGGTGCCGAACGACTGCGTGCCGCGTTCTCGGGACGCCGCCTCGGGGCCTACGAGCAGCTGGTGTTGTCGCTGCTGGCCCGAGGAGGAGAATCGGCCGCGGCCGAGGCGTTCGAGGTCGCCGAACTCGCGCGAAGCCGCACCCTGCTCGAGCGGATCGGCAGGCGCGCGGAGGTCGCCGGCGACGGTCCGGGTGCGGGGTCCGAGGACGCGATCGATCCTTCCGATCCCGAGATTCGCGGCCTTCTGGAGAAGCTGCAGGGGCTGCACGCGAGACTGTCCGCCGAAGCGCGAGACGATCAGCGATCCGGTCTGCCGGTTCGGGTGCGTCGCGAACTGGCCGAAGCGGAGGCGGAACTCGAGCGACGGCTGGCGGCGCGATCGGCCGTCGGCGGTTCGGCGGCACCCGGTCGGCGTTCGCGGGTCGAGGGGAGCGAATGGCGTCGTCGTCTCGCGGACGACGAGGCGATCGTCGAGTACTTCGAGGCGTCGGGACGGTGGATCGCGTTCGTCGCCACTCGAGATCGCATCGAGGCGCTTCCGCTCGAACTCGCAACCGGAGAGGTCCACGACGCCCTCGACCGCTTCGCCTTCCGATCCCGCCGACGCCTTCGCGCCAACGGACCGACGCCCGGTGCTCGAAGCATCGCAGTCGATTCGATCCTGTCGCATCTTGGGAGCCGACTTTGGGGGCCCGTCGCGGGACGGCTCGATGGACGACGTCGCGTGACGGTCGTTCCCCATGGGGTGCTGCATGGCGTCCCGTTCGCGGCGCTCGACGTCGGTGAAGGCCCGCTCGTCGCGCATCACCATCTGTCGATCGCTCCAAGCGTTGCGGTGTGGCTGAGCCTGCGCGAGCAGGCGGCTCGCCGCGAAGCGCCCGGCCGGACCGTCCTCGTCGGTGTCACCGACGACGCCGCCCCCGCCGTCGAAGACGAGATCCGCGGCATCGCGGCGGCGATCGACCCGACCGGTGGGCCGGTCGCGACATCCGATTCGCGGCCTTCCATGCCGGCCGTGCGTTCCGCCGCCGCGCCCGAAGTCCTCTGCGGTTGCGAAGCGGGGGCGGACGCGGTGCTGGACCGGCTGGCGGATCCGGGTGTCGGCATGGTGCATCTGGCCTGCCACGGTCGCTTCCTTCCAGAGGCGCCGCACGCCAGCGGCCTGAGGCTCTCGGACCGTTGGGTCTCGGTTCGCGATCTGATGGCGTTGCCTCGCACGCCGTCGGTCGTCGTGCTCAGCGGATGCGAGACCGGAGGTCTCTCCGTCCGGCGTGGAGAGGAGGTGCTGGGCCTCGCGAGAACCCTGCTCGCCACGGGGACCCGATCGGTGATCGCGAGCCTGTGGCCGGTCTCCGACCGAAGCACCTGCGAACTCATGGTGGACTTCCATCGTTGCTGGAGTACGTTCGAAGCCGGGTCCACGGCGTCGGTCGCCGCGGCGTTGGCGGAGGCCCAACGCGCTCTCGGCCGCTCGACGGGGTTCGAACATCCGGCTCACTGGGCCTCGTTCTTCACGATCGGACACGCCTCATGAACGTCCTGCGATCCATCCTCGAATCGTCCCGCGTTGGTCTGCTGCTGACGGCGTGCCTCGGAATCGGCGGGCTCGATGCCCAGCTGCTTGCGGGCGACGATCGCGATCCGTTGATTCCGGATCAGATCGTGCTGCAACTCGCGCCGGATCGCTCGCTGGATTCGGTGCTGGCGACGCTCGCGCCGTTCGCACCGGGTCTCGAGGCGGTCGAACAGGTTCCGGGCCGGCCGATCCACCTGCTTCGGTTCGATGTCGAGGGTGACGAGCCTTCCCCCGAACTCGAGCAGGCCCTGCAGCAGCTGGTCGTCGCGGGTGTGCTCGTGTGGGGCGAGTTCGGCTACGAGGCTCAGACCGGCGAAGGGCGCACCGACTCGCTGTGGGTGACCGGCCTGAGTCTCGGTCCCGCGGACTATCGAGGGCAGTTCGCCGGCGAGTTGCTGGGACTCGATGCTGCGCACGGGATGGCCCGTGGTGCCGGCGTCGTCGTGGCGATCGTCGACAGCGGGCTCGACGCCACCCATCCTGTGATCGACGCCCCGATCTCGGCCGCGGCCATCGATCTCGTCGATGGCGGTGTGGCGATCACCGATCCCGCCGATGGCGTGGACAACGACGGCGACGGCCTCGTCGACGAGATGGCCGGCCACGGCACCTTCGTCGCGAGCCTCGTGCATCTGGTTGCGCCCGAGGCGACGCTGTTGCCCATCCGCATCCTCGACACCGAGGGTCGCACCAGCGTCTATCTCATGGTGAAGGGCATCGCAGCGGCGATCGATGCGGGCGCCGACATCATCAACATGAGCGTGGGCACGACCTACGATTCGGTCGCCATCGAGTACCTCGTGGACGAAGCCGAAGCGGCGGGCATCGTTCTGATCGCCTCGATCGGCAATCTCGATCGCGAGGAGCCGAAGGAGCATCCCGCCGCAGACGGCGGCGCCTACGGGGTGGTCGCGACCGATCCGCTCGATCACCGGGCCGCCTTCTCGAACTTCGGCGACTTCGCGGCACTGGCGGCGCCGGGCACGATCGCCTTCGGCGGAAAGGGTGAACTCGATCCGATCTCCTCGGTGCTCGGTGCGGTTCCGGGCGGCGGGGTCGGAGGTTGGTCCGGCACGAGCTTCTCGACCGCCTTCGTCGCGGGTGCCGCAGCGCTGGTGCGGGGGCAGCACCCCGAATGGCCCGATGCCGAGACGCCGGCGGGAGATCTCGCCGACGAGGTGATGGATCGCCTGCGCGCGAGCGCCGTGCCGATCGACGCGAACAATCCGGGCTACGAGGAACTGCTCGGAGCCGGCCGTCTCGACGTCGCCGCCGCCGTCGCGCTCGGTCCGCCGGTCCTCGATCCGGCGGACTTCGATGGGGACGGCGTCGTCGGAGGCGCCGATCTGGCCTTCCTGCTTTCGCACTGGGGTTCGTGTGCGGGTTGCCCCGCGGACCTCGATGGCGACGCCTTCGTCGGCGGCTCCGATCTCGCCGGCCTGTTGGCGGCGTGGACGAACTGACACGGCGGGACCACGGCAGGCATCCACTATCATCGCTCGGAACCTTCAGGAGCTCCGAATCGATGTCCACACCCCGCCTTGTCGTCCTCTCGACGCTCGCCGCCGTTGGTCTCGTCTCCAGCGTCGCCGCGGCCCAGCAGTCCCAATCGGACCCTCGCTACAAGGTCCACGACATGAGCCGGCCGCAGCCGCCGGTGGTGGACCCGGGCACGCCCTCGTCGCAGGCGAAGGCGGGGACCGCGCCCGCCGACGCCGTCGTCCTGTTCGACGGCACGAATCTCTCGAAGTGGCGGGCCGGCAACGGCGATGCGGCGTGGAAGGTCGTCGACGGGGTGATCGAGGTCGCGGCGGGCACCGGCTCGCTGATCACCCGCGAGTCCTTCGGAGACTGCCAGTTCCACATCGAGTGGATGGTGCCGACGTCGCTCGAGCCCGATGGACAGAAGGGCTGCAACAGCGGCGTCTTCTTCATGGAGATGTACGAGGTGCAGATCCTCCACTCCAACGGCAACGAGACCTATCCCGACGGCATGGCGGGTTCGCTCTACGGCCAGTACCCGCCGCTTGTGAACGCGTGCCGACCGCAGGGCGAGTGGAACACCTACGACATCATCTTCACGGCGCCGCGCTTCAACGACAACGGCAGCGTGAAGACGCCCGCCTACTGCACGGTGCTCTTCAACGGCGTGGTCGTGCAGAACCACGTCGAGTTCTTCGGCCGCACCGCCCACATGCGACCCGCGGCGTACTCGAAGCACCCCGATCGCCTGCCGATCTCGATCCAGGACCACGGCGACAAGCTGCGGTTCCGCAACATCTGGGTGCGGCCGCTGGGGCAGTGAGGCCGGAGCCACCTGCGCCCTTGGAGGCCTCTCCGGGCGAATGATCGAGATCGATGCAAGGACCTTCCATGAACCCCGCGAAGTCGCCATCCTCCCGACGTGTCGTCGCGATCTGCGGCGGACTGGTCCTGTCCGCGACGGCCTGCGCCCAGCAGTCCCAGTCCGATTCCCGCTACAAGATCCACGACATGGCTCGCCCGCAGCCTTCGGTGGTCGCGCCGGGGACGCCGTCGACGCAGGCGAACGTCGGAACCGCGCCCGCGGACGCGATCGTCCTGTTCGACGGCACCGATCTCTCGAAGTGGAGCGATGGAAGCGGCGATGCGAGGTGGCGCCTCGTCGATGGCGTGATCGAGTCGGTGCCGGGCGGCGGCTACCTGACCACCCGCGAGGCCTTCGGCGACTGCCAACTGCATCTGGAGTGGATGGTGCCCGCGGACCTGAAGCCCAAGGGCGGGGCCGGCGCCAACAGCGGCGTCTATCTGATGCAGCAGTACGAGGTGCAGATCCTTCGTCGGGAGGATCGTCCGACCTATCCCGACGGCATGGCCGGCGCGATCTACGGGCAGCATCCTCCACTGGCCGCGCCGGACCTTCCCAAGGGCGAGTGGAACACCTTCGACATCCTGTTCACGGCGCCGCGCTTCGACGAGGATGGCAGTCTGAAGACGCCCGCCTACTGCACGGTGATCTTCAACGGCGTGGTCGTTCAGAACCATGTGGAGATCTTCGGTCGTACCGCGGCGGGGCAGCCGCCCACCTACGCGAAGCACCCGGATCGGATGCCGATCTCCATACAGGACCACGGCGACCGAGTTCGCTTCCGGAACATCTGGATCCGCCCGATGGGCGAGTGACGAGGCACGGGCCGTGGCGGCCTTGCGTCCGCGAACATCCGCGGTCGGCCGAGCGACGTTCGCGGCGTCGAGTTCCGAGTCGATTTCCGCCAATCGGGCGATGTGTCGGAGACCGTCCGGCGGGTAGCATCGGATCTCGCCGGCATCGGTGCCGGCCATGGGATCATGCGTCGAGGAGTCGAGATGCCGCAGGCCGCTCGAATCGCCACCGACCGCCCCCGACGCGGTCGAACCACTCTTGCGATCGCCGTCGGCGTCGCCGTCGCGGGCGCCGTGGTCGCCGCCGGTCACCGGCCGATGCCTTCGGCAGGGTCCGCCGCCGGCGACCGGCACGAACCGCTCTCCTACAACCGAGACGTCCGTCCGATCCTTTCCGACCACTGCTTCCAGTGTCACGGCCCCGACTCGGCCGCGCGGAAGGCGGACCTGCGACTCGATGTGCGCGAGGATGCGCTTCGTGATCGCGACGGCTTCAAGGCGATCGACCTCGAGCATCCCGGGGACAGCGAGATCCTCTTTCGGATCCACGCCGACGACCCCCAGCTGCTCATGCCTCCGGCGGAGACCAAGAAGCCGCTGACGGAGGCGCAGAAGGCGACGCTGGAACGATGGCTTCGCGAAGGGGCGGTCTACGAGCCGCACTGGTCGCTGGTGCCGCCGGAGAAGGTCGAGACGCCACGGATCTCCGGACCGGTCTCGTCGGCGAATCCGATCGATGCGTTCGTTCGGGCCGATCTCGAGGCGCGGGGCATCGATCCGGCGCCTCCGGCGCTCCCACACGCGCAGTTGCGTCGCGCGAGCCTCGACTTGACCGGCCTCCCGCCGTCGCTCGAGGAACTCGACGCCTTCGAACGCGACGTCGCAAGTCTCGGCGTCGATCGTGCATACGCGATCGCCGTCGACCGGCTGCTGGCCAGCGACCGCTACGGCGAGCACTGGGCCCGAACCTGGCTCGACGCCGCCCGCTACGGCGACACCCACGGCCTGCATCTGGACAACGAGCGGGTGATGTGGCCCTATCGCGACTGGGTGGTCTCGGCGCTCAACGCCAACATGCCCTTCGACGAGTTCTCGATTCGACAGCTCGCCGGCGACCTGCTTCCCGACGCGACGCTCGAGGATCGGGTCGCGAGCGGCTTCGTCCGCTGCCATGTGACGACGTCGGAGGGCGGATCCATCAACGAGGAGTACTACGTCAAGTACGCCGTCGACCGGACCGAGACCTTCGCGACGATCTGGCTGGGCATGACCGCCGGATGCGCCGCCTGCCACGACCACAAGTACGACCCGTTGTCGCAGGAGGAGTTCTACGGCCTGTACGCGTTCTTCAACTCGACCGCGGAGGCGGCGATGGACGGCAACGCCAAGGCGCCGCCGCCGGTCATCAAGGTGCCCTCGCCGCTCGAACGGGTCCGCCTCGAGGAGTTGGATTCGCGTCGCGCGGCCTTGGCGACGCGCCGCGACGGCGAGCGCGTCGACGCCGATGCGGCTCAGGCGGCCTGGGCGGCGGATCGACATCGGGAACTGGCGGGTCGCTGGAGGCCGCTGACGCCCTCGGCGGTGTCTGCCCGCAGCGGCACGACGTTCTCGATGCTCGAGGACGGCGTGGTCCTCGCCGACTCCATCGAGCCCGCGAAGGACGCCTACGTCTGGGAAGGCGTGATTCCCGAGGATCTCGAGGCGCCGCTGTCGGCGCTCCGCCTCGATGCCGTCGAGCATCCTTCGCTGCCGCTCGATGGACCCGGCGGCGGCAACGGCAACGGCAACTTCGTGCTGACCGAGATCGTCTTCGAGGTCGCCCCTCCCGAGGCGGATCCGTCGTCGAGCGACTCGTACGCGCCCGTCGAACTGGTGGCGGCGTCGGCGACCTGGTCACAGCCGACCTATCCGGTGGCCAACGCCATCGACGGCATCGTCGAGGGTGCCCCCGCGGCGAGGAACGGCTGGGCGGGCCTGAAGGACGGCGACGTGGGCGAGCGGTCGGCGATCTTCGTTCCGCGCGATGCGTCGGCGCTGGTGGCGGGAGCTCGCCTTCGCGCCACGATGCGGTTCGAGTCCCAGTACCCGAGCCACCAGATCGGCTGCTTTCGGCTCGTCGGTGCGGCGGACGGCGGCGTGGTGCCGCTCTCGTGGTCGCCGTGGCGACTGGCGGGGCCGATCAAGTTCGAGTCGAGGGCCGACGCCCTGCAGCAGGGCGTCGCGGCGGCCGAGGATCCGGCGTTCGCCGCCGTCGACCTCGAGTGGGCCGCGAAGCCGGAGTTCGCCGACGGGGCGGTGCATCCGCTTCCCGGTGGCGCGAATCAGGTGCATCTGCTGCGCCGGACGGTGTCTTCGCCCGCCCCGCGTCGGGTGGTGCTGGGCATCGGCAGCGACGACGGCGTTCGGGTGCTTCTCGATGGCGAGATCGTCCACGACAACCCCGCGGCCCGCGGTGCGGCGCTCGACCAGGATCGCGTCGAGCTGGAGATTCCGGAGGGCGTCCACGAACTGGTTCTGCGGATCACCGACTTCGGAGGTGCCTGCGGGTTCGCGTTCCGGGTGATCGAGGAGTCGCTCGGGCCGGAGCCGCTCGATGTCGCCACGGCGCTGGCCAACGCTCCGGAACGGCGCCGGGAGGCGGAGCGTGCGCTGCTTCGAGAACACTTCCGCAGCCACGTCTGGCCCGAAGGCGTCGCCCTCGGCGAGGAGATCGAGAAGATCGATGCCGAACGCACCGCACTCGACGGTCGCATTCCCACGACGCTCGTCGCCGCGGAGCTCGAGATGCCCCGTCCGGCGCACGTGCTGGATCGCGGCGAGTACGACCGACCCCTCGGACTCGTGGAGCGTCACGTGCCCGCGGTCCTGCCGGCGATGCGGGACGAGCACTCGCGGGACCGGCTCGGCCTGGCCCAGTGGCTCTTCGAGCCTGGGCATCCGCTGACGTCTCGTGTCGCGGTCAACCGGATCTGGCAGCGCTACTTCGGCACGGGCCTCGTCGAGACGGTCGAGGACTTCGGATCGCAAGGGGCGATGCCGAGCCACCCGGAACTGCTCGACTTTCTGGCGACCTGGTTCGAGGACTCGGAGTGGGACCTGAAGGGCCTTCACCGGCTGATCGCGACCAGCGGGATCTATCGGCAGACCGCGGCGGCGGACGCCGAATCGTGGTCGACCGATCCGGCCAACCGTCGTCTGGCCCGCGGGCCCCGCATGCGTCTCGATGCCGAGGTGATTCGGGATCTCGCGCTGTTCACCTCGGGCCTCCTCGTCGAGCGGCTCGGAGGACCGCCGGTGAAGCCGTACCAGCCCGACGGGGTCTGGGAGGCGGTGGCCTACGTCGGCAGCAACACGCAGAACTTCGCGCCCGACGACGGCGAGGCGCTGTACCGGCGTTCGCTCTACACCTTCTGGAAGCGCACGGCGCCGCCGCCCTCGATGGCGACCTTCGACGCGCCCAATCGCGAGAGCTGCGTCGTCGAGCGGGAGCGCACCAACACGCCGCTTGCGGCGCTGGTGCTGTGGAACGACGAGCAGTTCGTCGAGGCGGCGCGTCACCTCGGGGTGCGGATGCTGGAGGCCGGCGACGACGAGGCGGCCATCGACCGCGGGTTCCGTCTGGTGCTGAGCCGGTCGCCCAGCGCCGTCGAGGTCGCGTCGATGCAGGACGTGCTGCGCCGGGCTCGATCGGCCTACTTCACCGATCCCGAGGCGGCGGAGGCGCTGCTCGAGGTCGGGGCGACCCCGGCGTCGGATGCGTTCGAGGCGACCGAGCAGGCGGCGTTCGCGGTGCTCGGCAGCGTGCTGTTGAACCTCGACGAGGCGATCAGCAAGGGATGAGGACCGAAGGGCCGCGGAGCCCGGCGACGAGGAGACGGCGATGAGCGATCTGCCCCCCATCGAAAGGACCCTGCTCGACCGCTGCCTGCTCGAGAACCGCAGGCAGTTCTTCGGCCGAGCGTGCCGGACCCTCGCTGGAGGACTTGGGGTCGCGGCCCTGTCGTCCCTGCTCGATGGTGGCGCCTCGGCGGGCGGACTTGGCGGCGATGCCGCAGCGACGGCGGGCCCCGGTCTTGCGGGGCGCGTCGGAGGTCTGCCGAGCCTGCCGCACTTCGCCCCGAAGGCCAAGCGCGTCATCTATCTGTTCATGAGCGGTGCGCCTTCCCAGATCGACATGTGGGACCACAAGCCCGGTCTCATCGACCTCCACGACACCGATCTGCCCGAGTCGATCCGAAACGGGCAGCGCCTGACCACGATGACGTCCGGGCAGAGCCGCTTCCCGATCGCGCCGAGCCGCTTCAAGTTCTCGCCTGCGGGTCAGAGCGGCCTGATGGTCAGCGAACTGCTGCCGTGGACCTCGAAGATGGTGGACGACCTCTGCGTCATCCGCTCGATGCACACCGAGGCGATCAACCACGATCCGGCCATCACCTTCATGCACACGGGTCATCAGCAGCCCGGCCGGCCGAGCATGGGATCGTGGCTCGCCTACGGACTCGGCTCCGAGAACCGCGATCTGCCGGCCTTCGTGGTGCTGCACTCGACCTGGACCGGTCGGCCCGACGCCCAGGCCCTGTTCAGCCGCCTGTGGGGGACCGGCTTCCTGCCCAGCGAGTACCAGGGCGTGTCGCTGCGGAACTCCGGCGATCCGGTCCTGTACCTCTCTGATCCGCCCGGCATCGACCGCGACCTGCGACGGGCGATGCTCGACGGCGTCGCGAGCCTCAATCGGCAGACCGCCGAGCGCATCGGCGATCCCGAGACCCTCGCCCGCATCGAGCAGTACGAGATGGCGTTTCGCATGCAGACGTCGGTGCCGGAGCTCACCGACCTCGGCGCCGAGGACGAGGCCACGTTCGAACTCTACGGACCGGATGCCCGCAAGCCCGGGACGTTCGCGGCGAACTGCCTGCTCGCGCGACGTCTGGTGGAACGCGGCGTGCGCTTCGTGCAGGTCTACATCCGGGGCTGGGACCACCACGCGAACCTGCCTCGCGACATCGCCGGAAGCGTGCGCGACATCGATCAGCCCGGCTACGCCCTGGTGCAGGACCTCAAGCGCCGCGGGATGCTCGAGGACACCCTCGTCGTCTGGGGCGGCGAGTTCGGCCGGACCGTCTACTGCCAGGGACCGCTGACCAACGAGAACTACGGACGCGACCACCATCCGCGGGCGTGGACCATGTGGATGGCCGGCGGCGGCGTGAACGCGGGCCACGTCCACGGAGAGACCGACGACTTCTCCTACAACGTCGTCCGAGACCCCGTCCACGTCCACGACCTCAACGCGACGATCCTGCACCAGATGGGGATCGACCACGAGCGCCTGACCTACCGCTTCCAGGGCCGCGACTTCCGCCTGACCGACGTGCACGGCAAGGTCGTGAAGGAGCTGCTGGCGTAGCGCCGTCCCGCAGGTTCGAGCAGACTCGATCGGATTCGTGCGAATCCGATCGACGCACGACACGTGTCACTCCGCC
>Ga0075481_10000285_pt1 | contig 18030 bp, 18 predicted proteins | sample DEB08_DNA_11_FD_76337 | JGI IMG/M metagenome (GOLD analysis project Ga0075481, IMG submission 76337) | Aqueous microbial communities from the Delaware River and Bay under freshwater to marine salinity gradient to study organic matter... | ecosystem: Environmental > Aquatic > Marine > Coastal ... | reverse complement strand
AAGCTTCGCCGACAGCTAACGTCAGTTCTTCGTCGGATCTGTTTTCCCACTGTGGATATTTATTCCGAATGTAAGACAGTGTTCTGGATGGCATAATTTATAAATCAGTAACCAAGTTGACCATTACGGGTCGGCGGTTGGCCGTTCATAATTCTTTCTATGTTCCTAGAAAAATCGTCATCAGGAGCAGCCTTACTCGGTGCTCCCTTTGGTGCTGGATACTTGTCAGGCTCTCTCAAGTGCTGTATCCACTTGTCCCTTAAATCAGGATCAACGTAGTCTGGATCATCATCATACTGGCCCTTAATGGTGGCCATCTTGGTAGCTTGATCAACAATATCAAGATAGGTCTTCTGTGTGCTTGACTGAGTTTGTCTGTTAGCAGTGTTGATTGAATACTGAGTTGACCCGCTTGGTGATGTTGCACGGCTGGTCTGCATCCGACCAGTAACCCGTTGAACAATACCCTCCCACAGTGCTTTATTCAGATTACCTCTATGGTCCGATAAGTGGATCGAACTGACCGAAGGGTCTGCTTGAATCACGTCTGCTGGGGTTGTCCCATATTTGGAAGCAATAGCATCGGCTTCCATCATGTTTCTCCTGTTTCGAGCCTCCTGCACAAATGACACCCCCTCATCCTCATAGCTCTTATAGTTGGCTGGGAGCCCGTAATTGCGAACCAAGTCCATCTCGTCAGCCCTGTCCCTAGATACAGCCTGATATTCCAGACTGCGTTGCTGAGATGCGTAAGCCGCTTCCCTTACAGACATAGCCGTTTCAAGCCTTTCGCCCGTCAGACCGGATGGAGGCAGAGAAAGATCGGGAGCGTTCTCGCTAACCTCTTTGTTCACGAGGGCTATGAATTTATCCAACTTATCAAGCTCGATAGTTTCCCTATTAAAGGCATCGCTCTGAGCGTTCAGATCAAACTCAAGCTTCTTCACGTATGCGTTGTCACGGGCGACAGCAGCGTTTACCTGCTTGCTCTGAAGGTCCATCCCCTCGTTAAACTGCCGCGCACGCTCAGCGAGATTGGTGCGGAACTGATCCATCTGAGCACCAGCTTGCACTGCCTTCATCCCGAGGTTTGCCCCCTGCAAAAAGTAGTCTGTAGGTTCTGCCATAGTGTTTATCGTGTTATGCCGGTTTTGGCGTATTACCTGTCTGCCCGAACATGCCCTTCATTGCCAACCCCTGTGCTCCCGCACCGAACGCAGTGCCACCCAGTGCGCTCAAGCTATTGCCAAGCTGACTCATTACGCTATTGTTCGCATCGCTGACACGCTTCTGAACCAGCGCATTATACCCGAATTGATTCTCACTGATCGCATTGGATATGCGCTGCGATGGCGACACATACATTGAAGCTGTTGACATCGGGTTCACAGTGTAGTTCTGTCTGAGGTTGCTGGACAAAGCATTGAACGAGTTAAGACCAGCTTGAGTCATTTGCAGACTGGACAAACCCAAATCACGAGCTGTCAGGTTCCTGCCAGCAGAGCTGCCACCAATACCCAGTGCACCGCTTCTCTCAGCTGCCTTACGCATCAGCACGTTCTGATCAGCATTCGGCAGGTTGCCGGCGATCATATCCTGAACAGCCTGACTCGATCCTGACAGAAGCTGCTTATAGTTCGGCATAGTGCGGGCCAGTATGGAGTCAAGCCTGTCCTGATCAGCCATTGTGGTTTGATCAGCAAGCTGCTTCGCATCATCAAAGCTGGCGAGGTTGGCAGCGATGGCAGCCTCCTGCTCAGCTGTCTGATCAATAGGTTTGTATGTCGGGATTTTAGGCTTCTTCTTCATTAAGCCGCCAGCGATACCAGCAACGGCACCTATCCCCATCATTGCTCCTAACATAGATTTAAATTACACTTTCTATCCCACCGCCACCGTGGGTTTCGAGGTTGGTCATACGCAGCACGGGGACTACTCCGTCCCCGTGATAGTTGGCGAGCTGGTTGCGTAAAGAGTCAATAGCCAGAGAACGATACTCAGCAGCTGTTGCAAAGTCCCGGTTCTCTTCCATCTTGATAGCTATCGCCATATTCTTAATGGCGTAAAGATCATTGATCAGCAGAACATCTGTATCACTGACAGCCTCAATAAATCGAAGCTTCGCAATCACTGTGATAGACACAGTCCCAACATTACCTTCAGTGCATGTCCCGCAATCAGATAGATTCGGTATCAGCGACTTCCTGTAGCTCGGTATTGTCTCTGATGGCTCATACGAAGCGAGGTCCAGAAGGGTTGGAGTTGCATCAACCAACTCATAAAGCATTACGTTACCCTCAGTGGTATCCTTCAGAACTCCGGTAATGGACTGGAAGCTCGTGGCTGTATCGACAAACCCGTTATCCAATGTCACCACTTCACCATCCTGATAAACAGCTGTTGCTCCGGAACCGCTCTTCAGAGTGCGCACCCAATTACCGTTGGAGTCATACCCCATAATGGTAATGGTCTTTCCTGCGTCAGCCTCTAAGAACGCATACACACGCACCGGCTTCCCATTGCCAGACATGCTTCGGTAAGTAGGGACTTCCCCCCTGTCTATGAGCTGGCCAATAGAACCACACTCATCAGTCTGTAAGCCGTAACCGCTTTCCAAAAACTCAAACCATCCGTTACGAACTGTGCCCGGTGTTTTGTCTATGGCAAAGGTTTCAATGGTTTCAATCTGACGCGGCCACACAATGCAACCATCAGTAGCGCACAACGTGAACCTTCCATATGTCCCCTTCCACTTCCCGCTCTCAATCAGTCTGCGCTGAGCTTCATTGATGTATTCCGTAACGCGGGCATCCGTCTCGCAAAGGTTGAGATGCTTAGCGATTCGGGACTTTGCTGTAGCTAAGGTGGTCTTCATTACTTGATAGCGTAGTATATGCGGCCAGTGCGTTTGATGAAGTAAACACCGTAATAAGGAGGCAGATTCGTGTGGGCCTGACCGGAAGCTCCCTTCATTGATGTTGTTATTACTCCTGCTTTATTAAAGTTGTTGTAACTAGCTCTAGTGGTGTGACCAGCATTTTCATGCAATGTATCGTCCGCTAAACCCGAAGGATCTGTATTAGACGCCGCTCCTGCTTGAGCACGATAGTAAGCTTCTCCCAAATGCTCGTGATTCGGTAGTTGGTCTGAGGTCAATGTAACAGTTTCAGAACCACCGATCCCATTGATGGCAACATCCGCACCCGAAGGAAACTCACCGACACCAACCGGAAACTTTGCGGCAAGCCCTTCATCTACTTCCCAAAACGGACCACTGAAATCATTAACATCCTCATCAGCTCCTCCATCGTATGTCTTTAGGTCTACCAGTGATCCAACCCATATCCTTCGCTCATCTCCGCCAGCTGGTGTCTGATGTTTTGAAAGCCAGTAACCACTGGCATACACATAAACTCTGTCAGGCAGGTTTCCGACAGTGCGAATCCACGGCTTGTCAGTGTCGTCGGTAGAAGGCTTGTTCTCACCGTAGTTAAACAGTGAGTAATTGCCGTTCACATATGCAGTGGTAGTGCCGATGAACAGATCGTAAAGCTCGCTCACGTTATTGAAGCAAGCGTCAGGTGGAACTGTCCCCTTCTGTAGAATGACTGATTGATTAGTTGGCATATATTATCCTATCACAATGTATTCACCGAGGTCTGTGACCATCGGGCTGTCAGCGTCACCGCTTAAAACGGTGAGAGAGAATTGCGTGCCTGATGAGCACTCATCCACGTCCACTGTCGAGGAGAATGCAAAAGGGCTCTGGTCTGTGATGTCGCTACACTCTACCGTTAATGTTTTCTGACTCATATCCTATGAACAAGTGGTTGTGATGCATCCGCTGTAAGGCTCTTCAACAACAGGGTAAGCGTGCAGCCTGAATCCTTTAATACGAGCATCACCGGTCCAACCGATTCTCACAGAGAACTCGTAGGCTTTTCTCATTGGCATTCCATTGGTAGACTCACAGTCGTCAGCTGGCTGAGGTATTAACATCCTCGTCCTATACTGCGGCTTGTAATTGTTAAACGTCAGACAGCCTGAGTCCGGAGTGCAGTTCTCATACTTCACACACTCGCTGAAAGAATTCCAGTCTACCCACACAGGGTATTGGTTCGGCTTGTATTTAATGTCGAAGCTAACATTGCCTTTCAGTTCATCCACGAACATCTCGCCATACTCCAGCGACTTCATCTCAAACGGGTTCTCAAAAGAGAAACTGGAACTCTCAATAAATGAGGCAATGTCCGTAGTCCCGTTGTCCTTCCTTCCGTTCCGCGTAATCTCCCACAGCTGAATTCCACAGCTGTTCTCGGTGTCCAGATGGAAAGCAAAGCACCTATCTTCGTAATCAACCTCAGTGCTGATGAGCTGAAGAAACTTCAAACCAGTCCACAAACCATCCCACACTGGCGGCATCTTATCGCCGCTGCCACCAACTGAATCAAAGTCCATCACAACCAGCCCCCTGTAGTAGGTGCCACTGTCGTGCCTCTGGGGAGATACGGTTGCTAGTAATCTGTTATCAAACAGAACTGCGCTTGAGGTTTCGTAAGTGTCAGCCTGTGTGTCCTGAGCAATGAAAGGGTTCACCTCTCTGCTCACAGGTATCTGCCCGTATTGCTGCCACTCTCTTCTGCTACTGACGTAGCTTCGGATGCCGTCCGGGGATCGGTAGAACATATCACTATTCACCAGCACGCAGCTGCGATCACTAACAGAGCCGTAGCTGATAGCAACGATCCGAACGGTGGGGTATTCGACATTCTTCCACGAGTCTCGATCAACCGGCACATTGACAGCAAAGATGGCGTTTGCCGTGTGAACCAGCAATTCCCCCTGACCCAAGCTGGTGTCAGGCTGGTTCATAAACTTCATAGCCGTAATGTCACCTGTGTCCAGTGGCACAGCGAATGCACCACCTTCATTGATGTAAGTGTTCTCAGTGAACTTGATCACATCAGTAGGACCACCAACAATGTCGCCCGCAACAAACTCACGACCGCGTGCCACCCACAGCCTGCCGCCACCGTAAGCCATTGCTGTTCCGGTAGGGACTTCGTTTGCGCCAATGTCAGAGCGGCGGCAGTTCGCACCATCAAAGATAATGGGCCGGTTTCTGCCGTCCTGTATGATGAGATAATGCTCAGCCTGTTGGAAGTAAGCTACCCGTATGCGGGATGAATTGGGGTCCGGAGTCCTGTTCGATGACAGCGGCGTAATGTCGTTCACAACGCCAGTCCTCAGGTCAATTCTGTAAATGTAGCCAGCAACAGAGCAGATGATGTAAGAGCTGCCGCCAGACTTGTATGCAGAAGCTCCCTGAAACAGACCAGTCTTAAAGCGTGACTCCATTTGATCAGCATCCTGAGACGTGCCGGCAGCAAAGGTGAGCGGCATATCGTTGAACGCTGGTCTGGTCTTGGCAAAGCCGCCTCGCATTGTAACATTAACCGCAGAGCTAAGCTGATTGCGGGGCAGTAGGCTAGAGGCTTTCCCTCCATCAACGCCTCTCTCCAGCGTCATGAACCCATCACTGATGCGTTGTGAATCAAATACCGGCATTACACTAAGGCAGCAAAATAAAGAGTGAAAGGTGAAGGAAGCGATGTTCCGTCAATATGCATCTCAACACTGTTCACTGAGGTTGACACAATCTGCACAGGCTGAAATGACGCAGACGAATCGTGCTTGAAGTTTGCAACGATGATTGGGTTTGCTGTGCTTAGAGCGGAAGTGAACACCAGCGTGCATGTGAGTGTTCCACCGACAGCACCAGTGAGCGCACCGCTTGCAGCAATGTTAGTTGCGTTCGTTGCGGTAGAGCCTGTGATGTTCGATGCTGATGTTGTAACCTCAATATCAGCCCTCGCACCAACGCTCAACGCTGTGACACCGAGATCAGCGTAGGTAGGGATACCTCCAGAGATTTTAAAAAACTTACCTTCAGCACCATAAGCTGAGAGCTTCACCCAGCTTGTCCCGTTCCAGTAAGCAATGTCGCCAACTGCCCCTCCTGCGTTATCTAGATCCGTTAACGGGAGCTTGTTCTTAACTTGGCTGGTCAGATCCAACTGATCAGAGAAGTCAGTGAATGCAGGCTTGCGCCACGCTAAGCCGGTTGCAGCGGAGGATTTGTTAAACAGCGCATAGGTGTCATCACCACCACCGCTGAGTGCCACCTGAGCCGAGCCCGTGTGTGTCAGCAGTTGCGCCTTAGCAGACAGGAGGGCAAGCGAACCAGACGCACCTGCAGCACCTCTCGCCCCAGCGGGAGCGACTGTTGCGCCTGATGCTACCGTGTTACCAGTGACCCCTGTGTCGGTTGGGTAGCCGAGGCGAACAACAGTGATGTGTGAAGCACCTCTGCCAGCTATAAGATAATGTCCGGAACCTTCGATATAGCAGTAAGCGTTTGCTGACCATATGGTCGTATTGTCAACGTAGACATTAACAGCATTCCCTACGTTCGGTATCGTAAAGTTGCTTGTTGTCAGCGAGTAACCGTTCTTTCCATCAGTGCCATCATTGCCGGCTGCACCAGCAGCTCCAGCATTGCCGGCTGGACCGGGTGTGTTCACGACAGTTGTATCACATACGGGATCGCAGCAGTCGGAGGTTTTGTTCAGAGTAACAGTCATTGCTTGACAAGTATTATGAGTTAAGGGGTATTACCTTCTTCATATCAGGGTTAGCCCTGATATGAAGGTAGGGGTTACCCTATAGGAGCCATAGGCAGTTCACGCAACTTAGCTGTCAAGCATTTGATTAAGCACAAATACAATCTCGCCTTCGATATACAGCTCAATGAACTTGAGCTGGAGCTATTTGCGTTTAAAGTCGGGCTTCCTGTTGAGCGTGGAGGCTTGGGCAGATACCAGCACTGCCGCAATGTTGCCGACATCATGTGGCCTAAACTCAGTTGGAACCCGTGGCTTGAACGGATGATTGAGTGCCTGTGCGAAGAGCAATGGGCATGCTGGGCTGGATGCGGGGCAAGCGGTAAGACATTTGGGGCAAGCCTTTTCTCGATGATATGGTTCGCAGCAGACCCGCTCAACACATCCATCATACTCACATCGACCACGGCTAAGATGATCCGCAAGCGTGCTTGGCCAGTGATTCAGGAGTTATACCGAACAGCTAAAGGTGGTTATCCAGCTCATATGGTTGACAGCAAAACAACACTGCAAGCCATCAGAGGTGATGACAAGCACGCTGTCTTCGCTATCCCTGTTCTCGATGGTGCTACATCCAAAGCTGTCGCAAACATTCAGGGCATACGTTCACCTCGCACATTTGTCATTGTTGACGAAGCAACGGACACACCTGAAGCGGCTTTTGAAGCTTGCTCCAACCTTCAGAAAGGAACTAGAGAGTTCAAGTTTCTCGCCATCGGTAACCCTCACAGCAAGTTTGACCAGCACGGCAGGTTTGCCACACCTAAGAACGGCTGGGGATCAGTCAGTGTTGAGGATGAGGAATGGGAAACTGAGAGAGGCGTGTGTGTTCGGTTTGACGGGATGAAGTCCCCCAACATGCTTGCTGGCAAAAACAAATACGACTACCTCATCAATGAAGACCAGATCAAGCAGGCACAGAAATATGATGGTGTAGATTCGCCTAAGTTCTGGAAATACACACGAGGCATGTGGGCTCCGGAAGGGGTGTGCAAAACAGTCCTTAGCGAGAGTCTGGTTGAGAAATACAAAGCCACACATCCAGCTACGTTCGTCAGTCGCAGCGAGATGATTGCTGGGCTTGATCCAGCTTTCAATGGTGGTGACAGGTGTGTGATTCAGTTCGCACGTTACGGTGACTTTGATAACGGGAAGATGGGAATTCAGATGGAGCACAGCGAGATCATTGAGATCAACGCTCAATCATCTGAGCCGGTGCATTTCCAGATTGCCAACAGGGTGAAGACTCTGTGTGAGGAGTATAAGGTGTCACCTAACAGACTCGCTATTGACGCCACAGGTGAAGGTGGTGGCCTGTGCGACATTCTCTCAAAGGTGTGGAGTCCAGCCATCCATCGCGTCGAGTTCGGCGGGAAAGCAAGCGACAGGCCTGTATCACCTGAAGACTACCGTAAGAGCAGCGATGTTTACGCCAATAAGGTGACTGAGCTTTGGTTCAGCGTGAGGCAGTGGGTAATCAATGAGCAGTTGCGAGGGATGAGTATCGACTCAGCTGTGGAATTCTGTAGCAGAATGTTTGACGACGAGAAGCGTATGACCATCATCGAGCGAAAAGCCGATATGAAAGCCCGCACTGGCAAGTCTCCTGACTTAGCTGACGCTGTCGCAATCGTGGTTGAAATGGCTCGTCACATCGGTGGGTATGCTACAGCCAAGAAGCGCTCAAGTAACGGTAGTAGCTGGGACCAGATGGTGAAGCGTTACGATAGCATTTACTACGACACTTTCGCATGAAGGATAAGAACATCATACAAATCCACAGGAGCTACAAAGCTTTGTCGCTTTATGAGAAGGTTAGCGTTGAGCGGTGGCAGAGGTTCAATCCGGAATACACTTACTACTTTCTAAACCACGATGAAGCTGACCAGCATGTTTACGATTTATTTCCGGAATGGAAGGAGCACTATGAATCACTGCCATTAGGTTCTCAAAGCAATATCAGAAGAGCTGCCATCCTTTTCAACATTGGAGGCATTTACGTTGACTGTGATCTGTGTCCAGTTGTTCCTCTCAGTGAGTATATCCCTGAAAAATCTGAAGTGGTGCTCTTCTCTCACCCGATTCGCAATATGTATATGAACGCTTGCTTTGCGTCCGACAAGGGGCAGGAGCTTATGAAACAGCTTGCATTTGAAGGGCTACGTAGAACGTTTGACTTAGAACAGCCAAGCGATCAGAAGTCTGATGACTGGCTCTCGTGGCACTTCCACACGACAGGCGTGTTATGTTGTCAGGATGTTTTTGGCGCATCACCTTACAGGATGGAGGATGCAATATCGGGACTTCATTATCACCATCACGATGTAGCTGATGGTAATGCTCCGAGCGATATGAAAGCGATGCACTTTGGGACCGGCCTGTGGATGCCGAGGAGGAGTGCTGTAAAGCCTCAGGACATGTATAACGAGCAGAACATCAATCTGAATGCGTTGCATGAGATGTTCGGGCCAACAGGCAGGAAGCTGTGAAGAAACTCAGACCAGTCACAACACACCCTCATGGCGGGTTTAGTTACACTCAGGAGGAAACCGGGTACCACATGAGCGACCGCACATTTGCTGGCCTGCTGAATAAGGTGATCGAGCACCGAAAGGCAAACAACATCCCGGTCCCGTTCAACATCGACGACATTGTTGAGAGTCATGTATGCAGTGAGCATCCCGACTTCTGTAGAGACAAAGATGTAAAGATTCCGAAACGGGATCAACAAATCACACTTGAGCTTGCTGTCAGGTTTACGAAGACACTCTTTTACGCTGCCGGCGAAAGGGTTGATCAGGTCGAAGCTGAATCCCGAGCTGAAGTCTGCTCGACATGCGAAAGCAATGTTGAACCAATAGGGTGCAACGGGTGCACGAAAGGCATTGTTAAGAAGGTTATATCCTTTGTAACTGGCAGCAAAACGACATCAAAGGATTCACAGCTCAAATCGTGCAGACACTGCGGCTGCTTCAATGCAGCTCAGATATGGATGCCGGTTAATGCGTTGCAGAAATCAATTTCAGAAGAAGAGAACCAAGCGTTGCCAGACAACTGCTGGAAGAAAAAGCTATGAACACATCCAACACACTCCCGCTGGAGAACATTGATGAGAAGGGCAACCCGCCAGAGTCACGCATGTCTGACGCCGCATCTGTTGTGTCACTGGTTGATATGATGATCAGGTCCGACGAAGAGCGGAACAGGGTGAGAGCTAAGGTGAAGGGTCTAGTCGATGGTAACCCCCCTTACAGCCCATCAAAGCTAAGATCAACAGGCCAAGCATACAGAGCCAACGTGAACTTCAGAGAAGCAGAAGCGTTCTTCTCGGTCTCACTGACAGCTTTCTATGACATCTTCAGTGAGACGCCGACATACGCCACTGTCCGGACGAATACGGGCAACGACTCAGAGAAGGTTCATTACTCCCGCATCATCACTGAAGAGTTTGATCGCTTGCAAAAGAAGGATCGTGAATTCGACTACACGATGCAGCTGAGCCAGCACGAGATGGTGCTGTTCGGTGTTGGCCCAATGGTGTTTGAGAATCCTACCAGCTGGCGTGCGAGAGCTATGAAATCCGGAGACTTGCTCCTTCCTGAGGGGACTAGAAGCAACACGACTGACTGGGAGGTTGCTGTTGTGCGAAGAGGGTTTCAAGCTCACGAGCTTTACCGCTATATCCAAAATGAATCAGCTGCATCTCAGGTGGGGTGGAATGTTGATTGCGTTCGTAAAGCAATCATCAACTCCGGACCTGAGGAGTTTAGGAGACAGCAGAATTGGGAGTGGCATCAACAGCGCATACGCAACAACGACCTGCATTACTCAGCTCAGTGCGGAGTTATCAGTGCAGCTCATGTTTATGTAAGGGAATACCCGCAGGACGGTGAGGCTGAAGGAAAGATCAGCTGTTTCATTGTTTTGGAAAACAGTGAAGGGAAGGAATTTCTCTACAAGCATATCCGAAAATACGACAACTGGGATCAGGTTGTTCACCCAATGTATTACGACAAAGGGGACGGACAGCACCACAGTGTCAAAGGGCTGGGTGTTAAGATGTATCCAGTTATTGAGCTGAAGAACAGGCAGAAGTGTCAGATGATTGATGCCGCCGCAATGTCCAGCTCAATACTGCTGCAACCAGAATCCCCAGAAGTGGAGCAGCAGGTTAATCTCGTAAACTTAGGCTCAGTTACGGTCCTGCCTCATAGATACAATGTAGTGCAGCGTCAGTTTTCGGGTATCATTGACGCACCTATGGCAGTGGACAGGGAGTTGGAGAACGTAATGCAGTCCAACTTGTCTCAGTACAGGCAGAGGCTGGACAAGCCTCAGGGCAACCCGAAGACCGCAACAGAGGTTCAAGCTATCGTGCAGCAGGCAAGCGTTCTCGGGAAGACACAGATTGCACGCTACTATCAGCAACTAGACAGGTTTTTTGAGGAACGATTCCGGAGGGCTTCATCACCTAACACAACTGACCGTGATGCAATGGAGTTTCAGAAGCGCGTGCGTGAGCGCGGGGTTCCAGCTGAAGCAATGAATGATATTGACTACGTGCAAGCCAGCCGCAACTACGGTCAGGGTTCAGCGTTCCTGAGACTACAGACACTCGCTGGACTAATGCAGATCAGTGGCCAGCTGCCCGAGTCCGGAAGAGAGGCATTACTGCGCGACTACATTGCAGCACTTGCCGGCCAGCAGCAGGTAGGTAGATACATCGCGGAACCTGATCAGGACATTTATGCTCAAGACCAGCTTGCCGAAGCTAACATTGAGAACTCAATTATGCAGATCGGTAATCCCGCAATCATCACCAACTCTCAGAACCACATGCTGCATGCACAGGCGCACCTGTCCAAAGGGGTAGAGCTTGCTCAAGCTGTCCAGCAGGGTGCTGCACCTGAGCCTGTTGCTGAGTTCTTCGGGCTACTGCTGCCTCACATAGGCGAGCATCTGATGCAACTTTCCGCTGACCCGAACAGGAAGCAGCAGGCAAAACAGTTAGAAGATCAGCTTAAAGAGTTGACCGCATTTGCAAACGAACTCGCCAATCAGGTTTCGCAGCAAATGGAGCAGCAGGTGGCTGAACAGCAGCAAGCACAAGCTGGTCCTAGCTTAGAGGAGCAACTAAAAATCTCACAGATGGAGAGAGAGGAAGCCCGTAAGGATGCCGCACTGAAGGCTGAGATAGAACGCAACAATCTCAAGCTGCAACAGGAGATGGCAATAGCTGACGCCAGAACTGCTGCAAGCTTGTAGCAACAATAAAAAAGACAACAAATGATAATCGTTATTCCCTTCTGCATTAAGGATTGCAGAGTCGCATTAAAGACTATCGAGTGGATATACGAGTTGGATGGAAAGCTTCCGTTTGAAGTGATCCTCTCGTATGACACTGACGTGCCAGAAATGCTGGTAACTGACATTGACGCAGCTGCCAACAAAGCATTCAGCGGGGTCATTCACTTCCGTTACAACGAATGGAAAGGAAGACCCAACTGGCCCAACCCTCAGAACTATGCTTTCCAATGCTTGTGCTGGGAGATTATCAACAAGCATAAGAAGCCGTTCCTGTTTATGGAACCTGATGCTGTCCCAATCCGAAGCGGATGGGCTCATGACATATGGTCTGACTATCAGGCATGCGGGAAACCGTTTATGGGGCATATTGTTCACGGGGCGATCACGCCAACGTCACTGCACCTGAATGGCGTTGCAGTCTACCCGCCAAACCTACACGAATACTCCACGGCTATGATGATTCCCCCAGATGGTATGGCGTGGGACGTTGCAGGCAGCTACGGCAGTGTTGTTCAGAATGCCCGTCACTCAAAGCTCATCATGAATGTGTGGGAAATTGATGAGAACAACAAACCTGTCATCAGCGGGGGCATCCACCCAACATTCCCTGATCAAAAAGCAGTTGATGATTTAGTGGACTTCGATGCCGCTCTGTTCCATCGGGCAAAAGACGGGACGCTGATCGACAGGCTTAGGGAAAGGCTACCTAAACCTGAAGAGAATGAGCCTGAGACACAGGAACCAGCATCACTCATACCGTCAGAGCCTAAACGTAAGGCCAAACGCAAAGCGAGGAGGCGGAAGTGAGCAACATAGTCTACACATACTACGATGGCATTTATGAAGGTGATGGAGATGTTCTGAGCGAAGACGCTGAAAAGCAGCACGAACTGATGGCGGGATGGAAGAGGAGCTGGTCTAAGCGTGGCTGGTCCCCCCAAGTGCTGACAGCAAAGGATGCAATGCTTCACCCTCTCTACGATATGTACACTGAGCGATGCAGCAAGCTTCCGACTGCCAACATGCCTGCTTACGAAATGGCATGCTACCACAGGTGGTTAGCTGTGGCCGCTAAGGGTGGCGGGTTTATGTCTGATTACGATGTAATAAATTACTCGTTTACGCCTACTCAGCCTCAAGCTGATTTGGTTATATTTGAATCAAACTCAACGGAAGACAATGTTACACCATCGGTGGTAGGAGGGAGTGCAGCAGGATTTACTACGGCGGCAATGATTTTCGCCACATGCGATGGCAATAGCGTCAGGCTGGATGAAGGTAGCACGCCGCACACAAGTGATATGATCATACTTCAACACATGAAGCATAGCGGCATTTATGCGACATGCCCAATCGTTAAGCAGTATGGAACAAAAGGGTGGAAAGAAGCACCACTTGTCCACTTCAGCCACGGGGCAACACGCAACATTAATCGAGGAAAGTTCGCACTAGAATCCAGACCTATTTAACAGCAACCAAACTATGACAGCACTAACCCAATGGATAACAGACCCGGCAGCAGTAGCAGCTGCTCAGAAGATTCAATCTACTGAGACGTTTAGTCGGATGATGAATGTAATGGCGGAGGAGTCGCCATTATCACGCAACCACGTCCCGTTTGGGTCAACGGCAACAGACTTCGCATACGCTCACGGCATGCAGAAAGGGTATGAGTATGCGATTAAACTCTTAAAGGCTATGGCGCAACAGGCACCAGAGCTACCAACCGAACCAGAAGCAACATTCAGTAAGGCTAATTATGAGTGAAGACAATACAGCAACAACAGTGAACGAACCAGTGCAGGCAGAACCAGCTGCAATCAGTGGTAAGCCGGGGCTTCATCCTGACACCAATAAGAAAATCTCCTCAATGGCAGATGCTTTCCGCAATGCGATGAAGGGGACTGAAGCACCTTCACCAAAGGCAGCGGAACCTGCTGACACCAGTAAGCAAAGCGCAGAACCTGCTGGCAACGATGACATTAGTTTAGATGATTCCAAAAGCACTGACTCAGCGCAGGCTAACGAAAAGCCAGTCTCTCGCAGTGCCGCAGATTTCAAGCTGATCAAGCAGGAGCGTGACGCAGCTAAGCAGCAGGTCGCTGAGCTGATGTCAAAGCTGAGCGACTTTGAAGGACTGGAGGGTGTGAAGAGTGAATACGATAAGCTCAAGTCTGAGTATGATCAGATGAGCGAGACGCTTACTGTTACCAATCTGGAACGTCACCCCAAGTTTAAGGAGCAGTATGTCAAACCTATTGAAACGCAGATAGACAGAGCAAAGGCTTATGTCCCCGCTGAACAGCGTGAAAAGCTTGCAAAGATTTTGCGCATGCCTGTCGGTGATGAAAGGGCTAACGCTATCGACGAACTGACTGGCGACCTGCCGGCATCTCGGCAAGCTTACCTTCAGAACATTGTGAGTCGAATTGATGAGATTAGCTACGAGCGTGACCAAAGCATTAGTGCTGCGCGTGAAAGCTACGAAAAGCTCCAACAGGAAGAGAATCTGATCACTGAAAAGAAGACTGCTGAAAGAAATCAAGCACTGGAGAAATCGTTCAACTCAATGCTCAAGCAGGCACAGGATCAGATTGGCATCTACCAGCTGCGTGAAGGTGACGAGGAGTGGAACACTGGTGTCCGTGAGCGAGTCAACTTAGCTAAGAAGATTCTAATGGAACAGAACACATTTGAGGACGCAGCAACAGCAGCCCTGTGGGCAGCAAGCGGTGGAGCATTAGTTGAGCAGAATGCAGCATTGGTAGAGCACAATCGCAGGCTGGCTCAGGAGCTTGAGCAACTGAAAGGGGCTGAGCCCAGCGCAGCAGGAACAACAAGCAACGGGGCGTCCAGCAGGTCAAAGCCGGGTGGCAACTCTTTCTCTGATAGAGTGATGGGTGAACTGCGAGGGCTGGGCATAGGTGCTCGTTAGCAAGTTTGGCTGTGGGGTCCGTAAGCGCAGGGGTTCCCGTTGTCTTTACCCTGTAGAGTTGCACCTCCGACCTGTCGCACTTACGGGCAGACAGGTTGCCTTTTTATTTGACCAATACGTGTAACGCCGATACATTACACACATCAAACGGAGTGATGCCCGTTGATTATCTCGTTATATGGTTTCCTGACTGCATAACAACACACCTCTCGGTGACCCCCCCTTTTCGGTTTAGTTTACGTTTCCCGAAAAGGGGGATCTCTTTTTCCAGCTTGACAACAATTGCCAACATTCCCGAAAAGGGAATCGCGTGGAGAGCAGCACGCATAAAAGCAGCTCACCTTAAATAGCCCTACGCTGAGGATGGCAACCTCCTTTCGGCCTAAGTTCGGTTTTGGCCAGCCGTTATAGCACGCTCGTGCCCTGTCTCAGTTGACAGACCCAGCACGCAGCATTCTGAAGCTAACTTACACAGAAAAACTATTATGGCATGTGCAAACGTATTTGACGCATTCGCTATTGCGACAGAAAACCTTTCTGACGAGGTTTATCGCAATGCTTCGTATCGTTCAGTGTGGCTGAACGCAGTCCCTCGATCAAAGTTTGAGACGGGTGTAGGAACCACAAAAACAACTTTCGCAATCGAAAACTCTGAACCCACTTCTGATGAAGAAACGTGGGCACAGATTAACAGCGCAGCTGTTGGCGGCGGTGCTGGTGGCGGCGCAGGCGGAAGCTGTGCATCAACCTTCAATGAAGTTGGTGTCGGGTTCTCGACCCGCACGTACAATCCGGAAGTTTTCGCATTGTCCGGTCCTATCATTTGTAAGGATGACCTTATCTATGACCACAACGTCGATGTGTTCCTGCGGGCATACATTGAAGAGCTGACCAAGCGTGCTCAGCGCAGCTGGGAAAAACGCTACGAACAGCTTTACATGAAGTTCGCCAGCAAGCTTTCCGTTGGTGATGCAGCGACTATCGTTGACACTGAAGACTTCATTGGTGACATTGATTTCTCCGGTGACGGCGGTGTCTCCACCTCTACCATCACACAGCAGTTGCTTGACCAGATTGCTGTTGAGCTGATTGATCGCGGGGCAACCAATCCCGATTCCAATGGGTTCATTTCCTTCGGAGAAGACGGACCCGTATTCCCTCTGTTGATCGGTTTGGAAGCCTCTCAGCAAATTGCTCTCAACAACAGCGAGCTGCGGAATGATTTCCGTCACGCTGAAAGTGGCAAAGGTGGAGCATCTGAATTGATGAGCCGCATCGGGGCTACACGCGTGATCAAAAACTTCCGTCACGTTCCAAACCTGCGTCCACCTCGCTTTACGTGGGACGCTGGTTCCAACACTTACAATCGTGTTGCTACTTACGAGATGGTAGCTCCTGCCTCTGGGTCTGGGCTGAAAGCCCAGCTGACGGCAGCATACAAAGCAGCCCCATACGAAGCCGCAATCGTGATGAACCCGAACGTGTTCACTTCTGAGATCGTTCCACCCATCAACGCTGCTGGCGGTGTCAGTTGGAATCCTACGACCTATATGGGTGAATGGCAGTGGGTGACCGGTGGTAATAAGATTCAATCAGCTGGTGCTGACTGTCTTGATCCTCTGGACAAGCTTGGTCGCCACTTCGCAGAGTTCAAGCACGCACCTCGACCAGAGTTCCCGAACTACGGAATGACTCTGATCTTCAAGCGTGCTTGCGGTGCAAGCGGTGCTATCAGCATGACTGACGTAACAGCTTGTTCTAGCTAGTGGATAGTATTCAAAGCTGGCACTCACTCTCTAATGGTGGGTGGGTGCCAGCTCTTTTCACAATAAGTCGAAGCAGCAGAAAACACTTATGGACAATCCCGCAATTTATTCTGATGGGCTGGCAAACTCGATACAGGACAGTCCTCTTCGCACTCAGCAGAAAATGCTCGGTGCGCTCAAAAATATGGGTGGTGATCAAACGACCCCAACTACACAGTCGTTAACATCCGTCACCACAGCCACCGGCTTAGTGTTATCCAGTAACACAGCTAGAAAATTTCTTACACTTCAGAACACATCGACACAAGAGGTCTACATTAAGCTGAACAGCAACCCTACTGTTCCCTCCGCTGGCACAGCTGATTACACCTATGTCCTCAAACCTGCATCAGTTGGAGATGGTGGTGATGGTGGAGTGCTGACACTTCAATCATTCACGGGCAGCGTTCACGCTCGAACCAATGTAAGCACGAGCACGCTGGCAATCGCTGAGTTCGTATAACCCATAAGCAAAGGCTTCTACTGTGAGTGTTGCGGGTTTTGATTTGGGAGTTGCTAGACTGGCCAGCTTCAAGCCTGTGGCTGGAGGCAAGCACTCAGCTTCGCTCTCAGTCGGCGATAGTGAGTCAGCGTATCTGTTGACTGAGTATTATTGGGTTGATCACCTCGGCAATCGCATCGTCGATGATTTCGGTAATCCAATCATACTCGTTGGCCCTTACTTCGGGAATTGGGCAACCGACACTGGCGATCTTATTGTTGATGACTCAGGCAACAACATCCTGCTGACAGACAATGCATTGTGAACGAACCATTCATAGCCAACCTCACTGATGATGCAGTCAACTCCATTGTTTGTGACTTAGGAAATCAAATCATAACACATAACATTTAATTCATAGGATAGAACATTATGGCAGACATTAGAGTAAAAGACCTCTCCAATACAGCAACAACGGTTGCTGCGGATGCGTTCCACGTTGTTGATGGAGTCACGAACGGCACAGAGAAAATCTCACGCGACAACCTCCGAGCTGATCTTGCCGGTGCGTTTGAAGCTGCACCCGGAACATACAATCTAGCACCGCTGGTAGGTGGTGCTGTAGCTGTGGCACGAGGTGGAACCGGGTCCACTACAGCAGCTGGTGCGCGAACAAATTTGGAAGTCAACTCCATTGACGAGGACGCACAGGCTAATGGCACGAAGGTCACGGCACCGTCGATGTATTTTAACGGGAGTTCTTCCTACGTGACGGTGGCTGATGATGATAAGCTGACCTTCTCCTCCTTGACTGAGTTCGGAAAAACTACAGCAGGGACATGGTCACCGGAGGATAAC
>Ga0075481_10000274_pt1 | contig 18343 bp, 12 predicted proteins | sample DEB08_DNA_11_FD_76337 | JGI IMG/M metagenome (GOLD analysis project Ga0075481, IMG submission 76337) | Aqueous microbial communities from the Delaware River and Bay under freshwater to marine salinity gradient to study organic matter... | ecosystem: Environmental > Aquatic > Marine > Coastal ... | reverse complement strand
AGCTTCGCGTCGCCGGCGAGTTGAAGCGGAAGACCGACCTCGACGAGCTGACCCTGTCGGCGCGGTACTTCTTCGGCGTCACCAACTCCGAGACCCAGAACAACAACTTCCAGGCGACGATCGACTACACGCGGGATCTCGCGGATTCCAAGTGGTTCGTCTTCGGCACCGGCCAGTACGAATACGACGAGTTCCAGTCGTGGGAGCACCGTCTCAGCGGGTGGGGCGGTGCGGGATACCGGTTCGTGAGGGACGAGACGCTGGACCTGACCGGCCGGCTCGGCTTCGGTACCAGCTACGAGTTCGGTCCGCCCTCGCGACTCATTCCCGAGGCGCTGCTGGGCCTCGAATTCGAATGGCGGATCAGCGATGTCCAGAAGCTGAAGGGCTTCTTCACCTACTTCCCCGACGTCGACGAGATCAGCGAGTTCCGATTCAACACCGGTCTCACCTGGAATCTGAAGATCGACGGCTGGGAAGGCGTCTCGTTCGAGGCGGGCATCAACGACCAGTACCAGTCGCAGATCACCTCCGGGACCCGAAACGACCTCCGCTACTTCGCCGGGCTCAAGTACGAGTTCTGAGCCGCGGCTCGCCGTCCAGCGATCGAAGGCGATCTTCCGCGACCGCGACCGCCGCCGGATCGACGTCGAAGCCCCGAGCACGACGCCCCGACGCCACCGCCGCGATCAGGGACGTCCCGCTTCCGAAGCAGGGGTCGAGCACGAGGCCGCCGGGCCGACAGCACGCGCGAACCAGAAGATCGAGCAGTTGCAGCGGCTTCTGCGTCGGCCAACCGCACCGCTCGTGCGCCATGTTGTTGAGGGAGGGCACGTCGAGGACGTCGGTGGCCTTCTTCATGCGACCACGAAGACGAGCGCTGGTGGCCGGCACCCGGGGCGGTTCGAAGAAGTACTCCGATCCCTTCGCGAAGAAGAGGATGTCGTCGTGCTTGCGGGCGAACCGACGCGCGGAGCTTCCGCCGAGTCCATATCGCCAGACGATGTGGTTGACGAAGCCCTCCGCGCCGAATCGCTCCTCGAGCCACAGGCGGAGGCGGTGCACATGCCTCCAGTCGCAGTGCAGCAGGACGATGCCGTGGGGCGTCAGCACCCGATGGATCGCGTCGATCCACGGCCGCATGAACGCCTCGTAGGCGTGCGGTTCCGAGGCCGCATCGGCGAAGCGGCCTCGAGCGGCCGCATGGGTTCGCCCGGTGCCGAAGGGTGGATCGAGATAGCAGAGATCGACCGAGCCGCTCTCGAGCGATGCCATGCCGCGGACCGCATCGGAGCGCTCGATCCGCCAGCTCGCCACGGGCGCGGCGGTGCTGCCGGATCCGAGGGCGGTGGCGAGAGCGGTCAGGATGCTTCGGCCCGCGGGTGGGCGCGGTCGTACGCGTCGCGCATGCGGGCGTTGGAGAGGTGGGTGTACACCTGGGTGCTCGACAGCGACTGGTGCCCGAGCAGTTCCTGAACGGAACGGAGATCGGCGCCGTTGTCGAGCAGGTGCGTCGCGAAGCTGTGCCGAATGGTGTGCGGGCTGATGTTGGGATCGAGACCCACCTCGGCGAGGTACTTGGAGACCTTTCGTCGCACCGAGCGGCTGCTGAGCCGACTTCCGTGCTTGTTCACGAACAGCGGGGAGTCCGGCGCCGCCACCGCTCCGGCGCGGGCGAGGTCCGCGTCGAGCATCGCGAGGTAGTGTCGCAAGGCGGCGAGGGCGTGCGATCCGAGCGGAACCAGACGCTCGCGGCGTCCCTTGCCCCGAATGACGATCGCCTCGCCGGCCTCGTTGAGATCGCCACGGTCGATGCCGACGACCTCGCTGACACGGATGCCCGTCGAGTAGAGCGTCTCGAGAATCGCCCGATCGCGGGCACCAAGCAGATCGTTGGGATCCGGAGCGGACAGCAGACGCTCGATCTCGTCGACGCTGATCGCCTTGGGCAGTCGCTTGGCCTGCTTCGGGGTGCGGATCAGCACCATCGGATTGGAACGAACCAGACCCCGTCGCTCCGCCCACTTGTGGAACGACCGCAGCGTGGCGATCTTCCGAGCCATGGTGGCGGCGGAGTAGTTCTGCTCGCTCATCCGCACGAGAAAGGCGCGAATGGTCTCGGGATCGGATGCCATCAGCCGACCGGTGGCGGTGTTCATGAACTCGTCCGCCGACTCGGGTCCGGCGTCGAGGGCGGCCTGCTCGGTCGCCGGGTTCTCGTCGAGACCGAACTCGCCGGTCATGAACTCGATGAACTGGCGGAGATCGAGGCCGTAGCAGCGGCTCGTGTAGGGACTGAAGTGCCGTTCGTCGGTCAGGTAGGTCAGGAACTGCTCGACGAGGGGGAGATGCTGGCTCATGTCTTCGGCCTCGTGTCGGGCACCTCGTGCCCGCTGGGGTCGCTTCCGGGCTCGGCTGCAGATGCGTCGCCGGGAGGGAAATCGTCCGGGGTCATGTGGATCTCCCGCCCGATTCCGATATCGGTCCGGAACGACCTTGGGTTGAGCAGACTTATCGGGCAGGTCGGTCGAATCTCGCGAGGATTCCCCGCCGCCGACGGCGACGCGTCCGAAAAGATCCCCGGTGCCGGTTCCAAGTCGCCGACGGCGACCCCGAACGTGCCTCTGCCCCCTACACTCGTCGTTTCGCGATTCCGTAGCTCAGTTGGCAGAGCAAGCGACTTTTAATCGCTAGGTCCTGGGTTCGAGCCCCAGCGGAATCAGTGGAGACGGCGGTGCCATGTCCGGCCCGCCTCCTCTGCGATCCACCGCTTCCTCCGGACTGCGAGTCCCCCGCTCCATGGTCGGCCACCCTCCTCAGGAAGAGCGATTCCCGGCATGATCCTGCACGCGGTCTGGACCCGCCGACAACTCCATTTCTGGGTCGAAGGACGTCCGGAGGCTGTCGCCCCGCCGGCGGCGGGACCACGGCACCCCCACGCCCGGCCGGCTGCGGAGATCGCGGACCTCGTCGCCGCCTCGCTGAGAAGCCGGGGGGTCGAATCCACACGGGTCGGCAAGGAGGTCGCCGTCGACCTGCTGCTCCCATGCGCCGAGGGCGAGGGGGTCCTGCCGAGTCCGAGGATGCTGGCACTCATCGGTGGCGACCCCACCGAGCGGGCGGTGACTCTCGAGTCCATCGAGGTTCCCGCCATCGCCATCGATTCCCATCTGGCCGTCCCGACCCTCCTGTCCCTCGAGCATGTCGAGGAGGACCGCCTGATGCTGGGCCACGACCTGCGGTTCTGGACGAGCCTGGCGCGCAGCACCGCCGAGTGGCTCGGCGATCAGCGGGTGGTCCCCACGCTCGTCGCAGAGGCTCCAGGTCGACTCGATGCGAGTTGGAGCCACTGGGCCGGAGACCGCGACAGTCGCCACCGACTCGAACTGCTCGCCGCGGGCATGCCGCTGGCCGCGCGATGCGGGCGCGACAGTCCCGGCGACTCGTCGGGCGTTCTCGAGCAGGCGCTCGCCGCGTGGACCGACGCCCTGGTCCGGCGGATCCTCGAGCAGGAGGACTTCGGCGAAGCTCTCGAACAATGGGAGGGTTCGTCCGATCCTCACGTCACCTGGCTCCGTGGTCTGCTTGGATCGTCGGGGCGAATCGACGCGGATGGCCTCGAACTCCCCCGCCGGGTTCGCAGTTGGCTCAGTCGCCTCGAGACCGACGCGCCGACCGGCCGGAGTCGACTGGCGCTGCGCATCGAAGAGCCCGACGCGAAGGAGTCCGACGGCGATCGCTCCGGCGTGCGCTGGAAGGTCCAATTCGGTCTCGCCGATCCATCGATCACCGACAGCGAGCGTTTCGGGAGTTGGATGGCCGCAGAGGACATCTGGGCGGGCCAGTTCGCCTCGCCCGCCGGCGGAACCCCTCTCGAAGAGGTCCTGCTGACCGAACTGGCGTCCGCAGCGAGGATCTGGGCACCGATCGAGCGGTCGCTGGCCGACACCTCGCCCACCGGTCTCGAACTGGCCACGCGCGAGGTCTACGCCCTGCTCAGCGAGCACCGACCGATCCTCGAAGAGGCGGGCATTCGGGTGGAGATTCCCTCGTGGTGGGGCGATCCCTCCCATCGCCTGGGCGTCAAACTGCATCTCGACGGAGAGGAGTCCTCCAGCGGGTCCGGTCTGGACCGGGTCGTCAACTACCGATGGGACCTCGTTCTGGGGGGCGAGAGCATCTCGTTCGAGCGGTTCCGAAACCTGGCTGCGGACGGGGTTCCGCTGGTGCGGCTCGATGGTCGTTGGGTGGAGATTCGACCCGACGACCTCGCGGCGGCGAAGGCCTTCCTCGAACGCGGCGTCGAAGGGCAGGCGAGCCTTGGCGAAGCGCTGCGCATGGCCCATGGCTTCGACGCGGCCGAGTCTGCGCTGCCACGACTGGGTGTCGAGGCCACCGGCTGGATCGCGGACCTGATCGACGGGACCAGCGAGGCCCGCTTCGAGGCGATCGAACCACCGCAGGCCTTCCTCGGCGAACTACGCCCCTACCAGCGATCCGGTCTCTCCTGGCTGACCTTCCTCGATCGCCTCGGGCTCGGCGCCTGCCTTGCCGACGACATGGGACTGGGCAAGACCATCCAACTGATCGCGCTTCTGCAGCACGAACGCCTGGACGACGCGCAACCGGGTCCGACGCTGATCGTGGCGCCCATGAGCGTGGTGGGCAACTGGCAACGCGAGATCGGGCGGTTCGCGCCGGAACTCTCGGTGCATCGCCACCACGGTCTCGATCGCCCGATGGGAGATCGCTTCATCGAGATCGCCGGCGAAAGCGACGTCGTGCTGACGACCTACGGCCTGGTGGGCCGCGACCTCGAACTTCTTCAGCGCCAGCACTGGCGTCGGGTGGTGCTCGACGAAGCCCAGCACGTCAAGAACCCACCGACCAAGCAGGCCTCCGCCATTCGAAGCCTGCCCTGCTCGCAGCGGATCGCCCTCACCGGCACCCCGGTCGAGAACCGCCTGAGCGAACTGTGGTCGATCATGGACTTCTGCTGCCCCGGCTATCTCGGAACCTCCGGGGACTTTCGACGTCGATTCGCGGTTCCGATCGAGCGGCATCGCGATCCGATGCAGGCGGAACGCCTCCGTTCGCTGGTGCGCCCGTTCGTGCTGCGTCGACTCAAGACCGATCCCACGGTGATCTCCGATCTCCCGCCGCTCGTGGAGAGCCGTCAGCAGGTGCCGCTGACCGACGAACAGGCGACGCTCTACGAGTCGGCGGTCTCCGGCATGCTCCGGAACATCGACCAGTCGACGGGCATGCGGCGCAAGGGCCTCGTCCTCGCCGGCCTCGTGCGCCTGAAGCAGATCTGCAACCACCCGGCGCACTTCCTCGGCGAGCGGGTCGGAGAGACGACCTCGCCGGACGAGTTCGCGGCTCGATCGGGCAAGATGCTTCGGCTGATGGAGATGCTCGAGGAGATGATCGCGGCCGGCGATCGCGCCCTGCTCTTCACCCAGTACCGGGAGATGGGGCATCTGATCGCCCCCGTGATCCGCCGGGCCTTCGACATCGACCCGATCTTCCTGCACGGCGGTGTCACCAGCGCGAAGCGCGAGCAGCTCGTGGACCGGTTCCAGTCCGACGATCCCTCCTGCCCGATCTTCATCCTCTCGCTGCGGGCCGGTGGCGTCGGTCTCAACCTGACCTCGGCGCGGCACGTCATCCACTACGACCGCTGGTGGAATCCCGCCGTCGAGAACCAGGCCACGGACCGCGCCTTCCGAATCGGGCAGACCCGCACCGTCCACGTCCACAAGATGATCGCCTCGGGCACGCTCGAGGAGCGCATCGACCGCATGATCGAGGAGAAGATCGAACTGGCGAAGCAGGTCATCGGCAGCGGCGAGTCGTGGCTGACCGAGCTCTCGACCAACCAGCTCCGAAGCCTGCTCGAACTGCGCGACGGGGCTCTGGAGGAGATCGCGACATGAACCGCCCTCCGCACGAGCCGTTGCGACCGATGTCGCGGCGAGGCGACGGCCCCCGCAGGGTTCCCGGGGGGCATCGGATCATGCGCGAGTCGGATCACGGTCCGTGGCCGTGGCCGGCGGAAGGCTGGCATCGCCTGCTGCCGGCCTCGGACTCCGACGAGGCCGCTGCGGGTCTCGCCTACGCCAGGAGCGGCCAGATCGCGACGCTCAAGATCGAGTCCGGCGTCGTCGCCGCGACCGTGCAGGGGCACGCAGGTCGCCCGTACACGACCACGGTGCGCTGGGCACCGCTGAGTCGTGCCATCGTCGATCGCTTCGTGTCGCTTCTCGCCGCCGACGGCGCCGTCGCCGGCGCCGTGCTGCTCGACGAACTGCCCCCTCGGGTCGAACTCCTGCTTGCCGAGGCGGGCGCCGAACTGCGCCCTCCCGACCCCGAGGCCGGCGCAGTCGCCGACGAGGCCGTTGCGGTGCACTGCTCCTGCGCTCGCGCAACTGGATGCCGCCATCAAGTGGCCCTTGCCTGGCTGCTGCAGGAACGGTGGGCCGAGGACCCGTGGCGACTGCTCGAACTCCGCGGCCTGTCGCGGGCGGATCTTCAGGATCGCATTCGCCTCGAGCGACGGGCCGGCACCGAGTCCGCCGAGACCGGCCCCGCCGAGCCGGGAACCGTCTGGACCGCTCCGATCGGCTCGTTCTGGCGCCCCGGTCCGTCGATCGGCGAACTCGACGCGATGCCCCCGGCGCACCATGCGCCGCTGGCGATCCTGCGTCGGCTGGGACCGTCGCCGCTGGAAGGCCGATTCCCGCTGGTCGGCCTGCTCGACAGCGCTCTCGAGGCGATCGCCCAGGAGGGTCGACGTCTGTCGACGATCGGCGACGCCGAGGTGGAGCTGGATCTCGACGAGCACGAGGACGGAGAGGCCGCCCGCACCGCCTCTGCGAACGCCGACGACGACCCAGCGACCGCCGGAGAGAACTCGACCGATCGCGCTGGGACGATCGAGACGACTCCTGCCGCAGCCTCGCCGCTTCCCAAGGCCCGCCGTGCGACCGCCAAGCGGATCGATCGCGGCCATCGCGGCACGGCCTGACCCGAGCGGTCCCGAGCTCGCTCGAGCGTGCTCTCGTCGCAGGCCATGCCTGCGATGCTCACTCGCCCGGGCGACGTCGTCTCCACGTTCCCTCGAACATCTCCGACTCGCCCAAGCCGTCGGCCGATGCCGCCTCGAGGAGGAGCGACCCGCCGAACTCGAAGCGATGGCGCAGCTCGACTTCGCCTGCACCGATCGAAGCGACCCCCGAAGGTTCGGGCACCACCGAGACGATCTCGCCCGCCGATGCGTACGTGCCCGCACGACGGGGCGACGTCGAGTCGGCGGCACGGAGTTCGAACCGGCCCGTTGGAAGCAGGCGAAGTCCGGCACGCTCCCCGCCGTCCTCCACCCTCACCCAGTCGCCCACCAAGGGCGACCAGTCGCAATAGGACTGTTCGCGGGCAACCCAACGCTCGCCGTCCCGCACCCACTCGTGGGCGATCCGATCGATGGAACGCGCCTCCCCCCGCACCGTGGCGACGCTGGTCACCGTCCGAACCCGGTCGGGACGATGGAACAGGACGCTGGTCTCGACGAACTCGACGGAGACGGGTTCGACCGAACGGCCGATCTCCTCGATGAACTCCTCCGCCGACCCATAGGCGAGTCGACCGATCAGATGCACCGCTGCCGAAGCGTCGAAGACCTTCGCGGGATCCGCCAGCGGATTCCCGTTCATGGCCTGTTCGAGGGTCTTCAACTGCGCCGCGATCTCCGGGGGCACCGCCCGATCGGCCTCGTCGCCCCCGGAAGCGCTTGCCCCACCGCATCCGATGCCGAGAAACGACGCCAACAGCACGAGAACGCCCGCGCAGATCTGCCGCCGTGGACCACTTGCTCCTTCTCGCAGAACCATGGGTGTCCCCCAACCTGGTGCCGATGAACCACCGTGTCCCTGCACGCTATCGGGAGGGATCCACGCGACCAGCACCAAGCAGGCGAATCAAACGGGTTCGGGGCGAGATTCCGGAACCCGACTCGCGTCACGACCCATGTCTTCGACGGCAACGCACGATCCGGGGCGATCTCATGCCGCTTCGTCTCGTCCATGATCCGCCGCAACTACGGCGAACCCGTCTCTCCATCGAGGCGACCAAGCAGATCCCGGACCGCGGCTTCGAGTTGGGCATCGCGTCCGGCGACCTCGTCCTCGGGAGTCTGCGGCACCATCAGATCGGGCACGGCGCCGTTGTTCTCCATGTCGGTCCCGTCGGGCAGGTACCACCCTCTGAAGGGCATCCGGATCGAACTGCCGTCGAGCAGCGTGTGCCGACCCGTCGAGATCACGCTTCCGTGGGTGGGCATGCCGACCAGGGTGCCGCGGCCGAGCGTCTTGAACGCGTGCGAGACGATTTCGGCATTGGAATAGCTCTTCTCGTTGCAAAGCATGTTGATCGGGAGGACGTATCGCTGAATGAAGAGGCGATCCCGGGGGTAGCCGGTGGTCATCGACGGATCGGCACCGCGGGGCACGGTGTAGGCGTGCGGCTGGACCATGATCGAGGAGAGCAGCCGGTCGGCGGTGAAGCCGCCGCCGTTGTTGCGAACGTCGATCAGCAGCCCCTCGCGCCCATCGGCCGCCGCGAACAGATCGCCCTCGAACGCTTCCAGAGACTCGGTGTTCATCGAGCGGACATGGGTGTAGCCCAGCCGTCCGCCCGACCACTCCTCGACGAGCTCCGCCGCACGCTGCTGCGTCGCGTCGTAGACCAGATCCCTCAGTCTTCCGGACGACACCGGCACCAGCAGGCAGGTCGTCTCGACCACCGAGCCATCCTCCCGCTCGCGTCGGATCGAGACGGCGGTCTCCTCGCCGACCCGGCCCTGCAGTCGCCGCTCGAGGGTGTCGCCGACGGCGAGCGACTCGAACTCGATGCCGGTGACGACATCCCCCACCTCGAGCGGCGTCGTCGACCGTTCGGCCGGTCCTCCCGGAATGATCTCGAGCACGCGGAAACCGCCGCCTTCGACCGGCTCGCAGATCGCTCCCAGTCTTCCCTGCGACTCGCGGCGCGGCGAGGCGGGCGATTGCGCGCTCATGCCGAGGTGCGAACCGCTCAATTCGCCGAACAGGCGGTTGACCACCCACTCGAGTTCGTCAGGCGTTCGCGACGCGGCAGCCAACTCGCGATAGCGAGCCGACAGTTCCGACCAGTCCAGTCCCTTCTCGGAGGGATCGAGGTAGAAGCCCTCGCCGAGGATGCGAGCGGCCTCGTCGAAGAGGGCGAGGTTCCGATCGACCCGGTCGATCTCCAGGCGTTCGTCGATCCCGTAGGTCTCGCCGTTTCCGCCGGCCGAGGGCCGGGTCTGTGCCCGCCCACCCGCGACGGTCACCAGCTTCGCGCCGTCGAGCGAGACGCCGCGGAGATCGGCCATGCCGCCGAGACGCTTCAGATCGCTGCCATCCCAATCGATCGCGTAGATCCCCCGGCCCTCGTCGGGTCCCCCGTCGGCGGTGAACACCAGTCGATCGCCGGCCGGCATCAGCAGCAGATCCCGCTCGTCGCCGTCGATCCGCGTCACCCGTCGAAGACGTCGGTGGGCGTCCTCGAGATCCTCGCGGTCGAAGGCGGGCTCGGCGGACTCCGGCGCGGACGCGGACGGCGTGCCGGTGTGCTGATCGGAGTCGTCGGTCGAGTCGCCGGCGGTTGCCTTCGAAGCGTCCTTCGCAGCAAGCGGCTTTCGCTTCTTGACCGCCTTGCCCTGCGCCTCGAAGTAGGCGTCGAGATCCCGACGGCTCATGCGGTCGAGATCGCGATCCAGAAGAACCATCCACACGTCCCCCTCGTCGCCGGTTCGGTCCGACACGAAGGCCAGGACCTTGCCGTCGGCGGAGAATCGGGGCTGGGCGTCGGTGTCGGGATGTCGCGTCACGTTGACCGGCTCCCCGTCGCCGTCTGCCGGGTACAGGTGGACGTCGCGGTTGAAGTCGCGATCGGAGACCGCCACCGCGATCCACTTCGAGTCCGGGCTCCAGACGTACTCGACCCCGGCATCCCAACCCGGCAGCAGCGTCCGAACCGTTCCATCGCCGAGATCGAGAAGACACACGTCGCCGCGGCCGCGTCGAAACGCCAACGACCGTCCGTCCGGCGAGGGTCTTGGCGTGCGATCCTCGGTCTCGGCGTCGAGCAGCGCCGAGACCTCGAACGTCAAGGCATCGGCCCATCGTGCCGGGTCTTGCGCCCGATCGGCGTCCGCATCCGCTTCGGTCGCGTCCTCGTCCGAGGCCGGCTCGTCCACGGAACCTTCGGTGTCTTCCCCGTCTTCTTCTGCAGCGTCGTCGGTGGTCTCAGGCTCGGAAGGCGTCGCTTGGGACTCCTCGGAGGAGGCGTCCTTCGTCGTCGAGTCGAAGTGGTCGCGAACCTCGCCGCGGGTGCGGTCGACGGTCGCGACGTACAGGCCATCCGTGCCGCTGCGATCACTGGTGAAGAAGAGGCGCGTGCCGTCCGGACTCCAGGCGATGCCGTGCTCTCGGGCGATGCCGCGGGTGATCTGACGCGGCGAGCGTCCCTCTTCGGTCGCACGCACCCAGACATCTCCGTGAGCAACGACGGCCATGGTCTTCCCATCCGGCGAGAGCGCCGCCTCGGTGGCCTCGCGATCGAGATCGACGATGTCGACCTGATCGGGGACATCGGCGGGCGCCGAGACCTCGAGGCGTCGCGGCCGCGCGTCGGGATCTCGCAGGTCGAGCGTCCACAGGCCGTCCCAGTTGGCGAAGACCGCGGTGCCACCGTCGGCACTTGCATCGAACCCGTGGACATCCCGCCCTCGCCAACGCGTCAATGTCGCCGCAGCGGGCATCGCCTTGTCCGGCCCGGGGATGGACAGCAGGTGGGCGTTCACGGTCTGGCCATCGCGATCCGAGAGGAAGGCGATGGCATCGTTGCCGACCCAGCGGGCGCTTCCGTCGTTGCCTGCCCAATCCGTCAGCCGGCGGAAGGAGCCGTCCTCACGATCGAAGAGCCACAGTTCCCGCGCGTCGGCACCGCGGTAGTGCCGTCGAATCCACGAGGCGCCCCCTCGGGTGAAGGCGATGTGTCGTCCGTCCGGCGACGCGGCCGCCTCGCTGCCGAACGCCCCGTGGACCCGCCTCGGCACGCCGCCCTCGACCGAGATCTCGTACGGCCGCGGCGATCGGAAGAGATCGCCCTCGAGATAGGCCGAGGCGAAGACGGCCGGGCGACCGTCCGCTCCGGTCCCGAAGGACTCCAGTGCAAAGGTCAGATCCGCATCGGTCAACTGGCGTAGTCCGCCCCCATCCGGATGCATGAGGTGGATGTTGCGATAGCCGTCGCGCTCGCTCTCGAACGCGATCCACCGGCCGTCCGGACTCCACGCGGAGGCCCCTTCCACCGCGGGATGGCTGGTCAGGCGGACCGCCGAACCCCCATCGGACGCCACCTTCCACAGATCGCCGCGCCAGGAGAACACGATCTCGCGCCCGTCCGGTGAGATGCTCGGATCACGCGGGAGATCGACGGGAACTCCGGCGATCACCCACGAGGCGACGAGCGACGAGGTTGCCGCGAAGATGGCGTTCAGGGGTCGCGACGCGTGCTTCTGATCGGGACGTGGCATCGGCGGCCGTGCTCCTTGGGACGGTTCGGTGGGATCAGCGTGACGGGGCTCGGGCGGAGTTCGGGGCGGGGATCATCTTCGATTCGATCGGGGTGCCGGACCGCTCGCCTCGTTTCAGGGAGTGGTCCAGGCGCCGCGAGAGCGAGTGTATCGGTGGCCACCGCCTCGCTGCTCCGAACGGGTTGGCATCCCCTGCCCCGCGACCTGATCCCCCAGATTCACACCGTTCCTGGCTCGTTGCCGGGGCCGTTTCGCCGCGGTTTGCGTCCGATCTCGTCGATCGATCGCAAGTCCCTCTCAAGTCGAACCGATCCCAAGTCCGAAGGAGCGATTCCATGAGTCGAGATCAGACATCCTCCGAAGACCGGCTTCAGAAGCTGCGATTGATCCTCCGAACGATGGAGGAGGCGGTCGACGATGCCAAGATTCGCCGCACTTCGGATGGCGAACCCCTCCCGGAATCCTCGTCGGCGGCCCCGTCACCGACGCTGAGCTCACCCTCGGCCCAGGTCTCGGACGACCGCTCGGCGCCCCCGGCCGGTCTGCACGGTCGGGGCCGGGACATCCCCGGGCCGGACTCGCTGCCCCGCGCCAAGGCCCGCCCCAAGGGCTTCCAGAGCTACTCGGACGGCGGATCGCAGCTGGGTCGCACCGGCTGAAGTCGCGCCACTCGACACTCCTGTCAGAACTCCGCACGCTCCACACCGCCGTGGGGCGTGTTGTCTTCTACACTTTCCCTCTGCAGTCTTCCCGCCGTCACCGGAGTCACCGCCGAACCGCCATGCTGACGTTTCTCGGACAGGCCGTGCGCAACTTCCACCACGTCGGTTCGGTGTGGCCCTCGTCGCCCTGGCTTGCCAAGGCCCTCGTCCGCCCGCTTCGGTCCTCGCCCCAACCCCGACGAATCCTCGAGGTCGGCGCAGGAACCGGGGCCATCACTCGCGTCATTCTCGCGGCGATGGGCCCGAAGGACGTTCTCGACATCGTCGAGATCAATCCGGTGTTCTGCGAGTCCCTCGAACGACTCGCCGAAGCGAGGCGGTCCGAGCTGCCCGAGGCGACGATCCGGGTGCATGCCCATCCGATCGAGGAGGCCCCGCTCGAAGGCCCGTACGACTTCGTGATCTGCGGTCTTCCCTTCAACAACTTCCCACCCGCCCTGATGCGGAGCATCTTCCGTCGCATGCTCTCCCTTCTCGCCGAGAACGGCACCCTGACCTACTTCGAGTACGCAGGTGTTCGGATCATGCGGTCGGGCATCACCGGGGCGGAGACCCGCCGACGATTGCGGAGAATCAGCGCGGTCGGGAAGCTCCTGCGACGTCGCCTCTCGGGCCGACGCGAACTGGTACTCGGCAACTTTCCGCCGGCGATGGCGATTCGCCTGAATCGCAACGGAACCCTCCATCGCAAGTTCACCGATCCGCACGCGCCCCTGATCGAGACCGGTCGTCCGGCGCCCGTCGAGTCGCTTGCCAACTCGAGTCGCTGACGTCCGGGGTCCCCGTCCGTTCGGTTCGGTCCGCGTCCCACATCTCCCTCGAACGGCATCGAGGCCGGTGATCCTTTCGATCGAACCACCGAGGACTCCGATCCCGTGGCCATCCTCAACGAGCACTTCGACAAGCTGCCCGGGCAGTACCTGTTCCCCGAGATCGCGAGACGAGTGGCGAGCCGCCTCGAGGCGAATCCAGATCTCGCAACGCGGCTGATCCGCGCCGGAATCGGCGACGTGACCGAGCCGATCCCCGCGGCCTGTGCCGCCGCGATTCGCCAGGCCGCCGACGAACTCTCGCATCGGGACACGTTCCGCGGCTACGGGCCGGCCGTCGGTCATCCCTTCGTCCGCGAGGCGATCGCCGCGGGCGAGTACCAGGAGCTCGGCGTCGAGCCCGACGAGATCTTCCTGTCCGACGGATCCAAGGGCGACGCCGGGCACGCCCTCGAGATCTTCGCCCCGGGCAATCGAATCGCCGTCGCGGACCCGGTGTATCCGGTCTACGTGGACACCAACGTCCTCGCCGGCCGGACCGGTCCGATCGGCGCCGACGGGATCTTCGACGGCATCCTGCCGATCCGGGCGAACGAGGCCAACGACTTCCTGCCGGAACCGCCCGATGCGCCGATCGATCTGGTCTACCTGTGCTTCCCGAACAACCCCACCGGCGCGATGATCGATCGGCCCGGACTCGCGTCGTGGGTGGCATGGGCCCTCGAACGGGACGCGATCATCCTGTACGACGCGGCCTACGCGGACTTCGTCGCCGATCCGTCGCTTCCGAAGTCGATCTACGAGTTCGATGGAGCGCAACGATGCGCGATGGAGTTTAGAAGCCTGTCCAAGAGCGCAGGATTCACCGGCGTCCGCTGCGGATGGACGGTCGTGCCTCGCGAACTCGAGGGGCGTCTCCCATCGGGCGAACGTCGTCCGGTTCACCCCATGTGGTCCCGGCGCTGGGCGACGCGATCGAACGGCGTGAGCTGGCCGGTTCAACGCGCCGCCGCCGCTGCGTACTCGCCCGAGGGACGTGCTCAGGTTCGAGAGCTCGTCGAGCTCTATCGAAGCAACGCCGAGCGCCTTCGGGAAGGCGTCGCCGCAGCGGGGCTGCGGGTGTGGGGAGGCCTGCACGCGCCCTACGTCTGGGTGGGGTGTCCGAACGGCTTGGGAAGCTGGGCCTTCTTCGATCTTCTGCTCGACCAGCTTGCCGTGGTCACGACGCCGGGATGCGGATTCGGCCCCGGTGGCGAGGGATACGTGCGGATCTCCGGCTTCAACAGCCGCGAACGAGTCGAGGAGATCGTGCAACGCCTCGAGACGCTTCAGGTCCCGGCCTGAGGCGGATCCTGCGCGGCACGCCACCGTTGCAGATCCACCCATTGGGCGACGGCCAGTCGCTCCGGACGCATGTCGGACTCGATTCCGTCGGGGAGGTCTCGTCCTCGACCGAGGATGGTGCCGAGCTGCTTGCGACGGCGACCGAACACCTCCGACACGAACCGACCGAACGCATCGAGCTCGGATGCCCCGACCAGCGGCGTCTCGAGAGGCCGCAGACCGACCATGGCGCTGTTCACTTCCGGCGGCGGCCAGAAGCATCCCGGCGGCAGTTCGGCCAGGCGCTCGACCGCGAACCTCGATTGCACGACGACCGACAGGGGTCCGTACGCCCTGGTCCCCGGTCGCGCCGCGAGGCGATCCGCCACCTCCCGCTGCACGGTGACGCCCCCACCGAGGAATCCGTCCATTCCCGCGAGGACCGCCAAGAGCGGAGAAGCGATCGCGTACGGCAGGTTCGCGACGATTCGAAACGGCCGGCCACCGATCGACTCGATCAGCGGCGGTGACAGCGTCCGCTTGCTCGGCAAGGCGTCACCGACGACGAGGGTGATGCGATCGCCGAACCGATCCGCGACGAGGCTCGCGAGATCCCGATCGATCTCGCAGGCGATCACCTCGGTGCCGGCCTCCACCAGCAGATCCGTCAGTACGCCCGTGCCGGGACCGACTTCGAGGACCACCTCCCCTGCCGCGACGCCGGAACGATCCACCAGCGTGCGCAAGTGAACCGGCTCGATCAGGAAGTTCTGACCGAACCGGTGCCGAGGGCGGAGTCCTCGGCCCGCGAGGAGGGCCTTGATCTCTCCGAGGGTCTGCATGCGACGGAGCGGCGGGATCGCCTCACCAGGTGTAGTCGACGCGATAGCGAATCGTCTTCGAGCCTTCGGCGGGGACCTCGACGATCCACTCGACGGTCGAGGCGTCGATCTTCCGTTCGGGCACGGTGGTGTCGGCGATCGTCCAGTTCCTCCAGCGGTAGAGTCGCTCCCGCACCGTGACCTTCTGCGGCGCGTCCTTCTGATTGCGGATCTCGATCTCGATCGTCTCGCTCATCCGCTTCCGGGCCGTGTCCACCGAGAAGTCGGCGATGGTCCGCTCGCCGACCACGTCGAACGCCTCGCCGAGACGCAGGCGCACCAGCTCGTTGCGTGGGGTGTGGTCGATCATGTCCTCGCCCACGAACTCGAGCGTCCCGTCGCGTGGATCCTGCTTGAAGACCCGGACCTTCCCCGCAGGCAGGGGCATGCCGAGGCGGTTGTCCTCGCGATTCTCGAACGCCACGAACACCGACGCCTTCCCTTGGCCGGAGGGGCCGACGTTGGGACGCGTCATCGGATCCCCGAAGGTGCCCATGCCCAAGGTCGGGGCGTAGAGCAGCTCCTTGGAGACCTCGAACCCCGTGACCGGCGGGAACAGCGCGATCTGCTGGGTGCTGTTCATCGGCAGATCCGTCCGCCGCGGCAGGGTGTACAGGTGGTACTCGAAGAACGCCTGCTGCTCGAAGCCCGCCGCAGCGCTGTCGGCCATCATCTCGACGGTGCGTCCCCTCATCATCGGCGGACGCGACTGGACCCGCTGCACGTCTCCGGCCACCAGCTTGAGCCGCGCGTTCTCGAAGGAGATCCCGGACAGGTTCATGAGGCTGACCCATGCCGTCAGATCCGCTCGGGTCTCGTCGCCGGCGAGCACGAGGTTGTAGTCGCTGCGCCAGGTCATTCCGCCGGTCTGGTAGGTCGCGCGGATCCGGTGGTCGCCGCCCGTCGGCGCCTGCAGGCGCCACACCAGAGCCGGCCTGGTCAGCAGGCCGCCCGGAAGTTCCGGCAGGGAGACCTGCGAGCCGTCCATCGGGATCACCCGCACGCCATCGGCCGTGCGCAGCACGACCTGTCCCTGGTTCGCCGAGAGCAGCGTGCCCCGAATCGACTCGATCCGCTGCGGCCCCTCTCGCTCGATCTCGATCTCGCGATCGAGGTACCGCTCGAGCAGCTTCGAGGGGCTGACGAGATCGAACCGGAAGGACTGCTCGAGCACCGCCGTCTTCGGGTCGGTCAGATCGGTGAAGCCGACCGTGGTCGGATCGATGAACGCCGCGACGTCGGTGAACAGCAGTTCGTTCAACCCGGCCTCGAGAGCGACGGTCCGTTCGCTGCGCACGACACCGAAGCCCGGGACGCTCCATGCGAAGCCGCTGTCGTATCCCTGCCGCTGCTGCGAGACGAACCGCTGGGGATCGAATCCGGCCGGATCGGCCGAGGAGTACACCGTCAGCGAGACCTCGTCGGAAGGGACCTCGGCCGAAACGCCGATCGAGGTGCACAAGGCCACCGTCGCGATCGCGGCCGGCAAGTGGTTGGGAGCGAACGGGCAGGGGGAATGGGTCATGTCGGAAGTCCTCCTCGCAGCTGGACGCGAGACGCGCCCGGTGGCGTCGACGGCCGACGCTCTCAGATTGAAGGCGCCCGAGGTCCCCGACGTTCGCGCCGATCTTCGCATCGAACGGTGGTTCCTGCCGTTCGCGCCGTCATCCCCGGGGATTCCGAAGCTCAGTCGGCGAGGTCGTGCGCCCTCAGGTGTCGAATCATCTCTCGATAGACCGCGATCCTCGAGTTGGGGACCACCGACTCGAAGGTCGCCCCGGACACCAGGCTCACCACGCTTCGCTCCGGTCGAGGAAGGTCGAGGCCCACCGCGAGCTCCGACAGCAACTTCTGCAGCGACAGCAGCCCCCGATCCTGCCCGGCCTCGTCGAGACTCCCGACCCAGACGTGGATGCGGCCGGTCCACAGTGGAATCAGACGTGCCGGCTCGCGAACCAACGCCGCCGCGAGGTCGAGAGGCAGCCACCGGGTCTCGGCAAGTCGCCGGTCGATCCGACCGTTCCCGTCGAACAACGGCGGCGGACGATCGCCCGGGACCCGAGGCGGACTCGCCAGCGCGGCCCAGCGATGCCAGCGGTTGCCCGATCGCCCCTCCGGGCTGGCGGTCTCGGCCATCGCCCACTCCTGCTCCATCACGGTCCGAACCGCCGTCTCCCTTTCGCCGACGATCTCGCGATAGGCCGGCCGAGGACGTCCCTGCTCGTCGGCGAACGCGTCGAGGCCGTACGCATCGAGCCAGCCGAGACGACTCAGATCCACGAGTTCCGGAGAGGTCGCGAACGCCTTGGCGAAACGATCGGGATGGTCCAGCAGCAGGCGAAGGACCGTCCATCCACCTGCTCCATGGCCCAGCAGCAGACGGGCCTCCGCCTCGGGCACGAGGCGATGGCGTCGTTCGAGTTCGGGAACGAACTCCTCCAGCAGCGCCGTCTCGCGGGGACCGTGGATCCCGGAGTCGGCGAAGTGGTGATGCCCCCAAGGCGACGTCGGATCGATCACCACCCAGACGGCCTGAGGCATCGCCTCGCGGGTCCGTTCGATGGCGATCGCGTCCCGCAGCGCCTCGGCCTCCGCGCGTCCGTCTCCCGCGTGCGGAACCACGTAGACCGTCGGCCACAGACGCCGAGACGCCCGCAGGTCGTGGTATCCCCTCGGAAACACCACCCACGCCCGATGCCGAGCCGACACGCCACCGGCTCGTTCGAGCATCGGACTCGGCATCTCCACCTCGATCCAATCCGGCGGTGGATCCTGTCCGACCACACGACGAGCGATCGCGGCTGGCGTCGGCGGAGGCTCCAGGACGAGCTCGATCCGATCTTGGCGATCGTCGGCGAGTTCGACTTCCACGACTCCGCTTCGCCACTCGCCTGCCCCACCGGGCGTGGGATCGGACTCCGGGCGAAAGACCGCCTGCACCCGAAAGCGACCAGCCAGGGACTCGGGACCATCCGGATACCAGCGTGGCGCGACCGCGCCTGGAAGCCGCTGGGCGATGGTCTCGCTCCC
>Ga0075481_10000263_pt1 | contig 18586 bp, 18 predicted proteins | sample DEB08_DNA_11_FD_76337 | JGI IMG/M metagenome (GOLD analysis project Ga0075481, IMG submission 76337) | Aqueous microbial communities from the Delaware River and Bay under freshwater to marine salinity gradient to study organic matter... | ecosystem: Environmental > Aquatic > Marine > Coastal ... | reverse complement strand
GTAAAAGATGGATTAGTATTTTATGTAGATGCTGCAAATCCAAGATCATATCCCGGGAGTGGTGCAAGTTGGAACACTTTAGTAGGAGATAAAAACCTTACCCTTTATGGAAGTCCTACATATCAAACTAATAATTTAGGGGGTTTAGTATTTGATGGATCAGATGAGTATGCTCAAACTACTACTTTTCCAGAAATAGATGGTTTAAGTACATTTACTTTTAATCTTTGGATTAAATATGGTGGTACTGATACATCTGCACAATCTCTTTTTTGTATACCAAAACAAAGTTCATGGGCTGAAGATATTGATTTTAGATGGTATCCTACAGATGCAGGTGGGCCTTTACTTTTATATACTATGAATACTAATACAAAATTTACTAATGAAGATGTAAATTTATCTACTACAGCTTTTACTAACATATGTTTAGTAGTAAACAGTGCTGAATCTAGTAATGCTGATAAAGTTAAAGTATATATTAATGGAAATACAATTACTAATGATACAGGAATAGGATCTAATATTACTGTATTAACTTCTGATACTCAACCTTTAATAATAGGAGGAGGTAGACAAGGTAATAGTGGAAGTGTTATAAGAGAATTTGATGGTAATATTAATATTGTATCTATCTATAATAGATCACTCACAGCCCAAGAAGTCAAACAAAACTACAACGCACTAAAAGGAAGATTCGGATTATAATGGGAACAAGTTACGCACCAAATATAGTAAAAGATGGATTGGTATTTTTAATAGATCCTATGAATCCTAGGAGTACAATACCTAGTGCTAGTACTACTGAAACTTTTAATCTTAAAAATTTATCCCAAAGTGGAAGTTTTATAAATGATACTATATATGATTCTAGTACAATATCACCTAGTTATGCTTTTGATGGAAGTGGAGATTATATTGATTGGGGAAATCAAATTGATTTTTCTTCTTTTTCTGGGATTAGTATTAATATATGGGTTAATTATTCTAGTACAAATAGCTATTCAATTTTTTCAAAAGGAGCATCTAAAAATATAGGAATATGGATTTCTGGGGGTAATACTTTAAATTTTTATATAAGAACAAGTAGTTGGTCAGGTCATACTATTTCAACTTTATCGGCATCTACTTGGGTAAATGTGTGTTGTACTTATGATGGTTCAAATCAAAAAATATATAAAAATGGAATTTTAGGGGACACTAATTCAAAAAGTGGAGCTATTCCCGATGATGGTACAGATTTTTATATAGGGTATTTAGCAGGTATTCCTTCTTTTGCTCTTAATGGTAATATAGGGCCTTACCATATCTACAACCGTGCTTTATCAGCCCAAGAAGTCAAACAAAACTACAACGCATTAAAAGGTAGATTTCAATAATGGCAGGAATAGCAGCACCAAATATTGTTAAGGATGGATTGGTATTTTATGTAGATCCTACGAACCTTAGATCATGGAATGGACCTGATTCTAGTAATGTAAATGATTTAATTGGTACTAATACAGGTACTATATATAATGACACTTCTGGAAGTTATGGAGATAATAATAGTTTCGAATTTGATGGTACAGATGATTATATAGATTTTGGAACATCAATACCACCAAGATTTAGTACAACAGGAGATGGTAATACTGAACCCTGGACTGTTTCATTATGGGTAAAATTTGATTTATCCAGTAACGAATATCCAATTGAATTTCCTTATGGAGAAGCTGGTCGTGCATGGCAAATATTAACAATATCAAGTAAACTTTGTTTTGGGAATAGATATGGAACTGCACTATGTACAGAAAGTGGTACAACAGCTCTTAATTCAAATCAATGGAATAATATTATAGTTTCATTTGATGGAGCTGATAAAACAGATATATCAAGTTGGAAATTATATATAAATGGAGTAAATATATCGATAACTACAAGAAGTCATTGGGGTCTTAATTCAGGTACAAATATATTAATAGGTAGAAGTTTTACTACTTTGTATTATGAAGGTAATATAGGTCCAGTATCGTTATACACCCGCGCCTTATCATCATCAGAAGTCAAACAAAACTACAACGCATTAAAAGGAAGATTTGGATTATAAATAAATTTTTATTATAATAAAATTAAAAGAAAGTTATATCATGAAATCAAAAAAACTTGCAAAAGCAGACATTGAATCCATAACAAATATCCAAGGACAATTCACAGAATGCACTAACACATTAGGTTTATTGCAAATCGATGAAAAAACAATTAATAATCAATTATTAATGCTTGAAGAAAAGAAAAACGAAACGTTTCAAAAGTTGGATGAATTAAGAAATCAAGAGCAAGAATTATTCAATTCATTACAAGAAAAATATGGCCAAGGTCAAATAAATCTTCAAGAAGGCACATTTACGCCAAATAACTAGTTTTTTCAAGTTTTGTTATATATTTATAATAAACATAATTATAGGAGAATAATCGATGGCCGAAAGAATTGTATCGCCAGGTGTATTTACTAATGAAATAGATCAGTCATTTTTACCCCAAGGAATTGGTGAAATAGGTGCTGCTTTAATTGGACCGACTATTAAAGGCCCAGCACAAATACCAACACAAGTAAAAAATTATGCTGAATTTGAAAGTATATTTGGATCATATACAGAAGATTCATATCTACCATTTACAGCAAAAGAATATTTAGATAACGCAGGAACATTAACAGTAACTAGATTATTATATGAAAATGGTTACAAATTGACTAATGGAGCATTAGCAGTTATTGCAGAATCTGGATCAGGAGCAGGACAAAAAAGCTTTGTTTCACATATTCTTCATCCAACCGTTCCTATAAATTATTCTGCAGACGCAAATATATTTGAAGACTCTAGTATTTCAAGTGGTGAGTCAGGATCATTTTCTATAACAGTTTCTGGTTCATATGGTGTTGATAATACATATCCTGGATATTCTGGATTTGCTTCTACTACAGGTGTTAACACAACGATTTCTGCTTCTATAAATGATTCTAGCAATTCATATATAGAAAAAATATTTGGAAGTAATCCTAAATCAATTGATTATCCTGTATATGTTCAATATGAAAATGAAAATATTAAAAACGAATTTAATAATATAGGCGATGTATCAGTTAAGTTACAAATTATTGACAATTACGAATATCTACAAGATTTCAAAGCACCAGCTTCTCCATTTATTACTTCGCAAAAAATAAGCGGAACATCAAGAAACTTATTTAAAGTACATGCATTATCTCATGGCACTGGAGAAAATTATGATTTTAAAATAGGTATACAAAATATTATAACTGCTGCTGAAAATCCTGAACAAACCGGATATGGTAAATTTGATTTAATAGTAAGAGCTGTTAATAGTAAAAACATTTTATTATCTCCATTTGATTCTGACGACACTGACACATCACCAGCAATTTTAGAATCGTTTACCAATTTAAATTTAAATCCAGACTCTCCTAGATATATTTCAAAAGTAATTGGAGATGTTCATAAATATATTGACCCATCATCTAAAAGATTAGTTGAAGCAGGAATATTTGATAACAATTCAAAATATATAAGAGTCGAGGTAACAACAGCTGTTGAAAATAAAATTAATCCTAGTGCAGTACCATTTGGATATAAAGCAGTTAGTTCTCCAATATTGAACCCATCAGCAAGTATTAATTTAGTTTCTTCATCAAATGTAACTACACAAGTTGGAACATCTGGATATAATTCTAATATATTCTTTGGATTTGATTATACAAATACAAATAACTTAAATTATCTTGCTCCAATTCCAACTTCCGGATCAACAACAGGTAATAACACAGATTTTTATTTGGGAGATTTAAATCAAGATGCTGGAGCTAGCTTTCCATCGTCTGCACCATATTCTGGATCAATTGGAACAGCATTAGATGCTGGAATTATAAATGCTAACATAGCTATCGGAACAAGAAAGTTTATGGTTCCTATACAAGGAGGATTTGATGGAGCTAGACCAAATCTACCAAAATATTCTGGAGAAAATATTTCGTCTACGAATGCATTTGGATTTGATTGTTCAGCTGACGGAAAATCTGGTACAACTGCATATAAAAATGCATTTAATACATTATCAAATACAGATCAATATGATTTCAATATGTTAATAACACCAGGGGTAGTTCATGAATTACATCCTTCTGTAACTAATGCTGGTATATTATTATGTGAAACAAGAGCAGATGCTTTTTATGTAATGGATCCTGTTGGAAAAACAAGTAACATTAGCACAGCTAAAAATACTGTTAAAACATTAGATTCAAGTTATGCAGCAACATATTATCCATGGGTCTTAGCACAACCAGCTGGTGCACCTAAATCATTATGGGTACCACCATCAGTTGTTGTTCCAAGCGTATTATCATTTACAGATAGAATTGCACATCCATGGTTTGCTCCTGCAGGATTAAATAGGGGTGGATTATCAATGGTATCTAAAACATATATAAGATTATCTCAATCTGATAGAGATGAATTATATGAAAATAGAATTAATCCAATTGCTAATTTTCCAAATGAAGGAGTATGTATTTGGGGACAAAAAACATTACAAGCATTACCATCTGCATTAGATAGAGTTAATGTTAGAAGATTATTAATCACCGTTAAGAAATTTATTGCTTCTGCTACTAGATTTTTAGTATTTGAACAAAATACTGCATCAACAAGAAATAGATTTTTACAAATAGTAAATCCTTATTTGCAAGATGTAGTAGCTCAATCAGGTTTAAGTGCATTCCGTGTAATTATGGATGAAACAAATAATACACCAGATGTAATTGATCAAAACTTTTTAGTAGGACAATTATTCTTACAACCAACCAGAACTGCAGAATTTATTGTGTTAGACTTTACTATTCAACCAACTGGTGCTTCATTTCCTGATTAATTTTTAGAAATGAATATATTTATATAAAATAGGATATAAAATGTCAATAAACATAGATTTACTTAAAGAATTACCAAATCAAGGTCAAACTCAATTAAACCAAAATTTAGCCGGCGTCGATTACACCGACTTATTTGCTAAAGCGTTTGATTGGGAACCAAAAATGACCAATCGATTTATCATGGAATTTGAAGATATTCCATCTCATTTAATTAAAGCTTCCGGAAGACCAAGTGTAAATAACGGTAATGTAGTATTAGATCATATTAACGTTGAAAGAAAAGTTAAAGGTAAAACAAGATGGCAAGATCTTACTATAACATTATATGATGCAATAGTTCCATCAGGAGCTCAAGCAGTAATGAATTGGGTAAGAAATCATCATGAATCATTAACTGGTAGAGATGGATATGCAACAGGTGCTGCAAAATACAAAAGAAATATTACTTTTTATTCTTTATCACCAACTGGTGAAAAAATAGAAGAATGGGAATTAGTAGGAGCATATATTAATGATGCATCTTTTGGGGATATGGATTGGTCAAATGAAGCTGCGGTAGAAATTTCTTTGACATTATCTTATGACTATGCAGTATTAAAGTATTAATTTTTTCAAATAATGGGAGTTTATTGCTCCCATTTTTACTGTACAAAAATATTTATTATAAAGAGTCTATTCAATTTCATACTGTTACACTTATAACTTAGGTAACATATGAATCGTATATTTATTACATTTTTATTATTATTAACTTTTAATGTATTTTGTCAAGATACTATCTTTCGATTTGAAGAAAAACCAATTATTGGAAAAATAGTATTTGCTGATAATAATATTATATTATATAATAAAAATAATTTTCTAAAAGATATATCAACAGAATTTGTATTTGGATATAAACAAAATAATAAATTATCTATATTATATAAAGAAAAAGAACAACCATTCACTACAATACAAATGAATGATTATGTAATGGGTAGAACAAAAGGATACCAAGATCATATTCCAGGAATACCATTTACAATAGGATTTTTTAGTTCTTATTTTTATACTTATTATAATACAAGAGGTTTAACTAGAAATCCAAAAGTTTCATCATTAGCATTTACTGCAGTTCCATCAATTGTATTTACATATGTAAAGCCTAAAGCAAATAAAAACTGGAGTTTAGAAAAAAGAACTGGGTATCGATTATCTAGATCTGAAAAAAATCAAGTTTCTTCTTGGTGGGGTGCAGCATTAGGAACTACTGTTATGTATATTCTTTACTTTTCTAGATAATATATATTTATAATAAAGTTATTAAAAGGAGTTTTTTATGGCAAAAGTAACAGATCGTTATGATGACAAAAATTTAATTAATTTAGCAAAAGAAAAATACGTTGAAAAGAAAAAATCATCTATTCCAACAGAATTAGTACAATTACCATCTCAAGGTAAAATATATCCAAAAGATCATGTATTAAGATCAGGAGTAATTGAAATACGTCATATGACTGCATATGATGAAGATATATTAACAAATTTATCATATATTCGTGAAGCAATTGTGTTAGATAAATTAATAGAATCTATTACAATAGAAGATATTAATGTTTCAGAATTAGCAAGTTGTGACGTTGAAGCTATTATATTAACATCAAGAATTTTATCATATGGAAGCGATTATCCTGTAACTGTTACAGATCCAAATACTAACAATGTAATAAATAGAACAATTGACTTAACAAAAGTACAATACAAAGATTTTGATTTAGCTACCGATGAAAACGGAGAGTCTAGTTTTAATTGTTCTGATAATTCAGTTATTAAATTTTCATATTGTTTAAAACCAGACAAAGATACTAGCGATGATAGATTAATATCTTCATTTTTGCTACGTACAATTCGTGAAGTAGACGGAAAGCGTACTTCTGAAGAAATTGATGAATTTTTAAAATATAAATTTCCATTAGCAGAATCTAGAAAATTTCAAAAATATGTATCAGATAATGCACCAGCTATTTTAAAAGAATATGAGTTTGAAGGTGAGGATGGAGGCACCTTTATTGCCGGGTTTCAATTTGGACCAGAACTTCTTTGGCCTAAAACCGATTGATAAACCAAAATTACATGATCATATTTTTGATTTGATTTGGTTAGGAGAAGGCAGATGGTCTTGGGATACTATATATAATATGCCAGTATATCTAAGAAAATTCTATACAAACAAATTAAATCAAATAATAGAGAAAAAAAATGAAATAGCTAGTAAAAGCGTTTCAACTTCTAATAAAAGTAAAAAACATATCGAAAAAGGTCCGTTTTAAATATTTATTAAAAAGAATCTGTTAATGAATATTCATGAAACTATATCAATATTAAAGTTACTTCCTAAACAAGGAAAAGGTACCGAGCCTGTAGATCCTGGACAACAAGCAGTAAATAAAGCAGAAAAATCATTTAAAGACAATCTTGAAAATTTAAATAAATCATTAGGAATTAATAACAGAGAATTAGACAAAAAAATTCAATTACTTAATGCATTAGAAAGTGCAACACTTAAAACAGCTGATAGATTTAATATTCTAGAAGAGCGAGCATTAGGAGTACAAAAATCATTAAAACTAAATACAGACGAAGCAATAGCATTTGCAAGAAGTTTAGACGGACTTGAGATCCAAATGGGTGTTAATCGTACTACTGCAAAACAATATATTGGAGAATTACAAAATTTTCTTCCTGGTACTGCAAAACTTATCGAAGGAAATACAAAATATTTCAAAACACAAGTACAATTAAATGAAGTACTTCGTGACAGATTAAAACTAGACGAAAATTCAGCAAATGCATTTCGTACATTAACAAATTTACAAAACGGAGAATTAATACCATCTCTTAAAGAATACGGACAAATAGCTACAGATTTTGCAAAAGGCGAAGGTGGATTTAGATATCAAGGAGGATTTCAAGATTTCTTCGAAGAAATTAGCAAATTATCAGATGATATAGTAGCACAGTTTAGTCGTATGGGTAAAAAAGAACTAGTAAAAACTGTGTTAGAAGCAAAACGTTTAGGATTAACATTAAATGATTTACAAAAGTCTGGCGAAGGATTTTTAGATGTTCAGAAACAAACAGAAGCTTCTGTTAAGTTTCAAATGTTTGCTGGAAAGAAATTTGAAACTCAAACTAATAAAAACATAGCTGCATCTATGGCAAAAGCAACAATCGAAGGCGATGCAGCAAAACAACTAGAAATCATTAATGATGTTATTGCAACTCATGGAGATCAATTAAAAACAAATTTCATGTTAAGAAAAGCTGCAGCTGATGCTATGGGTGTTGAAGAGTCGGTATTAGCAAAAGTTTTAAAAAAGCAAAAAGAATTAGCAAGAATTGCAGATAATAAAGGCGAAGCAACAGAACTTTCAACAGAAGATTTAGCTATGCTTGATAAGATAGGTCTGCAGACCACAACTGAACGAGTAAAAAGAGGTACCGCACAAGATCAAGCAAACTTAGTAGCAGCATCAGAAGCAACTTTTGTAGCCGGCGATATTGTTAAAGCAGCTAATACATTTAAAGACACTTTGATTGACTTTTTTGAAGGCCCAGGCGGTGTAGGAAAATTAGCTGTCGACACATTATTTATATCTAGTGATATTAAATTTGCATCAGAATTATTGAAAGGTTCAGTTGCAGAAGTTACTTCAGGAGCTGCAGCTGGTGGAAACCCACAGAAAAGATTTGGCGGACCAGTAGCAGCTGGAACATCATATGTGGTCGGAGAAGTCGGACCAGAAATATTTACTCCATCTAGTGCTGGAACTATCACTCCGAACAATCAAATGGCATCAAATGGAGGAGGTTCGAAAGCTATAGTAGATGCATTAAAAGGAATGCAATTCAATGTTATAAATAAATTTGATGGTGATGCTATATTGACATCAATACAATTAGCAGAAGGAAATAGATTAACATAGAATTAAGATATGGCAAATTTTTATGACATAAGTAAACAATATACACCTAATCCAAATGGAGATGGATTTATAACTAAATTCAATTTAAATCCAATATATGATCCAACATTAGAAATATCTACATCACCTGAAAAAATTAAACCATATACAATTGACTTGGGTCAAAGTGCTACTGGAATTCCTAGTGTTTTATATTCTATAGATTTAGGACAAAGTGCTACTGGAACGCCAAGTGTAATATACACAGTTAATACCGATCAATCAGGAAAAGGAACGCCAGCTGTACCATATTCTGTTAATAACAATCAATCCAGTACTGGTATTTTTGACATACCATATTCTATTAATACCGATCAATCAGCAACTGGTATTTTTGACATACCATATTCTGTTAATACTGATCAATCATCAACAACAACTTTTAATTCATATCAAAGGCCAGCAAATCAATCATCAACAGCAACTTTTAATTCATATCAAAGGCCAGCAAATCAATCTGGAGTAGGAATACCATCTCCTTCATTCAATGATTTTATTGTTCAAGGCAACGTCAATACAAGTCAAGTTTCCAATAATATTGCTTCTGCTAATAAGTATACTAGCGAAACAATTGAATTAAATTCATCTTTATCACCGGAGGATGCTCAATTAGTAGCTGCAGAAAGTTTTAAAGGTCTAGAATCAAATTTTGATCAAATTGATTTAACAAACAGAAAAGTTTCAGCTGCTTCAACATTACTTGGTAGTAATAGTATATTAGATGGATTAAAAAAATTAAATCATTATGAAACATTGCCATTTTCAGAATTAACACAAGATCCAAATTTACCAGGTAATCCTACATTTCAAGACTATAGAAAACGATTTACAAATAAAACATTTATACATGGTGCTGCAGCAGCTGCAAGAGGTAGTGCTAGAGCAGCTGCCTATTCACTTGCATCATCTCAATCTCCTGGAGGAGCATATCCTATTTTTAATATAGAATCTACATACGGATTTCCAGACACAAAATCAGAACCAGATCTAGATTTTACCGCAAGATCAGAAGTTGCTACAACATGGAATGGATTAGTAGGAGGATCAATAAATTTAAACAATACATTTAAAAAAGGTCAAAAAGTTGTTAATTTAAATCGAGGAGCTTGGCAACAAACAATAAATCCATTGGAACGTGTTAAAGAATTTACAGGAGATAAAGTTTCAGTTATAGATTTTGGACAGCGTGGAAAAAATAATATATATCAATGGAAACCAAATGGATTAGTAAAAAATCTTATTAATCAATCTGAAATATTAGGAAAAGCTTTAGATTCATTAGGGGTAGGACAAACATCAGATCTTATAAAATTTTATTTTACTGGACCTAAAATGCATGCAAATTCCAATGAGCAAGATGATGTTATTGTGTTTAGAGCTATTATTAGTTCATTGACAGACACATTTTCAGCAAATTGGAGCCCGGTACAATTTATAGGAAGAGCAGATCCAAGTTATACATATCAAGGATTTTCAAGAAATTTTGATTTAAACTTTACTATATATGCTTCACATCGTGATGAATTAAAGCCAATATACAGAAAATTAAATTATCTTGCAAGTTATACAGCACCAGAATATTCAAATGATACGTTAGTAATGAAAGCTCCATATATGAGAATAACTGTTGGAGATTTATTAGTTCATCAGCCAATTGCAATAAATAGTATTTTTTATACCTTTCAAGATGCTGACACAACATGGGAAATTAATATTGAAAAAGATCCAACTAATATGGAAGTACCTAAAAAGATTGATGTTACTTTATCCGGATTCTTAATTACCGATTATCTACCACAAAAAGGAGGAAGATTCTATACGTTAGCTAAATCATTTGATGCCAACGGTCAGCCTAGATCAGGAAATAGAGATTGGTTGAGTGATTCTATTGCAACTACAAATACAGAATTTGATGAAGGATCTATCAATGAATTAATTGGCAAATTAAAAAGAGATAAATCAAAAACTAAATCCAAGAAAAAGACATTGTTTAAAAGAAAAGATAAAGAGGATGTTTCTGTAAATAATTTAACCTCCGGAACAGACTCTGAATAGAACTTATACGAAAAAGATAAAGCTTTATAGGAGCACATCCGTCAGAGAAAATTATGATTAAATATAAATTATGAGCAGATACAAAAACATATCAGTAATTAAAACTCCTTCTGGAAAAAGAAGATTTGCTTCTAGCTATATATCTACAATTCCAACATCAGATGCAGATATATATATTATAACTACATCAGTTGAACGATTAGATCAATTAGCAAAACAATTTTATGATGATGAATATTATTGGTGGGCTATAGCAGCTGCTAACAATATTGGAAAAGGTACTTTGTTTGTACCAATTAATACAAGATTAAGAATACCACCAAAAGATGTAATAGAAGAATTAATATAGTTATGTCAGATGTATTTTATTCACAAATAAATTCAGCGTTAAGAAAAGAATTAACAGCAAGATCCATGGCCGGAAAGCTAAATCGTACAACAAAAGGTTTAGATTTCATGTTAGGAAAGATTGCAAATGTAGTATTAAATGCATATGATAATATAGAAGATGATGATCCAGTTGCATCAATAGGAGGAAATAGTGTTACAAGCAATAAATATGGAGGATCATACTTAGCATCTGGAAAAGATGGTTATCTTATTAACGAATCTACAAGAACAGGACCTGTTATAACAGGCGTTTCTATTAATATAGCAGATCAATCACAATATGCAATAAACACAGCAACAGTTAATATTGTTTTACCTGATCCTAGCCTTTTAGATGATTTAGAAGATACATTTTTAAAACCTGGTCGTACACTTGAAATACAAGTGCAGCATCCTGAATCTGCTATATTAAGTGGAAATACATTGTTATCGCAAGATGAAATGCTTTATACAACAAGAATTTTAAAGCAACAATACGGAGATAATCCAGAAGATTTAAATCAGTTCTTTGAAATGAATAAAATGATTTTTAACGGATTAGTAGATGGATTTAAAACTGACTTTCAACCAGATGCTACACTAACTATAACAATATCATTAAGAGCAGTTTCATCTATATATACAGATGTATCATTATTTGTTTCAAATCCAGATATACCTAATGCTTCAATCGATCAAAAAGTTACAGATTTATTTTCAGAAAAAATTAAAAGTACAATTAACGGGGTAGTAGAAAAAAACAAAAAGAAATATCCAAATGGATTTATACAAGAATATCAAGTATTAGATAAAACACCAGTAAAATCAGATCGTACAATATTATATGGACCTTTATATACGGCTCGTGACAAAACTAAATATTCTTATAAAACATTTATATCTGTTGGTTTATTAATAGATTTTCTAGAAAAATTTTTATACGAACCAGTTACTAAAAGTAACTTAGAAGATTCAAAAAAGCCAGTTGTACCTAACATGAGAATTATTTGTAATGACAATATAAGTAAAACAAATTATTATGATGAATTAGTTTCTGCAGACCCACAACGAATATTCTTGTATCAAGGTAATGAAGCAGAATATAAAACAAATAGCTATATAAGACAAGCAGGTACATCTACTCCTATTACTGGACCAGAAATACCAACTACAAATCTAGTTGTTTCAGAAACCATTAATGATCAAATGACTGAACAATTTATGTTAGAAGATGATTATACTATTAGTTATTACGATGGCATTGAAAATATAGATAATGTTCCAGGATTTTATCAATCAAGTAATTCAGCTGACGAAACAACAAAATATGGATGTTTGTCCAGAATACTAATTGAACTAGAAACAATTTCAGAAATAGAATCAACATTGAAAGCAGATACTAAAAAACCATTTACAATTAAAAATTTTATAATAGCAATATCAGACGAAATTAAAGTTCAAACTGGAACTGGAGTTTTTCCTGGATTAATTTTTCATCCAGAACTTCCTAGTACATTAATGTATCATGATGCAGAATATTTAGGTTTTGATAGAAATGTTGCAGAATATGAAATACCAGTTTTTGCATCAGTCGACAAAGGAACAATTGTTCGTGAAATGAAACTAGGATATGATTTACCAGATGAATTTAAATATGCATTATTTAATTTTAACGCAGCGAACATATCTCCAAATAAAGCTTCTTCATATAACAGTTATTTAATATCCGGAGGAGAAGAACGATCAGACCAAGAAGTAGAATGGAAAAAAAAGCATGACGATGCTAAAATTGTTTTAGCTGAAGCAAAATCAAACTTAACATATGATTATCGAGACAGTGAAAGAATAAAAAAATTACAAGCTGCATTACAAACATATGTAAATTATCCAACACCATCATTAAAAGAATCACTAAATCAACAAAAACCAAGATGGTTATATACATTGGAATTTACTATTGATGGTATAAATGGATTTAGATTTGGAGATGTTTTACAATTCAGAGGAATACCACAAAGATTTCGTGACGACTTTGTATTTAATGTAGAAAAAGTAACACATAATGTAGATGCTACTGGTGAATGGACTACTACATTGTCATGTAGAAGTAGAACAATAAGTAGATCAATAATATAATGAGACAAAAAGAATATTATAGTGAAGACGAAATTGTAAAAAATCAGTATACTACTGGTAAAGAATATATGACTAAAAGTCGTGTAGAATATATCGGATTGTATCATAAGTATATAACCGGAGAAGTCTATACATTAGGCGAATGGAATGTTAGGAAATCTATTTCATTAATACCTTATGAAGAAGAATCTGCAGATATAAAAACATATAGATCTAATAAACCTAAAATAAAAACTAGATATAATACTCCAACTGTATTTTATCCATCCCCAACTGTTAATGATATTAATAAAAAAAGTATAACTAGACATATTTTAAAAAATGTATCAACAAATCAATTAATTGAAATTGATTCAACAACAGTTAAAAATTATCAAAAGAAAAAAATTGATAATAATTTATATCAATTAGAAACTATAGAATGGAAAATATCAGGAACTTTAAATACAGTAATAAAAAATGGTATTTCTGAAATTGGAGTAGTTGAACAGAATATTGAAACAATACGTGAAAAATCAAAAGTAATGCCAGAATTATTACAATACTTTAAATCATATTCAGAATTTTATACAGATACTACATATGAAGTTCCAGAAAATATAAATCAATCTTTTACATTACAACCTACTCAAACTACAGAGAATTCTTTAACTTCAGTATCAAATTCGTATTAATATTTTGATATTTCCAAAAAAATTATTATTATATTAATGTATGATAATAATTAACGATTCAAAAGAACTAGATTCGTTATTACAAGATATTAAAAATGAGTCTCATGTATTGGTAGTTCCAATATTGGCAGATCATCAATTACATCCATCTATTAATAAAATATCCTGTATATACGTATATTCAAGCAATGAAATTGAATTCATTGTTCCTATACATCATACAGAACAATTAACCGGGTTTAAAGAACATCTAAATAAACTACTCGATTTGGAATCTATATTTGTTCATGACAAAAAGTTATGGTTACAAATGGGCGGAAATAACAATGTTTATGATGTTAAAACTCTATGGTGGTATACATACGGAGAAGCATACGACGAAAATCATTATTATACATCAGCTCATCATTTTTACTGGAGAAGGCATACTAATTTACCATATGTAAATACAATTATTCCATTAATGAAGCATATTGAAATGTGTCAAAAAATTCAAAAGTATGCGATGCCAATGATTATTAATTCAAAATTATCAGACTCATATAAAAAATTTAATAATTACTATCCAAAAATATTTTCTAAAATTGAATCTAACGGAATGCAAATAACTAATTCATTTAAAATGAAAGAGTTAATTAAAGATGGTCGTGTTTATTCTCAATATCATTATCATACAACTACAGGCCGACCATCTAATGCATTCCGTGGATTTAATTTTGCTGCAATGAATAAACAAGATGGAACTAGAGATGCATTCTGTAGTAGATTTGAAAATGGTGCATTAGTTGAATTTGACTTTGATGCATATCATGTAAGATTAATTGCACGACTAATTGGATATGAGTTACCCAAAGGATCGGTACATACATATTTTGGTAAATTTTATTTTGGTACTGACTCATTAACACAAGAACAATATGAACAAAGCAAACAAATAACATTTAGATTGTTATATGGTCATATTGAAAAAGAGTTTTTAAAAATTCCATTTTTTAAAGAAGTAAATGATTTTGTGTATTCGTTATGGAATAAATGGAAAACGAATGGATGTATAGAAACACCGATATTAAAAAGGCCAATGTGTAAAGATACTTTGATTGATATGAATCAAAATAAATTATTTAATTATTATCTTCAATCATTAGAAACAGAATTTACTGCAAATCGATTATTTCAATTATCAATTTTATTACAAAAATATAAAACATGTATAATATTATATACATATGATTCTGTGTTATTTGATGTTCCAATTCATGAAGCTAAACAAATATTGCCAAAACTAAAATCATGTTTAGAAGGAGATGATTTCCCTGTTAAATGTAAAGTAGGTAATATTTATAGTAAAATGAATGACTTCAAGTTATGATAAATAAAATTATTAATGAATGGACATATCAATTGGATGCTGGATATCCAACTAAAGATTCTGATTATGAGATTCTTCGTTCTGTGTTACGTGAAACCAATATGCTTTCTGAACAAGAAATTGATCAAACAATTTATCAAGCTAAAGGATTAAATGAACAAGATGAAGGTTTTTTAGAAACCATGACTAATGAGCTACTTTCTGCAAATGTTAAACAGCCAGTAATAGATGCCGTTATACAAACATATAATACTTTATCTCCAGAAGAAAAAATAGCATTTAAAGAAAATTTTAGAACTCATTCAATTGATTCATATGTAAACGGCGAAGGATATAAAACATTTGTTAAATTTTGGCCAATTAAAGGCGGAGATCAAGGTAGAGGAGAAGTACCAATAACTCTAGGAGTAGCAGGAAGTAATTCTGGAGGAAATCAAGATAAAGATATTAGATTAGACAATAAAGAATCATGGGAAGTAAAAGAATTAACCAAAAATGCAGATTTTGATCCTGCAGGCGATGGGGATGTTAATAAATTTCCTTTTACATTTGAGCTAAGAGATTTTTATAAAAATATTATTGAGCCATATTCTGATTTAGGAGATGTTTTTGATACGTTATCTCCAATGGTTGACACAGAGTCGCATGGAGCATTAAAAAAAATGATTCAAATAATAAACGATCGATTTGCACAGGAAGTTCAAAGCCCAGCAACAGTTGCTATATTTCGTGAAGTTCCATATGGAAGATATTGGGAAAATTGGTATAGAGGATTTCAAGAATTAAATAAAATTTTCTATCAAACAAAATTAGACACAGATGTTAGAGATACAAGAATAACTACTAGTCAAGACGGCAAAAAACAATCATATTGGGTAAGTGACGACGAAGCTGAAAAAATTAGCACTGCTTCTGCAACCAATAAGCCAATTACAATAAACATAGGAAATACTATAACAAACGAAAATAGAGAAGTAATTATTTGGTTTAAACGATTAGAAAGATCTATGTTTATAAAAGATCCAGCATATTTGACACAACAATTATCAGCAATAAAAACTAAATTTTTTAATGGAATTACCGGAGTAATTTGGTATTTCAAATCAGATACTACTCCGCATATAGGTTATGCTAATGATTTTGTGAATCATAGTGTTACTAAAGGACATTATCGAATGAAACTTGTAAAAACTGCAGATTTAAATAAATATACATTCATTGCTGCACAAAGTTAGGACGAAAAGTGAGGACACAACTATTGTGCACATTTGCACATAAAAATAATTTAGACATAGTTACAGAATATATCAAACAGAATTTCGAAATTCCAGAAAATAGAATATTTGTATTTGCAAACTATGAAAATAGAAACGATCTATATTGCACATTTAATGCAGAAGATAACGGGTATCGTGGAAAGAATACAATTTCTATACATAGAAAAAAAGAAACCAATACATTATATACGGTTAATGCTTTAAATGAAGTTATCAAAGATTTAAATAATGGCATATTAGATAAAACAATGATTATACCATGGGAAGCATTTGAAAATTCTTTTATATTAACTGAAGAAAATGGATATCGAAGAATAGATTTAGTATTTGTACGAAGAATTAATTTTTAACTATATTTATATATGTAACAAAGAAAATACTATCATGATTAAATTGAAAAGCTTATTAAAAGAAACATATGCCTGGGAAAGGAAGGCAAATGGATCTTTACCTACATTAGAAGATGTTCAACAAGAATATAACAAGAAAAAAATGAAAGAAGTCTTAAAAGACAAAGACGGAAATGTTCGTACAGATCTAAAATATACTGACAATCAAAACTATCAACCAAGCATTGAATTAAAAAATACAGAAATGAGAAGTGGTACAAATTTTACAATAACAGTTAGTATAGACAAAAGTACTCCATTTGAGATAGAATTTGATGATTATGATGAAGTTGATGATCATGGATATGAAAAAGCAATTTATCTAATGGGTGCCGACGATGGTGGTAATGAATGGGGAATGGAAGGATCAATGGCATTTCATGGAGAACTAGAAGATTTTGATATTGACACATTAGAAAAAATAGAGAAATAATGAATAAACTTCAAGAAAATATGAGAAGATTTGGTACTAAGAATCTTCAAGAACAAGCATTATACAAAACCATGGCTGATATGTATAAAGCTTTAAAGTCTGGCCAAGTTGATGCTGCAGGAATGGCTGAAATATTAAAAAGAGCAGATGCTCCAGTTATATCAATTACTACAACCGGAATAGGGTTAGGAAATGACTCGGAAGCAGCTATTCAAAGCGTATTTGCTGCAATCAAAGATATTAACACATTAAATAAAGTATTTCAAATATTAAAAAGATCAGTAGAAGATTACATTGATGATGTTGGAGATGAACTTTATGATATGAATTATCACGGAGCCACAAATGTCCCCACAGTAAGACAATCATTACAAAGACTTGGATATCAAATTAAACAATAAAAAAATTAAACAATTACACAATTAACTTTGAATTAACGAATTAATTACTTATAATATAATTAATAAATAAACAAATAATAACAATTAAACAATTAAAGGATACAATATGAGTTTAGACTTAAACGCCATAAAGGCGAAACTTAACCAATTAACAACAACTAACGACAGAAGAAATAACTATTTCAAGCCAGAGCCTGGTAAACAAAGAGTAAGAATTGTCCCTTACGTTCACAGAAAAGAAAACCCTTTCCTAGAAATGTATTTCCATTATGATATTGCAAAGAGAAGTATGCTCTCTCCAATAACATTCGGCAATGCTGATCCAGTAGTAGAATTTGCTGAAAAGCTTAAGAAAACTGGTGATAAAGATGACTGGTTAATGGGTAGAAAAATTGAACCTAAAATGAGAACATATGTTCCTGTTATAGTAAGAGGCAAAGAATCAGAAGGCGTTAAATTTTGGGGATTCGGAAAAACAATTTATTCTGAATTATTATCTATTATAGCAGATCCTGATTATGGTGATATTACCGACTTAATGAATGG
>Ga0075481_10000261_pt1 | contig 18592 bp, 8 predicted proteins | sample DEB08_DNA_11_FD_76337 | JGI IMG/M metagenome (GOLD analysis project Ga0075481, IMG submission 76337) | Aqueous microbial communities from the Delaware River and Bay under freshwater to marine salinity gradient to study organic matter... | ecosystem: Environmental > Aquatic > Marine > Coastal ... | reverse complement strand
TTGCCATTGACAGAAATTATTATAAATTTTTCTATTAGGAACCGTGAGACCTTCTGTATCTAAAATATTACTTAAAGTAAATTCTACTTTATCTCTATCTTCAAAATCTTTCTTATTTATGACAAAAGTATCTGAGCTTATATAAGAAGTTAAAATTTTCTGACCAAATGGATTTTTATTTTCTCCGCCAAAATTAATATTATCTAAATCTCTAGCCATCACCCTTTTTCTAGAGAGCCTCCGGCCTAATAAACTACTTCTATCTTTCATAACATTAGTTATGAAATTATTTATATTCGCTATAGTTAAAGTTGGTCTAGATTGTTTTCCTTCAGATGAATAACTCAATTGAGATAACTCACAAGGAATATACAGATATATTTGCCCATTATAAACTAAATCATTTTTATAATTTTTAGAGCCATGAAATCTTAAAAACCCTTCAAAATCATTAAGCTTAATTTCAAACAAATCTACTATCTGGTTATTTTGTAATAAAAATAAATCTGACATTTTATTTATTCTCCTTTAGTGTGAATTTTAATGAAAGGATGAGCGCTCGGAATATTAAACTGCAAAGCATTAGTAGAATTAGATATTTGAAAATCATCATCAGAAGTCTTAAAAATTAAATTTTTATACTTATGAACTAAATGCTCCATAAGAAGATTAGACCTATTATCTCTTTTTTCTTTAGTTTGTTCGTAACCATATAAATAATCCATTAAAAATATTTCTGAATCTACCACACTTCCATCATTATGACCCAAAGAAACAGCATAATCTACGAAATTCCCTTTACCTAACCCGTCTGTTTGCGCCACCATTAAATATCCATCTTGCTTGTACAAATCCGCAGCTTGCTGCAATCTATAATATGATGAATCAGCTTGCTTTCCATTAATAATCGTATTAAATTGAACTTTAGTTAAAATTTCATTTAAATTAACAGGGTATGAACTAGGATAAAATTCTTCTACCCCATAACCAAGCTCTTCCCAAGCTTTCATTATAGCTTTGCTTCTAGCATCATATTTATATTGAGGATCAATTCCTCCTTGAGTAAGGAAAATGCCGTTTAATAATTCCGAAGACGAATTAACAAATGCAACATCTTCTTGAACACTATCAGTATGCATTTGAACAAAAAACAATTTGAACTTTTTATAAGTAACATCTCCAGAGCTTTCGCTAACAATAAAATCTGTTTTCGTGTCTGGAAAACTTAAATTAGAAGCAGAATTTGTTAAATCCTCTTTAAATTGAATTGTATTAGCATCTATTCCTCCAGAAAAATTATTTACAGTTTCTCCAGCTGTTTGATGTATTTGGAAATCTATAAAAGGGGTTTGCCCCCCTCCCGATCTTGACGCCCACCTCAAAGTATTTAATGTCGAAGTTATAAAATGAGCAGAATTGACAGATGAAGAACCTTGGATATTAGCAAAATTAGTCTGATAAAGATTATAAGAATATGCTGGTGTCCTATCTATCTTTTCTACATAGCCTGAAGTAGTTTCAGTGTATGTTTTTTCAGTAGTCACTCCTTGATCTATTTCTACAGAATAAGCATATCCATAAGTAAATATTTTGTAATCTCCTTTCCCAAAATCTGTACCACTTGTTTGGGAAATCAATATTTTCAAAGAAGTATCAACCATATTAGTAGTTCCACTATATCTAACCGGATATTTACCATCAAACTCAGATACTAACTCAGGACGACTACCAATAAATTTAACCTGCGGATTATCTTTTTTATATTTATCGCTATTATAGTAAATAAACGTTTCTTTTTCGGAAGTTTGCTCTTGCCAACTTATATTTGTAGGCCAACTCGTTGGAGAACCCCATTGATCTACATACACTTTATAGCTTTGAACCCATTTTTTGACAGTAACTGTGAATTTTTTCATTTTATTATCTTGCCTATCCACGTAAGGAATAGTTAAAGTCTCATCAACATATTCACTCTTGACTGTTTTTATCTCATACGTAACATTATCTAAAAACTGTAAAACTTTTCTCGTTGGAGAAAGTACTTCTTGTGTAGTTTTTGTGGAATCTGTTGTTGCAACAGCAAAAACTAAAATACCAAAACTTGGATTCAAAACATTTCTTAACTTGAATTGTGTGCTATAAAATCTAGACCCATTAGTTATTTTTAAAAATTTTTGACCATAAGCCTCAACGACCTCTCCGCTACCAGATATAGATTGCTCTGTTATTTCATCTTGCCAACTTGTAAACGAAGATCCAACAGATAAACCGGCGAAAGAATCGCTAGAAAAATTAAACGCTAAAAAGTTCCTATCAAAATTAACATTCCAAAAATTTAAAAACACATTTGGATTTTGCTCCGTTGAAACCGGCTGAACAGATAATCCCGTTTGGCCAGCCACACCAAGAGGCTCTATTTTTAAACCTTGAGTATTAGCAGAAGATATTGTAAATCTCGATAAATTTCCAGAATAATCTTTTGTAACTATATTTTTATTCGTTACATCAACTATATTAGAAGATAATGGTTTTTTAGAATCTTTATTGTTTTTTATACTTATCGTAGAAGAAGCCAACAACAAACCATTAGAGTCGGCTTTGACAGCTCGCCCAATAGAAATTTTTTTTCCATTCAGATAAAAATCTTGATTTTGATTTCTATTTGTAGTTTTACTATTCATGTTAGTTCATTTAAAAGATTGAGAGATTCATTTTGAACGTCTTGTTCAACTAAATTTATATAATTAACATAATCTATTTGGCCTCCGTTCACATAAATCGCGCTATTTCTATCCTCCGTATCTGTATCTGTAATGACGAAACCTTGTCCTCCTCCAACCCCAGCAACAAATTCAGAATATATATCTTTAACTATATAATAGTTGAACTGCTTCAAAACTCCATTATCTGTATAGTTTAAATTATCGAAATTAAATAAAGCCCCACCATTACCCCCAACCAAAGAATTAGGCGTCACCCCTTCACCGCCATAACCGTACAAACTAACTCTATTGAATTTTAATGTCAGTTTAAAAATATTATTAGAATCAACATTAAAAGAATATTCATTTGGAGCCAATGTGTACAAAGGTGATGGATATGTAGAATTACCCACAATAGAAGCGCTCACATTATTCAGTAACGGCTCAAATATAATTTCAGCCTCATTATACCCCATAAAATTATAACCATTTCCACCATTTTCATTTTTTAACAAAAGCAAAACATCCACAGGATTATTATTTTCAGTAACTTTATATATTATTTGCAGTTTACCCGGCGTTAAAACAATTTCAGGAGGAGCAGATGTTGCTGATTCTATCTGTTCTTGAGTTAAATTTGGATTGCTACCTCTGAATACTGGGCCATAAACATAACTACTTTCTGCTGATAATGGCGACACAGCATTATTTAAAGCTTTCAATCGAGCATAATAGCTAGAACCAAAACCTAAATTTTTAGCCGTCAAGCTAAAATCAAAACCACTTAATGCTGCATATTTTCCAAAATCTGGCAATATGTCTGAACTATTACTTTCAACAGGAAGAAATATTTCATCAACCAATGAAGAAAAAGAACTATCAGATGCTAAATCCAATTTAAAGCCAGTAACATAACTATTAGTTTTAATATAAGACCAATTAAATTTAGCATGAACACCATCAGTAGCATTCCAATTTAGAACTGTGTAAAAACTATTTGGAACTGGCGGCTCATTAGGAGCTCCAGTTACTCTCACGCCAGTTACGTCTATAGTTATTTCGTCATCCTCATCTCCGTTATAAGCTAGAGTATTTATGGTTATTCTAGCTGTTTCATAATCATCAGTATCTGTTCTAAAAGGTTTATGAACAACATAAAACTTTGAGTTTGAATTAGGATTAGCTTCAATCTGCAATTCTGATTCTAAAGATGTAAAAACGTTTAAATCTTTCAAAAGAAACAGTGTATCTACTTCATCTTCCGGCGGGATACCCCCTACATCAACTTTTTCTATTGATATGTCATATCTGACAGGAGTATCTCCAGCATTTCTAATATTTATACCAGTATAAATACCGAATCCTGTTGGAACATCCTCTAATTCTATTCCGTAATAAGTAACACTCATGGGACAAAAGTAACAATACTATTAAAACCAGCATAATAATCTGCTGCTGATTTGAATTCTATAAATTTAGCTTTAATGCTGTGATCATCTTTAAAATTGTAAGTATGACTCCATTCAGGGCAATAAACCTTTATTGTTTTATTATAAGGTTGAGGCAAAGTATAATTAAATGTATTATATCCTATCTTAGAATCAAAAAACTTTAAAATAGCCCTAGCTTCCCGATCTGATCTATTTGAAAAATTTAAATCAAATTGCAAAACATTATAATTTATACCCGCTTTAGCGTATTCTCTAGTAGAACTTTCTAAATCTAAATTTCTCAACCTTATCTGAGAAGGAACGCTATAATCTATATCTTGTTTGAAATAAAAATTTTTAGTAAAATGAGAATCATTTCCTAAAGGACCATTTTCTTCTGGAAGAGAACCTTGAACTGAATCCCCAGTATAATAATAGTACCCCCTATCTCTAAACACTGAACTATCTACATACACTACATCGTTATATTCAAACCCTTCTAAAGATGACGTATATGTCCTTATATATTGTTCATCCAACTGCACCAACAAGCCTTTATAATCCAACGAACTATCATATAAAGACTCTCCTTTTATATTAATTGAATTTATATTATTGTAAGGAGTAGAATGATCTATGTCTAAAAAATAAATTTCAGAATCTTTTTTGTATGGCGTGAACAACTCCATGTTTACTCCCTCGAAATCCTCATAGATACTTTTCTTTTTAGCTTCTGGAGTATTCTCAAAAAAAGCTATCAAACTTTTAGCTTCTATATCCGTCAACCCATCATAAGCGAAATTAAATGTAGCTGTTATAGGATTTATATTTCTTGCAACGCTATTTTTATAACCATCATCAAAATCAGTTGTTGACAACTTACAAGAAAAATCAACACTGCTACCATAACTTAAATTAAATAACTCATTTATATTCCTTGTCCAATAAAAAGTACCACCTCCGCCAGCTAAAGGAGAAGTTTCTAACCCAGCCGGAACATCCTTTTTTGCAAAAAATAATCCTTCTATATTAAAATAAGTTTCAAACAAATACTTTTCGTAAGATTGAATTAAAGCTTCTGTTAAAACTCCATCAAATCCAATTATGTCGTAATATTTTATACCAATATTTCCATTATTTCCCCCTATTTTTAAATAGCTATTGAACCAATTATCATTAAAAGTGTTTAAATCAGCTATTTGTTTTCCATTGTGCCTCAACTTTAAATTTTTTGTTGCTCCACTCTTGCTGAGTGTGATGCAAATTATATTCTGAGTGTTATAAATTTTTGAATAAGCTTCGTAACCGACACCATCTATATATATTTTTCCATCCGTATTAAAAGACGCATCCGAAAAAGAGTCATTACCTCCTATCTCTAATTTCCCATAAGAAGAAGAAAATGAATTACTTGTATCAAAATGCATCAGCGTCTGATTATCGAAAGTGGTATAAGAATAAGGAGCAGGATCAAAACAAATAAAAATAGTTCTACTGTTAATATTTTCTCCAACCTCAAAAGTATTGCCAAATAAATTTTCTTTATTAGACAATTCTAGATAATCAGCATTAAAATCAACATAAGGCTTTTCTTCGTCGTCCTCAGAAGTCTGCTTTAGATAAGAATCTGCTGCAACCTTATTAGTCCAAGAAGTAACATCGTAATCTTGATTTAAAGAAAAATCCGATAATGCTTCATTATTAAACCAAAACCTAATCCCATCCACCCCTTTTTGAGGGTAAGACGCTACAGCAGTAGACAACTGAAAATCAACCACATCATATTTATTATACGATTGAGTTGAATCATAATCACTAATATTTTGAATATTTAATCCTGATATCAAATAACTCATACCAAAACTTTCTCCTCCGTTATCATCTTCTCTATAGAAGCCTGACTTAACATATAATTTCCAGAAGAAACACTATAACTCTGACTAGTCATAACACCGTTGATCGAAAAAGTAGATAAACTTTGCCCATAGAAATCTTTCAAATAAATAATAGTTGAAATATTCTTTCCTTTCGTTGTTACTATTTTGCCTAAATTATTCGCGCTTAAATCTACACTTATATTTTTATTTAATTTGGCGCATCTAAAAGGAATTGTTTGATCAACTTTTAAGAATATTGGTCTATCACAAGAAGTGGAATAAGAAAAAGAAACAACATTACCTAAAGAATCATTCGGATCATCTGGATAGAAATTATTTTGATCAATATAAGATTTATAAGAATGAGCAATATAAGATGGTATAGGCTTACTTTGCCTAGCTGAATTAGATTGTTCTTTCATGTTTTCAAATAAAATATTACTATACCAATCAAACTCCGCTGAAATCAAAACTGGCTGAAATGGCTCTACAGAAAAAGACACATTTTTTAAAAAAACATTGTTTATTGTTATTCCCGCAAAAGAAACCGTCACGGCGCTTTCATCTGTGTTAGTCACATCTAAAAAAGAAGGGAATGATCCATTCAAATAAAAATCACAAGATAAATTCCCAACAACAGCTCCCTTTGGAGCATAATTCAAAAATGTTCCATCACTTAATATAACAGGCTCAACGGAAGCTTGAGCAGATAAAGAAACTTGCTCAGCATAAAAGATGCTTCCATTAATTCTAAAATCAATGTCTTTATAATTAAAGAATTTAGCCATTTTAATCTACTGTATAAGAAATACTTGACATGATAGTACAATTAATATCTGTAGCTGATCCTCCAGCTTGACAAATTCTAAATTGAACTAATTGACCTTCTGCAAAACTTGGATCACCCGAAAAACTCGTAAAAGTAAATACATCCCCAGCGCTAGACACACTACTTAAATTGAATTGAGCTACTACTCCATTTGTCGGTAAAGAAGTTGGAGCTGTAGCAGCAACATCTGAAAAACAATCTAACTCTTCATCGGTTCCACCAGAAGAAGCGTTCACAACTGATATTTCAAATCTCGCACCAGCAGTAAAATGCGTTAAAGAAGTATCAGCTGTTACAATTTTTATTTTTTTAATTGTCCCGGCATAAGGAGCTATCCCAAAAGCGTTATCGGTGCTGCTACTAGCGTTAGCGCTGGTAGAAGAACTTTCTTCAAATGGATTTATATAAATATCACTAGATACACACCTTGTGTGATAGTTTTGAATAAATTTACCTTTAGTGTAATCAGAATCAGTAGTTAAAGATCCTTTTATATCTAAATCGCCATCTCTATTTATAAAAGCTTTTATAGAAGAGGCTGAAGAAGTATCCGAATCAACTCTAAAAACAAAAACATCTTCATAAGAATCCGCCACACCATCGTCATACAGACCTATACCCCATTTGCTGACATTATTCGTAAATGTCGGACCAGTCCCGACAGATCTAGCAAATGTATACACTGAATGCCTAGGACCAGTATAAGAAACTTCATCATTATTAAAATTATTAGTTTGAAAAACTTCCGAAACAGAAGAAGCTTTACCTTCTATCTTCAATAATCTATTATCCGTATTACTATAAATATGCAATTTATTATCAGGAGCAGTCGATCCTAACCCTAATCTTCTATTAGATAAATCATAAACAATATTATTTGTGCTTAAAGAACTTATCGGCCCTATGCTTAACTTATTCAATTGCATAGTTAAAAACGAAACAGCAACATTATTGCTTATTCTTATTCTGCTTCTTGAAGAAGTCGCATTAGCAACATTAATAATCGTATCTTCACCGTGAACTTCTATTGGACTACTTGGTGAAGTCGTACCAATACCCACAGCAGGAGAAGAAACATTATTAGAAACGTAAAATATATCATTACCTAAACAGATATCATCTGTATTACTCTGATTAATATAAAAAATATCTGAAGCTACAGATGTTTTAATCTCTGCTTTACCCGGATCAAATATAATACCAGAAATGCCGCTTTGGAATTTAATATCTCCACCATTTACATACAATTTATTTGTTACATCAGAAGACCCATCAAAAATACCAACATTACCACCTGTAGTTATATTAAAAACTCCAGTATAATTAGTGTCGTCATCTGAAACTTGAATATAATAATCTGAGTCAGAAGCTTTTTTAATATTTTTCCAATAAATATCTGAATCAGACATTGTTACAGCAACAGATCTAGAAGAACTAGCTCCAGTTATTCTAATTTCTGGATTTGTTACTCCATTATAATCGCCAACGTGCAAAGAAAAAGTTGGATCGTCATTATCTATTCCAACAAACCCGTTATCACCAACAGTTATACCACTAGGCACAGTTCTCCCTAACATACTGATCCCATCAGTACTTTTGGCTTTCAAACCTGTAAAAGATTGCTCTAGTTCATCCAAGCTCAAAGATCTTGTATCTGAGCTTGTGGAAACCGCAAAAACATAACTATTAGTCATGTTAGGGCCAGATATTGGAGTTAAATCTGTAAATTTAGCCATTTTAATTTAAATATGTTTTATATGATAAGTTTACACTCATTACATCGTCTGATGACGAACTAACTTGTTCTGAAACAATAACTGCATCCGAAGCGTTAAAAGTGAATATAGATGGATCATCTCCTTTATCAAAAGAATTAAAATTTTCTTCATCAATAGCATCTATAAGATTATTGCCATCAGCGTCAGATAATCCAACATTATTTAATATAGATGCTTTCACATCGATAGAAAAAGAAGAATATGCGCTAGAAGACAAATCATCAAAAATACTTTTTGTTTCATAATCATCTATCTCTATCGTAAAGCTAGATGTAACCTCTATTGGATACATATTATGGACCTCAATAGGAAATTGAGAATCAGCGCTTGACACACCATATATAGGAACTTTAGGTATATTATAATCAATATTAAATTGAGTTATTCTATTTGTTGTTGACCCCTTTGTTGTTAATATTATATTTTTTACTTGAGGCACGAAAACTGATCCAACATTTTTATTTCCAGAAGGATTAAAGTTAGGCCCTATATCACCATATATTTCAAATTGAGATTCTATCGATGGAACTTCACCAACAGAACAACTAACACCATAAGAATTTAAATAACCATTATTAAAAGCAAAATATTTATTTTTATAATACAAACCGGCGCTAAATGGAATAGCTAATCTTGATCTTTCGCCAGTAGCATTTAATATAGGATCTGAATAAGTCATATATCTACTCACTGACATGCTCGCCGTAGGCACAGAACCCATGACTTGTTTTAAAAACCCTTTCCCAACAACATTTATTGGCTCATAAGCTAAATTATAAGAACCATCTACAGATAGAACTCCAGATAAAGCCCTTTGGTCAAAGTAAAATATATTTTCGTAATTTGTTTTTGCGTTTTTCATCCTAGATCATTCTTAGAAAGTTCGCCGCCGTATCTTTTTTCATTACTGATAGTTCTTAAAACAATAGAATTAATCTGCTTAGCCATCTTCTTAGACATAATAACATCATTTTGCTCATAGCTATTAGAATCTGCGCCAAACACAGAATTGCCAGCCCTATCTATTTTTACAGATATATTAGTATTATTATTGCTAGTACTATTATTATTAGTTGTGCTGCTAGCCATACCCCCAGACTGGTAGGCCCCCGAATTCATAGCGTTCATTGTTCCCAGTCCGTACTTCTTAACAGCTTTATTATTCATGATATATTCACCACCAGTAAGCATTGCAGGAATTGTATCACTTAACCTAGAACCATGAGGAACAAATCCACCTGAATTATAACCTATTATACCACCCACTTGCCTTTTACCTATTCCAGAAGCTATACCAGCTCCACTAGAAAATAGCCTTGAAAATAAACCCGCTTTAGAAGCTTTTTGCGCCGCCACAATTCCTTGACTTGATAAACCAGATGATATTGAAGTCATGCCGCTAACTCCTTTTCCAACAGGACCCGCTGAAGCTTGAGACAAGAAATTATTTATATAAGCATCATTAGCTCCTATTTTTCTTAAACCTGATACAGTTTCTGACAATGTTCCACTTACGCTGGAAGCTAATGTATTTAATGGTATATTATTTACCAATATATTATTTGCGTTTTTCTGCATAAATTGCCCAAAAGCATAATTACTTTTTGAAGCAGCCTGTTGTAAACCTGCCTGTGTTGCTGCATCCGCCCCAGTCATCTGTCCAGCCTGTAAAGCCGCTTTACCTTGCGCCCCAGCTGCACTACTAGCTGCCATACCAGACGCTCCATACGCCATCATTATACTGCCAGCCGCAGCCACAATAGAACTAATTAATTGAGCTCTTTTCATTTTTCGCTCATAATTTTTTTGGATTCTTCTCTCTAAAGCTTCTCTTGCTTTTTGCTTCTTATCTTGAAAATATTTGTCTTCAGCTAAAGCATAAGAAGTGAACATATCATCATTGATACGTCCAGCAGAATTACTAGATATATAATTTCCAGTGAAATCTAATTCTCCAGATTTTAATCTTTGCTGTTCAGGTCTAAGTGAATATGCTCCTCCAGAAGCAAATCTAGGAGCCATGTTAAAGTTTAAATTATCTAAACCTTTCGGACCCCCCATCATTCTAACAGCATTTCTATTTAAGACATATTCCCCATCTTCCAATAATGCTAAATTTCTATCTCCGGTTCTTCCTCCAGAAATATACATTCCATTTTGAGCCTTAATGATGCCTCCGCGCATATTACCGGCTGCAGCCGCAGCAGCACTACCTGCCGTACCAAATAAACCCGTCAGTGCGCTACCAACAGCTCTTTGAGCTAAAGCCCTGAAAACTTCCTGCTGCAACATTCTACCAAAATCAATCGCCATGTCAGTGAAAGCGTCACCTAAACTTTTAGTTCCTTGAGCGACCTCACTTAAAGCGTTAGCCATTCCATCTGCAAATCTAGAAGGAGCTTCTCTAGCTAAATTATTTAATATAGCATCAGATTCTGATTTCATAGCCCCGATACCAGCTCTAAAATTACCCCCTAAATCTACTCCCTCTCTAGCTCTAGCATTAGCTCTTCCTCTTATTGTATCATCAATTCTTCTTTCTATTTCTAAGACATCTTTTCTATTCTCCAATTCTTCTTCTAGCATTTTTAACTCCATTTTACTCCAACCATCTTTTTCCGCAGCTATCCTTAAAGCTTCTTTATCTATTTCCCCGGATTCTTTTTGTTTCTCCAAAGCCTCCTCTAAAGCTGAAGAACGTGTACCAGTTTGAAGAGAAAGAGAACTTTCTACCTCACGGAACGCAAAGAATTTATTAGCAGCTTGATCACCAAATGTTCTTTTTATTGTTTCGTCATCAACATTAACATTATTTGGCAAGCTAACAAAATCTTTAATTTGTTTAACTTCTGCATCCCCACTAAGCTGAACTCCAATTAACCGAAGAACAGTTTGATTTAAATCGTTTAAAGCATTTGTATTTTGAATTTCAGCATTTAATCTCAAATAAGATTGCTTCATTTCAATATCTAATTGAGCATCTTCTGCTGCCCTTCTCTGTTGAATTATATCTTCTTCAGCCTTAATTCTTCTTTCTGTAATTTCTTTCAATCCTAAACCATAATTAGCCCTCGGATCATTCATAGCATCTTCTGAAAGAGCTATTTGCTCTCTCCTTCTCGCTTGATCTATGTTTGAAGCAAATCCTAATCTCGAAGAAGTTATTTCGGCGGCTCTGGTTCTAGCTAAATTTTTCTCATCTATTCTTGCTTTCTGAACAGCTAAAGTTTCTTCGGCTTTTATCCTTTGCTCAGATAAAGCTTTATTAAGTTCAAATTCTTTTTTAGCATTCGCTGCTGACGCTTCAAATAATTTTTGCTCGTCTTGTTTTCTTTTTAATAAAGATTCTAATTCAGCTTTAGACTTTTCTTCTTGTGTTAAGCCTACAGCTTTCTCAAGTTCCTGTAAATCTTTAGCTTTTTGAATTAATTTATCATATTGCTTTTGAGCGGTCTCAACTGAACCTTCATAAGAAGGTTCAGCACCACCTTTAACCCTATTCAAATACTCTAACTGTTTTTCTATTCTAGCTGTTTCTTTCTTGATTCTCTTCGATGCTTCTTCTTGTGATAAATTACCATAAGCATTATCCGTTAATTGACCGACATCATTAACTTCCCCAAAAATCCCAACTTGAGGATATTCTGAAAAATATTTCTTATTAAATTCCAATACAGCATCTTTTTGAGACTGTTTTTGTATTTCATCTATATTTATATTATAATTGCCTTGTTTTAACTGCGGCAATATTCTATCTCTAAAAATCTCACCAACAGCTTGAGATTGAAATAAATTCTTTTCAAAAGAAGCGGATATCTCGTCTGCATTCTTTTCTAGCGCTTGCCTTCTTTGATTTATTTGATTTTGCTCAAAATTATCTGAATCTTGTGCTAATTGAGCTAACTGATTATTTGCTTTTTGCCTAGCTGCAGACTGAGCGAATTGATATCTTTCTAAATCTGGCAAATTGCTAGAAACAAAAGAAGAAATACTATCAGTAAAAGAAGTAGTAAAATCTAGTATAGTTTTATTTATTTGTTGATCAGATCTAGCTTGCTCTAAAACGTTTAATGTTTCGTTTGATATCCTGTCAAATGAATCATTTATAGACCTAAATATATTATTAAAATTGTCAGCCGCAGCACCCCTGCTTTCAGAGAGAATTTTTCCTAAATTGACTTCAAAATCTTTGGCTTTAATATCATCAACTAAACTTTTAAAATTTTTAAAAATAAATTGCCCAACAACATTGCTTCCGTCCTCTAAAATATCAAGTAAATCTGCATTAGATTGAGCGTCTACAAAATCTAAACCAGCCACATCTTGAAAAAATCTAGCAACAGCATCTGTGTCAAAAAATTTATTAGATTTCTGCTCTTCAATTAATTTAACAAAATCATCTAATTCTCCTTCTGTTACTTCACTTAAATCATCAAAAAGCTGAAAGTAATCCCTTAAAACCTTAGACCTAGAACCCTCATTTAAAGTTATCGATCCTGTTTCAGAAACGTCAGTCCTATAACCTAAATTTTGCAAAGCCCCAGATCTTCTTTTAGTTGTAGGAAAAAATTCTTCTAACTGAAGAATAGACGCTATAAAACCTGTCTCATTGGCTTCTCCAGTTTGTTTTGATAAAGCTAATTGATTAGCTCTATTTAAGCCTGAAAGTCTAGTTTGTTCGTAAGTTTTTAAAGATTCTGTTAATTTTTTAACATCATTTCCAGCGGCTTCAAAAGATTTTTGCAAATTCACATCTTTTATCTTTTTTAAAGCTTGTGCGGCTGAATCAGAAGCTAACTGAAAATCTTCTCCAGACAAAGAAGATGCCATTGATTTTTGAGCCTCGATGTACTGTTTAGCTGCTGCGGCGTTTTCTTGTGTAGTAGAATTAAATTTATCAGCAAGCTGAGTATACTCTTCTGCTGTTAATGACATTGCATTTATAGCAGAAGCTGCTCCAACAGCAGCCCCAGCTAAAGCCCCTATTGGTCCCGCTATCGCAAAACCCGTTGATATAGAAGTTAAACCTGTACTCAATGTACTTTGAACAGCTCTTTCATTTTCTGATAAATCAATTCTTTGCCTATTCCCAAAAGCTGCTTGTTCTATTAAACCAGCAATCATAGGTCCACCAAACGCTAAAGCCGTTCTTCCTCCTGATCCCAATAAACCTCCTCCTCCACCTCTACCACTACTTGTATTTTTCTTTGTCGCAGATGTATTTGTATCTACTGCAGCTTTATTTTTCTTTTTAGAATTCGCTAAAGCTTTATTAACTGAATCTAAAGCTTTAGTAGATCCTGTTGCAGAGTCAATAGTTCTAGCATAAGTCCTCAAGTCTTGACGCAAAATATCTCGCTGTTTAGTACTTAAATCTGTGCTTTGTGTTAATTTCCTCATTGCTCCTTGCAATTTATAAAAAGTTTTTTGCAATTCACTTCCAGCTGCCGATAAATTGTCTATACCTGCCGCTTTAGCTGTTATAGTACCCTTAGGAGCGAAATTAGGAACGTAGCCTCCATAAACCATTCCAGCAGCACTTTGATTTCTATAAGAATCTTTTAAAGCATTACCTAAACCACCATGATCTGCGATAGCAGATGCGAATGTTGGTTGGCTCGCATTTCTAACATGAGGAAATGGAGTTTCAGAATAAATAGCTTTTTGACCGCTAATAAATTCTTCGAGATCCATGACTTCACCTTTATAAGCAAGATTAGGAATGAATCCACCACTAGCGCCTCTTCCTTTAGCAGCGGTGGTCCTAAAAATATAGTTTTTCCATTTTCTTTTTGGATTAAGAATTTCAGGATTATTTTCTATAGCTTTGATAAATTTATCCTGAAGACCGGAAGCAGTATTACCAGTGCCGCCAGCTTTCATTTCATACATTTCACCAGCAGATAAAGAATAACCATCTATACGAGCATTTGATCCTCCTTTTAAAGCTGCAGACGAAACAACATCTGGCCTAGCCGGAAGAGAAAAAGATTGACCTAATGAAGTGGTTCCTTTTAATTGACCACTTCTGAGTAAATTTAAAATAAAACTTTCATAAGCTGTTCCTTGAGCGATATTTAACCTACCCCCACTTCTTCCTCCTCTAAAACCTTCGATATCCCAAGGAACATATACCATTTGATAATTTAACGCTCCAACAGCAGCAGCTCTTTTAGCTTTTCTTGCTCCTATCTTCGAGCTTGAAGTAGCATATCCCATTTCTTGAGCTTGTTTTTCAGTTAAAGCTCCAGTTCTAATACCTCTTGCTATAGCAGCATTATTTAATGCGCCAGTAAATGGATTTCTATAGCCAGCTGCAAAATTAGGAATATGTCCAGAATTTTTGTTTCTTTTAACAAGATAAGTCTTATCTACGTTAATATTTCCATAATTTTTTTCTAAGCGAGCTTGTTGCTTTTTACCGTAACCAAAATTTTTATTTTGTATTAAAATATTTTCTGTATCTATGTATTCTGGGCCTTGACTCGTAAACAATCTAGCGAATTCAGCTCTTCTCAAATTCTCCGCTATAGCCCTAGGGGGCTTATCTCCAGCTGCATCATCATAAAAACCTCCTTTTGCTTCTGCTAAAATAGAAGCGTCTGCACTCATAAAATCAATAGCAGAACTAAACCCTCCTTTTAAATTATGAGCGGCTTGAAGTTTTCTTAAACTCTGACTAATCCCACCTTCAAAAGCTGCTGCGTTATTAGTTTTTATAGCTTTTAAAATAGCTTTTTCAAATTTATCTCCAAAAGATTTACTTGCTTTTCCAGTCGCGGATGATGTTAATAATTTTCCATAACCTTTTACTTTTGTCGCATCAAAATTAATAATTTTGTCATAACCAGAATCTAAAGTATCTCTAGTATTAATATTAGATCCTTCTACATCAGCGTATTGTTCTATTTCTGTTTTTGATCTTTTGTATTTTGATAAGCTACCTAAAGATAAAGAGCTAAAATTAGGAACAAACCCTCGATATTGATAAGGATCTACACCGACTTGCCTCACCGCATTTGCTCTATGCAATCTTCCTGCTCTAGAATTTTTAGGAGGATTAATAAATGGCTGAGCAAATCCGGGCATATACTTAATATCTTCAGCAGTATTCATCACTCCCCCGACAGGAGAATTAACAACTTTACCCGGAGCATATCCACCAGCAAAAGCGCCAGCTCTTTCAGCCATTCTTGTTGAAGCAGGAATATAACCCCCACTTCTTGTTCTTCCAGCTTGTAAGCCTCTCGCTCCGACAGAAACTCCTTGATTTCTTAAAGTTCCAGCCAAGCTATTTGCTAAAGCTAACTGTTCTCTATACTGAGCTGTCTGCTGTCTCGCTACACCTAATAATATCTCTGCTTGTCTTTTTTGATTTCCAGTATTACCTAAAATAGATTTAGATATATTATTTTCTGATTGCAATATGCCAAGAATGGCTTGTTCTAAATTTTGTCTTTTTTGTGTTTCGGTTGTTATGCCAGCTATCTGAGGTAATGCTTGAGCTACATAAGTGAAAGAACTTTGAACTAATTTAAATAGAGTATAAAAAGCAGCGATAGCGCCGGGACCAGCTAAAACATTTCTGATACCTTTCAATAAACCATTAGCCAAATCACTCCCTAGTCCTTCTCCGGTAATTACATCTGTAATAGCTTCAACTATAGAATTAGCTGCTTTGGCCGCGCTTTTAGCTAAAGGTTCAAATGTAACACTACCAATTGTTGAAGCTAGTTGCTGAGTATTATTTCCGACCTGAACAAGTAATGCAGACAAAGTTTGATTTAATTGAGCGTTAGCTCTTGAAGCTTCATTTGTTGCGCTGGCTCCTTTTATTAAAGCTGCGTTATAAATACTTTGTTCTGAATTTAAATCACTTACAATAGCTTTTAAAATATTGACTTGATAAACACCAGCGACTTGTTCTGATAATTGAGCTCTTTGAGCATCAGCTAATCTATTATAAGCGTTAGCAAAATTTTGCAGAACTGTCGTAGCTGGTAAAGTATTACCTTGAACGTCTCTAACAGCAATATTAAATTCTTCTAATCTATCGAGAGTATCACTACGCTGTAAACGAGTGAAAATTGTTTTCAATGCGTTACCGATAACAGCACCACCTCTAGCAGTTCTCTGTTGGGCTGCAGAAATTAAAGCATTTAATTGATCTATATTAACTCCTGCTTCTTGAGCGGCTTGACCAGTACGGGATAGACCTTCAGATAAGTCCCTCGCACTAACAGCAAAAGCCTGTTCAACTGCAACTAATTTATTTAAAACTTGAGTTGTCGTAATACCACTTTTAGCGAAACCGTTAACTGTAGCAGTTAAAGCAGCAACAGATGCTTCAGCCCCCAAACCAGCTAGACGAGTTAACGTCAAAGCATCATTAGTTCTTCTTAGAGTTTCTTCTGCGCTCAAACCTTGACGAGAGAATTCAAGCAAAGCCTTAGAAGCATCATTAAAAGAAGTAGCAGTTCTTTTACTAATATTAAATAGTTCTTTTCCGAAAGTCTGAAGGTCACTAGTGCTTAATTGTAAAATACGATTAACATCTGCCAAATTCTTTTCAACTTCAATACTAGCTTTAGCTAAAGATCTAAAACCAGCAATAGCAGTACCCAGCACAGCAGTAGACGCACCGAAAGCAATAACACGCGCATTAGAAGCTGCCATCGCTGATTCGAAATCATTAACGGCACCAGTAATTCGACCCAATGGCTGAGTAAAACCTCGCTCATTAATATTAAGATTAATCGTATTACTCTTCGAAAATCTTTGATTATAAGCTCGTACCCCTCTCTCAATAGAATTAATTAAATTCTGTTGATCGGCTGCTACATTGACTTGAACTGGCATACTACACTATTTACACTAAAAAATAATATAAATTCATGTTATCCAAACAATTTCATCATATCTTCCATAGAAAGTGAGCCGCCCTTCTTTTTAGCTTCTTCTGCTAGAGAAGTGGTTTTTTCTCCTTTAGCTTTGAAGCCAATGTATTCCATATCTTCTTCTGTCGCTCCCACAAGAGTTTGAGCGGCATTTTCCTTCTCTCCTTTTTTATCTACTAGCTTCCTAGCATTTTCATTTGCATTGACATAATCAATGATTTTTTCAGGGTCTTTTTTGATATGGTCAGGCATCTTATCATTATTACTGAAAATATTTTTAAAATATCTTGAATAAATAAGGAGTTTTAATTGATTGTAGCTTAAATCACAGACAGGTTTACCATAAAATTCATGAGCATGTTCAGCAAAAGGCATAAATAAATTATAAAAATCTTGCAAAACAATGAACTGAATAGATTCATCGTTAATGTTAGAATATACTTTATTATATTCTTTTATAATTTCAAACAGATCCTCAGAGTCGATATCATCGAACTCTTCTTCAGAATAAGCCAAATCTGTTAATTTAGAATCTTTATATAAACATTTTAAAATATAAAAATCATTTACTCTTTCTTCAGCGTAAGATTCAGCCGTTCTCGAAAATAGCGCCGCCCTTTCATTTTTCATTTCGTTCAGCTTTTTAATTCCATCAGCAATATCTTTATTTAATCTTTGAATTTCTTTTTTTAGATACTGAACTTTTTTATTATTTCTTAGCTGTTGAACAAAATCTTCTTGCTGTTTTATTCTTCCTTCTTGCTTGTCGCTCCATTCTCCTTCTTCTTTGAGTCTTTCAAGAGTTTCTTCATGTGTAGGAACTCCTCTATCTTGAGCTTCTTTGAAATATTTATCATACACATCATCAATATCTATTTGATCATCAAAAGATATATGCTTTAAATAAAAAGAATTCCCTAAGATGTGTATCTTAGAGAATCCTCTTTTAATATCCCTGAAAGCCCTTCTTAAAGAATCACTCTTCTCTTGAGTTATCGGATTCTCCTGATTCTCCTGATACTTCTTCTGGCTCTGGTTCTGGTTCTTCTGGTCCATCTATTTCTTGAATAATTCTATCG
>Ga0075481_10000252_pt1 | contig 18894 bp, 10 predicted proteins | sample DEB08_DNA_11_FD_76337 | JGI IMG/M metagenome (GOLD analysis project Ga0075481, IMG submission 76337) | Aqueous microbial communities from the Delaware River and Bay under freshwater to marine salinity gradient to study organic matter... | ecosystem: Environmental > Aquatic > Marine > Coastal ... | reverse complement strand
GTCTTGAAACATCTTGGATTTGTTGGAGCGATGATGATGGTGAAACTTGGCAAGGAAATCCACACGATTCGGGCACAACTCCAATCAACGACCACATCAAGTTAGCAACAGGACCATGGACGGACGCTGGGTTGTATGGAAGTATAGGCCAAATAACAGGTAACGCAATTTACGAAACTGCTGTCTATTATTGTTACAATAAATTAGCCGGAATATTTTGCTTTACAAGTTTTGACGGAGGAGCAACCTTCGAAGCTGGCGGACAAATTATCGGATTGGCCACCACAAACGGAGGATTGCATGGTGCGATAACAACTGCGCCAGATGGAACTGTGTATGTTACTCCTCGTGTCGAGACACCAACTGTTATCGTTTCGAAAGATAACGGATTTTCTTGGTTTGAAAGGACCATGGGGGAAGATGTGAGCACACCTTATCCAAGGAAAAACTCTGAGGTATCCACTGACACCCAATCTAATGCTTATCACATTTGGACAGGTGCTGATGAAGGAATATACCTTTCTAGAAGCATCGATTCTGGAGAAAGCTGGGAGCAGGAAAGCCTCAGAATCAGCCCAATTGAAGTTATCTCAACCGCATTTCCTCAAACGGATGCCGGGGACTCAGGCAGATTTGCAGTCACCTATCTTGGAAGCGAAAACGCATCACTTCTTGAAACTCCCAACCTAGACGGAAACCCTTGGGACGGAAATGGACATTATGCTCCCAACGAAGTACATTATCACCTATATGTAACATTCAGCCTCAACGCACTTGATGAAAACCCAGTCTTCCACACGAGAAGAATCTCAAGCGACCCTATCCAAATTGGAGCGATTTGCCTTAACAGCGGAGACTGTAGAAGCGACCAAGGTGGATCTAACAGGAACCTCCTTGATTTCAACGACCTTCATATCGATAGAGAAGGGCGTGTTTACATCGCAATTGCAGATGGTTGTACTGGAGAGTGTGCGACAATGGATTCCCCGACTCCAGCTGATTCTAGAGACCGAAGAGGGATCATGTACATGCTTGACTTTGGGCCGAGCCTCTTGGTCGAATATGGAGTATTAGAATCTCCAAACCCTGTCCTAGAATCACAAAATAATACTGACTCCTTCGAAAATTACAGCTCTAATTTAATCGCAACTAGAGAAGATTTTGAAGCGTGATCAATTTTTAGAATGTATTTTGATGACGTCATTGTCTTTACACTCATAGTCTGCACCAACAACTCTTCTCGACCTTGAATCAACCGCCTTGATGAATCCATCTCCAAGGTCTGAATGCACTTTGTATGCAAGAGATTTTGCGGCAAGCAAATTTGGCACCACAAATGCGTCCGGCAGAATTCTACCATCTCCATCTTTCCAAGCATTCTCATCAGCAACTGGATAAACAACGACATGGTCAAGGGCTTTGAATAATACATCAGAAATCAGTTTTGATACTCCAGTATTTCCTAAATTAGCCAATTTTTGCTTCATTGTTGAGAGGGCTGATAATTGAGCATCGGACAAATTTGACTCGTCGACAATTCTGAAGTCACTATCCCCTGAATTATACTCGACCAATCCACTTGAATCCGCTCGCCGGAGAGCCAATTCCATGTCCGCCATGGTAGGTTGAACGATACCGTCTATGGATAGGACATTCCATGTTTCTTTATCTACCGAATCTGCTTTGTTTGCAGCAACATGTATAGGAAATAACTGTCTTCTTATCTCTACTGCAAGTAGCCTAATTTTAGTTTCATCCCAAATCCACGGGGTATCAATGTCGCCATTTTTTGTTCTCATAGAGTCCAATACTTGCAAAACTTGGGGTAAGGTAGCACCTAAGCCAGTGAACCTTTCATGTAGGAATTTGCTAAACCCTTTCTCCCCTTCAGCTTGTACTTTTTTCGATGCTCTAGACCATCCATCGTTTAGCAAGCCAAATATCCATGAATCTAATTCAGTAGTTAGAAACTCTGTTTCGGATAACAATGATGATTCGATATCATCAACTTGGGTTATTGGATTACCTTCTATGTCTGTTGTACCTGCGGCATCGACTACCTGAATTAGAGCATCACAGTTTGCCAAATCAGATAGAAAAGCATTGCCACGACCTCTTCCCTCGGATGCACCTGGTACTAGACCCGCAACGTCGACTAAGAAGGTTGGTACTAGGCGCTTAAACCCAACACAGCTCCCTGTTCTAGGCTCACAAATGCTTCCTTTTCTTTCGTCGCTCTCGCCAACAGGAGGTAGACGTCCATCACCCTCTAATTTCTCCCTCAATTCTTTGCAAGGACATGGATTAGGAGATTCTATGAATGCAACTCCAACATTGGGCTCAATTGTACAAAATGGATAGTTGGCAATATCTACCTTAGCAAGTGTTGCTGCGCTAAAGAATGTTGATTTCCCGACATTCGGCTTACCTACTAAGCCAATTCGCATCAGCTTCACGCCTGAGTGATTCTATCAATCAGGTCAGCTTTGGTGCCATTCGTTGCTAAATCCATAGATTCGGCAAGTTCAACCAGTTCTGCCTTCTTCATCTTCATCAAATCTGACTTGGTTGATGGCTTGCCACCTCCCTCAAGTAGGGTCTTAGCTTGTGCAACCCACTCGTCGCGCTTTACTCTTCCTGGGAAGAACTCAATTGCTTCATTAACTGTATCCTCGAGTTCGCCACTCATCTTAGAAATCTGCTCGTAAGTGAAGATTCCTAAAGCGTTCAACTTCTCTTCTATAAACGGACCTACTCCATTAATTGCTTGAAGGTCGTCCTTATCAGAAGCCTTTGCAGTACCAAGAATACTGAAGTCAATCTTCGAAGCATTTGCTCTGACTCGCTCTAATTCCTCTCTCTTCTTAATTTCTGATTTTGAAGGAGTTTCTACTGCCTCTTCAACCTCAGAAGATTCCTCTTCTTCAGTCGTTTCTTCTTCAGTTGTTTCTTCTTCGACTTCCCCAACGGATTCCTCTTCAACAACTTCTTCCTCATTGGATTCTTCTTCGTATGGAACGAATTCGATACCTAGGGTATTTCGAATGTTTAATAGTGCGATGTCCAACTCTGGTAGATTTATTCTGCCGTCGGAATTGATGTCCATAACCTTGACCAAGTTTTCAATGTCCCATGGGGGAAGGTCAGCGATGTCTGCAACTCTAAGTGCGTTTGCAAACTCGAACATGTCAATTTCTCCGGAGCCATCTACATCAGCCCAAGCAAAGAATTGGGCAGTTGTCGTTCCTCTACCGCAAAGCCACTTGGTCAAAGTGACCAAATCTTCATCGAAGGTGATTGGGAATTCATCAACCTCATCGTTGTGAAGAGATGTTGAGACTTCAATCACTGTCGAACCACCTTCACCTTCTTCATCACTCTCACCGATGATCAGTGTTGTGTCAACTCCGACCCCTCTGCCAAGGAGGGAGCGAATTGTTGTTGTTCCATCGACTAAGTTGTACGTTGATATATCGCTCACAGAGGAAACTGGGCTCTCAGAATTCTCTCCGAATAATAGAGTCTTGACTACGCAGTTACCTGCCATGATGAATCCAAGGACAACTCCATAGAAAGCGAATGCTCCAACCAAAGCGAATCCTGCAATGCTTGCAGACGGGTCTTCGACCTCAGCCTCGATTAGAGCGTTTTCTGACCACCCATACATCAAGAAAAGAATGGTTGAGACTAGACCACCTGCTATTACAAACCATGAAGCCATGCTTGCAGAACCTGTGAGCTGTTTCCTACCAGACAATGGATAAGAGTGGAACAATGCGCCTAGGCAGAATAATCCTCCTGTTACATACATGAATGACGAATTTATTGCGTCCGCAACGTTTGCCATTGACCCGTCCCCAATCATTACATTCAATCCAGTGAAATAACCAATCACTGCAAATAATGGAAGCATGATTGCGCCTGCTGCAACTGCAGTTGCACCTGGACTGTCAACAACCGCACTTGCGTTTCCCTTGATAGTAGCAATCATGTTTGATGATGCTGCAAATACCGGGAATAATCCAAGGGTTACCAAGATGGCCCCGATGGACTGAGTGAAGTTGTCTGCGTGATTTGACTCTGAAAGGAAGAACGGAGGGATTGTAACGAATAGCAAGAACATCGATGCTTTGGTCAAGCTTCCTGACCAAATTGGCTGTCCTGTAACGTGCGAAAGAATGTGATATCCAACTCCAAACATTAGTGCCAATGGAGCCCATGTAGACAGCATGATATCTGCGACCCAAACGGTTGATGTCCAGTCTAAGGACTGACCTAGAGCTGTGCTAATCTTACCAAATATTACAGTCAGCAATGCAAGAAGAAGGAACCAAGATGGGACTGAGATAGGAGAGGTCCCTCTGTCTCCAAGGGTTATCATAGAATTAACCATAAGACTCAGTGCTAATAACGCAGAAACTATGCCATACAAAGCCATCTGCGTGGTTTCGAAAGTAATAACGTCGAAGTGATCTAGTACAGTTAGAACAAGTCCCACAAATACTTGACCTGTCCAAGCAAGAGCAATGAACGATGCATTTGCTTCACTCGCTAACTTTGCGTTGCAGGTTCTTGCGTGTGCGACCAATGCTCCTCCAACAAGGATTGCGAAAATTGCAGTACTCATTGCTACAGAATTAAAGTAAGCAAGTGCACTTCCATCATCGTACCCCCAACCGATATTGGAGAGGGAATCTAGTGCTGTTGAATCGTATGTGTGCCAAGCCGATAAGAAGCCTCCAATCCCTGCTAAAACAAGCCAGAAAACTCCTGTCTGCATCCAAGTCTTGGCTCCATTACCTTCCTTCTCTTGAAATAAATCTGTAGCTGGCCCTGCCGCTTTTGTAAGCAAGAATAATCCGAATTGTCGGAGTGGTTGTGTCATTCCGCCCACTCCTTTTTGGACGATGTTTGAAAATAGTAAGTAAGTTACGAGAATTATTGCGCCGGTTGTAACTGCTCCTGACATAATTCCACCTCAGTCCGAAAGGACTCCTCCGATTAAGTTAGAAATTATCATTCCTGTTCCAACAAGAATTCCAATCAGATAATACCAAATTCCTGAGCCACCTAAGTTATCCATCAATGGCACAATTTCCCCAATGACAGGCATCTCATTCCAACCGAAAATATTGCTGTACATAGCAAGCAACCCTGCTAACCCAACAAACATTATCACGATAATCATTCTTGATGAAGATGGTTCAGCAACACCTTCAGAAACATCTGGCAAAATTGTAGAATTGGCCATTTTATCACCTTGCTCCCCATAGGGGTAAATAATCCCACTAGTGGTAGAGTCATAAAGATTGACCAGCAAATTGTTATGGTGAGCGGAGATGATTCATCTGGTTCCCTCTACGATTCATCCCTACGCCCAGAGGTATTGGGAATTCTTCATCAAGAGAAATCTCTGTCCTCCACACCTTTTTACAATCACAATCGAGACCCTCAAATTCCTCTAAAACGCCACTTACTGAATATCTCTCAATAGCTGCAACAACCTCTTCATCGCATGTTCCACAATTATGAGAACCGCGTATTTTACCACCAGCGGTAGGGTGAATGATTAGTCTTGAAACTTGGTCACTTGATCCGTTACCGGAATTTGTTGGGTGAATGTGAGGATGTGCACGATGAATTAATTCGACAAGGGACCAAAGCCATGGTGGGCGATATTCATTATTTCTGAATAATCTATCGATGACGGTTCCTTTCTGTATATTCATCGGATTTACACTAATTTCATCGCTTTTATCGGCGACGTCTAAAATCCACTTTACACCGTGGTTTAGCGCATCGCCCTCACTCATAAAAGGAGGTTTGAACATTAAGTATGTCTTTACTCTTAGACCAAATTTATTCAGATTTTCTACTGCCCTATCCCAACTTTTTACGCTAAATCCTTTGTTAACATGAAACTTCAAAACCTCATCATCGTAGGCTTCTAAACCAATTGCAACTGAAAATTTAGGGTTAATTGAGGTCGCCCACTCAAGTTTCTCTACAGTGAGTTGTTCAGTTCTACTTTCAACAACTAATTCCTTTCCAAGTTGATAACAATCTTTGAGGACCCGCTCTTGGAAATCTACTGGTATTTCTCTATCTTCTAAGAGGCTACCCGAGGTATAGACCTTCACCATTCCCATGTTCTCAAAATCATCGAATTTAGAAAGGGCGTTTTCCCATTGGGAGTGTAAATCATCACTTGTTACATCATCTCTCGTATCGTTGAAATATCCACAGAATGTGCAACCGCTCGACCACCACCAATGACAGCCTTTTGTTCGCAAAATGACTGTTAATGCGGTCGTTGGTGTACCATCTGCAAGTGTTTCTGGGGTGTAATAAACCGTAGCGGGGTACTTAGCATCCCAGGAATTCTTCCTCTCTTGCGCCCATGGCGCATTGGCTGGAGCCTTGATCAAATCATGTATCTTTAGTGGTTTTTCATCCGCAGAACCAACCATCGTGAGTTTTTTACTAACCATGCGTAACACTCCTTTTTTGTCAATCCAAATTTTGCATCAAAGAATCTTCAAAGAAACCAACCATTCTTGTTTCATACTCAACCGTGTCGGTTAACATAAGTGTAACATGCTCATCACTTGCCATGCCTTCCCCAATGTCGTATCTAATTACTGAATCCTTAAACCAACACTCAATATTTTCTTCAATTCCGTTTTTCAATGCCTCGTCACACATCTTTTGCCCGTGATGTTGACGCACTCTCTTGTCTTGATTGCCGTGTGTAACGTAAATGTGTCTATCTCCAACTTCTGTCCCTGCTTCTATTGGATAATATTCAATCAAATTCTGATTAGCAATTATCTTTCCAGCAAAAATTCCTGCTCCGCCCAAGAAAGTTGGATACCCCTGGAATTCTAGTTCTTCAACAACTATATCTCCCATATTTGAATATCCAGAATCGAGCCAGATTGATTGAATTCTTTCATCTAAGGAAAATGCAATCGCTACCGTTCCTGCACCCATTGAATTTCCGAACAATCCTATTTTTTCAGGTTCAGCGTCCTGTTCTTCTATAAGCCAATCAAAGACTGAGATAACGTCAACCCATTCATCTTGGCCACCTGAAACACGATTATCATCAATCGATGATTCGCCATGGTCTCTCAAGTCGAATACAATCACGTTAAATCCCGCATTAGCCATCATACCAGCAGGCAATAATATGGCTCCGTCTGATTTACATCCTCTGATTCCGTGAACGAAAATAATCCAAGGCATAGATTGATTTTGATTGAGATACCAAGCTGAAAGATGGATATCTTCTCCATCTACGGGGATAGTAGCATTTTCATAACCATCCCACCAATACTCTGATAGGCCCGTCATAATTTCATCTGAGATATTTTCACTATTTTCAGACTCATTCAGTGGGACCTCACTCCTCAATGGAGCAAATTCAGTAGGGGTGTTTTGGTCGAAATTACCCCAGCAGTCTGTATTGGTAAACGCTACACCATTGTATACAATTGAGCCTGCGAAATAATAACCTACAGGCATAATCACGATTAGCATCAAAATAAATGGGAATAATTCATTTTTCATTTTCATCTAAATCCCTCTATACAAAATAGTCGAGCCTGCTTTTACAAACTCTCCTTTTGGATGTTGTTTATTATTTTCTTCAGCGCTAATTACGCAAGGAGTGAATTTGTTTGCTGGAACCCTAACGTCGACGCGACTGCCTAAGCGTATCATTCCAAACCTCTGCCCTCTCCTCATTTCATCACCTTCTGAAGTCCATGGGATGATAGTTCGTGCTAAGGCTCCTGAAATTTGGTTTACTTCGACAATCAATCCATCTTCTCGCTTGAAAAGTGTACGAACTCTCTCATTGTATTCACTTTCTTTTCTGAAAGCTGGTAAGAAAGGACCTCGTCTCTGTCCCTTCCCAGTTCTGTGCTCCATTCTCGTGATCAACCCTTCAATTGGGGACCGGTTCACGTGTACATCTAGTGGAGACATAAAAACTGCTGTGCGCCAAACGTCGATTTCAGATTCTTCTCCTTCTGGTACTGCTTCCCATCTTTGTTCGGTTTCAAATGTTAGTGGATCTGCACAAGGTTGTTCAAACCAGGTTCCCGTGTGCTCGTCCTCAACCGATTTTGAAAGTTCATCTTTAGATGGTCTCCTACCAGTCGCCCTTTCACGTTTAACAAACATCACGTGCCCATCAGCAGGAGAAACCACTATTCCTTCATCTCTTGGTATAGGTCTATCAGGATCTCGCCAGAAGTTTGCAAAAAAGGCAGATAACATCAACATTAAAATTCCAAGCGCAGGAGCTATACCGTACAGTGGGTCAACAAACCATGATACAAGTATGAATCCTGTTCCCATCAACGCTGGTGTGATTACAGGAAGAAATCCTCCTTGGGCAAGTAATGCCAAGGTCTCACCTCATTGAGATTCCCAAGGGTCTTCTGTTGTTCTCCAGGTGACTTCAGGTTCTTTCTCAGTGGCTTCACTCTCAGCTTCTTCTGGTTTTGAATCAGTTGCTTGTTCAGTTTCCACAGGCGCCTCTACAGGAGCTTCTCCACCAGATACGAAATCGGCAGCTGCCGCCCCTAACTCTGAGCCTTTGAGGTACTTGTTTCCGTCCATGTCATAAGCCTTAGCGAATTCAATGAAAGCGTCTCTATCGGTGATGTCGTTCTTTTCCATGACACCCTGAAGAACTGGTTCTGACCAACTCCAATCATCATCTGATGATCCGTCTGCCTGAGTTGAGTCGCTTGAGTTTTCAGTTTCTTCTTTTTCTTTTTCATCAACTTCTTGTGCTTCTTCAAGAGTCATTTCTGCGGCTCTTGCCTCTACCATTTCTTCCATTCTTTCAGCGATTGCTCGACCCATATGTTGCGATTGCCTCTCTGCTTCAGCAGCTGTCTCAATCATCTCATATCTTCTCTGAATTGCCTTGTTGAGGTCCTCGAATAATGACATATGTTCCATGTACCATGTGTCTCTTGTATTCAATTCGACTACCGCCAAACGCAAGTCGTTATCCAATTCTTCTGCGATAGAGAATACCTTACCAAGTCTATCTTTTTCTCTGGCATATTTCTCTTCCATCTTCTGCAATTCAGGCTCAAGATGCTCGACTTGCTTGCCCGTTTTACTGGCCTTCATTTCGAGATCTCTGATTCTTGCATCTTTTTCATTGAGTAAGGCTTCAAGACTTTCTTTTTCGATTTCTCTTTCGACTATTTCCTTTTCCAAAACTTCAACTTCTGCTTTGGTGTCAAGTAATTCTTTCTCTTGTTGCTCGTATGCAGCATATAATTTCAATAAACGGTCGGTCTCTTCTTCGAGACGTTCTGTCAATTCTTTGATTTGTGATTCTGGAGTAATGGTTCCGGTTTCGGACATAATTCTCACCTTAGGCTACGCCTAATTATTATCCACATTGGCCTTACATATCAAGCCGACGCATGAACATGACATTTTTCCCAAATATTTCAACCATTCAAATTCCATCAGTTGCATTCACTAATTCTCTTGCTATACTGACTTCTCCCATAGAATGCCCTGCATCAGGAACGATTATCAGTTCGCTGGTTTCCATGGATTTATGTAATTCCCAGGCGCTCTTAGTCGGGCATACAACATCATATCTTCCCTGAACAATTGTGGTTGGAATGGATTTAACTTTCTCGATATTATTCAAAATATATGCTTCTTCGACAAAAATTGCATTGATAAAATAATGACATTCAATTCTGGCAAAAGCTACAGCGAAGTCCAAATCTTCAGCTTTATCGAGATACTCTGGGTCGGGGAATAGCCTACTTGTAGCCATTTCCCACCTTGTCCACTCTCGTGCAGCCGCTCGTCTTATATCTACATCATCACTCGTAAGACGAGAATAATAGGCTTTAATCAAGTTATTTTGTTCTTCGGGCGGAATGTGGTCACGATATGAGTCAAAAGCGTCAGGGAAGATGTGGCTTGCACCGTCTTGATAAAACCAATGAAGTTCACTTTTGCGGCACATAAAAATTCCTCTCAACGTTAGACTTAGAACCCGCCCTGGATGATTTTGAGCATAGATCAAGGATAACGTTGAACCCCATGAACCGCCGAAAACGTGCCATTTATCAATACCGAAATTTTCTCTGAGTAATTCCATGTCCGATACTGACGCTTGCGTATTATTATCTTTCAATTCTGCATATGGAGTTGATTTCCCACAACCTCTCTGATCAAACTGTATGATATCGAATTTGTCAGGATTGAAATATCTTCTGTAAGATGGCTGACTTCCTCCACCGGGTCCGCCGTGGATTACTATTACTGGAATTCCATTGGGATTTCCTGATCTCTCCCAATGAATCGTATGTAAGGATGAAACTTCCAAAAATCCGGTTGAATAAGCCTCAATTTTTGGATACAGGACGCTGTCGATTGAATCTGTTGAGATTTGCATGAACCTCGCAAATATTCTAAGGCCATGTTATTTTCTATTTTGGGAGATGTTTATCGACAAGGGTTTTTTCGGGAAAACATGGGCAAAAGGAAGGCCACTGACGTGTTTTCAGATTGGGCTAAAATTGGTAAGGACGAAGGTATGGAAAGAGGCCATGGACCATCGGTTTCAGCGATGCTCGAACTTGCCCTACCAAAACTCCGAGATGACTTTACAGCAATCGATATCGGTTGTGGAAATGGTTGGGTTGTAAGACTTCTTAACGACATAGGTGCTTCGCATGCGGAAGGGGTTGATGGAGCTGTTGAGATGATAAATAAAGCCAAAGAAATCGACCCTAAAGGACTTTATTCTCTTGCAACTCTTCCAGACTGGCAACCCGGAAAAAGATTTGATTTCGTTCATACGATGGAATTTTTATATTATCTGAACAAACCAGAAGACTTTCTCAAAATAGTAAAAGAAAACTGGATGAAAGAGGGTGGTATTTTTGTGGCTGGAGTTGACCATTATCTCGAAAATGAAGACTCGCTAACTTGGCCAGAGCATGTAGGAGTACACATGACTACGTACTCAATAAACGAATGGAAGGACCATATGGTAAATGCTGGGTTTTCTGATGTTGAATTACACCAAGTCGCAAGTAGTGAGAAATTTGTTGGAACTTTAGTTATGCTTGGCCGAGTTGATGCCCTTTAGGCCCACATAACTTGATGTTACCACTGAAGAAGGGGCATTGATTGCAAGTTTCAATCTCTTCGATAGGAAGCCTTTCTGGAGCATTAGAATCGGCGCTTGTCGCACTAATTTCTCCAATCCAAACTATAAGTTCTTGCAAATCATTCATTGCAGATAGATATTCATCATCTCGCATTCTAATCATTCTACCTGAAGCCGCAACATGAATGGCTGGAGGCAGGATTGTTCTTCTTTGGTTTAGGGGTTTAGTTGATTCAGATTCTTCAAGAGCCATGCAATAAAGAGCCAACTGCAATCTATGTTTTCTGAGGATTTCTTCTTCGGCAGGAGTCTCCGCATAGGGGCTATGTTCGTTTCTTGTCCTCTGTAATCTGTGTCCATTGTCAGGATCCTCAGAATTGAAATTATCAAGACAGCCTGTCGTTTTCGAATCAACTACCTGTAACCACTTACTACCATCTTTGTTCTCAAGAGCCAGCGCCAAATCTATTCTTCCGTTGAATATAGTCTCTATCGTATTGATATCTGAGACTTTCAAGTCACCTTTAGGAGTCCATACATTCCTCGAAAGGCCTTCTGGTGAGTTTCTTATCGAGAGATAAAATGGTAATTCTGTTCTCAACCCTTCAACCTTGAATCCATCAAATTCTTTGCCGAGAGTCAGTAATCCGAGATTTCCATTCCTCGTAATTTCACCTAATTCATGTAACCTTTGTTTTGTATTTTCGAGTATTTGATGGTCCGTAATCGTGCTTTGAGCCAATACTTCGGAGAGAACTTTCTCGTCACTGAGTTTATCTTCCTGTTTAGATACCCATGTCGAATCTAAGTCACTGACTTCTGAACCAGGGTTTGCCAAGCCTATCTCAAGAAGACGATGGAATAACGAACCAAACTCAGTTGCTTTTGGCCAATTAGATCTCGCTTCGCTGGACGGTATGAAATCAAACCTCTCTGAGTTCCAATTGGAAACCGATGATAACCAATAACGTCTCCTGCATGACCAAGCATTATCTAGCGAATGAGAAGCAAGTGGTAGTGTGAAATTACTATTTTGAACACTGTAATCCTCGGGCATCTCTTCCACGTTTTGAATTGTTTCATATCGTGCTTTCCACGTATCGACAATCGAAATTGTTTCTCCGATTTCAAAACATTCTGGCTGGTGGAAAATTGAAATTGATTGAACTGAATTTGAACTGAGGTATGAATTTTGATAAAGCGCTCCAGGATTTAGGGTTAAAGTGTTATTCGTTTGGTCAATACCCCCATTTGACCAAGGACAGCCCTCATTTCCAGCTTTTATGCTAGAATAAGCCAAACCATCTAGAAACATTGTGCCCATCGTTTGTCGCCCATCGCCACGTCTAATCTCAACCGCTCCAGATGGGGCAGTCTTGGTCTTTTCAGGAATGCCTCCTGCGATTATCAACCTCTTTTCCGCTCTAGTTAATGAAACGTAAAATTGACGCCTTCTTTCAGCCAGTTGTTGACCATTGTCAAACATACTTGCAAGAGTCCATGAACCGCTTTCGGGCTTTTCATCTCCTTTCCAAGGGTGTATTCGTCCTGCGACTATATTTGGAGTAACAAGGACATTATCATTCGATGCAAATGAAGAATCTCTGGTGCCTGTTGAGAACAAGTCATATAGCACAACAATCGGTGATTCAAGACCCTTTGAACTGTGTATTGTCAAAATCTCAACGGCCCCACTAGTGCTTGGAGAACTACTCTTTGGGCCATCATTTCCAAGGTCGAACAGTCGCTTTAGCCTATTACTAATTATTGCGGGGTCGTCTCCAACGAGCTTAGAGATTTTATCATATAAATCCAGCCAATTTTCTACATCTTGTCTATCGCCTTCTTTAGGATAGAAATATAATAAATCGGAATAATCAACAACGGTATCAATCGCTTTTCTGATATTTCCTTGCTCCGACAATTGTTTTACTTTGGTTAGAAGAATTCTGACCCTTTCATTAGGACTGTTTTGAATTAACAAATCTAGTTGATTTGCTTCATTATTTGAGATAAAGTTAGAAATCTCTTCATCGGATAAACCCACAATAACAGAACGAGCAACTCCCAGAGATGCTACTCGATTGTTCGGGTTGATAAGAAGTTCAAGCATTGCCATCATTGGTTTTATCACTGGTCTGTGCAAGAGCAATCCTTGTTTGTCTGCCATAGCAGGTACACCATACTTTTCTAACGCTTTTACTAGTAGAGGAATTCGTTTCCTTGAGGCTACAAGAATCATTACATCCTCTGGCCTGAATATGGAATCAGGTTCGGATACATCAATCCAAGAATTATTTTCAGAATCGAATATTCTTGCACATGATTTATTCAATAATGCAGATATTCGCTTTGCTAGTAAATCAGCACATAACTCGATATCTTTGGAGCCTTGATGTATGAAGGGGTTTTTGGGTATTTGAGGGTCTAAATCCAACTCCAATTCACTAGTTCTCGCTGGCAATATCCATTCTAGTTTTGCATCATCATTTCCCGTTTTACCGGGTAATAGATTCTGTGCTTCTGCATGCCATGGCCCGGGTAGTGTGTGATGTCTCTCATCGAAAGTATCCTCGAAAATATTGTTCATTGTTTCCAATAATCTTGGTGATGTTCTGTAGTTTGTTGACATCTCGATATGCCCTTCTGCTCTTCTTGATTCAGATTGAGAGGATAAATTATGGTCGAAATCATCGAGTTTATGCGAAATCCATTCTTCTCTTTTTGATTCATCAGATGCAATATCTTTTGCTGATTCGAAGGTGGAGGTCTCTCCTCCTTTGCCGGGAATGGGTCTTGGATCGCGTGAACTACCAGGTTTTCTCAAATTATTCATTCTGTTTTCCATTAGTAATTCTTCAGAATTAATACTGCGTATGAAATCAACAGCTCTTCTCATAACCGTGACCTCTGCTTGTCTGAATCGGTAAATCGACTGCTTCATGTCTCCAACTATACATATCGTTGGATCCCAATCTCCTGCGGGAGGTGGTGATTCATCACTTTCCAATTTTCTTCTTCCCCAGAGTCTTGCCAACAAGCGGAAATGTTGAGGATTGGTATCTTGGTATTCGTCTATGATAAACGCTCTGAATTGCCGTCGTAAGTTTCTCAACAAATCTATTCTTTTCAGGAGGTCAGACTTTACGTCTGTATTCTCGCCACACGCCGTTATCGCACGATTTAGATGGTCGTCTGTCCACGGTTCGCCGGAAATTGAGTCCAGTTCATCAATTACGCTTGTTGGATACCACTTCCTACAAACCGATGGGCACCTTGTCAACAATAAATCTTCAGCAAGGCGATGCATGTCGTCATGGTCAACTACACCTTCGATAGTTTTGAGTTTGCTAAGTATTTCCTTTACACCTTTGTGCACCGTGAAAAGATCTTTTATGACCTGCAACTCTAAATCGGTAGACAAACGCATTTCTGAAGCAGGTGAGAGTTGTGGAATCGGCAAAGATAGTCTTGGAGGGTGTGCCATTTGCCCTGGAACCTCAGAGGGGGTATTGAGAATAGGATTAAACAAAAAAGAAGCTTTGCCCAGGTTTCTAAGTAAGAATCCCTGATTTGTTGCTAATAATTCTCGGATAGGCGTTGATACAGTCCTAACATTATCAATAATCATTTCTTTGACATCTTTATCCAGAGTACAATCACGCTTCGTTAAAATTCCTGATGGCCAACCTTTACTCTTTGGTGGTCGATCGCTAGGCAAGGGTTTACAATTCATTTTTTTGAGGTTTGTATCTGATATCATGGCGTGACTTGCAAGGAATATCCATTGTAATTTTTCAGCATCTGAGGAAATGTCAAGAGTGCAAAGGTACTGTAAATATCTGAATCGCGTCATTCCTACAGGTTCATCAGCTCCTAAAACAAATCCCGCGGAAGCATCAAGCCAATAATTACACCACTGATTCGTTAAGCCCCTAAACTCTGAATACCAGTCATCCAAAATTTCATTCACTGGATCTAAGAATAAATGCTCAAAGTCCTCAACTTGTAACTTATCTCTATTTTCAACATTCAAATTTCTCGAGGCTTCTTCTACAAATAATGATTTTTTCAACATACCACGAATCACTGTGGATGAAGAATTTTGTCCACCAAGCAAAACCGATAACCGGTTTCTTGATTGAAGGAAACTGTCTATGTTACCGCTTAATCCTAGTTCGATGCCATCGATTGGACTTTGTAATCTCCACGCTGCTCTAATTGCCTCTTCACGTAAAATTATCGATGAATCTTCATCGATTTGTTCCGAAGCAGGATCTTCTGAAACAAGGCCTATCCACGGAGTAACTATAGACGACAAGAATGAGTCAATTGTCGAAATAGGGGCATCGTCCAATAATGAAAGTAGCATCTCAACATCGCCTTGATTGCGTAACCTCACATCATGAACTCCCGCCTCATCTTGATTTGAAACGGGTTGTGCACGTAACCTCGTGATTTCTTTTCTAATTCTGGCTTTAAGTTCAGCGGCCGCTTTTCGCGTGAAGGTTATGGCCACAGTTTCTGTAGGTAGAAGTCCCGGCCATTGGTCTAAAGATGACCTTTCATTGGAAGGGCATCTTATGGCTCCTTGTCCTTTGAGTGGAATTCGTGGTGCAGGTGGGAGAAGAATTGTCGCTCTTTGTTTCCTCGAAAGAAGATGTTGAATATACCTACTAGCCATAACTGTAGTCTTACCAGTCCCTGCGCCTGCGTCTATCGCAATGTGTCGGTCAATATCGAGACCAAGTGATTGGGAACGATTGAATTTGACCATCAAGAATCACCTCGTTTCGAGCTTGCGCAAGCATCAGCAATTCCACAATATTTGCAGTTCTCAGACGATGGCTCAGGATGGATATTTCCCTTTTTTATTCCTTCAATAACTCTGGTTGCAGTTGTGATCCTCTCTCTCATCCAAGCTCTAAAAGGATTTGACGACGATTCTAATTCAGAACCGGGTAAACGATAATGGCCATGTGTATGGCTAGTTATCTCGCCTATGCTTAGATGTTCTACAAATTCATCAAATTCTGGGTCTAATTCAATTCTATGTATCGTATCATTTCCGACCGTTGTCACCCCAACTCCAATAACTCTGTCCCCTGGGTTTGAAATCTCCCAAGCTCTTGCATAAAGAGCGAGTTGTAATTCTTTGAAAATAGAATTAAGATGACGTTGTTCATCACCATTATCCTTAGTCCCATCGACAGATTTGATATCTCTAATTACGATTAATCTCTTTGACTTTGGCGGAGATGAAATATCAAAATCTAATGGGATTACATCTGAGAAATCTGCATCCATACCTCCATATTCTAACTTTATTTCATCCACTCTATCTATGCGACCGTTTACCTTTACAGAAGTTTCAGATTCAGGTAATGAAATATCTGCTGTATATTTCCCGTTAGTTTTAATCTGCCATTCTACAGCAATGGGTGAAGCGTTTGTTAAACCAAAGTCGGCAATTATCATTCTTCCTAATCTACCACCAATCGAAAGTTGTATTTCTTCCTCAATAAATGAATTCCATTCTTCGGGACTTACTCCAACTAGGTCTCTGCAACGATGAGCGGCAACGCCGTCGACTCTTTTCATCCAAGGGGCAATTTCTTGTAATTTATTCAAGGCAATTATCCATGCATTCTCTGGATTTTGTATCTGCCCTGCATTTAATGGATTTGATAGAGCAGATATTTTGTTTGGTTCTATGCCATGGGCATGGAGTATGGTTTCTTCGATTTGGTGAACAATGTCTCCTCTTGTAATTGCTGCCAAATCTTCACGCAAATCTTCTTCTCTGGAAACCCTCATATGTTTTTCATACCATGCTTTTCTTGGACAGTCTAACCACGATTGTAAACGACTTTGAGACCAAGATTTTGGTGTATCATACTCAACAGAACTTCTTCCAAGGATGGAATCGAGTTCACTAAATTGGGTAGAAGGAGGGGATATTGGGCGTGGGTCTATTGGAAGCCCTGTATGTTTTTCACCCTTCAAACCTAGATGGGGCCACACTGGTGAAGACCTACCATTTGCGGAGGTATATCTAGAAGGAGTTAGTTTTAGTCCTGAAGTGATTACTAGGTTTGTTGCCTCGTCAAAAGGAAAAATCTCTCCTTCTTCTAGGCTCGGGGATATAATTCGTCTATCAATTTGGTCGCTTAGAATTTCATTTTCTGCAGCATATAGCATCCCCTTGTAGTTGTTTGGCATAAGATGTGGTGACCTATTTTCAATAACCGACAAGCCCGCACGCTGAACGGAATCTCTGGGCAATCTCCCACTGCGATGAGTTGTAACATTGTTATCGATAATTTCCATGGAATTAACCCTGAAAAACAATTTATTTTCCTTGTCAACTGTTTTCCATTCCCATGCTCTATTCTGGGTATTAGGGTGCCATTCTTCTGACAAAATTATACTAGGTGGCCGATTTAATTCTTCGATTTGTCCACTTTGTTTCAAAGTATTGAACCACTCATCCAATGGTCCTGAAAATTCAACTCCGTCTTCGATCGTAGTGTCGATTATAATCACGGTTTTTGCACAATTCAAATAATGCCTAAGAAGATGCCTTCCAATCCGCAATGGCTCATCTGGTTTATGCAACCCCAATTTCATTCGTTGATTATCATCTAGCCAAGGAATTGGCCTACTCTTCATGGACCACTTTGTGGAATCCAAACCACAAAGAATGATTGTTTCGGCCTGAACTCCGTATGCTTGGGAATAATTCAATACCTGAATCTCAGAATCGCTACCTCTAGATGTCGCTGTTTCAGTGTTCTCTGCTATACTGGTAACCAAATCAATGATGTTTTCAATCGAAATCTCAATTCCTTCGAGAGAGAATTTTGTAATTGAAGAATAGAGTGTCTGAAGGCTTTGAATATTAATTGAATTTGAGAAATCTTGCCTCGTTAAATCATCCCATTTGATTTTAGTTGCAGTGGAGTTAAACCATGAGATAACACTTGATGGAGACTCGTTTACTGGAAGTGATGTATTGGTGGAGCAACCAATAAAACAATCTGTATTTATTTCTCTATCGTATTCAGGGAGAAGGGGTTGCATCCAGTTTGCAAAGGCCAGAAGCCACCATTGGCATTCTTCTAATTCTCTCGACCTTTTTTCTTCGTTAACACCGGCTCTGGGTGATGCACTTGCAAGGGTAAAAAGCCAACGTGACAATGTTCCTTTGCCGCCCAATAAATGGAATCCTCTCGCCAGCTCAGCCATTACCTCTGCATGGAATATCGGTTTCCATTCCTCATTTTGTGGGTGAATCAAATCGTTGAAACTTAGGTCGATTGGTAAACCAATTTGAGAATTGATATCGGTCAGCCTTGACAAGGACCATGCTTCCTCTCCATTTGCTATATTCATTATCTCTAATAATTGTGCAATTGAAGGACTTTCAATCAATTTCTTTGCACTACTACTAATATTTATGCCGATGTGGTCAAGATGAATTTTCAAATCTGATTTTAATGAATCTGGGTCCCCTGAAATTATCACGCTATTTGCACCGAGTTTTGGAATTAAATTTGCCAACGCCAATACCTCATGGCTCTCTTTTTCGACAATAATTCGGTGAATTGAAGTATTTTTTCCCTTGCCAATTGGTGTTTGCCAATCACCTGGATTAGACTGTTTTTTTACTTCATGCTCAGGAACCCATGAAGGCAACTCTGATTTGGAGGAGATCGAAG
>Ga0075481_10000249_pt1 | contig 19021 bp, 16 predicted proteins | sample DEB08_DNA_11_FD_76337 | JGI IMG/M metagenome (GOLD analysis project Ga0075481, IMG submission 76337) | Aqueous microbial communities from the Delaware River and Bay under freshwater to marine salinity gradient to study organic matter... | ecosystem: Environmental > Aquatic > Marine > Coastal ... | reverse complement strand
AGGCGGTGATTCGAGTTATGAAGTATTAAGTTTAGACACACTAACACTAAATGTTAAAACACCATCACAGGGTTTAATTTTTACAGCAGTAGGTGGCAGTGGCGCAGGAACTCCAACTGCAACATATCCTGATATGCTAATAAAAGGTAGTGTAGGTATTGGTGGTACTAATATTTCTGAAAGTTCTTTACAAGGTACTTCAAACTTTAATGGTGAAAAAGTACTTGGCGTTGATTGGATGTATAGTAGCTTTATTGAAGCACCCGGTGAAAAAGGAGCAGCAAGTACAGGATTAGCAATTGGTGCAAACACAGGTAAAACAACAGCTGGTCAGATTGGTATAGTTGTTGCTAACAGCTCAACAAGTTCTAGTGTTACTCCAATGATTTTTGATTCAGCCGGAGCAAAACCAGATTTAGATGATACTTATAATATAGGTACAGCAACATTAAAATATTCAAACGTTTACGCAACTTATTTTAGAGGTACAGCAACTGAAGCATACTATGCTGACTTAGCAGAAAACTATGAAGCAGATGCAGGATACGAGCCAGGTACTGTACTTGTATTTGGAGGGTCTAAAGAAGTTGCAATGACTGACACACATAACGATCATAGAGTAGCAGGTGTTGTTTCTACTAATCCTGCATACTTAATGAATTCACATCAAGAAGCAGAGTTTGTTTGCCCTGTTGCAATGCAAGGTAGAGTTCCTTGTAAAGTAATTGGTAAAGTAGCTAAAGGTGATATGCTTGTGACAAGTGCAATTCCAGGGTTTGCTATTGTTAATAATAATGCAGCACCGGGTAGAATTGTTGGTAAAGCACTTGAAAATAAAACAGACAATGCCAAAGGTATAATTGAAGTTGTAGTAGGTAAACATTAATGGACAAAACACAAACTAATAAACTAGTAAAAAGCGGAGTAAAAGCTGCTGTTGATACTAGATCCCCGCAGCCTAGGCGAGTACTCGCTACTGCTGGCAAACTAAGAGTCGAAGTTGGAGCAAGGAATAATGGCACAAAAAATAATTAATATAGGTACAAGTGCAAACAAAGGAGACGGAGACCCGTTACGTTTAGCTTTTGGAAAAATTAACGACAACTTCACAGAGTTGTATACAGGATCTCCAATAGTACCGCAAGACCTAAGAGGTAGTGTATTTGGTGACGATAGTACTTTGCTTGTAGATGGTGTTAACAGTTCAATTCCAAAAGCAAACATTGAAGATAGTACCAACTGGGACACAGCATTTGGCTGGGGCAATCATAGCACAGCAGGATATCTAACAAGTTATACAGTTACAGAATCAGATGTTACCACACACCAAGCAGCACTTAGTATTACAGAATCACAAATTACAGATTTAGCACACTATGACGATACTGCACTTGCAACTCGTGTTACTACATTAGAAAATGCAGGGTATCAAGTAGCTGGCGCACTACATGATGGCGACATCGAAGGCAGTGTGTTTGGTGATGATAGCACACTACTAGTAGACGCGGTTAACAATGTAATACCAAGTTCAGTTGTGTCTGGCACAGAAGCAACTAATTGGAACACAGCATATAGCTGGGGCGATCACACAGCTGGTGGATACGCTCCGCAAACAACAACATATACAAAGACAGAAGTTGATTCAGCAATATCTGCTGTTAATACGTTAGACGGCGATTTTACAGGTAGTGTGTTTGGAGATGATAGTACCGTACTAGTTGATGGAATTAATAATAAGATTGTTGGTGCAGTAGAAACATCAAGTTTAAGAACAAGTGAATCAGTAATTGTACTTGGCAACAACGCTCAATCAAATGGTGGGCAATCTTTATCAATAGGAAACACGGCAATATCAGACAGTTATGGTGTAGCTATTGGTGTTCAAACACAAGCCGCAACTTATGATATAAATGTTGGTGCTTTTTCAGGTAAAAACCATATAACAACAGATAACGGATACAGAGTTGCTGTAGGTGCTTTTGCACAACAAAACGCTAATCCAGGAGATGAAACAGGTACAGGTGCAATAGCTATTGGTACTCTAGCTGGTGACGCCAATCAAGGAGCAAATGCAGTTGCTATAGGTCGGTATGCAGGTAGAAACAATCAAGCCGCAAAGAGTATTGTAATTAATGCTACAGATTCAAACTTAGAAAATACCACAGCAGATAGTTTAGTAATTAAGCCAATTAGAAGTGCAGTTGGTACAACTATGTTGATGTACGATGCAACTACAGGAGAAGTAACACATACAGCAAGTCCTGTAATTACAGGCGATATAACAGGTTCAGTGTTTGCTGATGATTCAACACTATTAGTAGACGGAGTAGGGGGAACTATAGCAGGACCAATATCTAGTATAAACTGGATGGCAGCCAGTGACAGTTACTTAACTATTTCCAATGGTGGCGCTACTGGTCCAGGTCCTATACAGATTGTTGCATCAGCAAATTTAGACTTGTCTTCTGGTACTAATAATGATATTAATATTACACCACACGGTTCAGGTAGAGTAAAAGTAGGTTCAGGCGGACTTGGTATTGTTGAAGCGGCAAACTTTATAGGTCACGCAGATCAAACGATGTATCTATCATCTATTGCAGGACCTACAGAAAGCACACATATTACACTTAACAGCACAAGCGGTGTGCAGACTTCATTGTATGGTGCAGTTGATTTTGTAAGTGGAGGTTCAGTAGACTTTACTGGTGCAACAGTTACTGGATTACCTTATGCAACAGTTGCTAACACTACAGCAGGATCAGTAACACTTGTTGTTGGCAATGTAATGACCGCAGGCTATTTGAATGTGAGATTGATTGACAAAGGTGTTACACTAGGCGTGGAATTCAACTACGATCCAGCAGACTTTACTTCAGTTATTGATGCTTATTCAGATGACCCAAGTGTAGGTAATGTTTTTGATGGAACTTCGACTGTTGCTGTAGGCAACACAACGTGGACTGAAGTAACCACACTCAGCACCGTTGGTGATAGAATAACATTTACACTAACAGATCATTCATCTCATAAAGTTTATAGAGCAACGGTTACAATGAGAAACGTGCCTGATGCCGGCATTCTTGGTGCTGCTTATGCTATAATTGAGTTGTTGCTCTAAGATACGATAAATATGTATAACAATAGGATTAATAAGAATGGCAAATAGATTTCCCCTAGTACTTGATACTACAGATGGTAACAAAATTAAGGAACTACCAGATTCCGACAATCTCGACTTGCGTACTAATTCAATTGTTAACGTACAAGACATAACGTCATTGGGGACAATCGATGCAACTGTAATAAAAGTTGACGGGCAAAAACTAGTAGCACAACAGTTTGCTGATCTTACCGACACTCCTAATACGTTTTCAGGATCAAACAACTATTTTGTTAAAGTTAATTCAGCAGCAAACGGTTTAGAATTTAGGCCACTAAGCGACTTAGGTACTATTGATATTGACACTATTAATGTTGATAGTGCAATTGTTCCTAGTGTTTCAGGCGTAGGGAATATAGGTACAGAAACTAACAAGTTTAATGAAATTGTTGGTACTACGTTAAAAGGTAATTTAGTATCTTACAATGAAGAAATTGTTTTTGATGCTACAACAGGTAAAGTAAGTTATGCATCACTACAAGGCGCTCCGCAGTTCTTATCTGAATTTACAGATGATGTAGGATATTTACAAACTGCTGATTTAAACACACAAATAGCAGGTTTGTTTGACGAAGGCATACCTTTTGAATCAGATATTAAGGGCAGTGTTTTTGGTGATGATTCAACTGTAATAGTTGACGGCGTTGCTGGCAAAATACGCGGTGATACTGAATTCACTGGCGCAGGAAGTATCACTGGTGCAAGTAATATTGTTATTAGTGCTACCACAACTATTGACTTAGGAAATACAAAAGCAACAGGCGACATTTATCCAGATACTGCTGATACTAGATCAGTAGGTACTACAACTAATCCTTTTGGTGAAGGTCATTTTAATTCAATGACTTCTCAAACTGTTGTAACTAATACACTTAATTACGGTACGGGGCTAGGCATTGCTGAAATGACAGCAGCAACTGATCTTGAAATTACAGCAGGCAATAGAGTAAAAATAAATGGCAATGTTCCTTTTAGAATATCAGAAGTTAGCAGCACTAATTTACCTGCAATTGCAGCAGAAAACGGCGACTTAATTTATAACTCAACAACTAACAAAGTTATTATGTACCAAAATGGTGCATGGAAAGATGTAAACGGTAATGTAGAAGCAACAGCAGGAACATCAAACTTTAATGATGTTGTAATTGCTGGTGACTTAACTATTACTGGTGACACTACAGAAATTGAAACAACTAATACTGCAATTACAGATAATGTTATTGTATTAAACAAAGGTGAAACTGCTGCTGGTGTAACACTAGGCACATCTGGTATTGAAGTTGAAAGAGGAACAGAAGCTAACAAAACATTTGTATGGGACGAAGCAACTGACAAATGGACATTAGGTACAGAAACACTAATTGCAGCAACATTTGAAGGTAATGTTACAGGTAGTATAACAGGCGATACAGCAGGTACACATACTGGACCAGTTGTTGGTGATGTAACAGGTAATGCCGCAGGTGCGCACACAGGTACATTTGATGGCGACATGACTGGTAGTGTATATGCTGACGATTCGGGCATATTAGTAGACGGTGTAAATGCTAAAATTGTAGGTAATGTAGACACAGCAAGTTTAAGAACAAGTGAAATAAGTATTGCACTTGGTTTTGAAGCAGGTAAAACAAATCAAAACACAAAAGCAGTAGCAATTGGTAGGAATGCTGGCACAACCAATCAAGGCGAGAACGCAATAGCAATTGGTGATCACGCAGGCCTAACAGATCAAAACTATCGTGGAATAGCAATTGGTGAAGGCGCTGGAAAAACAACACAGGGTGGTGACGGAGTAGCAGTTGGTTATAATGCAGGAGAAACAACACAAGGCGTAGGTGCAATAGCACTTGGTGTATATGCTGGTAACGTTGGTCAAGGTGCAAATGCAGTAGCAATTGGTAGTCGAGGAGGTCTTGCAAACCAAGCAGCAAACTCAATTGTATTAAACGCAACAGGTTTAGAATTAAACAATACACAAGCAAGTAGTACAGTTATACAACCAGTTAGAAACCAAGCAAGTGCAAACGTAATGATGTACGATCCTGCAAACGGTGAGCTAACACACACAGCAACACCAGGAACACTAGCAGCAAATATAGATCAAGCAACACTAGCAATTGGCGCAACAACAGCAACAGCAATTAATATTGGTAATGCAGGCAGCACAACAACAATTAACGGCACTGTTAGTTTTTCAACTGCGCTAGTTGCAAATAACATAACAGCTGATGATAGTATACAAATTACTACAGCAGTCGGTACTAACAACGGTATTACACTTAACCCGCAAGGCACAAATACAAGCGTAAACATTACCGCAGACGCACTACGCTTATTTGGAACCCCAGTAACTGACAATATTAAAGCAGTAGGTGGTCTTGAAGGTGATTTAACAGGTAGTGTGTTTGGTGACGACTCTGCTATGCTAGTTAATGGACTAGACAGTAAACTTGTTGGAGATATCGATTCCACAAATATATACGGACAAGCATTTAAAGCAGATACTATTATTAATAATACTGGTTCTACACTAGATTTAACAGCAGCCGGGTTCTTAAATATATTTGGCGGACATCTTGATGGTGGTGTGTCTAATATCCAAATGGACAAGCAAGGCATTAACCATATAGAATTAAAAACAGAACCAGGTAACCCAAGTGACCCAACTGACTATGCAAGAGTTGCAATTAATGCAGGAACAAACGAAGGTGATGTGAGAATTGGTACTCCAACTTCAACAAGGAACCAAGTTGTAGAAGTGTATAATGCAACAGTATATGGTACACTTGTAGGATCTATACAGGGTTCAATTGTTGGTGATGTTAAAGGTAGTATTGTAGCAGATGACTCAACTGTAATAGTTGATGGTGTTGCTGGTAAAGTTGTAGGACCAATAAGCACAATTGTTGGTGATATGGAGTCTATTACAGGACCTGGTGCTATCAGCATAGACACACTTTCAACTGAAATTACAACTACTGGTGCAGATGCATTTTCATTAGCAGATGGAACAATAGGACAGATGAAACATATTATTCTGTTAGCACATGGAGGTGATGCAACAGTTCAACCAGATACTTTTGCAAACGGTACAGCAGTAACATTAAATGCAGCAAATGATTGTGTAACATTGTTGTATACTACAAATGGGTGGATGATTATAGCCGGACAATCCTTTGACCTGAACCCATAACGATAAATATATAAAACATTAGGAAATGACAAATGAGTGAAAAAGAATATATTGTAAGTTTAAACAAAGGTGTAAACTACGAGGCGTTCAATCAAGAAATGATTGCTTCCACAGGAGGCGGTGATATTCCTGGACGCTCAATTAACGTTGCTAATGCAAGACCTTTGTCGCAGCGTAATACGCACTATATGTTAACTGACGAAGAAGCAGCAAAACTAAGCAGTGATGCTAGAGTTTTAGCAGTTGAATTGCGTCCTGATTTGCGCGATGACATCGATTTAGTACGTACTGCAACACAAACAGGCGACTTTACAAAAACCACACTTGATAGAGGAAATTTTGTCAACTGGGGATTACGTCGAATGAACACGATATCAAATCCATATACTGGTCCTAATGTTACAGGTGGATATGATTATACGTTAGACGGAACTGGTGTAGATATTGTTATACAAGACAGTGGTGTTCAAGTTGATCATCCAGACTTTTATGATTATAATGGCGCAAGTCGTGTACAGCAAATTGATTGGTATGCAGCAAGCGGATTAGCAGGATCACAAAGTATTAATCACTATAGAGATTATGACGGTCATGGAACACACGTTGCTGGCATTGCAGCAGGATTAACATACGGCTGGGCCAAGGGTGCTAAAATTTATGCTTTAAAAGTAAGTGGCTTAGAAGGTTCAGGTGACAGCGGCACAGGTATAGCTATTAGTGATTGTTTTGATGTAATCAAAGGTTGGCACAACAATAAGCCTGTTGATCCGGCGACAGGCAAGAAGCGTCCTACTATTGTTAATATGAGTTGGGGATACGGCGGCTACTTTACTGGTATCTCGGGTGGCTCTTATCGAGGCACGCCGTGGGCAGGAGCAGCAAGGCGTCCAGACTACGGAATGGTAGGTGCATTGACTGTATCTGGTTATAGATATGTAACTAGAATTGCTTCTGTTGATGTTGATGTACAAGAATTAATTGATGCTGGCGTACACGTTGTTATTGCAGCTGGTAATTCTTCTCAAAAGATTGATGTAGAAGATGGACTAGATTACGATAACTATTTTACTAAAACGGCGACTGGTACTACAGAATACTATTATAATAGAGGTGGCTCACCGTTTTCAACACAAGCACACGTTGTTGGTAATATCGATGCTGATATTCATGCAGACGGACTAGAACAAAAGAGTGCATCTTCTGAAACAGGTCCAGGTGTTACTGTATACGCTCCAGGCACAAACATTATGAGTACCACAAGTAATATTAATAAATGGGGTGCTAATGATGGGCCATATCCAAGTAACAGTTCTTTCCTTATAACAAATATTAGTGGTACGTCAATGGCAGCACCAAATGTTGCAGGCGCACTAGCCTTGTATACACAAATTAATCCGGGCGCAACACCTGCGCAAGGTTTATCTTTTATTAATACAAATGCTAGAACTTCTAAAATTTATACGACGGGTCTTGACAACGACTATGCTGTTGAAAGAAGCATTTTAGGCGGTAATAATAGATTTGCATATAATAAGTTTAACAGTGCAACACAAATGACTATTGGTCAAACAACTGAAGCAACAGAACTTGTTCCGGCAACATATGCATTAACAGTTGATAGTAATGCAGTTAACGAAGGCGGATCGTTCACAGTAACTCTAACAACAACAAATGTTTCAACTGGTACATCTATACCATATACAATTAGCGGCGTATCAAGTGCTGACATTGGTGACGAGCAGTTATCAGGACTATTAACTATTAGTAATAACACAGCAACTAAAACATTTAATGTTACAGAAGACTTAACTACAGAAGGTACAGAAACATTTACAATGTCACTAACTAATATTAGTGAAAGTGTAATTGTAACAATTAGCGATACAAGCACAACTCCAGTACAAAGTTATACACTTGACTTAGGTGGTGTTGCAAGTATCAACGAAGGTTCAGATCTTACTGTTACACTGACAACTGTAAACGTTCCTGATGATACAACAGTGCCTTATACAATCAGCGGCACAGGAATTACAACAGCGGACATAGGCGGCAATGCACTAACAGGTAACTTTACAGTTACTAGCAATACTGCAACCTTAATACTTCCAATTACATCAGATGCTGCAACTGAAGGATTGGAGACAATGACTATTGCCCTAGACAATGGTGAAAGCTCAGTTAATGTAAATATTAATGACACAAGTGTAGCAGGAACAGTATCGTATACATTATCATCAAGCGCAGCAGCAGTAGACGAAGGCGATAGTGTAACTATTACATTAACAACTACAAATGTTGTCGATGCTACATCAGTAGCATACACTATTACAGGTGTTACATCTGCTGATATTGGTGGAGAGAGTTTAACTGGTAACTTTACAGTTAATAGTAATACTGCAAACCTTATACTTACACTAGCAAACGATGTAACTACAGAAGGTGCAGAAACGCTAAACATTGCACTAAACAATGGCGAAGATAATATTAACATTACTATTAATGATACAAGCCTAGAAGCCGCTGCTGGTTTTGCATTAGCAGTTAGTTCATCAGCAGTAAATGAAGGCGAATCGACAACATTTACATTAACTACAACTAACGTTCCTGATGATACAGTAGTACCGTATACAATTAGTGGTGTTACCTCTAGTGACTTAGACAATGGACCGAGGACAAATGCAGCTATTAAACCGCTAGTTGGTGCAGGCAGTAACTTCTTCAAACGAGAAGTTACAACTAATTATGTTAGACTTGTTGTTGCAGGAGCAGTAGGCGGTCAAACAGCAGTTCCAGATGCGTTTGTTGAAAAAGTAGCACGTATGTTTGATTTGTTCTTAGATGAAAACGGCGCAGGTATTAACGAAGGTAAACAAAATTTAATACTACAGAACCTTATCGGCGGCACAACTTCGTTTCATCCAAATCTTCCAACTATACAAAGAATTGCAAAAGGCGCAGGCGGCGATTATACTCCAAACTTCTTAACTGACGAAGGTATTGCTTCTTGGGGACTATCACCATTGTTTGATGCAACAGTGCAGAATGATATGGTTTGGTATTTGAATTCAACTGGAGATCCAGCAGGCACTGGCGATACTGATGCACAAGAGGTTATCGAGCACGTTATGCACACACTACACATGCACGGTTTAGATGCACTATCATTAAAGCTGTATCCTAGTTTAAGTTCAGACTGGGCAACTGGTCCGTTATACAACGCAATGGTAGAAGCATATGATGGCAACTACTGGGACTCATCAGGCTACGGCGGCGCAGCTTGGAAGACAGACGGCGATGCATTTGAAGTAGCAGCTAAAGAATACTTGTACTTGTTAAACTTCTGTATGTTTGATTACTCAGATTTATGGCCAGGAGACAGTCTTGCTCCAGAATGGGCAGATACTGTTAAAACACCAGCAGGCATACAAACAAACAACCCACTAGGCTATGCATTGTTTAATTCATACATAGGAGATGTAATTAGTAAACCGTCGCTTACAACTATTAGAAGCATATTCCAAGATGGTGACGTAGGTGATCCAACAATTGCAGGTTCATCAGGATATGTTGTAGATTCACCAATTCCTTTGACTGCTAACTTTACAGTTGCTTCAAATACTGCTACACTAAAACTTAATATAGCACCCGATGTAGGAACAGAAGGTAGTGAAACATTGCAACTTGCACTTGACAACGGCGAAGCAACGCAGACCGTTACTATTAACGATACAAGTACAACTCCGGCTGCAACATACTCACTCTCGAGTAGTGCAGCAAGTGTTAACGAAGGCAGCACATTAACAATTACACTTACTACAACAGGAGTTAGCGATGCAGTTAACGTGCCGTACACAATTAGTGGTGTAACAAGTGCAGATATTAGTGATGCAAGTCTAACTGGTAACCTTACTGTTACTAGCGGTACAGCTAATGTTGTCCTTACTATTGCAGCAGATACTCTAACTGAAGGCACTGAAACACTTATATTTGCACTTGACAACGGCGAAGCAACACAACAAGTTACAATTAACGATACTAGCGTTACTCCGAGTGCAGATTATACAATTACCGTTACAGCAAGCGGTTCAAGTAATTATACACTAAGTGGAACTGATAGAAATGGTGCAGTAAGTGGATCAGATCCAGGATTAAACTTTAATAATGGCGATATCGTTGACTTTAATGTTAATGCTAGTGGACACCCGTTTTGGGTTAAAACTGCTGCCGTCACGGGCACAGGAAGTCAAGCAACCGGCGTAACTAACGGCGGTACACAAAGCGGCACAGTTAGATGGATAGTCGGTGGTACTGGTACATTCTATTACATCTGTCAATATCACAGTGCGATGGTTGGCACAATTACAGTTTCATAATAGGAAAAAAGAATGGCTATACAATTAATCAATATTGGTAACATTGCAAATGACGGCACTGGCGACGATTTAAGAGAAGCATTTATCAAAGCTAATTCTAACTTCGAAGAGTTAGATTTACGTGACGATGAAAAAACAACTGCTAGTAACTTAGGCGATAACGGTCAAGGATTATTTGTACAACGTTTAAATTACGATTTGCAATTTAAAAAAATAGCACCTGGTCCTAATGTTACTATAACTGCTGATGCAGAAGGAAATCATATAAATGTAAATGTACCTAGCATTGGTGTTGAATCAGTTAGCTTAGGTGACGGAAGTAATTCAATAACAGTTTTTGCGCAAGGCGGACTTAACGTAGTTGGTGGGGATGATATTACAACTACACTAGTAGATAACGGTCAAGATGTTCCCGGTACATTAACAATTGATTATACTGGTGCGTCTGATTTAGCAAGTGACCTAACTCCTCAATTAAGTAACAATCTAGATGCAAACGGTTTTGCTATATCGGGACTATCCGAAGTTACTGTAGCAGGAGACGTTGAAGCTTTACAGTTTAAAGGCGAACATGTAGGTGCTACAAGAGGATTTCATACTGGTGATGTTCGTGGAAATTTATATGGTAATGTTAGAGGTGTAGACGTAGAAGGATTGTACAACCAATACTTTGCACCTGGCACTGGAGACTTTGGCGGCCTTGACTCTGTAGCAAATAATGCAATTGAATTTATAATTTTTAATTCTGATGTTGATTTCGGTACAATAACAGCTCCGGCGGCAACGTCTTTGGATGGCGGCGCTTTATAAACTTCCGATAAATACTTAGTATTAAGGAAGTTTAATTAATGTCTAAATTATGGAATATACCAACAGGTACTAGATATCGTGTACTAGTAGAACGCAGTACAGTAAATATACTTCTGCCACTTTCATCTGTAGCTAATATTGAGCTAGAACTAATTAGTGGAACGTTGCCAACTGGCACTCGTTTAGAAGGTAATTATATAACAGGTACTGTTTTTGAAGTTGCATACGATACTACTTTTACCATAGTACTTAGAGCTTCAACTGATTACGAATGGCAAGATTGTACTATTGAGTTTGTTGTTACCGGGCCTGATGATCCTCTTTGGGCAACTGCTGAAGGTTTATTAAATGTAGGATCTAATAATGCATTGTTTATTCTAGATAGCGAACAGATTGATTTCCAATTAAGTGCTACTGACACAGATCTAAGTGCAGGAGACGAATTAACATACTTTATTGCAGACGGTGACGGAGTATTACCTCCAGGAATTACAATGAGTGATTCAGGTAGGATAACAGGAACTACAGAACCTCTTCTTAGTCTAGACAAACGTTATGTAGGTGGAGGATATGATACGTCTCCGTTTGCAGGCTTGCCAATGGATTATGCTGCACTAAGTTCAAACGGGTACGCTAGTTTTTATTATGACACAGTTGACTACGGTTATAATGAGCCTACTTCTAATCCACGTAAATTAAATCGTTACTATCCATTTGCTGTTACTGTAACTGATGGTGATAGCTTTGTGCGTAGAGAATTTAAAATTTACTTGGTTGGTGATGATTATTTAAAAGCAGACAATACGTTGATGCAATCAAGCACAGGTGTATTTACAGCTGATGTAACAAATGTAAGAACACCGACTTGGATTACGCCTAGAGACTTAGGATATAAACGTGCATCTAACTATACTACGTTGTACTTAGATATTATCGATAACTGGACACTAGAAGGTGTTGTAGTTTATACACTTGAAGATGTAAATGATGACGGAAGCGCAAGTGAGCTTCCTCCAGGTATGTCCCTTGATAGTCAAAACGGTGAGGTAACAGGACGTATACCTTATCAGCCTGCAATTACACAAAATTATAAATTTACAGTAAGAGCAACACGATTAACTACAGACTTAGAAACAGTATCAATTGTTGGTAATTTTTATGAAGATGTACTGTTAGGTAAAAATAGTGTAAAAATTTATAAAATAGATTTAACTGGCGACTTAGACGGAGTTAATGACTTATTCGAACTAGTTAATAGAAATGTATTATTAGGAAACAGACAATATAGAGTTACAAACGTAGACGATAGAAATCCCGACTATGATATTTTATACTTAGCAGATACACTTGCACCTAGTATTAGTTTAATTTTATCTAGAACTGCAACAGTAAGTACTGACTATATGTTTGTAAGTAGGCTAAAAGAATCTGAAAAAGAAAAGTATGCAGGCAGAACACTAAAATTTAGTGGAAACGAACAATACAAAATTAATACAATTACACCGTATATTGAATGGGAAATATCACAAGCAAATCCAAGTAATGATCCAATACTTCCCGCAAATGCTCCAAGACTAATTGAATTAAGTGAAAACTATTATGTAGGCGACTATGTAATTAACGGAACAGCAACAGGCGGCGATGGGAAAATATACAAATGTACAACTGCACACAATACTGTTTCTCAAACTGATATTGACGGTATCTCAATTGAAGTTAACGGTATTATACAGATTGACTTTGAAAGCGGAAACTGGTTGGAAGTTGCAGAATCTATTTCTGGTTTAAGTTTAGCTGATAGATTAACTGCTACAAGTCAAGCATTAAAAGCAGAATACGGTGATGATGCACATATTACTGTAGTTAATGACACAACATGGAAATTATTAATTCCAAGTACAGCCACATCAAGAATAAAATCAAACATACAGAACTTTTTTATAGGTCCAGATAGTACTGAAATAACAGCTAAACTTCTTAGAGATAATGAAGATAAAATAAAATTTGATGTAAATTTATCTTCACAAATAGAACAAGGTCGTAACATAGGTATTGCACTATTCAGAAATGATGCATTCTTTAAAAATATTATTGTTGCATCAAACGATATACAAGATATTCCAAGTACAGCTAAAACGTTTGAAGTTAATGTAATAGGTGAAATTGACTCTGAAATAAAATGGTTAACTCCTGCTAATTTAGGCACTATCAATGCTAACTTTACTAGCACTCTAAAAATAGAAGCACAAACAACAGTTCCTGATACTAAAATGATTTATTCATTAAAATCAGGCAAACTACCGTTTGGGCTAGTACTTAATTATGATGGTGAAATTATTGGTTCTGCAAGACAGTTTGGTACTGTAGATGAACCAGGGTTAACTATATTTGAAAACAAAACAATTTCATGGGACGGAGCAAACCCTGGAATTACAACATTTGATAGAAGTTACAAATTTACAGTCCAAGCAAGAGATCGATTTAATTACACTGCAATTGAACAAGAATTTACTTTAACAGTCGAAGATTTTAATAATACTAGATATACTGATGTTTATATGCGTCCAATGTTGCCGGCGGTGCAGCGTAAATACTTCCAAGAATTTATAAGTAATCCTGATATATTTACTCCGAGCAAAATTTACCGTCCGGGTGATCCTACATTTGGATTGCAGTCTAATTTAGACATGCTTATATTTGCAGGAGTTGAAGCAAAAGATCTTGAATATTTTACTGCTGCGGCTGCAAAAAATCATAAAAGAAAAACTTATATCTTAGGTGAAATTAAGTCTGCTGTTGCAAAAAATACTGCACTAGGTGATACAGTATACGAAGTTGTGTATATAGATGTTATCGATCCTGCTAATGCTCCTGATAGAAAAGTTACAGCAGCAAGTTTTAACGCTAAGAATTCAAAAAAATTAACCATTGATCAAATGCAATATTCAATATTAGATGATGTAACACGCACCGGCGGAGGTTATACTGAATTGCCTGTGTATACTAGAACACTTGTTAAATTTGTATTCAGTGAAACAGATGAAATAACAGTTGAGACTAGAGGAACAGGTGATCAAGATGTTAATGTTGATGATGCAGATTTTGAAGTGACTGTTAGAGACAGCGGCGACATTGAAGTTGTACTACAAAAAGGTGATAGTGAACCGTTTAGATTTAGACCAGATACTAATACAATTAAAACAGATAATACTGCAATTAATGTAAGTCAAAGTACCGATTCAATAAAATACATTTCTAGTGTAGATCATATGAGATTAAACATTAAACAAATCGGCGACGAAGAAAGAAACTATTTGCCGTTATGGATGCGTACAGCACAAGACGGTTTTCAAGAATTAGACTTTATTACAGCAATTCCAATTGCTTACTGTAAAGCAGGACAAAGTGGTGATATTATTAACAATATTAATAATTCAGGTTTTGATCCTAAAATAATAACATACGACATTGATAGGTATATAATAAAGAGTTCAGAAAATAATACAGATGAAAGCTATATACTGTTCGCAAATTACCAGTTCAATGTTTAACAACGATAAATATATTAAAGAGGAAACAACATGGCCAGTAACATTGTAAGCGACACAATTGACGGAGCATATCCGGTAGCAGGAGTTGATAACGACACTCAAGGCTTCCGTGATAACTTTACGATTATTAAATCAGGATTATCTACAGCAGCTGGAGAAATAACCACACTCCAAAATAGCACTGCAAAACTTAATGCTGGTAATGATTTTAACGGCACGAATATTAATGATGCAAACTTTAATTTAGCAACTGATCAATATCATGGTATTGGCACTGTTATATCAGGACAGAACATTAGCTTGCTGAATGGTAGATATCAAACTGCTTCTATTAACGTACCTGAAGGTGTTTCTGATATTAATTTTGCACTTGCAGATTGGCCAGCTAGAGATAACTTATCAAAGGTTACTGTACATTTGTTTGGCAATGATAGTCCTGTTAATGTATCATTTTCAGTAGCAGCAGGCGGTACAATTAAATATGGGCCAGGCTACCCAAGAGCAGGTGGATCAGGTGCAGCAACACTAAGCGTAGATAGTAGTGTAGATCCTTATATTATTGAGTTTTGGACTTATAATCAAGGCACAACAGTATATGCAGATTATAAAGGACAATTTTCTGCATAATGTTACATCCTTACGTTGATAATTTAGATAATCTATCTATTAATGAGTTGGAAGATAAAGTTATTGAACTCCAACGTAAATACTTTCTAACAAACAATCCTAGTGTTCAGTCTCAAATATCAGTTATAATAGACATTTATAGAGAACAAATTCAAACCCGGCATCGCATCGATGCACAACGTCAAAGAGATAATCAACAAGATGGCGATAATTCTCTTGACAATTTAATCAAAGTATCGTAAAATACAAGTATGCTTATGAAAACAGATGAACTAGGTATTCCACGATTCTCTAACAAGGATCTAATCAATATGATCTATAGTGGCAATATAGACAAGTGCCACATAGTTCTTTGTGATCCAAGTGATGACGTAGACAAGTTCAATAGTGCTATGGAAGAACAAGGCCTTAGCAAACTACAAAAGTATATCCCATTAGATGTAGATCAACAGACTTTTGACGGTGTATGTCAAAGTGAATGGTTTATGCCTGATGAATACAAAGACATTAATGTATATGACTATGTATTAGGCAAAGCAGAAACACCCTGCCCACAACATGTACAAGATCGTATATGGGAAGAATTAGACGCTTTTGAAGAACGTAATATGCATAACTTATTGCGTTACATGATCTATCTTGTAGACTTTATGCGTGAGAATGAGATTGTATGGGGTGTAGGACGTGGATCAAGTGTAGCAAGTTATGTGCTGTATTTGATAGGTGTGCATAAAATAGATTCAATCCAGTTTGGCCTGGATTGGAGGGAGTTCTTAAGATAAATAAAATATACGTACATTATAAGGAGGCAAAATAATATGTCTAAGCAAAGTCCACAAAGAAAACAATATCGCAGTATGCGAGGAAAGAATGTTGACATGGATATGTTGCGTAAGCGCAACGAACTTACACCAGCAGTTGGTAATGCTAGAGTTAACGCTCGAGGCGATCAGTTAGGTGCTGGCGGTAAAATTATTAAAAAGCGTGAAGATGTAATTGCTGAACACTATGCAGTAGCAGGAAGTGTTAAAGACTCATCTAATAGAGGTGTTCAAACAGAAGCCCCAGAAGATGTTGTTGAAACTGTTGTTGAAGCGCCAGCAAAGAAAACTGTAACACGCAAGAAAGATCCTGAGCCTGTAGTTGAACCAGAAGTCGCTAAATTAGATGCAGAGTTTGACGACGGTTGGATTGAGGATAAAGACGGAAACTTCGTACCAAAAGGTGAATAAATGGCTATCAATTTAAAACCAATTAAAGGCACGCCTCGTGCTGTTAGCGATCGTGTATTAGTAACAGATATGCACTTTGGTGAACAAGTTACTAAAGGCGGAATTATTTTAGGCAATGATGACGGAAAAACTAGAGGAATTTACCCACGATGGGCTAAAGTTTACTCAAAGGGTCCGTTAAATAAAGATCAATATGATATTGGCCAATGGATTTTAATCGAACACGGTCGATGGACTCGTTCAATGAAATTAGAAACCAACGAAGGTGAGATCGAAGTTAGAATGGTTGACGCCGATTGTATTCTAGCTTATTCAGATGAAAAGCCAGAAAGTGTGTCAATTGGTGCAGAATATTCAGATGGGCAACATGCAACTATTGATCCATCATCATTCGTTAATTAAAAGGTAAAGTAATGGAATGGTTAAAAAATCTAGTTACAGTTAAGAAAAAAGAAAATGTAGAAATAAAAAAGGAAACAGTTGTCATTGATATGATGAAAGATGACGTTGATCCAGAAGAAGTTACAATTGAAAACGCTTATAAAACTAGATGGATTTGGTATCACACTATCCTAGCCATTGAAATAGCATTTACTAACATCTTATTAGTTGCAATATTAATGCTAATCGCAATCAAATTCTAAGAGGAAAATATGACAAACCCATTTAAAGATCAAAAAGACTTTATGGAAGCCTGCAACCAGACAGTTACAGGTGACGGCTTAAACTTTGAACAATACGGAATGTATCTTAAATTAATTCAAGAAGAAGGTAACGAACTTGCTGACGCAATCAAGGATAACGATCTTGTAGAACAATTGGATGCATTACTTGATATTATTGTTGTTAGTATTGGTGCTATGAATAGCTTAGGTGTAGACGCAGAAGGTGCATGGAACGAAGTTATGCGTACAAACATGGCTAAGATTGATCCAGAAACTGGCATGGTGCGTAAACGCGAAGACGGAAAAGTTCTAAAACCTGATGGTTGGACTGCACCAAATTTAAGAAAATTTGTAGAAAATAACTAAAAATAATACTTGACTCCTTAGCATTTATGCGTTATAATATGTATAAAGCTAAGGAGTTTTCATGAAAATTACACCACAAACAGCAGGCCTAGGCACAACAGGCGCTACAGGCATTGCTTTACTAATCTTACACACAACAGGATATCTAACAGGATGGGCTTGGCCAATTCTTTATGTATTCCTTATCATCTCAGGCATCGGACAAGAAAATAGGAAGGGATAAACATGGCTATTCATGCAATGATAGACTTAGAAACGCTTCATACTACTCCACAAGCTACTGTACTTACAGTAGGTGGTGTAAAATTTAATCCATTCGATAGTTCAGAACCACACAGTGAGTTTTATTTTAAACTTGATATTGATAGTCAGAACAGAGAAGTTAGTGATGACACAATTACTTGGTGGGGACAACAAGATCCAAAAGTGCAGGAAGAAGCATTTAGTTCAGAAAACCGAGTATCAATGGAAACATTTTTAGATAGTTTACCAAAATGGATGGTAGGTGTTGATGTACTTTGGGGACATGGCTACGGATTTGATATTACTATCATTGAAGATATGTTACGTCAATGTAATAAATCTATTCCTTGGCAATTTTGGCAAGTAATGGATAGTCGTACATTGTTTAATTTATGTAAAATTGACCCTCGTAAAGCAATGCAAACAGATCTTCACAATGCGTTAGCTGATGCATATTTTCAAGCAAAGGGTGTGCAAATGGCTTACAAGGAGTTAGGTCGTGGATAAGGAAACAAAACTGTTAGTTATTACTATGGAAGAATGCGGTGAACTTACACGAGCATGTTCAAAAGTACTTAGGCACGGCGCTGATGAAAAACGTTCTACACAACTTATGGAAGAAGCAGGCGATGTTATGTGTATGATTAAATTGTTAGTAGAACAGAAATATTTCTCTTGGCAAGACTTAGAAAATCGTGTACAATATAAACTAGACAAATTAGAAAGTTATAAAGGGGTAGTATGAAAGAACTATGGGTAGAGAAGTATCGTCCAAAAACAGTAGACGGTTATGTGTTT
>Ga0075481_10000247_pt1 | contig 19046 bp, 33 predicted proteins | sample DEB08_DNA_11_FD_76337 | JGI IMG/M metagenome (GOLD analysis project Ga0075481, IMG submission 76337) | Aqueous microbial communities from the Delaware River and Bay under freshwater to marine salinity gradient to study organic matter... | ecosystem: Environmental > Aquatic > Marine > Coastal ... | reverse complement strand
CAACACCAAGACAGGTCAGAAGCTCCAACGCAAGGCACGGCCCGCACGGAGCAAAGCTCAGCAGGAGTTGGACAAGGCTGATGCCGCCTCATACAAGCGTGATGACGAGCACATGGAAAAGCTCGTCAACGCCGCTGTCATTGACGCTCTCAAGCGGTTGAACACCACAGCACCTGTGTCCAAGCCTACCAAGCGTAAGGCGCAGGTTCTCAGCCATGCTGAGATTGAAGCCTTGAAGGCAGAGGCCTTGGAGTCCACTGACATGCACATCTCATACGAGGATTGCCTCTAAGCAATCCCGTGTAGACACACATGGTGCTTGGGGGGGTTCGATTCCCCCCTGTGTCTCTGTTTTTCAATCGTTTAAATTTCAATTCATACGCAACTATGCGCAACACACGACCATCCTTGGCGGAAATCCGCCGCATCAACGAGCGGCGCGACCGCCTGTCCACCTACCAAGAAAACATTGCCATTGCGTCCATGTTCGCCATGGTCATTGGCTTCACGCTCCTCATGATGGGGGCCATGGTCCAAGCGGACCTTCTCACATGGTGTGGGGCTGGGTGCATGATCGCCTCACCCGCTCTTGCCTTGGTCTCCCTCATCATCGACACCTTCAACAACTGAAAACCCATGGAACGCACATATGACCTGCGCAACCGCTGGAGCGCAACCATCACGGCATTTTGCCAATACACCAACGCTGAATTGGAGCGGTTCCGCTTCACGGCTGACGTACTCACGAGCTTCGTCAATTTCGTTAAAGCCAACGACTTCGTATTCACGGACGAAGAGCTTCGCCTGTGGTGCGCCGACCACGACTACAACTGCGCACCGCTCATCCGTCAGTGGATGCGCCGTGTACCTGAGTTCCGCGTTGTCACACCTAACGTAATTGCCTGAAAATGAGACACAGAGAAAATCCAACACCTCGCCGCATGAGTGTGAGACCTGAAGCAAAACCAACACATCGCGTCATCGGCGTAGCCCCTGGGCATAGCGGGTGGCGTGGACGCACGGTCGAATTGGGCCTGTGCTACAACGAGCGACACGCAGCAAGGTGCGCGTCCTTCTGGTATTGGCACTACGATGACATCAAGGTCATCAAGCTAACAGACTGAGAGACAGCAAGTTAGAAAAAAGATTTGGAAATATGGGAATCGTCGTCGTATCTTTGCGGTCGGCAATTCAGCCAACAACCTTCAACGCTATGACCCACACGAAGCACGACTTCACGGAGCACACCAACGCTGACCTTGAGCGAATCTTGGACTTCTCCACCGCTATGCTTGAGACCCACAAGGAGGCCATCAAGCACGAGCCTGACCCCGAACAACGCACCGCATTCGCTGAGCACATCGCCTCCCTCGAAGACGGCATTGCTCAAGTCAAAGCAGAACTGCAAACCCGCTAATCCCCACACCCATGAACACAATCGAATACCCACACTTCATGCTTGCCGCTGAATCCTTCGGCAGGACCCTTGCCGATGGCGGCGACAGCATCCTCACACAACCAGGCGCGAAAGGAATCACCTACAAATCAGGTACGTTGAACTACAACCAACTGCCAACTGACCCATTCCGCCCCGTATGGGGGTATGCGGTTGGTGGTTTGGCTCCTGAGGTTCGTATATCCATGGTCCATCCCGCAGGTGTGGTTGGTCCCCTTGAGTACGCCAAGCACCCACAGGTCTTGTTCAAGGAATTCCGCAAGGCTTTCGAGCAGACGTGGAACAGTGCCTTCCGTGTCTCCACCTTCATGAAGACGTGCGTAGGCACATGGGTTGATGGGGAGGACATCGTGTTCGACGTCTCCCAAATCATGCAAGACGAATCCACTGCCATGCGCATTGCACAGGATCGCAATGAGAAAGCCATCTACGACATCACGAACGGCAAAGAAATCGCCAACCCACAATACAAGACTGTTACCCTTTAGGGTAGAAAGAAAAATTTGCAGAATCCAAACCAACGGCGTATCTTTGCCGACGAATTCAAACTTCAACGCTATGAATACAAACACACGACACGAGCAGGCTCTCAATAACTGCCGCAAGAAGTTCCAAGGTCTCGACGAGATTGACCGCATGAACGAGGCAAACAAGTTCATCCACACCATGAGCAAGCGTGGTATCCCCGTGAACCACTGCATCGGATTCCTCAAGGAGGCAGGGGTCATGAGCGACACCGAACTCATCCACTCACTCACATACTAATACACACAGCCATGAACAGAAAGCTAACCGCATACCTCGATGCCGTCGAGGGCTACACCAACTCCATCACCCGTGCCATCCTTAACAACGAGGTAAACTACGTCATCGCCATGGAGGACGACGAAGGACCCTTCAATCGATTCATCCCGCTCCCCTCCCCACAGACGGCAGGGACGGAGACACAGAAACAAGCCTATGCCCGCATGAAAGCACAAGAGATTGTGGAGGACATGAAGATATGGAACCCACACCTCGACTACGACACCATCCTCCAAAACCTCTGACACACACACTCATGACGAAGAACGATTTTCTCGGTATCTGTTGGGAATGCGAAGTTGACCCGAACCTCGTGGTCGAGGTCCCCGCAGTGGTGGACCTGCTCAAGGCAGACAAGGGCAACCCACGCATTGAGAACCAACTCCTCTTGCACAACATCATCAACGCAAACCTCTAACACACATGAACAGCTACGAAGACTTCAAGCGTGACCTCGCGGTCCGCCTCCTCCGCAAGATTGACGGACAGACAGACCTCATCACCCGCATCGGCCTCGTCATGGAAGCTCTCGACGAGGCACTCCCAAAGGACGACAGCGTCAATCGTGGACACACAGACCTCATCGATCTGGCGTGTGTGTACAAGGTCGACGAATGCCCCAACTGCGGCAAGAAAGACGTCGAGTACAGCGATGTCTACGAATTCTGCAACGAGTGCGGATACACCTTCAACTGACACAGACATGAACGACACATACAAGTTGGTCCTGTGGCCTGAGTCACAGACATACATGGATGAGCCGTGGTTCGACGACCACGCCATCCTTGCTGACGCTGAATCCATCGGAGAAGGTCAAGCCTACTTCATCCCAATCGAATACACACAGACATGACGAAAGCAGAACTCATCAAGGCTCTCGACAGCCTCCCCAATGACGCCCACATCAGCGTGTGGCGCGACCACCGCATCTACAACAACCTTGAAGTGGATGTCTTCACGGACGGCGAAGACGACACCATCGTCGAACTCGCACACATCAACATCTACGACCACCACAAGGAGCCGCAGATGACGCATGACGAAATCCAAAAGGTGCAACAGGCACTCATGTTGGCGGATATGTTCTTCATCGCCACCCCCATCGCCACCATCGAGAAGATGGGTAACCCGCTCGGCAAGGTGCTGCGGGATGCAATAAACATCACACTCGAATACACAGACTGACGAAACTTACCCCTAAAGGGGTAGCAAAATAAATTTGCAGAATCCAAACCATCATCGTAAATTTGCACTCCAATTCAACTCAACGCTATGAACACAGACACCATCGTGGTAGACGGCATCCCTTTCGAGGTGGAGGTCGAACGAGGCTACGGCTTCACCACCATCCGAGTCCCTGACACCAACATGACCACGGGATGCATGGAAGACGACACACAAGCATTCCGTAAGATTCACGAACTGCTGACCGAGTCGGTTGCAAAAGTACCTGTACTACGTGAAGAGGCTCACACAATCCAAGACATGAGCGAACTACAAGCCGCTCATGCCATCATTGAGGACATCAACATCATCATCAACGAGATGCTCCCCGAAATCAAATCTGCCATCTTGTATGACGAGGTATCCTTCGGTACTCTCTTCGACAACATCGAGGAGGCGGCGCACCGAATCATAGACTTGAACCACGACGAAGATCGTCGTCTCAACCCCAACAAATGAAGAGAGATAAACTCCTTCGGGAGCTGAGGGCTATCGGTTCTGACCTCGCCGACAAATCCCGTAAGCCGTCAGAGTTTCCTGACGCCAAGTATGAATACGAAGCCATACGCTACGTCATCAAGAACATCGACAAACTCTAACACCCATACCCATGAACACTAAACTTCGCCTCGCCCCCCACTACTTCGTCATCGACTCCATCGGAGGTATGAACGAGGGCTACTCAGACACCACCTGCCGCCGCATCGAGGATGTGATTGCATCCGAACACGCCAAGGCCATGGTCGAGGAGTACATCGACCAGTGGACACACGAACGCTTGGAGTATTACGCTGAGCGAATCGAAAACTACTCCCTGCGTACAGAGGTTGACCTCGTTCGCTACGACATCGAGGAGTGTCCGCATGGTGGGTGGGTCAAGCTTACCCCTGAGTTCAGCGACAGCCTCGACCCCGAAGACATCGACGATTGGGGCTTCCACACCCTCTTCATCCAAGTGTATGACGGCATCATGCTCGGTGACGGCGTGGTTGTGTACGACCAAATGGATGATATGGTGACCACCATCACACACAAGCACACCGCCATGCGTATCGCAGAGGAGACCATCTCCATCGGTGTGGAGCGCATGAAGTACGGTATGCACCATGACCAGCAACGAGGGTACGACCTCAAGTACATCATGAACAACCTCTTCTTCGCTTACGACACACTGGCTGAGGTGGTGCGTGACCTTGAGTACCCACAGGATGTAATGGTCGACATCGACGACACCTGCACCCACTACTTCCCCATCCAAGCCATGAAGCAGATGGAATACTACAAAGACAGCCGAATCACGACACGCTAATACTTGCACAACAATGAAAACATACACACAAGCAGACTACAAGCGGATGCACCAAGGCATCGTCGAAGACATGATTGACACCTGCATCAGCAAGTGGCACGACCAAGAGTGTGACCCGCTCGAAGCGCGTGTCTACCGCAACCTCGCCTCTATGTTTGAGCACCTGCGTGACGCAAAGGATAACGTAGAGGACATCAACATATGGGTCAGTGCCGCCAATGAGGAGGCCGCCTACAATACCCTTAAAGGGGTAGCAAAATAAATTTGCATAAACAGAATTATCACAGTAAATTTGCAGTCCAATTCAATTCAACGCTATTAACAAATGCTAAACAATAACACCAACACCCGCGCCTTCGCCGAATCTATGGGTCATACCATCGCTTTTGGTCGGAGCATCGTAACCTGTGACGCACTCCTCAACCATCAGTCCTACGGGTTCTACTACCACGCCACAGACGGAGATGCTATCGTGGTCTCCCCTACCGACCCTAAGGGGGCGTACTCATACTGGGCAGACTACCTGCGAGAAGCACAGGCTCTTGCGGAGAAATACGACCAAGACCCCGCTACATACGGGGTGCTAATGACCTTCAACTATGGACGTTCATGTATCTACATGAATCTTGTCCGTGTCGAGTACATGAAGGAACGCGCCTTGGACATGGCAGAGAACGACAGCGTTCAGTGCCCGTCCGTCATCTACGGCTTCTGTCGTAACGAAGAGATCGAGCGTATCACACTCGACAGCGAGGGTCGATCCACATACCCACAGGATGAGGCGGGACGTGCTGAAGCGGAAGCGGGGTACAACCGCGAAGTGACAGAGGATGCACTGAAGCTGTTCCAAGACCTCGGCTTGAAGGAAGGGGATGAGTTAGAAGAATGGGTGTGAGTTTAGAGGCGGCTGACATACCCGCATCAGGAGGGGTCCTGTGAAAGTATGTAAGGGGAGGTTTTGTGTTCTCCTCCCCGCCATGCGCCTGTAGCTCAGTGGTTAGAGCATCCGACTCATAATCGGCAGGTCGTAGGTTCAAGTCCTACCAGGCGCACCAAAATGGATAGGATGGAGTTGCTGCCCTGCCTATCAAGTGCTCCCACCCGAAACAGCATAGGGTGGTGGTGCGGTACTCGCCCACGTAGCTCAGGGGATAGAGCAACTGCCTTCTAAGCAGTCGGTCGCAGGTTCGATTCCTGCCGTGGGTACAAACATTCAAACACTCACAAACATGAACTACTACGTAACAACCACAACAGACCTGCTCACTCCTGAGCAAAGGAAGCAGTTTAATGACATCATCGATGTCTGCCACGACAGCGACTTCGTGAGCCGCCTATGGGACTGCCTTGACCACAAGGTCACCGACACCGTCGCCGAGTACGGCACTGAGATGGAGAACTTCAAGGGTGACCTTGCAGATTTCTGCTTTGGGTGGGTCATGGGCGTGAAGATGATGGGCATCGAGGCAAAAATAGCGCATCATAACCTCAAGGACAAGTAAACAAAAACAAACATGAGCACATTTAAACAAGAGCGCATCGACGGCGTAGTCCGCGAGATTGAGCGCAAGAGCCTGCAAGACATTGCGTTTATTATACTGAGCGAACGCTTCGAGAAGAAGATTTCGCTATACGAAGCCGAATGGCTGGACGCCCTCGCCGATGCCCTGCGCGATGGAGACAGCTTTAACGAGTCGGAGTTGATGCAAGAGCTCTACGGAAACCCAAAGAAAGAACTCATCAAACGATACATGAACCAATGAAAGTATACCTTATACACCACCCAAATGGGGACATCTACCACAGAACAGATGAGAACATCATGGATGACATACACGACATGATGGAGGCGGGCGAGTGCTCGATCGAGTGTTGGCGCAATGATGTGCACCTCGAATCTCATAGCTCCCCATCTTGGGGGTTGACGAGCAATGCCGACATAAACGACTGGTTAGAAACACAACAACTAACAAAATCACTATCATCATGAGCAACAATCAACACACATTATTGTCCATTGCGGTGTATACGTTACTCGTTACGGCGGCATGGGTCATAGCATATGGATTCGCACAACTACTCAATAACCTCACACAATGACTGAAGAACAATTGAACTGCATCGGCAACCCGCTACCAAACGAAACGTTCACGGCGTCACAGGCTATCCGAGCGGTCAACCGCTTGCTCTGGTCTAATGACGTAGAAGACGACGACCATGCCGAGGCAATGGTGATAAAGGCGTTCCTAGTGGGCGTACTCCCAAACATTCCTGCGCCCGCCTTTTTGTCGAAGACAATCCCCGTTATGAATACCACGATCGAAGGCGCACAGAAGCGCATCGTCAAGGCCATCGAAGATTACGCTGACCGATGCAAATTTATCGGCGACCCGTGCGAGACAAACCCTGACCTCGAATACATCGGGGTCTTCCTCGACTCCGTGGAGGACGAGATGGCGGCAATCTCCAGCGCACACAACTCCCTGCATGACAGGTACGTCCAAGCCCGCGCCGAGATTGACATCCTCAAAGCAACCATCGCGTCACTTGAACGCCAACTATTAGCCGCACATGATAACCGATAAAAACAAAGACATGAAACGTAAATTCTGGTCCCCTGAAGAAGTAGAGCAAGTGTTTGCCATCTACGAGAAGTACAAAGTCAAAGATGACATGATTGACATCAGTCAAATCCAACGCTCTGAAATCCCTGAGAATCGCTCTTTGTGGGCGCTCAAGTCCTACCTGTACAAGGAGTATGGGGTTAGATGTAAGGGTGCTGGCGCGGCGACTAACCGCCTTCAGGAAACACTTCCTAAGCCGAAGACCAAGCCCACCTTCAAGCCTGTGCCTAAGCCGAAAGCCAAGTTGATGCCGAAGCCTGTAGTCTCCACGACAAAGGTCAAGACCACACGCCGCACGTTCCTGTGGGGTGTATTCACGATCGAAAGCATTGAAGCATGATAACCGATAAATATATGCAAGACCTATGGGCATACATTGAATTCCTGAGTAGGAGAGTAGATGAGCAACCAAACGTAAGTATGTGGAAAATAATGCTTGACGGAAGTCTACGTAACTATAACGCAAAACTCAATATCAAAAATCAAGATGAGCAAGAATTCTAAATACAATTACAAAGTTCGTTTCCACTTAGCTAAAGGAGATAACTACAAGAAATGGCAAGTACGCGACATGAATGACCCTGATGGAAAGCCATCTTATTACGACCCTGATGATACAAGGTTGCTCATGGTTGATTGCAAGCTTGGTAATAAACCATCAATATCGCAGAAGATTTTCGAAGGAGAAAACAAAACCGTATGTGCGTGGGTGTGGTGCAAGCAAGTATGGGCTCTCCCAGGACCTGAGACAAGGGTCGGAAAGCAGTACCGATTTAACCCTAGAGCCAACCCACACTGGCACACACAAGACGAAAAAAATGTTGACAACTGTGAAATCGAACAGCTTACAACACTCGGAAGAGGTATATTCAAGCATGAGTAAAGAAGACGCAATAGAAATCATAATTGAACACGCATCAAAATTACCTATAAAAGAAGCAATAGCTTGTCATATGGCGGCATCAGACGTTCAGGAGTACGGAGTTGAGGAATGGGTAGAATGGAGTCCTCCATTTGTTATGGACATATTTACGGACATAATGTCCGATTCTTCTCAGGATTCAATGAACCTGCTTAAATCATACGCCGTTGGAGAAGATCTAATAGATGAGTTAATCTTAGAGGGTTATGTAACCACAGAAGAAGAAGACCAAGAGAGAGTAGATTACATAAAAACCATGGAAGCAATGAGGTCGTCTATGTTGGACGGACTTAAATCCATGAAAGCATACTTCGAAATTCAAGAAATAATCAGATTTAAATACTATGGACTACATTGATTCACGCACGGAAGCAGACTTCCAAGAGCTGGAAAGAGAAATAAATGCAATGCTTACTGACTTCTATGGAGAACCTCATAACATGAGAGATACAGGAGACAACAAGCAGAGGTACAAAGACCAAACGGGTCATTACCTGTTCACCCTTTGGATTGTAGACAAATACCACCGACTAGAGCGCAGTAAGATGGGAGCCATCGGTCAGTGGTTTAACAGGGATAGGTCTACACCCAATCACTGGAGGGATCAAGGCAACGTACTTATGCGTAAGTCTACTGATTTTCGTCAGCTTTACGATAACCTTAAATACCTAGGCACTAGGTACAACACCGAGGGTTACCTGAAATCTAGAGACCTTAGGATTCGGTTCATCGATAGACAGTTGGAGCACCTATCGGCTAGACGTGATGAATTGTTAAAATCATCCAAAAGGCTTGCAAAATCAAACACCACCGTTTAAATTTACAATTCAATTCATTCTCAAATGAGCAACTACAAATTCAAGACCACGAACATCCGTGGCAAGCAGTACGTTGAAGTAAACGAACGTATCAAGTTCTTCCGTCAGGAGGAGCAGTACAAAGGCTGGAGCATCACCACCAACATCGAGCACATGAGTGACGACGATGTTGTTATGTGTACCAGAATCTTCGATACCAATGGCAACGTAGTCTCCACGGGCCATGCACAAGAGGTCAAGGGTAGCTCGAACATCAACAAGACGAGCCACATCGAGAACTGCGAGACGTCAGCCGTAGGTCGTGCTTTGGCTATGCTTGGTATCGGCATTGATACATCTATCGCTTCGGCGAATGAAGTGTCGGAGGCGATTGCTAAGCAAGAATCAAACATTGACCTGACCAAGAAGCCCAAGGCGGGCACCAAGCCTTCGGGAAACGAATCGAAGGAAGAGAGCAACATCATGGACAAGGCTGTGAGTTATTTGAAGAGCTCTTCCGACCGATCGAAGGCATACGAACTCGTGATGTCGAAGTACGGCTCAGATTTAACTCAGGCGCAGAAGAATGGACTCAAGAAATTCGTTCGATGAAAGTACCAGTGGAAGATAGCTTTGAAGACAAATTGAGAAGAAGAGGATATAGTGAGGAGGCCATCATGATGATGGTCTTCTCCAAATTCCTTGAAAACGTAGAACCTGAAGAAGAATGAACTTAGACATGACAACAAGTGAGTTTATGCGTCTCATCAAAGAGAGGTATAACAAGGATTATCTGTCTTACTCTTCATTGAAGAACGCGCTTGGTGACATGCGTATGTTCGATATGTACATGAAGAAGGAGACCAAGAAAAAATCAGACGCACTGACGTTTGGGTCTCTATACGACATGATGTTGTTTGAGCCTGACAGAGCCAAGTCTCACTACGTGATACTCAACGACAACGCTATCCTTGACCAAATGTCAGAGAAAGCTAGGTCAGGCAAAAACCCAAAGGCTACGAATGAGTGGAAGAATCTTTTTGCTGAGTACGAGTTTCAGGTACATGAGAACGGACAAGAGATTGCTTCCGTAGACGACTGGACTAAATCTCAAGACATGATAGACAGACTGCATGCATCAGGTCTATATGGTTCATATCTTGATGGTGCTGATTTTCAGGTAGAGTTCAACGAATACATTGACGGCATTAAAGTTCGTGGGTTCTTTGACTGCGTAAATGGTGACATGGTTGTAGACTCAAAGTCATCCCGTTCAATGGACAAGTTTAGATATGACGTCAGATCATTCTCTTACGACATACAGGCGTACATTTACTGCAGAGTAATGGATACAAATAAATTTTATTGGCTTGTTCAAGAGAAGAACTATCCGTACTACCCTGGCATTGTGAGGTGCACAGAAGAAACCCTTTTTTCAGGAGAGATGAAATTTAACGAAGCTATCGGTCGTATAGCTACATTCCTAGGACAAGGTATAGACTATGATTACAGTAAAGACTATGCAGAGTTTAGCGTATAAGACATACAAGACAACAAAGACAATTTTTTTTATTTTCGTAACCCTTTATTTCATTATAAATTTTTTTCAATATGGATAACCAGAAGTATGATTCCGTCCTCGTGGGATGGACAGAAGAGCCAAAGCGTGATGATAACGGCAATGTCGTTGCATGGACTGTCAAGCTCAAAGACCACGAACTCCAAGACATGATTGACAAGTACACAACCACCAAGAACGAAAAGGGTGGAGGTAACGTGTACTTGACGCTCTTTATGAGTAAGAATGGAAAGGCCTGTTCCCGTGTGTTCGATCCGAATAGCGAGGGAGCAAAAGAGCGCCGAAACAAGAAGGACGACCAGGTCGTACAGGATGACCTCCCCTTCTGATACGGCTCCAATCTACTTAATGACCGCTCGTGTTGCCTTCAAGAAAAGAAAGGAGGCGCACGAGCGCGTTAAGTGGATAATATCTGTGTTCGACACCCCTTCAGACATTATGCGATACGACAAGAAAACAATGACACGCCTCGGCACAGAGCTGTACGGCAAAAACTCTAAGTCGGATAAGCATATTATAATAAGGGACATCGTATCAAAGAAATTCATTTCGAATTCTCAACTATCAATAGATGAACACAAAAGACAAAATACAATCTAAGTGCACAGAGCTACGTGACCTTCTTTTTCTTAAGAACAAGGCCTACGGAGACGCTGCACTTACTCCTTTAAATATTTTCTCTTCCGCTAATTCAGAATACGGATTGAGACAACGAATAGACGATAAGCTCAAGCGCATACAAACCGTAGGTCTTAACGACAGTACAGAAGACACATTAATTGATTTGGCAGGATACTTAATTCTGCTTATGATTGCAAGAGATGACCAACAAAATAACAATATTCAAGGACATAAGGGAAATCGAGGCTCCCAATCATATTACGGTGCAGCAAGCTCTGCATCGAATAAAGGAAGGGAGGAGCAAAGAACTCATTTCACAGATTAGAGATGGAGACAAGTCTTCAAAGAAAAAGCTCCCCGTTGTTTGTTTCAGCGGGGAGTTTTCGTCTAGAAAAGACGAGGCGCTGTTCGAGCATTCGGGCATCATTGTGCTCGATTTTGATCACGTTGACGTTACTGAAACCAAGAAGGCTCTGGGTACTGATGACTATGTGTTTTCTTGCTGGACTAGCCCTTCGGGTGATGGGGTCAAGGCGCTTGTTCGTATAACAAATCCAGAACGACACAGAGATCACTTCAGAGCTATATCCAACTACTTCGAAAGGAAGTATGCCCTTGAGGTTGATCCATCTGGTATAAATGAGTCGCGGGCTTGCTTCGAGTCATACGACCCTGACATAATTATTAAAGATTCCGACAAGTTCGGAATGTTTACATCTGAGAAGGCGGAGGCAGGACAGACCATTGAACGCGAAGGTGTAGTTACTGACTACATGAAGTTAAACCTTGCGGCTCGTATGATTCGCATGGCTGAGGATGGCGAAAAGCACAAGGCATTACACTCAGCGTCCAGGCTTTGTGGGGGATTTATCTCTGCTGGGCGTATGGAAGAAGATGAGGTCGTAAGAGTCCTCATACGTGAGATAGCAAAGCGTGACATTGACTCTGAGCAAACAGCTATCAACACCATAAGGGATGGTATTGAGACGGGCAAAAACATGCCAATCAAAGAGTTGGTTGCAAGCGAAAAGGATGTAAGGCGTGAGCTCCTACTTAACGATGGGGATATGTCGTTTATCTCCTCTGATGACGAGGACTTTAGATGGATAGATGACTACGCTAACGGAAAGATCGAAGTCGGTCTTGATACTGGTAATGATTTAATCGACAAGCACTTTAGATACAAGAAGGAGTTTGTCATCGTCAATGGGCACTCTAACGTAGGTAAGACGACCATGATGCTGTACTTAGTCGCTAACTCGGCGGTCAGGCACGACTGGAAGTGGCTAATATATAGCTCTGAGAATAGAACGGCGTCTGTTAAGATGACCCTCATGCAGTTTGCAAAGGGTAAAAAGGTTGGAGACATGTCTTACTCTGATAGAAAAGATGCGTACAAGTGGGTTCAGCAACACTTCACTATCATCAACAACCACGATGTGTATAGCTACAGCGACATCATTCTATTCATGGAAAAAACAATGAAGCAGCAAGACTTAGATGGCATATTCATTGACCCTTACAACAGCCTTAAACTAGAGCTCGGAACCAGTGGGCTTGGTTCTCACGACTATCACTACGAAGCTGCTTCTGAGTTTCTTACGTTCTCCAAGTCTCACAATGTGGCTGTGTGGTTGAACATGCATGCTGTAACAGAAGCTCAGAGACGTAAGGGTGATGATGGTCTCCCTATAGCTCCTTACGCAGAGGACACAGAGGGTGGCGGCAAATTTGTAAATAGGGCTGACTGCTTCTTGACAATACATCGCAAAGTTCAAGCCCCCGATCCGCACACACGAAAGATGAGTGAGCTTCATGTCCGAAAGGTAAGGGAGGTCGAAACAGGTGGTGAGCCCACTCCAATTGAGGAGCCGATTAAGTTTGTCTTCGATTTGAGCCATACTGGGTTCAAAGAGTGGACAACTCAAAAGCCTTTGTACGCGCCAGTTTCAGGCGCGATTGACACTCAATCTAAAATAAAGTTGAGTCCGAACAATAGTTTTCTCAGTTAGGACGTGTAACTTCGCCTTGTGAAAGGAAAAAGAAAAACGTCTCACTCGCGTTCACGCAAAAAACAAATCCTGGGAAGGTACAAATCCAATCTGGAGAAGTACTGTGCAGACAGATTATGTGAATACGGGCTAAAATTTGACTATGAAGAGTTAGAGTTTAAGCTTCTTGAAGGTTTTTTGTTTAAGAACAAATACTTTAAGATGACAGCAAAGGGAAAGATCATGAGTGACAGGTCGGGTACAAAACAGCTTCCAATAAGATACACTCCAGATTTTGTTGGAACCGATTATAATTTTATCATTGAGACCAAAGGGTACCTGCCCAGTCACCATGACTTTCCTATGAGATGGAAGCTTTTTTTAAAGCACTTAATGGACAATGAGCTTCCTTATGCTGTATTTTTGGCAAAGAATCGACAGCAAGTCGATCAAGCTATAGAAGAAATTAAAAAAAGCATAGAAGATGGAACCATATAAGCTTAGCGAATACTACGCTATCGCAACAGACAGAGTAATGAAGAGGATGTCTGAGTTTTACGAATCCCTACACTCTGATAGAGGGGAACCGATTACGGAGGTGGAGGCTGTAGAGAGGCTGACACTGGAATCCTTTAGGTCAATCAAACACGAGATGGATCTTTGTGTTGAGGCGGTAAAGGAATACCACGGAGAGTGAATCGCTCTAGAGCAATTTATTCTCAGGCCACAGGGAGAGTAGCTGAGGTTAGGTTTGTTAGAGCCGCTGAAGCTCTCGGACTCTCTGTAACCAAGTCATCAAGGAAAGATGACATAGAAAAACATGTAGACTACTGGATGGCCTTTAATGATACGGGCCGCTGGGGTGTCGATGTTAAAGGAAATAACCTTCCTGATGAAATTTGGGTTGAACTAAAGAATGTACGAGGGAACAAAGGATGGATACAAGGCGATGCAACGATCATCGCGTTTGATATGCCTGAAGAAAGCGGGTTCTCAGTAGTAAACCGACTTGAACTAAAAGAGTGGGTTAATAAAAATGTCGGCACTGAGATGGTCTCAAATAAAAGAGACGCATACAGGAAACTCTATCAAAGAAAAGATAGACTCGACATTATAACAAAGGTTATCCTTGAGGATATAAGATCTTTAGAATCCTATAGAGTATGGAAATACTTTTTGGATTATTGAGTATCTTGCACACCTTTTCCAATAAAAAAAATAATGACAAAACAAAAACTTACTCCCTGGGGTGAGGTGGGATACCCCACTTTCAAAAGAACGTACTCTAGACCCCTAGAAGGTGGCGGCACAGAAGAGTGGCCAGACACCGTAAATCGCGTTGTTGAGGCGTGTAACAACCAGCTTGGTTGCAACTTTAACGACCACGAGAAGGAAGAGCTCAGTAATATTATGCTCGACCTTAAAGGAACAGTTGCTGGAAGATTCCTGTGGCAACTTGGTACTGAGACAGTGGATCGCCTTGGGCTCCCCTCGTTGCAGAACTGTTCGTTTGTAGTGGTAGACAACCCCATCAGGCCATTCACATGGGCATTTGAGATGCTTATGCTTGGTAGCGGAGTGGGATTCAACATACAGCGTGAGCATGTGTATCAGCTCCCAAAGGTTAAGGCGAAGGTGGACGTCACTCGCGCAGACCGAAACGATGCTGACTTCATTGTTCCTGATTCTCGTGAGGGATGGGTAGAGCTTCTCGATCGGGTGCTAAGGGCGAGCTTTGAAACTGGAGAAGGATTTACTTTCGCTACTCACCTCATCCGACCAAAGGGAGCGCCCATCAAAGGGTTTGGAGGAACCGCAAGCGGTAGTGAGGACCTCGTATGGGGAATGCTTGAGATCAATAAGATATTGAACTCCCGTTCTGGGAAGAGGCTGTCTAGTGTGGATTGCCTCGATATCATGAACATAATCGGAAAGATTGTGGTGGCTGGTAACGTAAGACGCTCGGCTCAGATTGCACTCGGCGATCACGACGACATCGATTTCCTACGTGCAAAGCGTTGGGACCTCGGTAACATCCCGAACTGGAGAGCTATGTCTAACAACTCTGTTATCTGTAGCGACATCAAAGACCTCCCTGAGGAGTTCTGGGACGGGTACAAGGGTAACGGTGAGCCATACGGTCTTATTAATCTAGAGGCCTCTCGTAGAATGGGGAGGACAGGAGAGTATGAATATCCTGACCCTGACGTAATGGGATTCAATCCTTGTGCGGAGCAGTCGTTAGCAAACTTCGAGACATGTTGTTTGGCTGAAGTATATCTTCCAAATATTGATAGCTACGACGATCTAACCAATGTTCTTCGTTATCTTTACAGGGTTAACAAGCACAGCCTTTCTATACCTTGCTCGCTAAAAGAGACAGAAGACATTGTACACAGGAACATGCGAATGGGCATTGGAGTTACTGGGTACCTTCAGGCTTCCGAAGAACAGAAGTCTTGGCTTAGCAGAGCTTATTATTATATTCGTGAATACGACAAAGAATACTCCAAAATAAATGGCTTTCCTAATTCCATCAAAATTACTACAGTTAAGCCCTCTGGAACGCTGTCTCTACTTGCTGGTGTTACACCAGGGGCTCACCCTGGATTCTCCAGATATTACATTAGAAGAATCAGAATGTCTGCAGATAGCGAGCTTACACGAGTGGCTAGGTCTAATGGGCACCACGTAGAGTATGTACGAAACTTTGATGGGACTGAAGATCACTCAACAGTTGTAGTAAGCTTTCCTTGCAGCTTTCCAGAAGGGACTGCGTTCGCCGAGGACATGACGGCTGTAGATCAGCTGGAGGTTATAAAAAGACTACAGAAAGAATGGTCTGACAACTCAGTGTCTGTAACTATCTACTACAGAAAAGAGGAGTTGGACAATATAAAGGAATGGTTGGAAGAAAACTACTATGACACCAAGTCGGTTTCTTTTTTGCTTCATTCTGGGCATGGGTTTGATCAAGCTCCGCTTGAGGAAATCACGGAAGACGAGTACAATTCGGAGAGGTCAAAAGTGACCCCCATCACCAGCCTTAATAGCGTTGAGCTGAGTGAAGTTGACATCGACGACTGTGACACTGGAGCCTGCCCAGTAAGATGAAACGAATAGATAAGTGCTGGGTAATGCAGATGTATTATCTTCGTAACGTTACACCGACCAGTGCAGTGTAATTTCGCTAACCTTAGAGGGGCCCTTCGGGGCCTCTCTTTATTTACTCGCAATTCTTTTGGCGTAGCTCGTCTACTAGCGTTTCAAGATGATCTATCCGCTTTTCTATATGCTGTAGGCGGAGGTTTTGTTCAGCATCATCAGGAAGACTACCCATTTCCCCTCTGGGCCACTTGATTCTAAACTCTGAGTTGAGCTCTATCTCTTGATTGTGCCTCATCGTTTGTATCTCCAGCTTGTTGAGGGCCGACATAATTGTAAAGTACAAGGTTACTGCGCCCCCTACGCCGATTACGATTTGAATCAGCCACTTGACATTAATCCCGAAGTTAGTATTGTCGTCTAGATTCATTTTCTAACCTTTTCTATTACCCCTCTTTATCATATAGATTTTTTAGCTCTCACTCTGCGACTTGAGGACTTCTTTACTTTAAATCGGCCTCCATTCCTGAACACCTTGACAGAAGCAGGGACGGCAGACCTTGGCACCTCAAGCCAAGTGTTGCCAAATCCGTCCGTAACTGGTGTGAGCTTGCTTACATCAACCCCCATCTTCTTCATCTGATCGGGGAGTCCCTTGTATCGTCCGAGGATCATGTCGAATCCCTTTTCCTCACCCCAGCCCTGGATAGTGCGAACCGTCTCAGGAGTGGGGATTCGGTATGCCTCAGCCCCTTTAGAGGCGCCGTCCTCAAAGAATGCGGCTAATGCCTCCCTCTCCCAGGTTTTGCCCATGGGGTTGTTTTTAGGGTCAGGCATCGCCTTTACTTTTTCTACGTGTTCCAAGAAGTCTGGGTCTTTGACTTCACGCCTCATCTGCTTAACACCTACGTCTACGAGCTCACTAGTCGTTCTTAACCATGGATGCTCTCTGGTTACGTTTGGTTTCTCTACTTCCATATCAAGGTCGTCCGCCATGCCCGTTCTCCTGCCATTGGCCTCCGCTTCCGTTATATTTTCAGAGAAGTTGAAGTCGTAGTGCCCCTCACCACCAAACCTGCTGTATCCGACGAGAAAGTCATCCGCTTCTTGTCTCGTTATGTCACCACCGTCAATAAGATCTTCCAGAAGCTTACTAAACCCTGCCACCTCGCCTTCTGGAGCGGAAATAGCGGTACCACCGAAGTCCTCTAGCAACCCTACATTTCTGTGCTGCTGTCTACCAGTCCCTTCTACCACCTTCTCCAGACCAAGGGCATCTTGAAGCGACTCTCCTTTTTTAAACCCTTTGTCACGAAGGTATCCGATGACCTGCTGTCCTACGTGTTCTATGTTATCAAAGATCTCGTCAATTCTCTCTGGTGCTTCCGCAACCATTCTGTTCATCTCCATGCTTCCGTGTATGGGTTCGTCCCCGAAATCATAAGTATCAGTCCAACGTCCTTTTTTATTTGCTTGAAATGCGTCACTCTGGATCTCAAGCATAGTCCTGACATTCCTGCTCGGCTCCCCCCTCTTAGCTTTCGTCGCTTCCCATGGATCAGGGAGAGCCCTAACGTGAGCGTGAACTCCTACACCTCTAAGTGAACTTGATGTTTTTGGACTTTCTAGATCTTCGGCGGTGGGTACATATCCCTCCCCACGATCCCCGTGAAAGTGCTTTGAGCTGCCCTTTCCATAAACGCCTTCATCTCCCCTTAGCAGTATTACGTCAGCGTCCCTGACGATTTCGCTCCTTGCTTCTCTGGCGGCTGCATCCATGCCTGAAGTATTATAATAATCCAACCCCATAAGCCTGTCCGTACCAAAGAACTCATCCCACTCAGGATCGGCTCTTTGAACCCTGAATCGAGGGAGTCTTTCCATCCCGCCCATCTGCATGTTGCCAGGGTCGAGGTGAGTCATACCAGCCTTCTCCGCTCTTTCAGCGAGCATATTGAGTAGAGATGCCTCCGATGCAGATACATCCTTTCCGCCCGCCGCCTGCTTGATTGCCTTTACAGACACGCCTTTCTTTCCAGCTTGATCTGCCAACTTCTTACTCGCTTTACCTGTGCGTATGCTTCCAGGAATCCCCAGGGAAAGAAGGCCAGCACCAATGTTTACCCCGCCCATAGCAGGGTTTCCCGCAATGATGTCTCCGACGCCTTGAGCTATAGTAGTCACGTCTCCCACGGGCGTCAGCAAATCCAGCAGTTGAAATCCTGGGTTGGCTCTTCCTCTCTCCTCTCTGAGCTCAGGGCTGAGCTCTGTAGCCTGAATCGTAGGGTATGGGGAGACGTTGGGGTATGTCGGAGTCGGTTTTATCTCTCCTTGATCGAGCCTAGCTTGCGCGGCGTCATACTCTGAAGCCAGCTGCTGTAGCATGTTGGCGTATGATATCTTCTGATCACGATCGTATATATCGTTGTCGGGTGGCCAAGAGTCTCCTACTCGACCTCCCTCTTTGTTATACCTAAACCTAGTTTCAGGTATTCGGATCTCATCTCCCCTAACGTAAGCCCCTTCGTATCTATCCAGAAGCATCTGAATGGTTCTTTCATCTCTAGGCACAGGAACGCCTCTCTCTGAGAATATAGGATCGACCACACGTCTC
>Ga0075481_10000243_pt1 | contig 19058 bp, 17 predicted proteins | sample DEB08_DNA_11_FD_76337 | JGI IMG/M metagenome (GOLD analysis project Ga0075481, IMG submission 76337) | Aqueous microbial communities from the Delaware River and Bay under freshwater to marine salinity gradient to study organic matter... | ecosystem: Environmental > Aquatic > Marine > Coastal ... | reverse complement strand
ACCCCCTCGGCGATCGAGGATCGTTCGAGGCTCGAGCCGCTGCGGGGGCAGCGATCGAGATCGGGCCACCTTTCGATGCCGGACTCCGCATCGGACATCGCGACGCAACTCTCGAATCCTGCGCCGTTCAGTTCCCGCACCAGCGAGACGTCGTCCCAGTTGGTGATCTCGAGCTCACGCGTCTCGCGGCAGTCGAGCGCCCACCATGGCCGGGATCGGGGCCACGGCAGGCGTCGCCGAATCGCGCCGATCACACGACTCGGCAGTGACCGGCGGGGCGGTCGCGCGGCGACGGCGTCGCCGGACGCGGCGTTCGCAGAGGCCGATGAAGCATCTCGACCCCGCACCAGATCCAGAAGAAACGGACCGGTGAGTCCGAGGGCCCGCGTGGCGAGTTCGCGGTCGACCTCGCGGGTCCGAAGGAACGCGAGCATCCGACCTCCGCTGCGGCGGCGGACTCGCTGATCGAGCACGAGCAGTCGCAGGTACTCGACGTCGGTCAGGGCCTGCGGATCGTCGGGTCGCCGTCTGGCTCGCTCGAGGCCCTCGAGATAGCGGCGCAGATGTCCTGCGAATTCGGGTGTCGACACCCGGAGGCGTCCGCCCGGTCGAAGCACTCTCCGGCACTCGACGAGGAACGCTCTCGCCTCGTGCAGGTCGAGGTGCTCGAGGACATGGAAGGCGTGGATCCACGGCGTCGAGCCGTCCGCGAACGGAAGGCCCTCGAGCAGATCGATCCGATCGACTCCCGGATCCATCGGCACGATCGACGGGCGCCACTGCAGCACCCGAAGTCCCTCGAACCGATCGCGATTGGCGGTGGCCCACAGGCCATCGTCGCGGTAGATGATCAGCGGCGATGCGGCGGATGGCATCGGAGCAGGATCGGCGTTCGATCGGGACCGGCGTGAGACGCGGATCAGTCGTTCTCGGCGAACATCGCCTCGACGAAGGTCTCCGGATCGAACGCCTCGACGTCCTCGGGCCGCTCCCCGACGCCTACGAGCTTGACCGGAAGGCCCATCTGGTCGCGGATCGCCATGACCACGCCGCCGCGGGCGGTGCCGTCGAGCTTGCTGAGGAAGATTCCGGTCACCTCGGCGGCCTCGGTGAAGACCTCCGCCTGTCGGATCGCGTTCTGTCCCGCGGTCGCGTCGAGCACCAGCAGGGTCTCGTGAGGCGCGTCGGGAATCTTCTTCGCGAGCACCGATCGAAGCTTCGACAGCTGACGCATCAGCGAGTCCTGCGTGTGCAGGCGCCCGGCGGTGTCGACGAGCAGCACGTCCACGCCTCTGGCCAGCGCCGCGTCGGCGGCGTCGAAGACGACCGCCGCGGGGTCGCCGCCCTCGACGCCCTTGACCAGTTCGACCCCGAGGCGCTCCGACCAGATCTCGAGCTGACGCACCGCGCCCGCGCGGAAGGTGTCTGCGGCGGCGAGCAGCACCGTGCGGCCCTCGGCCTTCAGGCTCGCGGCGATCTTCGCGACGCTGGTGGTCTTCCCCGAGCCGTTGACGCCCACGACGAGGATCACCGTCGGCTTCCGTTCGCAGCGAGCGAGCGAGAGATCGACGCCCTCCCAGCGGCGGCGAAGTTCCGCCTTGAGAAACGGCACCACCTCCTCGCCGGTCGAGATCCGTCCGGCCTTCCAGTCGCGACGCAGCGCGTCGACGAGTTCCCTCGTGGCGGTCACACCGACGTCCGCGGAAAGCAGTCGTCCTTCGACCTCGCCGAGCAGGTCCTCGTCGATGCGCCGGCCTGCGAGGAACGCCGTGAGGCCGACGAGCGTCTCCGCGGTTCGGGACAGTCCCCGTCGCAGCGCTGCGGCGGCGGCCGTGAAGATCCCCATCGTCAGGCCCCGGTCTCGGGCAGTGCCGGGGCCGGCACCGCCTCGGTCGAGCCTCGAACCAGTGCCGCGAGGACGCCGTTGACGAAGGCGGGACTGCGCTCGGTGCCGTACTCCTTCGCCAGCTCGACCGCCTCGCTGATCGCCACGGGCATGTCGATGCCGGCGTCGCGAATCTCCCAGCACGCCAGACGGAGGATGTTTCGGTCCATGACCGGCTGGCGGTGCAGCGGCCACTCCGAAGTCAGCGGCGCCAACAGGCGATCGAAACGATCGCGAGCGTTCCAGACGGTCTCGGCGATGTCGAGACCGCGTCTACGGTCGCCGGCGGGCGCCTCGACCTCATCGACCGCGGCTTGCAGCGAGTCGGCATCCGGTTCCGCCACGACGTCGCGCTGATAGAGGGCCACCAGCGTGGCGTGTCGAATGGGTCGGGAGAGTCGAGGGGCGCTCATGGGGAAGAGGGTCTCGCGGTCGCGGCGGCTGAGGGAGCGGACCTGCTGCCGGAGTTGGGCCGCCACCTTCGGGCCGCGTCGATGGCGCTCGCCGCGGCGAGCGCCGCCTGCATCGACTCGCGACCCTTGTGACCGTGGGCGCCTCCGCAGCGGGCCCGGGCCTGATCGAGATCCGACACCGTCAACACGCCGAAGGCGATGGGCTTGGAGAGTTCCGAGGACAGGTTCGCGAGGCTCTCGGCGACCGCGGCGGCGAGGTAGCGGTCGTGGCGGGTCTCGCCGGTCACGATGCAGCCGAGGGTGACGACGACGTCGATCTCCGGCCGACGAGCCCACGCCGAAGCGATCGCCACCAGCTCGAACGCACCTGGAGCGTCGGCGATGGCGAGATGGTCCGCGGAGCCGCCTGCCTCGAGAAACGCCTTGCGGGCCCCTTCCTCGAGCAGATCGGTGATCTCGGTGTGGTAGCGGCTGACCACGATGGCCGCGCATCGATTGGCGGCGTCGGGGCGATCGTGCTGGATGGTCGGGTCCGATCTCATGTCGAAGCGACGATCGTAGGTCGCGTCCATCCGAACCTCCAGCATGCCGGCGAATCGCCGGGCGCGACCCCGCCGGAGGCAACTGGCGGGACCGTGGACAGGTCGTAGCATCGCGCGGGTGAGGCGAGCCATCCTGCGGATGCTGACTGCGATCCAGCTGACCCGGGTCACCATGGCCTTCGGGGCGGTCGCGGACCTGTGGCTGGTGGTGCTCATCACCAGAGAGGCGCCCGAGTACGCCTACATGCCCGCGGCCCGGCTGCCCTTCGTCGGGGTGCTGTTCGTCGGGGCCGCGGTCGCGGTGGGCCTGTTCGCCTTCGGGGGCGCGCTCAACGACCTGCTCGATGCCCGGCACGACCGCGCCTTCAGTCCGAGCCGACCGATTCCGGCCGGTCGAGTGCGATCCGGACAGGCCGCGGTGGTGACCCTCGGGGCGCTGCTGGTGGCGATGGTCGCCGCCGCGGCGTTCGGGACCGCAGGGATCCTCCTGACGGCGCTGGCGGCGGCGGGCATTCTCTTCTACGACGCCGCCGGCAAGCACGTCCCGGCCATGGGACTCCTCGTGATCGGCCTGGTGCACGGCGTGCACATGATGATCCCGAACCACGAGCTGACCTTCACCCTTCCGGTGTGGCTCGCCACGACCCACGCGGTGGTCGTCGCCACGACGCTTCATCTGCTGGAAGACAAGCGCCCCGCCCTCACCCCTCGCGCGTTCGCGGCGTTGGCGTTGGGTTGGCTGGCATGGTCGGTGCTGCTGCTCGGCCGCGGATGGTGGCAGGCCGACGAAGGCGGCTTCTGGCCTTCGAGTCTGACCATGGGTGGCCTGATCTGGCCGATTCTGGCGGTCGCGGCGTTCGCCTGGTACGTCCGTCGCAAGACGCGAGGCGTGCCCGCGGCGGTCGCGGCGGAGAAGATCCGTCGCTACGGAAGCCTCTGGACGTGCCTGTACGCGGTCGCCTGGCTGCTCGCGCTCGGTCAGGTGCAAGCGGCTCTCGGCTTCGCCGCCTTCGCCTTCTGCGGGATCGCGGTGATGATCGCGATTCGGGAACTGACCTCCCTCGCCAACCGCCCCGTCGCCTACCGACGTTGACCGGGACGCCCGCGGATCTGGGTTCGACCGCTATTCTGCGGAGGTGACGGTTCGCCCGCACTCTCCTCTCGCCGTCCTGGCGGCGCTGGCATCGCTTCTGCCGGTCGCGATCGCGCCGGCGCAGACGCCGGCGCAGGATTCCGACGTCGCCCCCGCAGGCACGGTGCGAATGCCCGTCTCGGGTGGATCGCTCGGTGGCTTCGTCCTGCCGGTGACGCCGCTGGTGGAGGACCTCGAGCTTCGGGCGGCCCGGGCGTGGGTCTGGTCGGTCGACGACACCCAACGCCTCGTGCTTCAAGGCGACGTCTTCGTCGAGTTCGGCAGTCATCGGTTTCGAGCGGACGAAGCGGTCGTCTGGATCAACCGCCTTCCCACCGCCGAGGGTCTGGTCAACCAGTTCGCGATCCACTTCGCGGAGGTCCGCGAGCCGACCGAGCGGGCCGGGCTGACCGCGGGTGGTCGCGACCTGCTGGTCACCGGAAGCGGGCGAGGCAACGTGGTCCTGAAGGTCGCCTCGCTCGAACGGCGGGCGGCGCCGCGGACGAAGGAGCTCGCCGCGGCCGAAGCCCGCCTGGCGACGTATCTGCGACGCCTGCTGGCCGAACCGCTGCCGTCGCTGGCGGCCCGCCCCCGTCTCGATGTGCCGGTCGCGCGCCGGGAGACCCTCGAACCGGGACCTCCGACGGCCCCGCCCTCGGAGGCGTATCCGGAACTTCCCGAGGCGGTGCTGTTGCCCCGCCCGGATCTCGAGAACGTGCCCATCTTCAAGCCCGGCGGTGTGGTCGCCTTCACCGCGGGCAGCACCGTCGCCGAGCCGTCCTCCGATGCGATCGTCGCCGAGCAGGGCGTGATCGTGGAGTACCGCGATCCGGGGTTCGGCGAGGGCCGTCGCCTCGAACTGCGGTCCGAACGCGCGGTGATCTTCACCGCGGAGGGCGCGATGGCCTCGCTCCGCGAGGGCGCGTCCTCGATCGACGTCTCTTCGGTCGAAGGCATCTATCTCGAGGGCGGCGTCGTCGCGACGGATGGCGAGATCACCTTGCGGGCGTCGAAGCTCTTCTACGATCTGCCGCGCAACCAGGCCCTCGCGGTCGATGCGGTGCTGCGGACCTACATGCGCCTTCGCGAGACGCTGCCGATCTACGCCCGGGCCGAGGAGATGCGGCAGGTCGCCGCCAACCAGTGGCAGGCATCCGAGGCGATTGTCTCGACGAGCGAGTTCTTCACCCCGCACCTTTCGCTGGGCATGCGAGAGTTCACCGTCACCGAACGACCCGACGGGGCCTGGGTCGAGGGCGAGCACGCCACACTTCGCGCCGGAGGGGTTCCCCTGATGTGGTTCCCGGGGTTCAAGGGTCGTCCCGAGAAGATCCCGCTGCGAGGACTTCGGTTCGGCTACGAGGCCGACCGCGGCATGGAGATCGAGACCCGCTGGGATCTGATCTCGCTGCTGGCTCTCGACGCGCCGCCGGAACTCGAGGCGGATCTGGATCTGGACATCTACACCGCCCGAGGCGCCGGTGCGGGGACTCGCCTGACATGGGCCGACAGCGACACCATCGCGAACCTCGTGGCCTACGGCCTCTACGAGAGTTCCGGCGAGGACAAGACCGACGCGGGCATCGTCCAGCAGACCGATTCGGGATTCCGCGGCTACGTCGATGGTGACTTCATGACCGCGGTCTCCCGGGAGACCACGATCAGGGGCCAGCTCAGCTGGATCTCCGACGAGAGCTTCATCACCACCTGGCGTCGTCTGGACTACAAGAACCGACGGCAGTACGAGACTTCGCTGAGTCTCGCGTGGGCGTCGCAGAACGCGGCGTTCGAGGCGTACCTGAAGTACGACCTCGACAGCTTCATCTCCAACTCGTGGCTGCTTGCCAGCCGCGGCTACGCCGTCGATCGGTTTCCCTCGGTCGCCTACCGGAGGATCGGCGACAGCCTGTTCTCCGACGCCCTCACCTGGTCCAGCGAGTACCGCTACGACTACATGCGCCTCGCGGTGACCTCGGGCACCTCGCAGTCGCTGGGCGTCAAGCCCGCGACCTTCGCCACCAACGACCCCAACGCGCCCGTCAAGGACCTCTACGCGGACTCGGGCTACAGCGAGGACAGCCTGATGCGGTTCGACACGCGTCAGGAACTCGCGATGCCCTTGGCGTGGGGTCCGCTCAAGCTGGTGCCCTACGCCTCGATGCGTCTGACCGGCTACTCCGGAGGGGAGTTCCTCGAGCGGTACTCCCCGGACTTCTCCAACTACCGGTTCCTCGGCGCGGTGGGCACCCGCATGAGCGCGACCTTCTCGCGCATCGACGACCGGATGCGAAGCCGCTTCCTCGACATCAACCGCGTGCGGCACGTGATCGAGCCCTACGCCACGCTGTGGTACGGGTACGACTCGCTGGCGGACAGTCCTTTGCCGGTCTACGACCAGACGATCGAAGGCGCCAGCGGCGCGGCGGTCGCGTCGGTCGGCCTTCGTCAGCGCTGGCAGACCCAACGGGGCGGCGCCGGGGCGTGGCGCAGCGTCGACTTCCTGACGATCGATCTCGGTGCGGTGTTCAACCGATCCGAGGACGACTTCCAGCCCGATCCGACCGATCCGACGACGCGTGAGCGGTACGCCCAGAGTCCGATCCCCCGATTCTTCGAGTGGCGACCCGAGCTCAGCCAATGGGGCAGCCACGTGCGAGGTGCCGCGGCGTGGGAGGTCAGCGACAGTTTCACGCTGGCCGGACAGGCGATCTACATGCTCGAGGATCGCGAGCTGATCACCACCAGCGGCGCGCTGGAGAACCTCGCGTTGGGCACCGTCGGGTTCTCGATGCGGCACAACCCGGCGGTGACCAGCTTCCTCGAGTACCGCTATCTCGCGCCGAGCCGGACCGAGCTGCTGCAGGGCGGACTCGGATACGAGATCAGTCGCAACTACCGCCTGCAGCTGAGTCCGCAGTACGACCTGAGGCTCAACGAGTTTCGGGCGATCAGCGGCGCCCTCGAGCGGAACTTCCCCGACTTCGACCTGATCCTGTCCGGCGGCTACGACCTCGTGCTCGACGAGGTGGCGTTCTCGGTCAACTTCGCCTTGCCGGCGGTGTCGAAGTCGCGGTTCGGTTCCAACGCCCTCAGTGCGTTCGGGCAGTAGGTCGACCCCTCAGATCAGATCCGAGTCGGCCGCTGCGCGGGAACCCGAGGACCGCGGCGCGGCGACGCCGAGATGACCCGCGCCCGCGCTGGTGAGCATCCGCCCCTGCCGGGTGCGGGCGAGGAAGCCCGACTGCAGCAGGTACGGTTCGACGAGATCCTCGAGCGTGCTCGCGTCCTCGCCCATGGTCGCGGCGATCGCCTCGAGACCGGCGGGCCCGCCCTCGTAGGTCTCCGCGAGGACCCGCAGGTAGCGGCGGTCGAGTTCGTCGAGCCCGATCGGATCGATCCCCTCGAGGGCGAGGGCCTGTTCGACGACGTCGGCGTCGAGTCGGCCCGAGGCGCGGACCTGAGCGAAGTCGCGGACTCGCCGAAGCAGGCGCAGGGCGACTCGCGGCGTGCCGCGGCTGCGATGGGCGATGGACCGCTCGACCTCGGGTGGCGGCTTGATCGACAGCAGCCCCGCCGCACGACGCAGGATCGACGACAACTCGTCGAGACCGTAGAAGCCCAGATGGTGCGAGATGCCGAAGCGGCTCCGCAAGGGCTGGGTGAGCAGTCCCGCCCGGGTGGTCGCCCCGATCAGGGTGAACGGCTGCAGGTTGATGGTGACGGTTCGGGCGTGCATGCCGCTGTCGACGGTGAAGTCGACGCGGAAGTCCTCCATCGCCGGATAGATGTACTCCTCGACCGCCGGAGGGAGGCGATGGATCTCGTCGATGAAGAGGACGTCCTTGGGTTCGAGGCGGGTCAGCGTGCCGATCAGGTCGCCGGCCTTGGTCAGCGCCGGGCCGCTGGTCACATAGGCCCGCGAGCCCATCTCGTTGGCGATGACGTGGGCGAGCGTCGTCTTGCCGAGTCCCGGTGGGCCGTGCAGCAGGACGTGTTCCATCGCCTCGTCGCGGGCCTTGACCGCCTCGAGGGCGATGGAGAGCCGCTCGACGAGATCGGGCTGACCGACGTACTCGGCGAGACGGACCGGACGCAGGGCGACGTTGGACTGCTCCTCCTGCGGATTCGCTTCGGTCGTCGACACCACTCGGTCGCGGCTCATGAGCCCTCCATGGAACGCGTCGAAGAAGCGATGCTTCGGCGGGTGCTCGGCATCCGCTCGTTCAGAACGAGACCTTCGGAGCTTCGCGGGCGGCCGGTTCGGCGACTTCGAAGAAGTCTCCCGCGGTGAAGGCGAACATGCCCGCGACGATGCTCGCCGGGAACACCGCGATCTGCTCGTTGTACTCCCCGACGGTGCGGTTGTAGTTCTGCCGACTGAACCCGATGGCGTCCTCGGTCTGACCGAGCTCCTGCTGAAGCTGAAGGAAGTTCTGGTTGGCCTTGAGATCCGGATACGCCTCGGCGACGGCGAACAGCCGTCCGAGCGCCGCGGTCAGCATGCCCTCGGCCGCCCCGCTGTCGACTGGACCGTGCGCCGTCATGGCGGCGTTGCGGGCGGTCATCACCCCTTCGAGGGTCTCCTTCTCGTGGGTGGCGTAGCCCTTGACGGTCTCGACGAGGTTGGGAATCAGGTCGTGGCGGCGCTTCAGCTGGACGTCGATGTCCGACCAGGCGCCCTGCGTGCGGATGCGAAGGCGCTGCAGTCGATTGAAGACCCCGATCCCCCACAGCACGGCGACGACCGCCACCAGACCGATCACGACGAGCAGAACCAGTCCCAACGAAATGCTCGCTCCCATGGCGTCCTCCGGTGCGGTGCGGACAGGCGATGCCGCCGAGACGGCTCGGTCATGGTAGGGGCTGGCGAGATCTGCTGATACGCTGTGGAAGGCGGCGTTCTCCCACATGTCGCCGCACCTTGCCCCCGATGACCGACTCCAGATCCACCAAGCGTTCGGCGAGCCACCGCCGCCGGAAGCGCGCCGCATGGCATCGCCAGGCCGACGGCGCGGTCGGCGAGCAGCCGCCGCCGGTGCTCGAGCACGCCCTCGTGCCGGGCGGCCCGCCGAGCGTCGTGGAGGACGGCGCAGCGCTCGGCGCCCTCGTCGAACGCATGTCGGGCGCCGAGGTGATCGGCTTCGACACCGAGTTCATCGGCGAGGAGACCTTCCGCCCGCGGGTCTGCCTGGTCCAGGTCGCCACCGAGAAGGAGGTCGCGCTCGTCGATCCGCTCGCGCTCGAGGCCCGCGGCGAGGCGTCGAGGATCCGCGATCTCCACGAGATGCTCGCCTCTCCGGACCGTCTGGTGGTGGTCCATGCGGCCTACCACGACGTCGAGGCGATGCGACTGGCCATCGGACGCGATCCCGAACACGTCGTGGACACCCAGGTCGCCGCGGCGATGTGCGGACTTCCGTGGCCGGCGAGCCTCGCGACGGTGCTGGAGCAGTTCACCGGACATCGCACCGGAAAGGCCCACACCTTCACCGACTGGGACGCCCGTCCGCTGTCGCCGACCCAGTGCCTCTACGCCGCCGACGACGTGCGCTACCTTCCCCTGCTCTGGCACGAACTCGGAGTGCGACTCGATCGACTCGGTCGTCGCCACTGGGCGCTGGAGGAGTCGGCGGATCGTCTCGCGGAGGCCCCGTTCGATCCGCGTTCGCAGGTCAAGAGGATCGCACGCGGCGAACTGGTCGGTCAGGTCAACCGGGCGATCGTCACCGAACTGGTCCTCGAGCGCTACGCCATCGCTCGCGACCACGACGTGCCCCCGCGCGGCGCGCTGCCCGACGCCACGCTGGCCGAGATCGCGCGGGCCCGTCCGGCCGACGTCGAGGCGTTCCGCAGCACCAAGGGCGTTCCCGGATCGACCATGCGCGACGCGGCGGATCGTCTCGTCGCGGCGGTGGCTCGCGGCGTCGCGAAGGTCCCCGTGAAGGATCCCGTCGCCGATTCGCTGGCCAGGCGGCGGGTGCGGGAAGCCGTCGATCGGGCCTGGCCGTGCCTGCAGGAGCGCTGCGGCGAACTCGGCATCGCCACCGAACTGGTCGTCTCCCGCGCCGTGTTCAGCGGGTGGTTCGGACGGGAAGTCCTCCGGCAGCGCGGACTTCCCGGCGCCGAGACGCTCGAGGCCCGGCCCAGTCCCTTCGAGGCCGGATCGTGGCGCGACGTCGCCCTCGGGGACTGCGTGCAGCGGCTTCGCGAGGAGATCGTCGATTCAGGCGAATCGGCCTGAACGACCCATCTTCACGATGCGGTCGAAGTGGCCTCGATCCACGGTCTGCACCGAGAGTCGCTGCCCTCGGGCCAGCAGGGGCATGCCCTCGAAGAAGGCGTCGTCGCGAATCGCATCGAGCGGCAGCAGCGCCGGGAAGCGTTCGACGAAACCCAGGCGGGCCATGATCCAGGTCGGCGCGTCGGGATCGGATCCGGGATCGAAGTACGGGCTCTTCGGGTCGAACGCCGTCGGGTCGGGGACCGGCGGTCCGATCACCTTCGCCACTCCGGCGACGCCCGGAGGCTTCGCGTTGGAGTGGTAGACGAGGACGAGGTCTCCCTTGGCCATCGCATCCCGCATGAAGTTGCGGGCCTGATGGTTCCGCACCCCGTCCCATCCGGTGGTGCCGTCGCGCTCCAGGTCGGAGATCGAATACTTCTCCGGCTCGGTCTTGACCAGCCATCGTCCGGTCGCCGCCACCGCCGGCGCCTTGGCGGGCGTCGCACGGCGGACGTTCCGCTTCGCCGCGGATGCGGTCCCCGAGGTGGACGAACGGATCCCGGATCCGCCGCCGCGACCGGCAGCGGCGTTCCTGGTCTTCGATGAGGCGGTCTTGGCGCGTCGTGCGGGCATGTCGGGAGGGGTCCTCGTCGGATGGCGTCGAGAATACGGCATCGAGATCCCGAGGCGATCTCGACGAACGATCGAGGAGGTCCGGCAAGCGAGGCCGATACTCTTCGTTCCAACCGCGACCCGATCCCCGAGGACCTCGCGTGCCCGACCGCTCCGACATCCGCATGCCCACCATGGCCATCGCCGCGATGCTCGCGGTGGCGGGCGTGGCGATCGGGGCGCCGGTCCGGATCGACGATGCCGCGGATTCGGACGCCGCCCCACCTCCGGCGTTCACCGATGCGGAACGTCGCGATCGCCTTCGCGAGGAGGCCTTCGCCCGTCTTCGCGAGACGATGCTGCCCGAGGCGGTGGATGCCGCCACCTTGGAGACCTGGGCTCGGGAGGTCGGGTTCTCCGACGAAGGGCTCGCGCTGCTTGCGGCGATCGATGCGAACTATCGCGAGGCGTGGCGGCGGGCGGAACTGGGCGGCGGCGCGGCGATCCGCAATCGCCTCGAGGCGACCTACCGGTTCGACGATCGCATCGAACGGATCGAGCCGGTGCCGACCCCGGAGCTGCTGGAACTGCTCGCGGCTCGCGAACAGCTCGTCGATCGCATCGCCACCGCCGAGGACGCGCTCTTCCGGGAGTTCGAGGCCCTCGCCGATCCGATGCGGCGCGCCGCGTTGGCGGACATCCGCCACGAACGTCGTCAACGGGTGTTGCGACGGCCCGAGCGTCTGCCCGGCGCGACCGTCGATCTGGTCGACCTGCTCGCCGAGGAGTCGGTCGACGTCTCGGCGATTCCCGGTGGTTCGGGTCTGGTCGATCGGTATCGACGTCGTCACGCCGAGGCGCTCGAAGCTCGATTCCGCGAGGGACTCGCCATCGATCGCGAAGAGGCGGAGCTGCATGTCGAGATCGGACCGGCCTGGGAACTTCTGGAGTCGCCGGAGGATGCCGCGGAGATCGCGGAGACGCTGCGGGACCTCGAACGTCGTCGCCTCGAACTCGACGTTCCGATGCGAGCCCTGAACCGCGACGCCCTGCTCGAACTTCGTCCGGCGCTTGCCGAGGCGGACGGCCGCCGCGTGCAGCGCCGCTACCAGGCGCTGACCTATCCGGAGTTCTTCCGGGACGAGGGCCGGTTCGACGCGCTGCTGGCGAACCCGGCGTTGGACGCGGTGCTCGACGACGCCCGACGCGGCGCGGTCGAGGTCGTGCGCGACGAGACCTTCCGGGACCTGCAGCGAAGCTCGCTGCTGTCGATGGAACTCGCAGACGCCCTCGTGCCCGTCGAGACGCTCCCGGATCCACTGGCCCGGGCCGAGGCCCAGATGCTGATCGGACTTCGCCTGATCGAGATCGGCGAGCAGCGGCGGGCTCGGCTCGATGCCGCGGCGCGGGACCTTCGGAATCTGCTGCCGACCGAATCGGGCGACGCGGCGGCGTCGATCGAGACCTTCCTGGCCGAACACGAGAGCCTTCGTCGGGCCGCGGCGTTTCGTCGCGATCGCCTCGCCGAGGCGGCCGCGGCGCTGCGGACGATGTCGCTCGCGCCGCCCATCGCCGCCGATCCGATCGACGACGCGGCCGTCGACGACGCGCCGGGGAGTTCCGACGCCCCCTGATCGAACCGACCTCGGATGCCAGAGACCATGTCGCAACCCACCGTTTCCGTCACGACGCCACGTCGTCTCCGTCTCCCCGTGGGAGCCTGGATGACACCGATCCTCCTGGCGGGCCTGCTGGTCGCGGCATGTGGCGGCGAGCCTCCCTCCTCGAACGAGGGATCGCAGTCCGCAGCGGCTTCGAGCGAACCCGGGCCGTTGCGGGCCCGGGTGCGCACGTCGCAGGGCGAGTTCCTGATCGATCTCTTCGCCGACGGGGCCCCCCGGACCGTCGCCAACTTCTGCCTGCTCGCCCGAAGCGGCTTCTACGACGGGCAGACCTGGTACGGCATGAGTCCCGTGGTGCGTCAGATCGGGCGGCCGATTCCGTCCTTCACGCCCGGCTACGACCTGCCGAAGGAGTTCGTGCCCGGCGCCTGGTTCGACCGGGCCGGCCGGGTCGCGGCGACCGTCGTCACCGACAGTCCGGACTCGCCGGCGCACGGCTCCGGATTCTTCGTCACGGTCAAGGAGCAGTCCCGTTGGAACCTCGTCTACCCCGTGTTCGGTCAGGTGGTCGAGGGGCTCGAGGTGCTGCCGAACCTGCGCGACGGCGACATCCTCGAGTCGGTCGTCATCGAGGGCGATCCCGAGCCGCTGTGGAGTCGACTCGGCCCCGAGGTCCAACGATGGCGGGCCGCGATCGCCGGAATCGGCGAGATTCCCGCGCCGGTGGAACGCTGATCGAAGGACGCCGAATCGGCGTCAGTTCCAGCTCATGCCCTTGGGCCAATCGTCGTGTCCCTGCTGCTCGGCCATCGCGACGAGGCGATCGAGATGGGCGAGTTCGGAGGTCAGCAGCGCCGCGCGGGTTCGGGGATCGGCCTCGGCGAGCATGCGATATCGCAACTCGTCGTCCTTGAGCAGCGTGAAGCTCATCAGTTCGACCAGCGCCGAGGTGGGCACATCCTCGCGGCGGATCCACTCGCGGACGGCCTCGGCGCTGACCATGCGGGACAGGCGAGGTCCCTCGAGAAGACTCTTGAGCCGGCGACGGGTCGCGGGCAGGCGCGGCGGCGTCGAAGAGGTCTCGACCGGTCGCAGGATCCCGAGTCGGTACTGCCGCCCAGGTGCCGGTTCCATCACCTCGCGGATGCTCGCCCGACAGACCCCGTGCAGCACGATGTTGTGACGGCCGTCTGGAAGTCGGGCGTGCTGGACGATCTTCGCCACGCACACCGCCGGACGCAGCGGCGGATCGCCGATTGTCGGTCCGGTCCAGCCTTCGCCGGCCGGCGTCGCCATGGCGATGGGCAGCGCCGTCAGAAGGTTGCCGTCCTCCATCACCTCGAGGCAGTCCTCGACCATCTGCCGGTAGCGGGGCTCGAAGATGTGCAACGCCTGCGGAGCATGCGGGAGCAGCACCGATCCCGACAGCGGGAAGAGGGCGATCGGCTCGTTGAAGTCGATGGAGATCGTCTCGGACACGCCGGAAGTCTACGCCTGCCGAGCCGGTCGGAACGGACCGCCGGCATCCGCGGGGCCCCGCCCGCGAAGGGACTCTCATGACCTCGATCCTGACGGGCCTCTGCGAACGTCCGCTCGTGCCGGTGCTGCTTCTGGGCCTCGCCGCCGCGGGCCTTGGTTGGGTGGCGGTCGCCCGCGACGATCGACGGATCCTCACGGCCGCCGTCGCCGTCGCAACCCTCGCGGCGCTGCTCGTGGCGACGGCATGGATGGTGTCGACGCCGGGGGAACGGGCCGAAGGGCTCGTCGATCGCTTCGTCGATGCCGCGGAGCGTGCCGACTTCGACGGTCCCGACGGCATGTTCGCGCTGCTTGCCGACGACGCGAGCCTGCACTTCGGCAAGGAGACCAACCCGGGCCTGGGGATCGATCGACTGCAGCGGGCTCTCGAGACGCTGGGTCGGCGCCATCGCATCCGCGAAAACACCGTCCTGTCGCGCTCCGGCGAGACCGTCGACGGCGATCGCGGTCGGGTCGCCCTCTTCTGCAGGACCGTCACCGAGAGTTCGATGGGCAGCCCGGTGCTGACCCGCTGGGTGTTCGTCGCCGCGCCCGATCCCGCGGACGGAGAGATGCGAATCCGGCAGGTGGTCTTCGAGACCGTCGGCAACCGACCCGCCGACCCCGACATCCTTCGCTGAGGTCCCGATTCGCCCGGCGCGGGTTCCGACGCCCGCAATCGTGTTCGCGAAGCGCCGTCGATCGTGCCGATGACCCCCCGGTTCGCCGCGCCCTCGCCGCCCCACCGACCACCATGGCCCGAACCCTGCGCATCCTCTCGCTCGTTCTCGTCATCGGGGGCGCCCTCGCCGCGGTCATGTGGCGCAGCTACATCGACGAGGAGCGTCGACTTCGCGAGGAGATCGCCCGCGTCGAGGCGGAGATGGCCCGGCAGGTCGAGGTTCGCGAGGAGATGATCGACCGCCTCGGCCGCCAGCGGCGCCGCGCTCTCGTCGAGGTGGTCGCCCAGGAGCCGATGCCCGACGGCGAAGGCGTGCTGACCGAACTTCGCTTCGTCGAACTGGACGAGCAGGGCCGTGAACTCGGTCGCCGGGAGTACTCGGTGCCCGGCGACGTCGTCTTCATCGACGGATGGACCGCCAGGTTCCGCGCCGAGCAGGTCGCCGAGGGCGATCCGATGCGGGGTTCGACGATCGTGCTGCTGCGAAGGATCTACTCCGATCTCATGCGACCCGCCGATGGGCTTCCCATCGACACGCCCGGCGGCGTGCCCGACGGCTACGCCGCCAGCGAGCGGTCCCGCTTCGAGCAGTCGATCTGGCGGAACTTCTGGCGCCTTGCGTCCGATCCCGCCGCCGCCGCCGATCGAGGACTTCGGGTGGCCCAGGGCGAGGCGGTCTACAAGCGGGTTCGTCCGGGCGAGACCTACGAGCTGCTGGTCGAGGCCGCCGGCGGCATGACGCTCGTGCCGGTCGACCCCGCCGTGGTCGATCCCGATCGGCTCGCCCGAGAGATCGGCGACGGCGAGGTGCGGTGACGCCGATGGCGCGGGGCGGGAGACGAAGCCTTCGACTTCGAACGATCGCCGGGGAGATCGAGCGGTGCGAGCGCTGCCCCCGCCTCCGGGACTGGTGCCGCCGCGTGGGGCGCGAGAAGCGTCGTGCCTATGCGAACGACCGCTACTGGGCGAAACCGGTGCCGGGCTTCGGCGACCCCGACGCCGACATCGTCGTCGTGGGGCTCGCGCCCGGCGCCCATGGGGCCAACCGGACCGGTCGACTCTTCACCGGCGACCGTTCGGGCGACTTCCTCTTCGCGAGCCTGCATCGCGCCGGCTTTGCGAACCAGCCCGAAGCGGTCTCGCGCGACGACGGCCTCGTCCTGTCGGGCGCATTCATCTCGGTGGCGGGACGCTGCGCGCCGCCGGCGAATCGTCCGACCCCCGAGGAACTCGCCGCGTGCCGACCCCATCTCGTGCGCGAGCTCGAGGTGCTGGAGCCCAAGGTGCTGGTCGCGCTGGGGGGTCTCGCCTGGAACGCGGCGCTTTCCGCGTTCGCCGACCTCGGTCTCGGCGAGGCGATCCCCCGGCCCAAGCCGAGATTCGCCCATGCCGCGGAGATCGTGATCGGCGAGACGACGCTGCTCGGGGCCTACCACCCGAGCCAGCAGAACACCTTCACGAAGCGCCTGACGCCGCCGATGCTCGACGAGGTGTTTCTCCGCGCGCGGGAGATCGCGGCCTCGTGAGCGACCGCGGGCCGCCTTACACTCGCCCCGTGAACACTCCCAAGGCAGGCACAGGCACCGTCGACCTCCGCAGCGACACCGTCACCCGGCCCACGCCGGCCATGATGCAGGCGATGTTCGCGGCGGAACTCGGCGACGACGTGCTTGGCGACGATCCCACCGTCAAGCGCCTCGAGGCGAGGGTCGCCGAACTGCTCGGCATGGAGGCGGCCCTCTTCACGCCCAGCGGAACGATGGCGAACCAGTTGGCGATCCGCACGGTGTGCGAACCGGGCGACGAGATCCTCTGTCATCGGGACAGCCACATCCTGCACTACGAGACCGGGGGACCGGCGGCGCTCTCGGGTTGCATCGTGACCACGCTCGACGGCGGCGACGGCCTGCCGAGGGGCGTCTTCGGAGGCGAGCTGGTCGAGCAGTCGGTGCGTCCGCTCGACCAGCACGATCCGGTGACCCGCATGGTCGTCGTCGAGAACACCGTCAACCGCGCCGGCGGCGTGCCGTGGAGTCTCGAGGCCTTCGCCGACGTCGCGTCCGCCGCGGCGTCCCGGAGCCTGCACGTCCACGTCGATGGCGCTCGGCTCTGGAACGCCTGCATCGCCTGCGGCTACGCGCCGAGCGAGTTCCTCGCCGAGGCCGACAGCTGTTCGGTCTGCTTCTCGAAGGGCCTCGGCGCTCCGGTCGGCTCGGCGCTTGCCGGACCCACCGCCTTCATCGCCCGGGCGAAACGGTTCCGGAAGATGTTCGGCGGCTCGATGCGGCAGGTGGGCCTGCTCGCCGCCGGAGCGCTCTTCGCGGTCGACCACCAGCTCGATCGTCTCGTCGAGGACCATGCCCACGCGATGCGCCTCGCCGCGGCGCTCTCGGCGATGCCCGGGGTCGAGGTCGAGGCGCCGCCCGGCGGCGTGCGCACCAACATGGTCTTCCTGCGGGTCGCCGGGGATGCGGGCGATCTGTGCGCCCGACTCGAGACCCGCGGTGTTCGGATGATTCCGATGGGGCGAGGGCGGCTTCGTGCGGTGCTGCACCTCGACGTCGACGAGGCCGATGTCGAGCGGGCGATCGAGTCGATCGGAACCGAACTCGGATGATCGCCTGAAGAGCGCGGCGTCGTGCGAGGCGACCTGCAAGTCAGCGCACGCCGAGAAACCCGATGGGCAGGCGACTCGAGCCGTCCAGGGCGAGATCCGCCACCGCCTCGCCGACGACCGGCACGAACTTGAATCCGTGACCGGAGAAGCCGCAGGCGAGCACCACCCGCGGCTCGTCGGGATGCCGGTCGAGCAGGAAGTGTCCGTCGGCCGTGTTCGTGTAGAGGCAGACGCTTGCCGCATCGACGTCTCCCCCGAGGCCGGGCAGGTGGCGGGCGGCGAGGCGTCGCAGTTCGCCGATCTCGTCCTCGCCGACGCAGCGGTCGATGCGATCCGGATCGCCGGCTTGGCCGCCGCCGTGGACGGCGATCTTGGTTCGGCTCTCGCCGGGGATGCCCGGCGTCGCGAGCGGATCGACGGGGACGCCGTAGACCGGGGGCAACGCGTTGCGATCGACGAGCCAGGCCGGCAGGCGATCGGGCATCGCCATGGCGGGATCGTCGGGCGAGATCCACGCCTGCACCTGCCGCGCCGGTTCGAGCGGCATCGGAAGGCCCGGCGCCCCGGGGAGGGACAGCACCCTGCCACTCCACGCGCCGGCGGCGACGACCACGCGATCGACGAGTCGGGTCTCGCCGGAGAACGCGAGCTCGATGCCGTCGTCGCGCGTGGACCAGCCTTCGATCTCGCAGTGGTCGCGGAGTTCGGCCCCGTCGCGCTGCGCGAGTTCGGCGAGCGCCTTCATGGTCCGCTCCGGGCGCACGAAGCCGCCGCCCGGCTCGAACAGACCACGGCGCGGCGAGGCCTCGTCGAACCCGGCGCTGTGGCGGAACTGCGGAAACCGCGCATCGATCGCTGCGGCGTCGAGACGCTCGACCTCGATGCCGTGGCGAAGCGCGCTCTCGGCGCTGGCGGCGACGACTCCGGAGTCCTCGTCGCCGGCGATCAGCACCCCGCAGCGCTCGATCACCGGTTCGCCCGAAGCGTCCGCCAGTTGGACGAACCCATCCATCGACCGCTGGAGCAGCGGGACGTAGTCGGTGTGCTCGAAGTAGGCGAGGCGGATCACCCGGGTGCCGCCGTGGGAGCTTCCGAAGGCGTGACCGAGCTCGTGCCGCTCGAGGCCGATCACGTTCGCGCCGCGCCGGGCGAGTTCGCGGCAGGCGGAAAGGCCCATGGCGCCGAGACCGACGACGGCGACGGAGGGTTCGGCGGTCGACATGCGGGGACGATACCGCCGGCGCGACCGGTTCAGCGGCGGACGGCGGGTTCGACCCGGGCGTGGAAGTTCAGCGTGGCGTCGAAGAAGGTGAACGGTCCCTCGAAGGCCACGACCTCGCCCTTGCGGAGCGACAGCAGGTCGAAGTCCTCGCTGGGGATGATGTCGATGTCCTGCCCCTCGATGTTCACGGTGACGTACTTCTCACCGAGGAAGGTTCCCACGTCGGTCACCCGACCCTCCACGAGAACGCGTCGGTTCTGGAACTCCCGTTCGAAGATGATCGCCCGCTGGTCGGCGGAACGGCCGTCGCGTCTCAGGACCCGGCACACCTCCTGCATCGAGAGCACGTCCTCGCGATCGCGTGCCGAGGCGCCGGACCGGTTCGGCTCCGAGGATCGGGGGCCATCGAGGTCTCGGCCGTCCTCGAATCCCCGATGGATGAGGTTCCCGGTTCCGCGAAGCGTGAACCGCCCCGAGAACGACACCCGCTCTCCGACGCGGTAGGCGAGCAGGTCGAAGTCGTCGTCGAGATAGACATCGCACAGATTGCCGGGCCGCACTCGAATCGTGACGTACTTCTCGCCGAGCCA
>Ga0075481_10000235_pt1 | contig 19278 bp, 26 predicted proteins | sample DEB08_DNA_11_FD_76337 | JGI IMG/M metagenome (GOLD analysis project Ga0075481, IMG submission 76337) | Aqueous microbial communities from the Delaware River and Bay under freshwater to marine salinity gradient to study organic matter... | ecosystem: Environmental > Aquatic > Marine > Coastal ... | reverse complement strand
TCATTTCGAGGTCAAGGTCCAGCACGTCGCCCATAATCTTGCCAAATGGAAGCCCCATTTGAACCACTGTCCCCCGCGCACGAAGCCTCAAAGGAGGCCCCTTTCGTCCGTGGGTCATGCAAGTCCGCATGGAGACCAGCGCCGGTGACATTCTTCTGACCCTTTACCACGGCAACGCGCCCGACACGGTCGCGAATTTCGTCAAGCTCGTCGGTGACGGGTACTACGACGGGTTGCACTTCCACCGCGTCATTGCGGACTTCATGCTCCAAGGCGGCTGCCCCCACTCAAAGGATCCAATGTCCCGCCGTGCAGGCACCGGCGGCCCCGGTTGGCAGATTCCTTGCGAACCCTCCGCTCTGGCCCTCAAGCACGATCGTCCCGGCATTCTGTCGATGGCCAACGCCGGCCGCGACACCGGTGGATCGCAGTTCTTCATCACCACCGTGGCCACGCCGTGGCTCAACGGAAACCACGCCGTCTTCGGCGAGGTCAGCGAGGGCATGGACGTCGTCAAGGCCATCGAAGCCTGCCAGAAGATGCCTGGTGACCGACCAAGCACCCCGCAGAAGATCGTGCGTTGCACCCTCATTGAGTGAGGCGATTTCGTGCCCGTCCTCGCGCTGCACGGCGGCGCGGGAGGCGACGGTCCTTGGCGTGGCATGACGCCGATGGACCCACAGCGCATCGCTTGCATGGAAGCCGTGCTGCATGACCTTGGACCTCGGCTGGAGGCGGGCGAACTCGATGCATTGACGGCCGTCCGTTTGGCCATTGAGGCCCTTGAGGACGAACCTGGGTTCAACGCCGGCGTGGGTTCCGTGCTCGACGCGGACGGCCGGGTGTCCATGGACGCGTCCATCATGCGTGGGCAGGACGGGGCTGCGGGTTCGGTCGTTGGCGTGACCAACCTCCGCCACCCAATTCAGGCTGCACATGGTCTCCTCCAACAGGGGTGGCCGGCCATGATGGCAGGACCCGGCGCTGAAGCGTGGGCCGCGAAGCACGGGTATGAGACCGTTTCACCTGATGCACTGATCACAGACCTTCGAACGGCTCAGTGGAAAAAATGGCGGGACGCTCGCCTGCGCCCGGGAGCCACCGACGAAGACGATGCAGCCTTGGACCACGACCTCGGTGAGGAAGTGGACGGGCCGGGCACCGTCGGGGCCGTGGCGCTGGATGCGCACGGCCATCTGGCCGCAGCGACCTCCACTGGAGGCATGACGGGCAAACCACCGGGCCGTGTTGGCGACACGCCGGTCATCGGTGCGGGCACGTGGGCCGATCAGCGCGTTGCGGTGTCATGCACCGGCGTGGGCGAAGCGTACCTGCGTGCCTGTGCCGCTCACGAGGTGGGCGTTGGCATGCGCCAAGATGAGGCCGACCTGGCCGAGGTGTGCGATCACGTCCTCGACCTGGTCGAGCCCTTGGGGGGCCGTGGGGGCCTCATCGCGATCAGCGCCGACGGACAGGTCGCGTTGCCCTTCCGGGTGACGCTCATGTACCGCGGGTTATGGCGCCATGGCGCCATCACCACCGGCATCGGACCCGATTGATGATGCCGCTCGGGGCTCACACAAAGGTGGGTTGCAAGACCACGACGGTTCCGCTGACCTCGTGCCCTCGGCCCTCAAGCCTCGCCATTCGGTTCATATCATGGGAGGCGTCCCTCGTGTTGTGAAGCGGACCAAGGCGCCTTTGCTTGAGGCCGTGTTTGAGCGGACGGCCACGATCATGTCCGATGCTTTGGAACGAGGCACCCTTGCTTGGCCACTTCCTGCTCCCCCGCTCATCGACCCAGATTTCCCGCCCCTGATGCCGAATGCACCCGCGGACGTCACCACCTCGGCCTTGTCCTTGTTGCAAGCTGACCGAGGCACCTTTGAGCGTCATCTGGATGACGTCGTCGACCTCGTCGTGCCCCATCGGATGAGTTTGTCCGACGACCCCTACGAAGTCCACGGACGCTGGCTCGCCAAGCGAACAGACGACATTGCAGGTCGCATCGTGTACCGCCTGACGACCGCCTGGCTGGCCCAAGCCCTTGACCGAGAAGCACCGAACACCGACCGGTGGTGGCTTGCGGTCTCTCTCCTGAACGGGTTGGCGAAAGCCGCGCATGGGCAAGCGGTGCACGAAGGCTACCACCTGTTGGAGTCCATCGCGCTGGCGCAACGCCCCGGAACATGGCACACCCAGCCCGACGTCGGTCCGCAACACATGGGGTGGAACCCGCACGCGGTGGTGCCCCGCACCACAGAGGTGGAAGCCCACACCGCCGGGACGGAAGCCGCGGCATGGGTCCTCACGCGCCTCGAGCAAGGTGACATCGACCGCCGCCTCCTCCTCATCCGCTGGGTGCAGCTGCTCCTGGAGCGGCCCGGTTTGATCGAACCCCTTGGGCTCATCGACATCCTCCTGCGTCGAGCCGCCGACCCCGAAGCAGAGGTGGCCGCAAACGTGTGCACCTGCCTCGCCCGCCTGGTTGAACGTGACGCTGAACGCGGTTTGGAGGTGATTCATCGTCTTCACGCGAGGGAGGAACTGCCCGTGCGGCGAGGACTTGCTGACGTCTTGACCCGCCTGTTCCGTCGCGTGACCACCCACGCCGTGCCTTTGCTTCATGACATGATGAAAGACGACGACGAGAGCGTGTTGGCCGCCGCGAGCGCGACGATGCACGACCTTCGATTCTTGGACCAAGACCAGTGGGTGGCCACGATGGTGAACGCGCTCGACCACCCGGTTCCAATCGTACGTCGCAACGTGGTCATTGGCCTCCGGGACTACATCAGCGCCCGGCCCGAAGACGAAGTCGGCCTGCTCCCAAAAGCGTGGTCGGACGGCGACGAAGTCGTTCGAACCCGGTTGCGTGAACTTCTGCTGAGGATGGACGAAGTTGACCCCGCGCATCTGGCACGGGTCTGGGAACGGGTCAGCGAAGGCCGTGAACTCCTGCTGAACGCCATCGAAGCACGCCGACCAGGTCGGTCGGACGAGTGGCGAGCGTGGCTTTCGTCCGAGGGGCCGCTGCCCGAAGCGCTCGTTGCGGAACCTGCAGCGCCAGCACCGCCGAGCGGAGAAGCCGCGGAATTGCCCGAACTTGGCGATGCCTTGGACGTCCTCGACGACGATTTGGGCTTCTTGGATTGAGGATCATTCCTCTTCGCTTAGCGGACCGACCACCGCTCCAACGTACAAGCCGTTGAGCAGAACGAGCAATCCGACCAAGGAGAGCACAAGCCCTGCCGGCTCTGGCATCCACGCGTCCACCTCACCTCGCCCGGCACCGTAGGACAACAGCATGAACACCGCTCCAACGGCAACCACCCGAGGCCACGTCCCTGCCGGGTCGTCCCAGAGGTCCAGGGTCGGAAGCAGTCCTTTCGTCGAAAACGTCCTGCGGAACCAAGCGACGTAGAGGCAGCCCACGCCCGTAAGGCCGAGGAATCCGGTGCCCATGGCTCCGTTGCCCCATGGCCCGTCCGGGACGAGGTCCACGAAGGTCTGAGCCACAAGCAGGGCACCGGCGATGCCCCACGCCTCCCAACGACCTTCGGCCACAGACCCTGTTTTGGCCGATGCTTGAAAGGCTGTCCGACGGCATCCCCCGTCATGGCTGCAGTCGAGGATGCCCTCATCGTCGCCGGCGGGCTTGGGACGCGGATGTTCCCCGCAAGCGCGATGCTGGCCAAGGAAGCATTGCCCTTGGTGGACGTCCCTGTCCTGACGCATCTGATCCAAGAGGCCGCCCATGCCGGTGTGAAGCGGGTCCACGTCATTTCACGTCCCGGAAAAGACCTGAGCGCATGGGTGGAAGGGCGAAGTGGATTGGCTTCCTTCCGTCCTGACATGCACGCACAACACCTTGATCCCGGCGTCAACGTGGAGGTTTTGATTCACGAGCAACAGGAACAGCGTGGGATGGGTGACGCAATTGCATGCGCCCTCCACGCCGTTCAAGGGCCCTTTCTGATTTTGTTGGGTGACAACCTGCTGATGACCGAGCACCGGACCACCGGGGTGCTGGCGCCGTCCACCGCCTCTCGCGACTTGGTCGAGGCGTTCGAACAAACGGGCCGACCCGTCGCGGGCCTGATGCGCGTCAGTCCCGAAGAATCGACCTCCTTTGGCATGGTCCGCATGGAGGATGGGCAAATCCTCGAAGTGATCGAAAAGCCTCCCTTGGGCATGGCTCCGTCCGACCTCGCCCTCTGTGGCCGGTACCTTTGGACCGAAGACGCCTCTCGCTTGCTGGAGCATTACGGCGTCGAGGAACACGGAGAATTGCAAAGCATTCGCGTGCAAGAACACTGGATGAACGACGGTGGTATGGAAGGCGTGGTGCACGAAAACGCCGTGTGGTACGATGCAGGCCGCCCGCTGCCGTGGTTGAAAGCCCAAATCGACCACGCGCTCCGTCGCGAAGACTTCGGTCCTAAACTTCGGGAATGGTTGACGTCACGCATGGCGTGATGTGGCCAGACGCGGCATCAGCGCCGACCTGGTCGCCAGAAGGACATCGGTTCAGGTGGTTCACCCAAGGCGTGCCGGCCTGCGAGGTGGTCGGCCCGCTCGTTCCATCGATGGCCGCGGTGGGCCCGGACGTGGTCCCAACGGACGGTGTGTTGGGCCGACACTTCACGCCACAATTCCTGAACACGTTGAACCAATGCGCGGTTGGCTTTGGCTTTCCACGAGCCGTCGGCCAGATTTCCCGCATAGATGGAATCGGCGCGAATCAAGGCGGTGCATGCGGTGTCTTGCATCAACAACCAGCGAAGGGCGTGGGCAAAGGCCGACAATTCCGCGGTGTTGTTCGAACCGACTTCGGCCCCGAGGTAACCCTGAGCGTCAGAATCGGTCACGACCGAACCTGCTTCTTCGTGGACCAATTCACCTGAGCCACGGCCGTGAGGCAGGTCCCCTGACACGACCACAAAGGCCCATGAAGCCGGCGTGGAGGCGTCCACATCGCGGTTGCCTGGGCACGAACCGTCCACGTAAATTGTCCAGTCCGGGGTGGCGTCCATCGACGCCCCTTCCTCACTCACCGAGCATGGCGGCATAGGCCGCAGCGTCCATCAAACCGTCCAGTGCGGACATGTCATCAAGGCGCATGCGCACGATCCAGCCCTCGCCATAGGGGTCGCTGTTCATCCGCTCTGGTTCGTCCTCGAGGGCGTCGTTGACCGCAACAATTTCACCGGCAAGAGGTGCGAAAATGGGGGAAGCGGACTTGACGGACTCCACGACAGCGAATTCGCCCATGTCGTCCATGGTGTCTCCCTCTGAGGGGAGTTCGATGTAGACGATGTCGGTCAACGCGTCTTGTGCGTGATCGGTGATGCCAATGGCAACAAGGTCACCTTCCACGCGCAACCATTCGTGTTCAGCCGTGTAGCGTAGGCCATCCGGGATTTCGCTCATGCACCTGCGTCAGCCTCCGCGGTTCAAGAACGCACCGTCGAGTTCAGGCTTCTTCGTCGAGTGCATCGCGAAGCGCGTCCGCCTCGAGCCGAGCCCATGCACGGCTGCTTCGCTCCTTTTGCTCGAGGTCGGACATTTCTTGTTTCAAACGACCCGACATCGCCTCTTCGCCTTCTTCCGGAAACATGGAAACGAGGCTTGGGGCGCCTTGCCTCAAGGCCACCCCGGCCGCGATCAGCACGGCCCCGAGCAAGAACATCAGCGTTCCTGATTCGGAGAGATCGAGCGTCGTCCGCATGCTCTGCAGACCGAAGGCCCATGCGAGCAGGACGGTCAATCCACCCCCGATGAGCAGGCGTTGAGCCATCAACGCCGGGGGCAACATGGTGCGATGAAGGGCCTCTCGGTCTTGAACGTGGTGCGTTCAGTAGGTTTCACGCATGAGCTTGTGAATCTTGTACGGCAAGAGGGCGCGGTTGACGGGCGTCACTTCGAGGATGCGTCCGTCGTCCCGTCGGCGGATGTCCTGGAGCAGGGGGTGTCGGCTCTTTTTGTGCAGGGTCAGCAAGGTCGGCTTGTCGACTTTGAGGACCTCGCGCACGGCCTCAACGTAGGCCTCGGATTCAACGGTGAACTTCCCAATCTCATCGATGACGATGACTTCGGATTCCTCCCTTGCCCGGCGCAATGCGGGAATGGCGACGCGTTCCAGTTCTGCAAGGTCCAAGCCGAGGCCGAGGACGCGGAGGCGGTCGTCGTTGCTCCGATGGGCGATGATGCCTTCATCGCCGGACACGATGTCGATGATCTTGTACCCTTGGCGCTCGCTCCCCTCGAGGATCGGTTCCATGCGCAGCCCGGCCAAAATGAGGGTGTTTGGATCGCCTCCACGCATCCGAAGTTCTCGGACCCGTTCGTCCTCAATCATCTCGAGGACTTTGCTCATCACGGCAGATTTCCCTGAGCGGGGCAAGCCAGTGATACCGATTTTTGGGTGAAGTCCCATGATGACATCCTCCCGAATCGAGCGTTTAGAACATCGGGGCAGCCCGTATAAACCCTGTTGCGAACGATGCTGAAATGTCCGGAATCCGGTATTCATTCGGGGCTCTCGTGCAGCGAGGCCATCCAATTCAACCCTGATTCGACCCAAATGAAGGCCTCGTCAAGCAACGATGCCTCGACGTCCAAGGCCTTGCACATCTGACGGAGCAAGCGAACTTCCTCCTTGTCGTAGGCCCCGTCCACCGCGGCAACATAGGCCGCCAGAAAGAGCACGGTTCTGGCGTGCTTGCCGTCAATCTCGGCCAGGGAGGCCGACCACAAAGGCGGGTCCGTGAGTTGGTTCCGTAGGCCCGCACGGGCTTCGGGGTGCAGCATCACGGCCCCCATGATCGATTCAACGCAGGCCGCCTCTTCGGCCACGATGGCCCCGTCGGCGGCAGCGACCGCGACCAGCACTTCCAGCAACGCATGACGCTGTTCAACCGGAAGGTCCAGCGCCGCCGCCAAGAGCACAGGATCACGCCAAGTCGTTCAACAGGGCATAGCCCTCGTTCATCCAAGCGTAGCCGTCCTCGGTCCACTTGAGGAGACGGTCCACGGCGTCCGTGGAGAGGCCAAGATGGGTCGCGATGTCCTTCAGCGCTTCGAGTTCATCGTCGTCCACGTTGCCGTCTGCTGCGGCCATCAACACCGAGTCACGCAGAGCAAGACGGCCGGCTTCTGGGCCGAGGTCCTTCATGCACTCTTCCAGCGGCGGAGGCACCTTCAATGCGGAACGGATGGATTTTCGCTGGTTTGGCGACAAAAGCGCCGTACCGAGCCGCTGTTCGAACATGGCCATTTCGTCAACGGTCAGTTCGTCGTCAACGCGGGTCATGAACGCCAACACCTTGGCGTAGGCAAACCGCTCCTCTTGGGGAAGCTTGTGCAGGGTGTCGGGCAGCATGGGGTGAAGGCTGCAACGCCCCTCAAGAACCCAACGGCGAAGCACACGCCTTCGGAACCAACACAGAAGGTCCCGAGCATCGCCGAAACGGTTCATGGCCAAGCACGAGACTCAAAGAAGGGCGTGATGCACACAACTCCATGGAACCCTCCTTGAACGTGCATGGCCAACGCCTCGAAGCGTGCTCTGTGGACCCGCTGACCGGCTGGTACCGGGACGGGTGCTGCAACACCGACGAGCACGACCGAGGGCTCCACACGGTGTGTTGCATCGTCAACGAAGCCTTCCTGAATTTTGCAAAAGAAGCCGGCAACGACCTGATGACGCCGGCGCCTCAGTTCAACTTCCCCGGCTTGAAGCCAGGAAACCAATGGTGCGTGTGCGCCGCGACCTGGCGGGCCGCGGCCGAAGCGGGGGCAGCATGCCCTGTGGACCTCGAGGCGACCCACCAACGGACGCTGGACGTGGTACCGTTGGAACTGCTTGAGTTGCACGCCGTGTGATCAATCGTCGTTGGTGACGACGTCCGAAGGCTTCCCTGTGAGGGTGGTGCGGAGGCGGGCGTTGTCGTCCTGCATCGCATCCATGAAGGCGTACTTCACGCCAAGGGACTCGGCCAAGACGCCAAGTGCAAGGCTGTCCTTGGGCAAGCATTTGCCTCCGAACCCCCGGTAGAGGCCAAAGATTGGATCGAGGTGTGAGGGGCCAATGGGTTGGGCTTGGGGCGAGGTGATGATGTCGCGGATGGCGTACCAATCCTCGCCAAGGCCCTGGCAAATGTCGTACAATTGGTTCGCAAAGGTGACTTTGAGGGCATAGTAGGTGTTCTTGGTGTACTTCACCAATTCAGCCTGAGTAGGGGTCACGTGGAAGGTCTGGTCGGTCCGCAGGACCCCTGCTTCGCGGTGTTGCTGGAAGACCATGTCCGCCACCTCGGGATGGTGCGTTCCGCACACGAGGATGTCTTGGTTGGCGAAGTCGTGGAGCCGTTGCCGCTCGACCAAGAACTCTGGAGAATAGGCGATTTTGAGGTGGCTGTATTGCTCGTGCCAGGCCTGTGTCGTCCCGGGCACCACCGTGGACTTGATGACCGCGACAAAGCCCTCGGGAAGCGCATCGAGGATGCCTTCGACGATGCGCGTGTCGCACGCCCCGGTTTCAGGGTGAGGGGGGGTGGGCACGGCGATGTACGCCATGTCGACGTGATCGATGACGTCCGCAAGTTCCGTGCCCCGTGCCGGGTCATGGACGAAGAGCTCGTGTGCCTCTGCGAAGCAGTGTTCGATGGCCCCGCCGACCATGCCTGCGCCAATGATGCCGACCTTCACCTTCATTCCCTCCGAAGTTCATCCCTGTGCGGGTTTGGGTTCAAGCGACCTTCTTTGGCCATGATGCTGGCCTGCAGCAAGGTCGCGGGTGTGCCACAATCGATCCACGTTTCTTCACCGACGTTCAGGAGCGTCGTGGCCCGCTTTTCGACGTATTTTCGATTGATGTCAGAAATGGAGAACGCGTCGCCTTTGGCGGCCACCGCCTCGTCCACAAAGGTCCAGAATCGCTCGTCGTAGAGGTAAATGCCGCCGATGGCAAGGTTGGACGGAGGCACCTCGGGCTTTTCCACGATGTCCACCACGCTGCCGTCCTCGCCCAAAACCGCCACGCCGAAGGCGCGTGGGTCGGCCTCTTCCCGGGCGAGAAGCACCGCACCAGGCGGAGCGGTCGCTTCGCGGAACATGGACACGTGATCTTCCAATTCAACGGTGGTGATGTTGTCGGAGAAATAGACGAGCAGGCGAGTGTCTTCGTTGTGTGGCCGGGCCAAACCCAGCGCGTAGGCAACACCACGGGGTTCCTCTTCCAGCACGTAGTGGATGCGTTCCCCGGGAAGACCGGTCCCGACGTGTTGAGCGATTTGACCGATGAACCGGTTCGCGATGATCGTGATGTCCTTGATGCCGGCGCGCCGAATGGTGCCCAACGCGTAATCGATGACGGGGCGCTCGTGGATGGGCAAGAGCGTCTTTTGCGTGTAGCGGGTAAACGGTGCCAAGCGGCTGCCATGACCGCCTGCGACAAGGATGGCCTTGACGTTCACGCTCCTCCCCACCCACGTGCTGTTCAAGGCTCCTCCGGTTGCGAAGGTCGGTTGAGATGATGGAAGGTTTCCTCGGGCCCAGGCCGGGTCAACTTGTTGGCGGCAATGAGGTCGCCAAGGCGCTCAAACCCTGCTTCCTTGAGGTCGGGGTCGTTCGCTTCGCTGGTGGCCCAGCGCGCCGCTGAGACCTCATCGTGGCGTCGGTCTGCTTCGGCACGAAGCAATTCCGAAGGCCGAAGCGGCCCTTCGAGGCCGTCGTACGCGCGACCTGATTCGATGGCATCCCTACGTTCACCTCCGCCGAGGGAGGCTTCGGCCCGCCCGGCGGTCCAACCTGCCGCATCGCCACCTCGGCGGCCATCGGAGGGAGGGAGATGGGATGCGTCGTCCTCAAACTCGCCCCGCACCATGTTGGACGCAAGGTACAGAATTAGCAAACCGGCTGTTCCGAGGATCAAACTGACCCAAGGCCAGAACGCAGCGTTGCCGGTGCCCTGCAGGAGCAGAGGCAAGACGCTCGCGGCGAGAAGCACCGCTGCGAGGCACACCGCAACGAACGGACGCCGAACGATGGACGGCATGCCCTCACCGCTGATCGAGGAAGCGGTTCAGGCGATCGAGGAGTTCCTCCGTGGAGATGGCTTCCTCTTCCCATCCCAAGCGTTGGCGGCTGGCCTCAGCCGCGACGCGGAAGGCCTCGCGCATCCGTTCCAACGAAAACTGGAAGAGCACGCCCAGCAAAAGGACGGCTCCGATGCCGTACCGGATCTCAATGCTTCCAATCAAACCCGAGACCAGCACGATGATGACGATGCCAAGCGTGGTCCTGCTCCGCAACTTTGCGTCGCCTTCGACGGCGGCCTTCCACCGTTCGGCGGCTTCGCGACGGGTCATGGTCAAAACGACCACTCACCCGATGCACGGAACGAACACGTCGTCGTCAATTTCGAGCAGCAGCTCGGTGGTCAGAAGGTGATCAAGGGCTTCGTCCACCTCGTCGGGCGACACGCCAAGGTTGAGCATGCCTTCGAAAATCTGGCTCAACGTGGCCACGCCTTCGTGCGTTCGACAGACCTCGTCAACCACCCCAAGCATGGCGCTCGCGCAAACCGCGAGCAAAGGGTCGTCGGTCGCTTCTCCTGGAAGGAGGTCGATGTACAACCGAGCCGGGTGCAATTCCTCTGCCTCTTGGTCGGCTTGAACGCGGGCTTCGGAGGATCGACGCCCAAGTCCGGAGAAGGCGGCGTCTTCCACGGGCTCGAAGCAATCGAACAGGTTGCGCTGAACGCCAGGTCCGGCCTCGTCTTCGTCGGTCATGCGGCGTTGAACCGCCTCAAGACGGTGCAAGCGTTGTTCGAGACGCAAGCGCTCCCGAGCCAGATCGGACTCCACGAGGTCGAGATGCTGCTCTGCAGCCTCCTGCAACCAAGCTTCCAACGTCCATTCGGGATCCACGCCCGCCATGGTGTCGACCAGACGTGCGACGGCGCCGGTCAGGACGTCTGCGGGGAGGGGGTTCCGTCCTTCTCGCTCCGTCGTCATGGTCTAACCAAGTCTTCGTGGCGGACTATGAAGTATGGTGCGGGTGAGGGGGAGAAATGGCCCCTTTGTGCCCCGTTCATCTCAGGGGTTCCGTTCAAGAGGGAGTTCTCCGTGGCGCGGGCATGGGCGACCACCGCATTGCCGTGCTGCCCGGTGACGGGGTGGGCCGCGAGGTCGCGCCTGAAGCCGTGCGCATCTTGGACACGGTGATGGAGCACACCGCCCACGGGTTCACCTACGACCACATCCCGTGCGGCGGCCAAGTCTGGAAAGAGACCGGTCTCGAATGGGAAGAGGGTGCGTGGGACCGTGTCAAAGAGGACGCGGACGCGATTTTCCTTGGCGCCATCGGACTACCAGGAGCGCGTCTCGAGAACGGTGATCTCGCGGGTGGTGGCGTCATTCTGGGCATGCGCTCGGGCCTTGACCTCTACGCGAATGTTCGACCCATCCGTCTTTACGAAGGCGTCAAGCACAAGGTTCACGGAAAATTCCGTCAGGTTTGGGACCACGACATGGTCGACATGGTCGTGTTGCGTGAAAACACGGAAGGGTTGTACCACAGCCTCTTGCGCCGCTGCGCAGACCGGGCCGCTGGACGTGACCCCTACGAACCCCCCGAGATGACCTTCCCCGGCCTCGAAGGAGAAGTCGCCTACGACCCCCGCCCCATCTCCAAGCATGGTTCGGCGCGCATTTCCCGCATGGGTTTCGACATCGCCACACGGCGCAACGGCGCTCCGGGAGACGGGGTGAGCCGCGTCACCTGTGTGGACAAATCAAACGTCACGCGAGGATGCCAACTCTTCCGCCGCACCTTCGACGAAGTCGGTGAGGGCTATGCCGGAATCGAGCGGGACTACGGTTACATCGACGCGTTCATGCAGTGGATCACTCGAAACCCCGAGCACTATGACGTGGTGGTGTCGAGCAACATGTTCGGAGACATCTCCACGGACCTTGGTGCCGTTCTTCAAGGTGGCATGGGCATGGCCGGTTCTGCGAACATCGGTGACCACCACGGCATGTTCGAGCCGGTGCACGGCTCGGCTCCCAAGCATGCCGGAAAGGGCATCGTCAACCCGATTGCCTCCATCTCATCCGTTCAAATGATGCTCGATTGGCTTGGCCGTCGCACCGCCGACGACGATCTGGTCGAGGTCGCTGAACACGTTGGAACGGCCATCGCCGATCACGTTCGAGACGGGAAGCAACTGACGTACGACCTGGGCGGATCCGCCTCAACCTCGGACGTCGGCACAAGCATCGCCACACGGCTTGCCGATGCACTGCGCGAGCGGTGAAGCCATCACACGAACCGGTGCTCCATGTGGGCAGCGATGTCGTCCAGCGAGGCTTGCAGCGATGCGAGGTTGTCCCATCCAGGATTTGGCTCCAACGCCAACCCTTCTCTGGCGTGCTTGCGGAGGGCTTCTGCGACACGACCGACCTCGTCCACAAGCGTGACCGTTGCGGTCCGGGCCGTGCGCGAGAGGGGATTCAGGTCCACGACAAGGACCGTTTTGCCCATGGCCACCAGGGCCTCGCATCGGTCGCCGTCTTCGAGGGGAACAAGGATGACGTCCGCTGACGCGATCCCCTCGGCCTCGCACTGCGCACGCGGTCCTTCGAGGCCGGGAATTCGCCCGTCGGTGCGCCGACCGAGCACCTTGACACGAAGGTCATCTTCGACGCACCAGCCTTCCAGTTTTGCGATCAAGCCGTCCATCCTTGCTTGGGTCCGGTAGAAGATGTTCACCTCCACCGGGCATGAGAGCGCGTCGGCCAGATGAAGCAAGTCGCGCCCTGCCAAGGCCACGGTGTTCCCGTTGACGGAGATGACCGGACGTTGTGCCGCCCGCAACCGGGCGTATGCCTCCGCTGTGGCCTTGGCCGCAGAAGGAGTGGTTCGCTCTCCGAGGAGGTAGTCGTAGGCCTCTCCGCGTCCATGGGCGATTAAGGCGCTCCCTGCGAGGAGCCCTTCTGCGGCTGCCTCTTCGATGAGGTGACGGCGCAACAAAGACGCGTACCTCGGGTGACTGGGGTCTGCTGCGATGGGGTTCATGCTGTCCCCCCGTCAAGCGCCGTCCATGAGCATGGTGAGATCGAGCGGTGGAACACCACGGTTGACCGCGCTGGTGCTGACCACGTCCATGCCGCTTTCTTTCCATTCGGCGAGGCCTTCGAAGGTGATGCCGCCGCTGGCTTCCAGCACGACGTGCTCACGAACCCCAAGGCCCTCCATTTCAGCTGCAACCTCTTTGCAGACCTCTGGGCCAAGGTTGTCCAACATGATGACCAGAGGCATGCCGTCCATGGTGTCCCGGTGTTGGCTCCACGCCAAAGCGGCGGTCAAGGCTTGTTTCGGGCTGGTGGTTTCAATCTCGATGAACGCATGTGCTTCGTTGGGTACCAACGAGGTCACCGCCGCTTGGACGCGGCTGACCTCGTCCTCGCCGTAGGCGACAAGATCGTTTTCCTTGAGCATGAGGGCATCGTCTCGGTTGAGGCGGTGGGTCAGGCAACCGCCCAAGTCAGCGGCCCACTTGTCCAACAACCCGAACACGGTCTTCCTGGTGCAGGCGACCTGCCCCGGTGCCACCATGGACCAAGCACGTGCCGAGGTGGCGATGCCAGAGAGATGGCCGAGCAGGTTCAGCAGCGAGCGTTCGATGGCCAGGAGGACGTCGGCAGGGCCAGTCAAACGGCCGATTTCGTCGCCGTTCCCCACCTGCCTGCCGTCGCCCGCGCTCCAAGACACCCGAACTTCTGGAGCCCAAATTTGGAGCATGTGATCCACGGCAGCGGTGCCGGCCACCAAACCCTCTGAACGGGCCAGCACCGAGGCGGAAGCCGTTTCTGAACGGCCCATGAGGGGCATGTCGATCCCATCATCGGCAAGGACGGCGCCGACCCATCGATCGATGCTGGCAAGCAGTCGGTTGGATGGTCCATCGGCGGCCGTCCACAACAAGTGGCCTCGGTCGTGAGGCACCTTGCCCCCCTTTCCCATGAACCACGATGCGTGCAAGACCTCATCAAAGCACCCCTGCCGCTCCGCAAGGCCCATGCCGTTCCATCGTGCGCGAGGGACATGCAGCGGGTCGTGGTGGTGGGCGGTGGCCTCGCCGGACTTGCCGCGGCCCTCGAAGCCGCTTCCTCGGGTCACAAGGTGATCGTGCTCGAAGCCCGAGACCGCCTTGGTGGACGTGCCACCACCACACCGGGCCGCTATGCTGACCTTGGGTACGGACCTCACATCTTGCTGCGTGGCGGCACCTTGCACCGGTTGGTCCGACGGCTTTCCCGGACGCGCCCGGCCACGTTGGCGGTGGCTCCACATCGCCTGAACGTCGTTGGGCACGGTCCGCTCCGCTCCCTTCGAAGCGTGCGGGAGACCGCCAACGTCCGACGTGCTTTGCGCTCTTCTGCACCCTCGGACCACCCGTCGGTGCAGGCCGCAAGGCTCCTTGCGGGGTGGGGGATGCCGGCTGAACATGGCCCCCTGAACGACCGGGCTGAAGCCGTGTTCATGGGCCAAGGCTTGCTCCTTCACGCAGGTTGGGCGGACCTTATCGGGCGGATCCTTGCCGCCCTCGACGAAGTCGGCGTGCCCATCGAAACCAACGCGAACGTCATCGCCGTCGAAGACGGATGTGTGCATTTGGAAGACGGACGGGACGTCGAAGCGGACCTTGTCGTGGTGGCGGCCGGACCACGGCGCGGAGCCTTGCTGCTCGAGGCCGAGGCAGGCCCCTCCCATCGGGTGAGCACCGTCGAAGCCTTGCTGGATGCGGTGCCCTTTGGCGAGCATCAGGGCCTGATCGACGTCGAAGAAGGGGCGGTCGCGCTTCGCTTGCCTCATCCTGAACCCGCCTTCACCCACCTCAGCGCCGTCGCCGTTCCTCGTGAAGGTGAGGACGATGCGTCACGGATGGCCCGCCTCGAAAGATGGTTGGACCGGCACTTGGCAGGTTGGCAGACCGCTGTGGCCGAGGACCGTCGACAACCCGGCCTTGACCTGGCCATGACCGAGCGAAGCACGGTGAGTGCCAACGGCGTGGTGCTCGTGGAGCCTCACTTGGGTCTGTCAGATGCGCTGATTGACGCGACACGCGCCAGCGTTCGGGCGGCCTTGTCCGGTGACGATGCCTAAGGCCCGCCACACACGCCGGGGTGGCATGCGCCTCGTCTCTTGGAACGTCAACGGCTTGCGTGCCGCCATCCGGAAGGGCATCGACGGATGGATTGAGACCATCGGCGCAGACGTGTTGATGCTGCAAGAGACCCGCGTGCTCGAGGAACAGTTGCCGAAGGATTGGTCGTGGCCTGAGGGTCATGCCGTCCACCTTCATCCTGCAGAAAAGAAAGGGTATTCTGGCGTGGCCACGCTGAGCACCCTTGAGCAAGACGTGCTTCCCGGATTCGCCTGGGGTGAGGACGCCACTGACATCGAAGGCCGCGTCCTCGTGACCCGCCACGGCGAGTTGGTCTGCGTCAACACCTACCTGCCCAACGGCGGCGGCGGACCGGAGCGCCAAGCGTACAAGGAGCGCTGGATGGACGCATGGCGGGCATGGCTTGCGCCCTGGCTCGAAGCAGACCACCCGGTGGTCGTGGTCGGGGACCTCAACATCGCTCACACCGAAGACGACATTTGGAATCCCAAGGGCAACGCAAAGACGAGCGGTTTCCTTCCGCAAGAGCGCGCGTGGTTCACGGAACTGCTGGCCGACGGATGGGTCGACAGTTTCCGTCACGTGAAGGGCGAAGGCGAGAAAATCTACTCCTGGTGGTCCAACCGAGGCAACGCCCGAGCTGACGACAAGGGATGGCGCATCGATTACCTCCTGTGCAACCCGGCTGCCGCTAAGCGGATCGTCGCCGTGGACATCATCCGCCAAGCCGGGCTCGAGGTCAGCGACCACGCGCCGTGCATCCTCGACCTCGCCGATTGATTTCCCGAGGACATCATGTCCAGATTCGCCGGAACGGTGAATACCACTCAGAATTCGCTGGAGGCATAGACGAATTTGCAGCGTTGGAGGCGACCCTTGCCTCCGACGAGGCACGATCGACCATCGAACGCGTGGCTTGGGCCATCTGCACCGATGAACGGCAAGCGGATTACGTGATTGAAGAGAGCAACCACATTTACACTCCCTCGGAGAAGACCGTATGGCTCATCGTAGGCATCCTCCTTATCCCGCTGGGTTTCGGCATTCTCATCCTCATCGCCTTGTTCAAAGATGGACCACTCAATGAGGAGACCCATGAAATCAGCGGACGCTATTTCATCGCGGAGTTGAGGGGCCTCATCGAATTCGAATGTAAGAACGACGTGTTCACGAAACTCCAGTTCACTCGGATTAAGCCCAATGCGGTCGTGGGTTACCAGTACGTAGATTCTGGCGATAGCAGTACTGCGTTTGAATTCACCATCCACAACGGCGAAGGACCCAACATCCGCCTCTGGCGTTTGGGCGGATGGCATGATGGGAAAGAATTCGGGAAGAATTACCCCAAACTCGTGGATTTTTCCGAACGCACCGGCATCAGATTGAGTCCAGGGATGCTGAACCGTTTCGGAAAATGGATTCCCTGACGTGCTCGGCTCCGAGCGAAGGCGAGCAAGTGGTGAATGTCGCCGCGAGGTTCTTTGGGCGTGGGCCACAGCCATTCACATGGTTCGATGCGCTGGGCTTCTGCTGACGGTGTTGCTGCTCACGCTTGGGCCGCTTTCCGGTTGCACCCTTTATTCTGAATTCAAGGGAACCCAAGTGGCTTCTTTCGAACTAGGTGATGGTCCGGAATATTTGGACAGGGGCATCGGCAAAGGGACCGAAGCCACCGATGATCGACTCTTGTCAGTCAAACTCATCGATTCAACCCTCGACAGCGTTGAATTCAACGACTGGAGCGGCAATCAAGACGGAGCGAATGCGTTCCGTTTCGAAATTACCATCACGGATACAGGTGAGGCTGAAGCCCCTTCCTATGCCTGCGTCCTTGCCACACAAGGGCAAGATGCTTGCCTGCTGGTCGAAAGCGTCGAAGACGGAGTATGGACGCTGGACGAATCGATCCACTTGTATGAACACGACACCGACATTTGCAGCACGAGTTGCAGGCTGACGTTGACCGTCCTCAACGCCGACCTGGAAACCACCGCCGAAGAAGACGTGAATTTCATCTCGGATGAGTACGATGGCAACGGCCCCATCACTCACACCTACAACGTCATTCTTGGACAAGACGACGCGTGATGGGAGGCTTCATCCCTCGCCCCTCGATGGAGCAACATGCGCCTCTACCACAACCCGCGCTGTTCAAAATCGCGGCAAGCCGTGGCCCTCCTGAAGGAACGCGGCGTGGCCTTTGAGGAGTGGCGCTACCTGACGGAAGGCGTGCACGCTGAAGACCTGAGCCTGCTCGCTGCGCTTGACGGCATCGTGCGCACAAACGACGTGGAGGGCGAGGTGGATCTTTCTGACGTGGACGCCATTCGCGCCTTGCTGGCCTCGAACCCGAAACCGATGCAACGCCCTGTGCTTGTGCACAAGGGGCGTGCGGTCATCGGCCGGCCGCCCGAAGACATCCTCCAACTGCTGAACTGAGGTGAAGCCGTGAACGCGTGGATTTGGTTGCTCATCGCCATCGTCTCCGAGGTCATCGCCACCTCGAGCCTCAAAGCCACGGAGGGATTCACGCGGCTCGGGCCGTCCATCGTGGTGATGGTCGGCTACGTCGGCTCCTTCTGGTGCATCTCCCAAACTCTGGACACCATCCCGCTTGGCGTCGCCTACGCGGTCTGGTCAGGTGTGGGCATTGCCGCCCTGGCGGTGGTGACGGTGGTCGTGTACGATCAGAAGTTGGACGCTGCGGCGTTGGTCGGCATGGGCCTGATCATCGCTGGGGTGATTGTGCTCCGAGTCTTCAGCGAAACCTCGCTCGAATGAGGGCATTCATTGGGCCGTGATGACGTGAATACGTCCGTTGCCGCCAAAGGTGGCGTAGAAGAGATCCCCGTTTGGGTGAAAGACGATCGGCAGCGGTGTACCAAGTTCCGAGGCAAAGACAGAGGTGGTGCCGGACCATGTGCCGTCCTCACCCTGCGTGAAGTCGATGCGGACGATTTCGTGACCCACCGGAACGACGCTGTTCCATGATCCGTACACGGTGGCATACACCGTGTGATTGCCGCCCGGCAGGTCCGAGTTGACCGGACGGTGGGCCAATCCGTTCAGGCTGCTGTGCGGTGTCCACGTGGCCACGGGCGCCTCGGTGCCTTCGGGCACCGGCGTTTCGGGAGCATCGTTCGGCCAACCGTAATCGGCACCTTCGACGAGCAAGTTGACTTCTTCCGGAGGATGGTCGCCCTCCCAGTCGCGGCCGTTGTCGCTGAAGAGGTAACCAATTCCCTCGACCCAAACGCCGTCGAAGGAATTGCGAACGCCGCTGGCCAACACGCCATGTTCACCCGTGCTCGCGTTGACCCACAACAAGGCCGCGTTGCGCTCATCGCTCTCCTCGCAGACGTTGCATGTGGAACCGGAATGCCACACAAGGGTCCCGTTGGGGAGCACGTTCACGGCGTTGGTCTGATGGTTGCCTTCGGGAACTCCCTCGACAAGGACCGTGCTGTTTCCGCTCCACGTCCGGTCTTCGTCCAGCTCGAACAAAGTGAGCTTTCCTGCTTCTGAGACGATCAGTGCGTCATCGAGCAAAGCCACATCATGGGGCCGATTGAGGCTTTCAAGCAACGGTTCGGGCGTCCCGGCCTTCCACGTGCCGTCGTAGGTCAGTCGAAGCAGGAGAATACGACCGTCGTCTCGGTCGCAGACCAGCATGGTCTCGTTGTCCAACCATTCCATGCAGGTGGGACCACCAAGGTTGCCGACCAGCAGGTCAACGTCCATGCCCTCCTGCACCACGGGGTCGTGGACGTCCGCGTAGGGCCAAATCTGGCGGGCCACCACCAGCAGCAACAGCACGGTCACGAGGGCCGTCAGGTGCCGGCCTTGGCCCATGGCTTTCGCTCACAGAGGTGGGATTTAGGCCCGTGGGTCGATTCAATCGCGGCGTGCGAGAATCATCGCGGCCGCCATCAAAGCGACCACGGCAGCGGGTGCTGCGAAGCCTGGGGCGTCTTCGGATGAGCTGGAACTGGAACCTGCCTCGCTGGCGGGCGCAGGGTCGCCTTCGCCCACGGTCACGATGCCGACCATGTCGGAGGTGGCGTGAGGTTCGCAGACGT